>JAABUT010000100.1_pt1 | contig 155605 bp, 160 predicted proteins | sample 5559281 | NCBI WGS metagenome assembly JAABUT01 (sample SAMN10711880, study PRJNA513359) | rock metagenome | isolation source: Antarctica rocks | place: Antarctica: Victoria Land, Ricker Hills nord | collected 2016-01-04 | reverse complement strand
CCAATGATCCCATATAATGGATCATTAGCACGTGACCATGACCTTACTAGCTCAGGGTCCACCATGCTGCGAACTACGCCTTATCCTGCCGTAGTTCCTATCCCAACCCGGGCCGTGTCCTAACAAAGCACTGAGTAGATCACATAAAAGACACTGAATAGATTGCATATGAAGCACTAGATAAATTACATATAAAGCATTAAATATACTACATATGAAGCATTAAGTAGATTGCATATGAAGCACTGAATATACTATATATGAAGCATTGAGAAACAAGTGAGATTGATTCTACAAATCTGATTCTTATTTTACACTTTTTGAAATTTTAATGAAACTCTCAACAAATTCAAAAAAATGATACAGATTTCACATACAACGATACTTGCACTCTCAAGATCTTTTGAACATCAATAAATAATAAACTATTTTGATAATCTTCGTCATTAAGCTTGAGATGCTAGCAGAATCTTTATCTTCTGAACTCTTTAAATACTCAGTTATCAACAAGTGTCTCAATGTGACGATGTATTTCAACAGTAATCTTCATCTTCGTCAAAACATTGAATTTGACTAATCACATCAGTCATCATCATAAATCTGAGATCATAACTGAACAGATTGAAGAATAAATTCATAGATAGAAAGAAAGACTGAATAGAAACATACATCAAATGCAATGTTTTGATGTGAGTGAAGCTGAAGATATCTTGCTAATCTCTGAATTGCATGTTGTCTACTGACTTTTGACACTTTCTAATGCAGTTTCGAGATTGATTGATCAAGTAACAGACGATGAAAGTCATTGATTGATAGATCTCAACGTGCATCACGACAGTGATTCAAGACTTGACGCATGTCATTGTCATTATCATCACAGTCAGCGACAATTTTATCAAGTCAGTCTGTCACGCTGATTAGACTCAAGCTGTTTGTCGATGACTCTATATTTTAAGATCTCACATCTCACATGAGTCGAGTCACGTGAGTCGATTCACATGTCACAATCGAAGATTCGTAAGTATGCAGTAGTATCTTTGCTCAAGTTCAAGATCTTGACGCAGAAAAAGTTGCTTTATTGAGCTTAATGATGACGAAAGCGAGAATCTCGACGCTAGAATAGACGAAGTCGCATTAAGTCATTGAACGTGATGCAATGACAGCTCTGACAATGACACTGAATGAATCAATCTCTCGTTAAAAATCTGTTTAGCTCTGCGTAAGTGTGCAGTATGATACTCTCGATGCCTTCTAAGAAGAATACTAGATGACGAGTCTCTTCATGCTCTTCTTTGATGTTCTTTCTTTTCGTTCTTCTTCAATATCTCATCTTTATGAGCTGTTCTGATGCTTCTGACTTGATAAGTCACTTGCCATTGAACTCGTTCTCGTTTTCTTCTGCATGTGGGTCGCAGAATCAAACTCGCCGAATTAATTCAGATGGGGTCTGAGCTTAGTCATCGTACCTAGCTCACCTCGCTCGAAGACGATGAATTCGTTGAGGCAAACAACAGTCGCCCAACCAGCGATGCGGCACGTGGGATGTACTGTTCCGGGATGTGACAAGATGTTTAACCGTAAGGAACATCTTAATCGTCACCTCAAGTCCCATGATCCGCTGCGTCCATATGCCTGCCCTATCTGTGAACGGCGATATGCACGAAGGTAAGCTCGGCCCCTCTCTCCTCCTCCCCCCACATTGACAATCTGCCTCACGGGGAGTTCAGACATCGACTCGAGGGCTAAGTTTAATATCTGTTGGATGCAGCGATGTGCTGAAGCGCCATATCGAACCTCATTCCCAGGATTCCAACACCAATCGCTGCCTAGTCGCGTGCGTTTCCTGCCACAAACGGAAGCTCAAATGCGATGACAATACGCCCTGCCAATCATGTACTCGTAATGGCACCGAATGCAGCCGATTCAATCCAAGTCAGGAGACCAGGACGAATATGGAAATCGATACCCTAAATGCTAACAATCAGATGATAACAACGGATATCGGCAACATGAACGAGATTACTGATATACCACCGAACAACGATGGCCAACAGGCTTGGGTTGCATTAGCGGAAGACTCTTGGTCGGCACCATTCTCAACAGCCGGATTTGATGCAACATTTCCAAGCGTCTTGAGTGCGACTGGTTTCGAGCAGTGGCCTGTATATACCGTTACAGGCCCGCAAAATCCCGATACTTTTGCTGCTTCAACGGCTGCGGATGATGCTTTTATGATAGCCACCTCTACTGGGTCACAGATCGAGCGCTTAGAGAGCACAGCCAGGGCTGATGTAGAGCCGCATTATAGAATTGAGTCATCAACTGCAGCGCAGTCACCTGCATCTTCATCCAGATCCCGTAAATCGTCCATAGCAGACCATATAGCAGATCATATAGCAGATCTAGAAAATAGCCTCACAAGAGATTCGCAGGCAACCAAGCAGCTTGTCCAGGTATTCTTCTCAGCTATTCATCCACACTGGCCTATCCTACATGCGCCAACGTTCATGATAGAAGATGCGTCACACCATCTGTTGGGCTCCATGCTCATGCTTGCCAGCTGGCTGCAAGATCGGTCAGATCACGTAAAGCTCGCTCCTCTCGTATTTGATACGGTGACCGCGACCCTGTTGGTACAGTTGGACCTGTTTTCGTCACTTATGGGCTTTGATTAACCATGGTATGTAGGGATCGAGCCCTTCTGTGGGCAGTAATATCCAACCAGCACCGTTGCATACTTTGCAAGCCTTATTACTATGTATTGTGTACACAATCGGATGCCGCGTAAGTGTACACCAGGCTACAAAGGCGCCAGGGCCGAGGAATGTCCTTTGACTAACGTCGATTCAGACCACAGAGGGAATGCTGGCAAGAGCAGTCCATCTTAATGGCATTCTCATCTCGCACTGCCGTCATCAAGGAGTTTTTAACGGTCAGTACACTGACTACGAAACCGAAGAATCTTCTGCCTCTTGGCTGGCCCAAGAACAGCTGCATAGGTACCTCACCCACTCATCCGCCTTGAATTCGAGCCACTTGATATGATCAAAGTTTTTTATGCTGATCCTTTCAGGCTTGCGTTCTCTGTTCTGCGCATTGATGCGTACCTCTGTCTGCTCGTTGATTACCCGCCTTCGGTCCGCTATCAGGAAATCTCCATTCCTCTTCCCAAGTCGACTCATCTATGGACTGCTGCTAGTAAGGATGAGCGACGGACACTTCAATGGAATGAGCCGGCAGGACGTGAGAAGGCACGATTCTGCTTTCTTGTGCGTGATGCCCTTGAACATGAATATCGCCACCAAACTCCCTATCACCTCACAGAGATAGACTACCACCTCGGCCTCTGCTCGTTCCAAGCTGGTATATGGGAAACGGCACACGAAGCCCACAGTTGCGATTCCAACGAGGTCATCGCCAATTCACGGCCGAGAGATCACGTCGTAAAATGGCGCGCTCATCTTGACCTCTGGCGAGCTAACGTGGAGAATAGCTGCCAGCTTTGGCAAAACTACTTCTCCGCCTCCACAAAGAGAGCTGATCACAATTGTGGCCCTCTCAGCATCATATTGTGGCACTATTCTGCCCTCATACTCCATGCTCCGCTCAAGCTACTTCAAGGCTGGGGCTGCTGCTTCCAGTGTCGCTCTGGTACACCCGGAGCCACGAGAAAAAACAAAGCACGACATCGAGGCTGGATCGAGTCCTCGTACGCGCGCATTGCTGTGTGGAATGCCGCTCAAATAGTCAAGGTGGTGACATTAGAGTCTGCCAACGCGACGTCTGCAACACGCCTCCGTCTCAACCCGCTAGCTATCGCCAGCCTGCTCAAGAGCGCTATAGTTGTTTGCTCATATGCTTTTTATACACGTGCATGTCCTGTATGTACCGGTGGACCGCCGATGGATCTGGTGCATTTGTTCGATGCCGCAGATGACAATGAGAGATTGGTGAAATGGAAAGAGCACGGCGAGGGGCTGGCGGATTGGAGACCTTTGTCTGCACCTGTATGCAGATGCAAACTCTCTCTTTTGGCGGATTGGTTCCTTCAAACACTCGCGAGAGAAAAGAACGCGGAGGCAGAGTTTAGAGCCTTTCTCGAGGGACTTGGTAAACCGTGGGATTCTTTGAGATGAGGACTGTCGATAGACCATCGACCGTTGAGGCTCGGCAGAAGATTGCAAGCTGTCTGTGGAACGAAAGAGTGTCAACTATTTTATATATAGGATGATAATAGAACGACATCTTCTAAGGAGTTGCAAAAGATAACGAATGACCATTCCAGAAGTTCCAGAGTCGTAAAGCCACTTTATCCGCATGGAGGCTTCTTGATGACATCGTCCTCAAAGCGATAGCACCTCCAATCACAATGGGGCCCACGTAACCTAGTAACCCTGAACACCACATGTAGGGACAAAACCTCGACCACCACATAACTGCAGCTGCAATTGTTCATCTCCCAGGTACATACCCAATGGAAAGCGGTACAGTCCAGGGGCCATACGAGCGGTCGCCTTGTTGATCGTATATATCCTGGGTGTGTATAGATGTCATGACGACTGTCCCAATTATCAAAAACCACTTGTTGGGTGGCCGTGATAGCCAAGATTGCGAATCTGTTGATGCAGCAACTTCTGCTACCCCTGAAGCGAAACAGACAAAGCCGCATGCGTTGATGAACTTGCAAAGAATACAGTTCTTATCTCCACCACCGAGGTCGTTATAACAGTATCCCAGCACGGTGAGGCATCGGCACTGCTTCAGTCCCCCGAGGTAAGGGTTCGCTACAAATGCAATAGCGTAAAGGGCTCGCATGAGGCTTGTGGCTTGCTCCTGTGAGAGTCTTTTCGAGGGTAGGGGCCGCCATGGTTTGTTGGTGGCATCTTCACGGATGGCATATGCCAAGTGTTGATGGCCGATCGTAAAGGGAAGAAGGTTGATTCATACCCACAAGGCAATGGACGAGCTTTTGCCGAGGTAGATGGCTGTCAGAGGGAGTTCGAAGCTGCTTGTGGATGATGGGTTGGAAAGGACGCTGAGAATACCAAAGACTCTTTGAGGAAAGACAATGGGCTTCAAATTGCTGCGGGTGAAGAGTCAGATGATATTGATATGATAAAAGAAGGGATTCAACAACCGGTGGACGGATATGTTCTAGGGAGCGGTCAGGATCAAGCTTCTACTATGCTTTGGGCTATTTGTCTGAACAAAATATCTCCACAGTTGCATCCCAACCTATACTTCTGATGACGGACGTGGCACCTAGATCTGAATTCCATCCTGCTTCTACACATTTAACGGATTCGCATTTATTGTTTCTAGATAGAAACTTGGCGATGATATTACATTTTATATCAATTACATTTAACGAGACTCGGGGAAAAGGATTGAGTTTACAATCCTCACCCGAATATAACCCAACGCTTACACGTCAATGACCACAGATATGAACGATATTGCACGGAAAACAAAGATTGAGACCGTCTCGATGAAGGTCATCACGGTCGTAACCCTGTTCTTCTTGCCAGGAACATTCATCTCCGTATGTGAACTTTTCCTTTATGTAAATTTTTCCCGCCCAGATAACATAACAACGGCCAGACGGGTCCGCATATAGGATTAAAGTGCTCGTGGTAGTAAACACCGCCATAAGGCTCGACGTTGATGGCTAACGATCGTCCAACGCGAAATAGACACTCATGAGTACCGACATCTTTCATTCAACCAGCATCAAACACCCAGGGCCAGATCCCTTTGCTTACCTCTCCCCACTCCAGCTATACTTGGCTGCAAGCCTCCCGCTTACCTCTCCCCACTCCAGCTATACTTGGCTGCAAGCCTCCCGCTTACCTTGGTGACAATACTGATCTGGGCCGCCCTCCATTGGCTGGAGAAGCACAAAGAAACGGTCAAGGCACAAGCTCAGCGGCTCGAGTCATTAATCATGGTCTGAAAACACAGGGGCAGAAAGCCTTAGGAGATGTAGGTCATGTTGGAATACGATGTTAGATGGGGCACATTGGTAGATATGTTGATGTTGTTGTTAGAGGTAGGTGTTATCTTGGGGGACAGAAAGTGAAAATTCTGCTGGCGTCCCGAGCTCTATGGCGGTAAACCCCTGATTTTAACAGGTTATACACTTGAAGTAACGAGAAGTGAGATCTCTTGATACTGCATGACGCAAGAGATTTTGGATTCGCATTTGCCACCTCATCATATATAAAGAACATGGCTTCGTCCAGTAGAAATTTACACTACATATATTATATATAGATTTCCCCCGACTGAAGGCAGCAATACGGACCCCTGCTGGCACATGTCGGCTTGGCTCACCCCACTGTGTATTGAGAAATTCAATGGGAGATTCAGTGAGGAATAGTGACGGGGGAAGGGAATTCAACAGGGGAAAGCAATTCAATGAGGGAGGGCGATTCAATGAGGGAAGGGGGTTCAATAAAAGATTCAATAGAGGATTCAATGAGGAAATCAATGGCGGAAGAGGACTCGATAAAAGAAGACAATTCTGTGAGAAAGAGTAATGAGGAAGAAGAATTCAATGATGAAAGGTAACTCAATAAGAAAAGGAGATTCAATGAGAGAAGACACTTCAAAGGGAAGACAATTCAATAAGGGAAGAAAATTTGATGACAACAGGGGAGGGGAGCGACGACGAGAGCAGGCAGCGAGATGAGATCTTCGATTTGAAGGCAAATGATGCGTATAGCATCAAATTACGATATCGGGCATTTTACAACTAATTAAACAAGCAGATGGTGGCTGCAGTATCATGAGCAGTGTTTTTGATCTTTTTGGTCTTTTGAAGCTTCTCCCCGATTTCTTTTTTAGATTTTTTTTGTCAAAATCTGATCAACCAATTTGCACACGGCGATAAATGGTTTTGCATGCAAAACCACCGCGGACTATGCTTGAAAATTTTCCTGTTAAGGTTAACAGATCTCTCATCCTTCGACGCCGGAGACTATGGTAGGAAGTCGACGGTCAGTAGCTGCTGACATCTTATTGACTTTACTTACAAAAACATGACTCTCACATGTAAAGCAGGCAACTATGCCGCCGGGAAGGAAGCCGAAGCGTGGTGCTGTCAGCTGAAACCTCTTGGAGGGAAAGCTGGTCGTACACATCCCCCCTCAGCATCTGTGGATCAAGTCGGAGTAAAGTAAGGCGGTTTGTGTTCCTGTGACACTTACTCGCTCTCAGTCCTTCACAGGCCATCCTGATCAAGAAGGTTGAGAATTAGGAATGAGTATCCATGAGTATTATACCGCTCAAGCCCCACCCATAAGTATCATCCCGCTCGCATCTCATAAGTGAATAGCCTACCATTTACATCCAATCATCTTAAGACGAAAACACAACGCCAACACCACGGGGTATATCGGCCTATGCCAGCTTCGCCTCTGCAATCTTCTCATCAATTTTCTTAGCGTTATTCACGCTGGCTTGAATGATTTCCGTCTCTTCTCGAGAAACAGTCTGCGCTTTCCCATCTCTCATACAACTCATGTCGGGCTTCGTGGCACCTTTCTCCCAAGTGGCATCGATCATGAAGTGGGTCGGGACGTCAAACAGGGTATCGTTTACAGCTTTGTTCTTTAGTAGGCTGCCGTTGTACCAGAGTAGATTGTCCTTCTCGTCCGTGTGGGCGATTGTGAAACCGCAGACTTTGGTTTTCTTCCCTTCGCCTCGAATTTCTCCAAGGACTGCCCCGTAATGCTCCTCGAAGGTGTAATTAGCACCACTGAGCTCGAGACCAAACCACCAGCTCTCTTTGTCTCCGTAACCCATCGTATAGGTAAAGGCTTTACGAACACTGAGTGTGTTCTGCCAGCAGACATGGAGAAGACCAAGGAAAGTTTGTAACCGGCTTTTGTCCATCACAACCATACCCGAGTCGCATTCTTCTGCATAGCCCTCGTTGTAGACAAGGGATTTCGCTAGCGCTGGAGATGGTGTGTGATGCTCGAGCTCTTTTTCCCACCATTGGTGGCGTTCTTTGAAAGCGCCCTGCCATAGGAGTCGGTCATGGAATAGTAACGTGCCGGTCTCTAGATACCCAGAGTGATTGTCGAAGATTACTTCGGGTGCTTGTAGGAGGACCGCATCAGCGTCGAGAATCATGCTTTGCTCGAACGTTGAGGTTAGCAGGACAAAAGGCTTGATCGCCCACCCGTCGTTGGCCAGCTCGAGGGAATCATCGTTCACAGTCTTCAGCACGTCCAAGGTTTCTACATCTGCTGCCAATTTGGTGATGAACTCCCGAAATTCAATGGGTAGGTCTCCATCACCAGCATATGCAATTCGGATAGGCAACTTCGAGCGCAAGACATCTCGTAAATTACTAACAAGTTGACAAGCAAACCTGAAAGAGCCTTTCCCCGTGGGAATGACCACCCCCTTCGACCCATGTTCGTGGCTTTTTCGCAAATCAGTGAAGACGTGTGTGTTCTCAGGCTTTAATGGGTTCTTCAGGAAAGGAAACAGTGAAAGCGCCGTCTTCTCGATGTCTGCCAAGAGCTCTATCGACTGTGTACTTGTTGAATTGTAAGATAATGCCTCGATGCTTTCTATCCATCTACCCAGTATTTGGAGCCTTTTGCCCAATTCTCCGAACTGGGACGATTTTAAAGGATAGTCGATGAAGTATTGGGAAGCCTGAGAGATGGATTCGAGCAGCTGGGACGGCACTTCTAGTGTACTATGGGGTTGTATTGACGTCTCTTCTGCAAAGCTAGATGATGTTGAGGCTATTGAAAGTATCGAGGGTATCGAGGGTATCGAGGGAGTCGCAGAAACGGAGGGTATGGCGGGGATCGAAGGGGCGGCAGGTATAGAGGGTATGGGTGGGACTTGAATTATTGAGGGTTTCGAGCCTTCTCCAGATTTGGGTATGTCGTGGGGCGCGTTGTGCTTCCATGGTAATGCTTCAGAACGCGTATACTGCTGCCAGAACAGTAGCACAAGCGATAGGAGAACCAATGCACCGAGGAAGAGGCGAAACCTGAGCTGCGACAGCAGTGGTATATTCATCCCAGCAATCATCGCCTAGATGTTGGTGGGTGTGAACGAGGATACGGCACAGACAGCAGCCTTTCCGTCCCTCGAGATTTTCTTCAAGAGTCCTAGCAGTAATACTGCTTCAGAGCATCACAGACTGATGAACGATGATGGGGCCGGTGGGGGTGATTGAAAGGCTTCATTTTGAAGAGATTCTGGATGTGAGAGTAATAGGAGAATGACCATCATACCCCTGCTTAGCTACTAGACAGACTACTGTAACTTGCCGCCGTGTGGGCGGTACTTGCTTAGCTACTAGACAGACTACTGTAAATTGCCGCCGTGTGGGCGGTAAACCGCCCTGTTGAAACGCGCCGATCTTTTCCTGAAACTCTCACGATCAGTATGCTGCCACAAATTTGATCCAACAGCCAGTCACCATCTTGTTGTAACCCAAAATCATTGGCTCACGTATAAACACGCATGAGAGTTTCGTTCAGCCCGATGGCCGTGGCAGCACAATGCTACCGTATTTGGATAGTATCTTGGCGCTAATTGATGGAGGCGTGGAACTGTCAAGGCTATCTGTGTTCGAGACTCTCTGATGCAATCTCTCAGCGGCGTTCTTTTACCCTGTTGGTCAAGCTCATAAGATCTCTCAAAACTGCCTTCTCAGCCATAGGCAAGCGTGTCCTACGAAGCACTGTAATCTGATCTTTTCCGTTGTTTATTCAAGCTACAAATGATGGCCACCTTCAAGACGTTCTACTGGCCTTGTTGTATGTTTTTCTCATCCGAACTGTACGTTGCATTGTCTGTTATGATTACGATGGTTCTCCCTTTACTACCAATGTGCCATGCGATGGCTCGAACGTCTGCTGCGGAGATGCAAAACAATGCACAGCAAACCGGCTCTGCGCGAAAAACAACACTCTGGTCCGGGCTCCCTGCAACAATATGGGATGGAATGATTGCTCTCCATTGTGTCTCTATTGTAGGTAATACGGTACCCCAAGGAAATCTTATATTCACGATTCCGACAGCAACAGGAACCGGTTTTCTGCCACGAGTAGTCCAGTGCTCCGATGGCAGTTACTGTTGCGACAATGAGCCCGCATGCTGCCTGAACCACACAGGTGTTGTATTAAACGGAAATGGTGTGGTCGTCACCACATTGCCAAGTCTAACGTCTACATCGTCCTCCTCATCTACCAGCGCGACTTCGACTTCTACGACCAGCTCAATATCAATCTCTGTAGTGAATTCTACAAGTCTCTCTTCCGCGACATCGTCTACCTCCTCAGCGCCAGTCGCTCCTACTACGAGTTCTACATCAACAGCGCTACCAAAGCCAATCCCATATCAAGGCATTGTTGGGGGTGTGGTGGGGGCTGTTGCTGTTATCGCCTCTATCGCTAGGTTTCTCATATGGAGGCAGCGGCGAAGGGTAATCAGACTCGAAGCCGCGGTCGCAGCGGCACAGTTACCAGAAGAACACAAGATGCAATCGTATGCGGACACTCAGGTTGGAGCCTATGCAAAGGCACCTGTACAGACCATCCGAGCAGAGATGGATACCGGAATACCCGAACCTACGGAAATTGATGGCATCGGCGTGCAAAATCGTTTGGTTGAGCTTCCGGGATCTCATGATCGGAAGTAAACCTTTGAGTATTGTCGAACAACGCTTTGAGGCTCCGGCGCTGAATGTCGACAGATAGGATCACTGTTTTACCTCGTTGTTATATACATTTGAATGACCTCCATTGTTAACCGCACAATAAGATATAGATTTACACAGTTAATAACCTTTCAATACTTCATGTAGCTGTTTACTAGTGGGCCGGCTTCATGGTAAGAGACTAGATCTAGTGGACCACATAATTCCCAACGCACTTGGCTCTATCAATTTATTTTAAACATTTCGAAAATCTTCGAAAATAATTAATCGCGCGCGAGAAAGCTTTTAAGATTTTTCTTTAATGTTGGCGTCTTCTCCACCTAGAGTAGCGGTAGTCGCAAATAGGTAGGTCGAAGAGCTATTTAAAGAAGACTTCAATGCCACCTACCGATGGGACTGTTTTCGTAGTGGAACCTCTGGAATCGCGTGCCTCACCATCTACAACTTCACACTCCATTCTCATGAACTCGACAGTGAGCAAGTCGCCACGGTTCTGGTCAGCTGTTGCACTGGTAGAAAGATGCTGTCGAAATTAACACCTCGACTTCTTCCTTGTCTTTTTTTCGCCCTAATAGTAATACTTGCCTCATTCACTTTCCTAAACCAGCGAGCCGCTACTTCTTCCTCCCACTTTCTTTCGAATCTACGTCTTCCGTCCACTTCGCATACTGCAAATTCGAACCATGCCAGATTCGCTTTTGTCACCTTTCAAGCTCAGTATCCTGGACCAAATGGTCCAGTCCCCGATGACGAAGACAGTTACTATATCGGCACTCGCACCCTCGTATATCAGCTCCGTCACTCCCCGGAAACCCGCATCAACAGCTTCATCGATTTGATAGTCCTTGCCACCCCAGATGTCTCGCAAAGTAAACGTGAAAGACTGGAGAAGGATGGGGCAACGGTGCTTACTGTTTCAGTACCCAAGAATGACTGGGTAAACACAGACAAGCCGAGATGGCGTGACGCTCTCGCCAAGCTGCGGGTCTTCGAATTGACACAGTACGAAAAGATTTTGATGATTGACTCAGATATGCTACTCGTCAAGCGCCTTGATGGCATTTTTAACGACGAAGCGACAAACCTATTAAAGCCGTTGGCAGATTCTTCACAGGCAGATGAAGGCCACCTTCCAGCAGAATACATGCTAGCAGCCCAAACAATCCAGAACCAGCGCGTGCATCCCTACCCCCCAGAATACGGCTCCTACTTCTCCTCTGGCTTCTTCCTGCTCAAACCCTCTCAGGAGATCTTCGATTATTATGTGTCACTCATGAGCTTACCTGGTCGCTTTGATCCCCAAATCATGGACCAGAATCTCCTCAACTATGCACATCGCAGGGATGGTCCTATGCCATGGACTGAGATGACGTACACGTGGACTACCACTTGGCCAACAGAAAAGGAGTACGAAATGGGGGCAGCGAGCTTGCATGAGAAGTGGTGGAGGGATGATATGCCTGATTTGAGCACCAAATTGAGAGGAATGTGGCTGAAAGAGAGATGGGAAATGGAAGGCTTTTATAGAGGCCGAGAGGAAGCATGATGATGACTATTTGGGTATTCTAGAGACGCCTTGCAAAGTATCATCCTGCAATGAGCCTGAGGAAGTATGTTGCGAGCATTCGAAGTACAAAGGATGATGAGCGGAAAAGCGAGGTCAGGCGAGAGAAGAACAAAACAATCATTCGTGATGATCTGAGGTTCAAAATGGATCAGAGTGGGCTGAATCAGTAACGATAGGTCATCTCATCTTCCAAGATCCAGATGCAGATGCAGAGGATATAATAGGAGGAATATGTTAGAAATAGAGGAGTTGGTAACCTTCGCTTCATAGGGCTGGTAGGGCTGGGGCCCGCTAGTAGAGGCTTCACCGCCTTAGCCTCCTAACAGCAACAACCAAAATATCAATATGCCCCCGTATGACCTCGTATCCCAACAGAATAGCAATATAGCTGTCAACCCTAAAAAAATACACAGCGAGTAAGGTTAATCGTCTTTCGCCAGCTTTCTTTTCGAGGAAACTTTTGCGTCAAAGAATATCTGGAAGATCAATGACTAACAGACGGACATATAGGCTCGATTAGACCGGGAGATCAAAACGCCAACCGGAAATCAAAACATATCCGTCCCCGAAATCATGCACCTGCGCGCGATAAGTAGACGACATGGAAGGCTGCATGGTTCTCCCTTTTACCAAAACCATTCAGAGGAGAGTCCACGAACTCGGTATTTAAACAAACCTCCACATCGCTCATCACCCCTGGGCCCCCTCCCGATCTCCCTCCTTGGTCTTCTTCATACCAGAGACCAACTCACTAACCCGCAAATTCTTCAGCTGCTCTACGCCTTCCTCTGGATCGTCCCAGTGATCGAGCATAACATTCTTGAACTCTCGCACCGCATCGTCGTCCCCGGGCCGCAAACTCTGCGCCTGCAGAAAATCGCCCATGGCGTTGAAACCCTGTCTCAGTCCCAGATAGGCCTGACCGCGGTTCATCAGTATCCTCGCCAAGACGGATTTGCCGAAACTAATGATGTTCGTGCCGTTTACCTAGAAGTGCCGCAGCATAAGGACGTACGAGCAGTACTTGATGGCGGCCTTGTAGTCTTTGTGGAGGAACTTCGCTTGCTGCAGTCGCATCGCTAATGCGGCAACGATCGCGGCGGTGCTTTGAGTGATCTCGGTATTGGTGTGGATCGTTCGGCCGTGGATCTTGGAGCAGTCTGTGAGGTAGGCCAGGGATGCCTCGCAGAGGTTTTCAACCTCTTGCCACTTCCCCTGAGCGGTGTAGCGGTCAGTGGCTGTGAGAGCGTGCTGCAGCTCGGTGTGGATGTCGGATTCTGTAGTACCAAAGCGGAGTCTGTGAGGTAAATGGACTCTACATTTTGGGCCACTGGGTACGATGGGATGTGGAATGCCGAATTTTTGCAGCCGAGAAAACGCGTTCACGACCTCCCGCGCCGCTTTTGGGAACCGGGTGTAGTTTGGGGAGGTATCGTAGAAAATCCCCATCAGGTGCGAGTGCTTTGAAGTCCATAATGCTCTCGGCAGCTGGTTGATCCCAGCGGTGCTCACGGCGAATCGGATCATTCCGTCATGGCGGTGCGGACCATGAGTTTGGTACGGAGCACGCGTTTCGTGCGGACGAGGGAAATAAAAAGACATTTCCATGACCGGAAACTTGATCATCTGGCGGATCTCTTTTTCACCACCGCAGCGTATAACGCCATAGCCGTGATCTCTGAGGTCTTGCGAGAGGCTTTTTTTGGTGGTGTTGATAAGGATCCAGGGATTCTCTTCTGCAAAAATCCCGGATGCTTCATCATAAATTTGGCGGTTGACCCGGAGGAGGGACAGTTGAAAGTCCAGGCTGTAGAGCCAAAGGCTATGCGTTCGGACTGTTCCAGGTTTATGCGATATGCTTTCACGGTAATTGTGGATCATCGGCTCGGTATCTTTGCAGGATGAGTGATGTGCTGGATTAGGTTTGCGCTTGGTCACGTTCGCCGTTACTAGAACGAGCCGATAGATTTCGTTGCGGAGCTCAGGCGGGAGAGCGAGGAAGCGAAATGGCTGGATGGGGTTTTTGGGCTTGGGCCTGGTATAGGGCTTCTAGAGTAAAGTTAGTCGAGGTCCTCTCTACGCATAGGGCAAGGGTCCATACTGTCCGCTTGGTCACGACAACCCTGTTTGAAGATCTAGTTATAATGGCATGATCGTCGTGTAGAGTTGTAGCACTACCACGTTTTCTGCTGGTTGACATGGTGAGGTCCTAGAGAATAGAGATCTAAAATGGAAGGATGGATGTTGTATTCGGCAAAGGGCGCGCTTTCTGAGTTGGAAAGAATAATTGTGAGGGTTTTGGCCGAGTATCTTACAGTATTTTATTTGTCGAGCTGGAGACTTGAGGAAGAGTACAAGGATTTTCCACCACGTAGATAGTGGTGTTGATATATGGCCATGTCAACAACATTTCATATCCTTCATTTCCAAACGGCGAGAGAGTGAAGTTCATGCCGGAAGTGTTATGGTCAAAGTTCACAGTCGACACCTTTGCTCAACACAAATAGGTCATATGAGATTTCTCCTTAGTCTGAAGGGGCTTTCTTCATCACTGCAGTGGTTAGCCTGGAGATTGTTTGTTTTCGGCGATACGTTCCACGGAGGTCCACATCACAGAATTCACGAGATGGCCATTGGCCTAAGCCATGTAGAACATTGTGTTGAAATATGCTATACATACCTGAATAGGATTGTTCCAAAGTGTGTTCACATTTTGGCCGATTCGTATAACAACACATTGCTCATAGCTCCTATGTAGACCTCAGGGTCGGAAATTCAGCACACTCGTAGGTATCAAGCATACCCTCCAGCTCTGAAATATCGTCCTTTATAAGAATGTGCCTTGTCAATGTGTGTATGACAGCTGATGTGGAAAGGTACGTACGAAACTGCCATGAATGCAAAAGGGCACACGTCGCGCGGGACAAAACGCCAGGACAATTACATCCTCTTCCGATTCCTGAATGCCCATGGCAACATGTAGCCATGGACTTCAAATCGTTCCCAAAGCACAAGCAAGGTTTCGATACAATCTTTGTGGTGATCGATCAACTAGGCAAGCAATCCACGTCTATTCCCTGCCTCAAAACAACAACGGCAAAAGACGTGGCTGTTATGTACATCGATCGCATCTATCGAAACCATGGTGCCCCTGAAAGTATCGTCTCCGATCGTGGCCCCCAATTCGTCTCCGCCTTTTGGAATGAACTCTGTCGAATCGAACCTTAAAATATGAAGTCAGCTGCTTCTACCGCTGACGAGACGAGCGACAACGAATCTACCACAACCTTGACAAGACCGAAGGTCGGGAGCGATATCGCTAGTGAAGGAGCTCAGATATCGAGATTTGGGTTTACTTTCGACCACGAATTATATGCGTCTCGCGTATACAAGCGCACGATACCCATAACTTCGAGGCATTCTTTAACATCTTCTGCCGCTGCCTCTGTCGAATGATCAATCCTGTTGAGTGATAGTCTGGGAGACATCTCAGACATAAGTGTCTTTGCTTTACCAATCTTGACAGAAGAGCTTTGGAATCGGGGCCATTAAAACCAACCGCCTAAAGACTCTGTCAATTTGAATAGCGTAGGGACTGAACGCTCTGTGACCGAGCCATCAAACATCTACTAATACTAGGTACGCATATCTGTGGAGATGCAGTAGAAGCACTGTTCAGATCGTTAAATAATTCTCGATAGAGGCTTCGAGAGCCGGGAAGACAGCAGTTCTCGAACAGATTAAAAGCCAGCACGAAAGCGGATTAACGTGGGAAAATCCCGAAGAAGCTCGAGAGCTTAAGTACAGTAACCTGATAGATATATTCTTGTGGGCGATTACTGAGGTAGAAATATTGGGAGAAGAAAAAAAACTGCAGCAGAAGAGTGGGGTTGTTCTTGAGAGCTCATCAGATGTGCCGTGGTGGGTATCCTTGCAGAACGAGGTATTGAAATCTACGTCTCTCTTAGGTAAAGCTCGCCTTGAACTAGCTGACTGTCTGTTCAGCACATCAATGCTATCAAATACGACTCAGAAAACTGACCGAAATGTCTCAAGGCTTTCGAGACGCTTTGGAACGATACCGAAATTCATAGACTCGTTTTATCAAGAGATTGGCCTGAGCTTGAATGCAGTGTACTAAAGCAAGCTAAATTCCCTGTTCACGTAACGATTGCCCAGCTGATCAGACACGCAGCATCATGCACAACCTTGATCGTTTATTGAAGACTGACGCTTCTTCAATTCCCGAGATCTTGATCATTGACGATAGTCGGTTTAATGTCATTGAAGTGGCGAATCTCGAAATATACAAGTCACGACTCTACTTCGAGCTGCCGACGTATATCATCTTCGTGGCTGCGTTTTCTGAATATTATCAAATCGGTAAGAGGGACAAGGTAAGTCAATTTCGCATGTCTTGCCATAGCTTGAACCAACTTTCTAAAGACACGATCTCGCAGGGCCGGCTGCAGTCCGATGTCAGATTGTTCAAAGACATCGTGAACATGAGATGTTTTCAGACCGTACCAATATTTCTCATTTTCACCAAGGCCAACGCTTTAACGCGAGAGCTCTATAAACTGCTAGCTTCTGGCAGAGAATCTAGTACTTAGGAAGCGAACGACAAGATTCATGCTACAGAGACATACATCGAAGCGTTTCGAAGCGTCGATCGTAGACTGCACAGCAAGCTGTACATTTATCACATCAACAATATAGGCGACAATTCTTTCCTTTCGGCATGGGAAGCTATGCGGCAGCAGATGAAAACAAAGTAGCGTCAGCGACGATTAGATATTAGTCAGAAGCTATATAATATTCATCAAAGTAGAACCGCAAATTTGAGCAAAGAACTGTACTAATTGAGGCTCAATTCATCTAAGACACAGTTCTTGTTAAGAAGAGAAAAGGAATCTGCCATGCTTTAAGGGTTGGGACCATCATGATACTGTTATTCTGACCTCTTTAGCAATGTGTTTTAGAACACTGTTTCATCGACGTTAGATCTTGATGATATCGAATTCTGTCGAAGTATCTAGTAACAGTAGAATAGTCTAATCTGCCTTCACTGAGTGGTTTTGTGATGGAAAATCTCTCACTAAGAGATTTCAAGCGAATTTGCAGGTTATTCGAGTCATATAACATATCTGTAATCATCATGTTGATTCAAAAACATACAGTAGAAGAGACATCACGACGTTGGTCTGAAGATGGATGAGATCAGCATTATTGCTTCATTCGTATCTCAAGATCTTTTCTTCTAAAGATTCAACAGACATCGCGAAAATGACGAATGAAAATCTGGCACCACATGTTGTCCGAGAGACGCAAGGCGTGGACAGATCACCTTGGTTTAAGCGTTTTCAACGCCTTGCTAACAGTGTTTCTCCTGTCTTTTGCCAGAGAATATGCTGTCTCGTCATAGACAACTCATCGACCGCTGGCTAGACTGACAATCAGCGATGACTGCTTGAACGTGATTGTAAAGGAGAGTGTCAACAATGAAGATTAAAGAAATATCACAAGACAGCTAAGATTATTAGCCTCAAAAGCATTAGCAAACAGGGACACGATTCATCAATAGCTATGATGTGTGTCTGTCTACAGTATAGACAAGGTTGAGCAAGTAAAGCTATGTGCAGAGAGAAAATAGTAATTACAGGGAATGATGAGAATGACAGAGTCGACACAATATTCACATCTCTAAAAACCCTTTTCCCTCTCAATGGCAATAGTCAATTCCACATTGCTGGCTGAATACACTTCGTAAAAGAATGTTTTCCTTTCCTACCTATCGCCGAACCTTTGCGCCATGATATTCTAATGCGACATAGACTGAAAGAATACCCTAACTCTGATTGCCTAATGAGGAACTACCTCTCCCACTAGATCCGACAGCTATCGATTCCTCAGATTTTCGATGGATCAAGAAAACAGAGTCATGTTTCCATCAAGGATAATGTCGTTGAGACATTTATTCAGCGACAGGGAAATACCCTGACGGCATATTCTCAAGCTCGGGGCCAAGGGCGGCCGCGTCACTAGCTGGTCTAGCTGCGACGCCACTGGGAAGCCCCTGCTGCGATTCCAGGGTGCTATCTTTACTCCGCCAGCTACTGGAAGGAGTCTTTCGAGCCGTCGGCATAGGATGGTATGACTTGGGCTGCGGCTTACGGAGAAGCGGATAGATGGCGGGAACAGATGAGGCTATTAAAGCAACACAAGCCTCCAACGTAGTAAATAAAGGGATCAACGAGAAATTCCTGGCTATGTCGTCCGAGTGGATCCACAGTATCATGGAGGTCAAGCGGAGAAACGAGCAGATGACGGAGATCCCGCTGACCGCGACGAGAAAGTATAGTCCAGCTAGATTCGACCAACATCATCAGCACGAGCGGGAGGGGCATTTGGGAAAGACTTACATTTCTTCGAGGCGGGCAAATGAAGTTTTGCAATCACAGGAATAGGTAGAACCCAAATCACAACATCCTCGAAAGCTCCGAACGAGTTGTTGAACATGTGGATTGCTACGAAATCGATGCATTTTCGATTTTCGAATGCGGGGCCCGAAATAGCCCAATAAGAATCGATTGGCGTGCATTGAAATATACTCGCCTGTTACTTAGCATCTCGGCGCAACAAAAGGGCTTGCAGAGCATCTTACAAAGATGGCTTCAATGCCGTGCGCAGCAATGATGGTAATGATGATCCAGATAGTTCTCTTATGATTGCTATCAGGCGTCAAACGGAGGTACAGACAGAGTACGCTAAGCTTCAAAATGCTGCGACAGTTGTTAATAAAAGTGCCTTCCATTAGGTGTAAAGGTTTATTACATTAGGCAAAGAATGGCGATGATTGTAAAGGCATAAGTGATCTGGTTCCAGTTAGTGAAGGGTCAATGTCAAAGGATCTTTGCATGCCTTGATAGTTTCTATCAGCTTCATGGGCGCTAGACCAAATAGATGCTTGCCCACGCCATTCTTGACACCAGCTACCAGACAGCCGAAGACTCCAGCAGTAAGGACCTTTTTCGTCAGCGATACATTCAGTCTCTGGTAACGCTTCGTATTTGATTGCGAACACTTACCGAGGCAGCCAAAGCAAGATAATCGTCAGCCCACAGTCCCAGCACGACGTGTCGCCGCCGCTGAGTACTGAGGCGGGCATAAATTCTATGCTCCCTTAGTATTCTTGATGAGCTCTGACCCGCAGATTCACGTACCGTAATAGTACGAAGAAGCAGGAGACTGCGAACATTGAAATCGCTACCGCTTCGAAGGCAGGCCCGCGGTTGGCGTGTCTATTGTCATCTGTCCCAGCTCTCCATTGGGTTCGTGGTGCATTCGCACCAAAGTTGTCCACATTCACATCAGTACCTGATGGCGCAGCAGAGGATGAGATGGTTCCGTTGGCGGATTGGGAGGGCGAGACATTTGTTGCAGGAGTTGGGCCGGCTGGGGAAGCCCCTGTCAAAGTGGACGCAGAGGTGGATGACAAGGCTTTTGCGCAGAGGGCCGTATTGACCTTCTCAATATCTATAGAGTACATCATTGGCCACGGCTCACAATGGCTTCGAACGATCAATACCCACTCTGTATATCTAGAACAGAACAGCTTGATTTCGACAAGCATGGTATGACCGCGTTGGTGATTGCTGCTTTGCCGGTCGTACACTGGCATGCAGTGTCCGTGGGGCCACAGCTCGTTGTTGCAATGGCAGCTTGGAAACAGCTGAGCTATTAACCAATGTCAGCAGGTGATGCCAAAATTGGAAGCGGAGTCTCTCATGAAGAACGCACTGAACAGCTAGGCAGATCGTTGATAGACTGCGCAATGCTCAGTGTTGCCGTAGCAACAGTCCAGTATAGCGTCAACGTCTTCATGTTGATCAGAACACACGACCTCCCTCCAATGGTTCAAAGTGATCCTTTCGAAGGTCTAAAAGCAATAATCACCTCGACCGCATATTAAATAAGAGACAGATGCAGGAAGGCATCTTGATGCAACGCATTGCCAAAGTACTTTAGGTATCGGTGCATCTTCGTAGATATGGTCTAATTCCACGACCAACGGATCTCACCTACACGTATGCTACTCTCCCTACCTCAAGCGGGAAGAGCATGTTTAATGTTATGGCGGATGGTTCTCCACGCTCTAGATCCACAAGCTGCGCGACTGTGGTGAACTAATCCACGAACCGCCGCTTCGGTCTCCATGTTCCGAGTGGAGGATGCCCTGCAAGTCTCAGTCCGGCCTTGCCAGGACCAAGGCTCGCTGGTTGATCAGGGTACGGCCAGTCACGTTATACACCAATATGGAGCAGTCTTTTCGAGGGTTTTTCCATGCATGATGCATCATCCGCCTTATCGGACTGCGACACATGGGAGAGTATCTTATTAGTTCACCTGAGAAGTCTGAGTCCATGATCTCAACACTCACATCATCTCCTGCTCAAGTGCTCTTCCTACATGCTTGGATGCGGAACGAAGTCAGTTTCTGGGCTTTGAAGGGATGTATTGCTTACTAAGGATCCGACTTTGCCTAAATTTCCGTCCGAGGGTTTCTCCTTCCCACCTTGATTATTGGTACACCAAACAAAGCACCACTTTTATTTAGAGCATCGTGATCTCTACAGACAATCGATTACGGCAAGCTTTTAGACATGCATAGAGTGGAAGCTGCTGTTGCCTGGACAATTGGCCGATGACAATTATTGCTGCCCAAACGTGAACCATTGGCGCTCCAAGATTGACGAGGATTTCCGTTTTTCTCCTCTGCGCATTCTACAAACTTGGGACTTGGTTGGGTCCTTCTTGGTGCGAACATAGGTTATAGGATATCTCCGGCCCTCAAAGTTGCGTTGTATCTTCTAGCGAATAAACTCTTTCAACCTTTTTGTCGTCAGAGACCGCAACTACTTGTGATCGTCGAAAGCCTACCATGGTACGCAACAGCGCAAGCTGCTTTCGGCCCGCGAACTAGATAGGGATGGTACGGATATGACGTGGCTGAGTTCGGATATGGTATCTTCGAGTGGTCGTTCAGAGAATGTACCTAATTTTACTGGTGGTCAGGGAAAGGCCTTCAAAGCGAAGAGACAAAGAATTGTGGGATGCGAGTAAGAACTGTATGACTGTCTTGTATTCTTCAATGTTCCGTCTTTACTCAATATACCTTGATACTGGTAGAGCATTCATCACCTACCTTCAAAAATAATATCTTGACCATCAGGTCCGGAATAGCTAGACAACGGAAACACAATCTAGGTTCTATAACTTTTGAGAATCCTTCCGGCCTTGAGGCGATTGATTGCGGGCAGCCTGGCCTATCGGAAGGCCAGAAGAGACGGAGAGCTAGATAGCAGTAAGGAGGCCATCTTGAATGCTCTCGAGGTCTACATATTCAATGATAATGCCATCGATGCAGACCGTGAACATAACATCCTGGATAACATATGGAGGCAATGTGGTGCGAGCTATCACGAGTTTGCAATACGGCTACACGGACGACGTGCCTGGTGCCTGTTAGTATTCAGTCCTGATAATGCCTATTGGCCACATGATGTAACCACTAAGACCATGTTGGCTGGGTAAAGAAGTATGAAAAATACTTCTGTAGAGCAGACTCAACCAGCAAGGTGTGATACCGAAATAGATTGGGTATTCGTTATTGCTGATGGCCATAGAATTTCAGAGCTTGCGATACAGATGTTGAGAGACTGTATACTCGTCTTGCCTACTGTGTATAAGATTCATTTCACATAGTACACTGTTGGTATCTAGCCGCTTGAAGGAGATTGCTGCCATCTTTTCAAGCATTATACCATAATGTCAGTAGAATAGCAGCAATGGCTCCGTCATAGATCCAGTGAGGCACTCCTTTCCTTGCAATAGCAGTAGACTTGAATATTTTGTATGCACAAAATCACCTTACTAGTTTGAAAAGAGACAAAAGCTCGATAATGGGAGATCGGCGTTGTTGAGATTGAGCTGTTAAACCTTTAGATAGGGTGAAGAAATTGACTATGATGTAGCAAAAGATGCGTGGTATTAGGGATTGCTAAAGTTCTTGTTCTAATCACAAAATGCTTTTAGCCTGCGCAAGAGGTACGATCTTACCAACACCATGAGCAGCCCACTTCGTCTCTCACTTGAAAATTACAGTATGGAGAGAACGTAGTTCAAAGGATGGACTGGAATCTAGATAGCAAATGATTGACCTCGAAATCTTCCCCTTACATTGTGGTACAGAAAGTTTGTTCCTCGTAATGCTGCTTGAAGAGGTCAGAGAGGCCGGCTCCCTCTCGCTATTCAGTAGATTCTCACAAATAACCCATCAGCCATCAAATGGGTCTACCCAAAAAGTCTTATGTGCTCTGTAACATGCTCAAATAAAGTAGAAAATGGTGGCACGATCGCGGTGACCATTTGACACGCCACCCACTGTGTCCAGGTGTTCCTGCACCTTTAGTTGAAACCCCATTCGATTCCTTGGACCCTTCCATTCCCGGTTGGAGCTACCGTGGTGAACAAGGTTGGACTCATATCAACATCTGCGTAGGCACAAGCCTGGCATGTGTCTACAACCGTAGCCTGGGTGGTCGTGCCGGTGGTTGGGTTGAAGACCGAGATTGTCTTGCCGCAAAGTGGGTTGGTGTTAGGGTTTGCTCCGTTGTCCATCATAGGGACAGAGAGGGCCACGATGGCATCGGTGTCGCGGTTTGTGATTCCGCAGGAACCAAGACCAGTCGAATAATGTGTAATATCGCCAGTATATTGCAGATTTGCACGGGTGCTCAGGGGTACTGCAACGGCAACAACCGCGAAAGGAAAGATGAGGGATCCAAAGGAGATCTTCATGGCCGGTATGAAAGGGCGAAGTAGGGAGGTCTTGGCTGGTATGTTTTGAGTACTTAAAAGAAAGAATGCGGATGATTTTGTTTGAAGAATTGATTCTAAGGTTGTAATGACAGTGCGTCGAGGTGAGACAAGGTTGATAAACGGTTATCGGTAGGAGAACCTGTGCTGGAGCAGGAATGTAAGCATTGGAGTAGATCCACTTCTCTTATATACTCGTCAACGAATCCTATACAAGGCCTGGGTTCCATTACACCTGTCATTCGGTTGGACACCATCCGTAAGATTTGAGCGGAAAGCCAGGCAACGCAGTCTAGGCTGACCCGAGAAAGAAGCAATGAGGAATGGGAAGATAGATGGAGGCGAACACACAAACATGAAACACCACGGAGGCCTAGGGTCCTACCATAACCACCAACACCAGAGCTCAGCCATAGAAGATCTTTGTTTTTATGGGGCTGAGGTGGACATCATTATATCGGGTTTAGAAAAGCTGGCTTTCGTTCACCTCACTTTCCATATGCAAAGGCAATATTTTCACCCTAGCCAATAGCACTTAAACTTTGGCGCAAAATAGTGAATACACCCAATCTATTGCTTAATTCTTTATGATGGGGCTCTATTATAGGAATCCAAGAGCCTCTGGTCACTGTTGAGTTCAGTTGTATGCGTCGAAGTTTGGGTTCCGACGTCTTAGGCCACCGGAAAGATACTTAATGTCCGGGAGACTGAGTAAGGAACAGCTGTGCCATTCATTCCAGTTTCACGAGAGCCGCCTAATTGGTTGCCTTGTGTCTGAAGTGCCTGAATAGTGGAAAATGAGGTTTTGGGGTTCCCTGCCTAGGGGCCACAGTCCCACCGGACCTTCAGAGGTGAACACTACCTTTATGTCTTGTATCAGGTACCTTGAACAACGAAGAGACATGTACTTCAATTTTTGTAACAAGAAATGCTTCGCAATCCCGTTTAAACTTCGACATCATAACATCATCACTCTCATCGGTGATCGAAAGATGCTTCGTTGTGAGGGGAAGACGACGAATCCTGGACTTGTTTCCATACATCCAGGAACGATTGTAGGATTCTTGTGCTACTACTATTGAACAAGAGGGTCTTGGCAAAATTGTTGCAGAGGTTAGGAAGCAGAGTGCGCAGTCTGCCAAAGATGGATGCCATCCTACGAGGATGAAACACCGGAAGACAAGATGGCAACCTTCAGGTTTCCCGGAGATGGACATTTCTCGAGGGTGGCGTGGTCAGGAACAAGGACGTTGACAGAACATTAGATGGTCTCCAATATGGATATGTAAGTAGGTAGGCACGGAGTAGGGGATGCCCTGAAACGAGGAACGAGAGGAAGGGAATGGTTGAGCGTAGATGGCTTTTGCACACAATTCGGCGTGTCCCGTTCGGGCCGGAAGATCGTCGCCCCGCCGCAGAACAACTGCCAGGCTGCCAGCCAGCTCGAGGTCTCCTCGGCGTACCAACCTCATTTTCCCCTTTGAAACCTTCTGCCCTTTTGATCCCACAATCCCTTATTTCTTACGCGATCACAGCCCCCAACAGCCAGGCAATTAGTCCTCTTAGCCTTTAGGCAACCGACCCTTCGTCAGGATCTGCAAGCTGAGCTCAGGTCGCCACACCAAAACGGCACGCTTTTAACACCTCGACATCACCGCACGGTCCGAAACAGGCTTCAGTAGCTCTTACCTTGGAAAATCCGAACGCAAGCGTTGCTATATGTTGTCGATGCATAGCGGTGTATGGCCTACAGTCAACATACGCGCAGGACCGCCTTAAAGCCAATACGCCGTTGATGTCCCCACCTCTTCGCTGAGCCACAACACATTATAGGCATCATGCAGGATTGGATATCTAGACAACACTACTGCAGATTGGATGAGGCCTGCAGAACAGGTGAAAGAGTGGGAGCAGTTCGTAGGGTGTGGCTGGGAAAATCATCCGACGGATACCACCTTGATCCAACCTCTCTACCATGCAAGATAGGCTATCATGTCCGTGAGCGAGGACGAGGATGCGAAGGATGTGAAAAGCTGAATTGTGCAACAAGTTATCGAGCATGGTAGGACATAAAGATAGAAAGAGACGAACCATCTATATTCACCATATCCCTTGGGGAATCCCAGCGATACACACGTCTCGATCCCTCATCTAGAGCTTTCAAGCCGCCCGTCTTAAAACGCCGCGCTACCATTACACCATAATCCGCCGGCTTTACTCCAAACGTCCCGTCCATCATCTCACAGACTGCTTAAAATATTCTAAATACCTCATATCAACCCCATCCGGTTACTCACCCCAGAAGCCCAATCTTCTTCCACCCCTCCACATACCTTTTCACCATTTCCGCCTTCACAGTGTCCGAACCTCGCAAGGTCGCAGAAACTCTCCGCGCGCCTGCCGTATCCATAATCACATCCCCACCCGCCATGTGCTGGAAATCTTTCCTGAAAAAGTCCCCAAGCATGTGCGGTGACGCTGGGGTTGAAAAGCTGATTTCTTTGATTGTGATGGGTCCCGTATCGTTACCGTTGCTGAGTTCGTGGGCTTTATGATCAACGCCATCAGCGCCTGAGTGTTCGGTATCAGCAGCAATAGCACCAACTCGGTCGAGCCATTTATCAATAGGCAAGAACTCGCGCGAGATGTCTAGTCGGGAGGCCAAAATGGTGAGCATTTCGTGCCAGGACTGGCGGACTGGGTTTTCGAGGTGGTAGATTAGGCTTAGGGGATGGGGTGTGAGGAGGATCTCGGAGAGGCAGGTGGCGGCCAGATCGACTGGGAGCCAGGAGAGGGTCTATATGGTACGTTAGCTAGGGGTTTTGCGGCTTCTATATCGCTTGCTTTACCTACTCCGTCAATAACTGGGAGGCAAGAGATCTTCTGGGAGAGATGGATGAGGGTTGGGATATGTTCGTTGGCGTTCCAGAAGCCGGTTTTTTGAGATCCGGACATTTGGCCAATACGCACACAAGATACTTCGATTGAGGCTTGGTGAGTACGAGCGGCGTTTTCGATAATGCGCTCGCAGATGAGCTTTGCTTGACCGTAGCCGAAAGGGTTAGTGCAACTCGGGTCGTGGATAGGAACTTCAGGGACCATGCGCGTGCCATTGACGAGAGCGTATTGGCCCACAGCTGCGATGGAGGATACAAATAAGAGCCTGGGTTTCAGCAGCGGACGGAGGTCGTGGGCGCCTTTGGCAAGAATAAGCAAGCTCTGGAGAAAGCGGAATTGGGCTTGGAATGAAGGTAGCTGGCGTTTGAAATCCATAGGCCAAGCACAGTGCACGATGTGCGTGGTGTTTCTGCAAAGGCGTGCGTATTCGGCATCTTGAAGGCCTAGGTGGGGTGCGGCAGGATCGATCGTAATGAGTTCAATCTTGGACCGGTCTTGGAGAGGAATCGTGACGCCTTTGGTTTCCGCTGTCTTGAATTGGTGCTCATACGCGTCTTGATGGTGGTATCGTGCGTCCAGTGGCAAGCGGTTCAGACATACCACCCGCGCTACGTTTGGAGAACTGGCTAGTTGGGCAAGAAGATGGGTTCCTAGGCTACCTGTACTGCCGGTCAACAGCACTACAGGGCCAGTGCCATGCTGCAGCTTAGGTGAGGTAGATCGTTCCAGGGAATACAGATTAGCAAAGTCTTCGATGGTGTGTCCAAGGTCACTCTGGCCTCCCTTCAAGTCCCCACCATCTCTCAACGCCTGCGCAAGCTTCGCTATTGAAGGGTTTTTATATACGAAATCGGTAGTTATCCGCTCCTTAGACAGAAAAGCTGCGCTGTTGTGGGGGATGGAGCTAAGTATGAGTCTGCGAAGACGCACTGCCTGCAGAGAATTCATTCCCAACTCGAAGAGGTCGTCCTCGAAGGTCCAATCTTGTGTGGGTACGGTCCAATTCAGGTTAACCTGGATCATCTTCATTAAACTCTGTTCCAGATTTTGCGCGTCCAATGCAGATGTGGAGTTTTCAACGGCTGGGTTATCCAAGTCCTGATATACCTTTCTTATCTCTGCTTCGAATAGTTGGGAGGCCTCTTTTCTAAGTACCGAGCCTTTGTCAGAGCGTGGGACAAACATTCCCGGCGGAGCAACGATGATATTAGTTGTGGATGAGATTCGGGCATGGTCATCCATTTGATTACAGGCCTCCACAACTATAGACCATATAGATGACTTAAATTGCTCATGGTCCTCTGTAGGTGAAGCTGGCTCCACGATCACCCCCAACTCAAATTGTCCGTCCCCGAATGCGACAGCCGCCTTGACTGAAGGGCTTTCGGAGAGCAGGGATTCCAGGATGCGTGGAAGCACTTTCTCGCCTGTGGCAAGAACGATCAGGTCATCATTCCGCCCGACGGCTTTGAAATCGGTGTCAGGATGCTTAGGGTTGTTTACTAGCCGATCTTGTAACTCGAAAGACTTCTCCCACCCGAATGGATGTGCTGTCAGCTTGAAATATTGTACTTTCTCATCTCCTGCAGAATCAACGGGTTCGAGGTCAAAGCCCATGTCTTGCCTCAGCCTGAAGTAATGCCAATCATAATCAGGGGTGGGCGCGAAAACAGGGGCCATTGGTCCGACTTCTGTCGCTCCAAAATGAGACAGAACTTTGACCCCAGCTGTAGCCAGCTTCTCTCCCACGGATACTTTGAGTGGTCCACCGCCGCAGGCGACAAATTGTAGGGGTAACAATGCCTTGACTCCCTGGTCTTTAGGGAGTAAGGATATCTCCTCAAGAATCAGAGGGACCGTCATGAGCGATCGCGCATGGCTTGATTTTAAGGCCTCCACAGTCGATGCCCCGGTGGGCACGACATGTGCTGAGGCTAGCCAGAATGGCTTGCCAACCCCAAGCGAAAGGCACGCAGCGAGCAAGCCAAAGCCCTTTTTCGTGGAAGATTAGCTTAAGTTTATCCAATATAGCTAGGTGTCTAACAGACATGATAGAGGGGAAGAGTAGACATGTTCAATCCGCCAATCTCTTCATGACTTGAGGGCTGATGGCAAACACTGTATCCGAGTAGGTATCTATGGGGCTGATAAATAGGTTTAGGCAGTCCAGTAGTCCCAGAGGAGTGTAGAATCAAGACATCTCGGTTAGTCTCACTTATGAAATGGTCAGGGGAACATATTGCACCCTCAGCTCCGTGGTAGTCCAAGTCTGTCTGTAAGTCGTCCTTGTAGGGTTTCTGTAAGTAGACGGCTGGGGCTGTAGGCGATAAAGAGGGTGTTGTGCTTTGTGCACTCGCCGTACTGATAACATTTGACAGCCGTGGCGAGGTAATCACCGCAGTAGCACGGGTCTCCTGGAGTAGATGATTGACTGCCGTAGGACTAAGGCGCGCTGATAAGAGAGCCACCTAGCGAAAACAATTAGTGGCCGAGTTTGATACGCATTTGCATTGAATTTGGGCCATGCTAAAAGGGATTTTCGAGGGTGCAAAAATTCCATATGTACTATAGCCTGCGCAACCTAGAAGAAAAACTGACAGGAACGCCTAAGCTCATAAGAGCGAACAGGTGAATCAACAATCCCACATCGCTCTCGACAAACAAAGCCACTGGCTGGCATTTGACAATTCGACCCTCGTCGTTCTTGTAAGGCTGCTTCAGTTCTGCTAGTTCCTCACACAATCTTTTCGAGCAGCGAAGAATTGCACGTTTCAGTTGAATATGCGTTATAGCGACCGGTTTCGCTTGGGGCGTATCCTGTGTCTCTTTTGTAGCCTGTACACAGAAAATCTGGTCTGCATTGTGCTTTGCGTTGAAGTCTATCAGCTCAGGCACTGTTCGAATCTCGTTATGGTCCTCGTCGGACGGTCGTAACTTGATTCGAGCGTGGTTGAAGTTGGTTGTAGAGAAGGTCGAAGGTGCCATGTCGGGTGAACAGTGGGACAGCGCTGTGTCGAAAGCCGTGTATGGCGGGACCGTTTGCATTTTACAAAAATCGGATGAGAGGTCTTGAAGACCCGAGTGGATCTGCAGCTTGCTATCGAGAACGTTTGTCCAGCGACTCGGGCCCTGACTTGATTGGCCAGCGCGATTTCGTAGACTAGGCCCAATGGAAGAACGTAGTGGTTGACTCTACCCGGCGACCTGAGCCACTACAAGGTTGGATTGAGATTCTGTTATGATGGTTCAGCACCTGGTTCAGCGGTTTCATGGGCGTAGATAGTATTGCCTGGCATGCGGCATGTTGGGATTTGATCTGAGAGCGATCGGTTGATGATACGACCACCAGAGATTCCGGGAAACGAACGAGCGTAACGTTCAATTGGATTTAAATGTAAAGCCATATCTAGTGCTCATTTTGGTTCTACAGAGTTGCTACATGATTCATGAACTCGAAATAATCATCTCCATGCACATCAACCTGAATCAAATGACATCTTATGGTCTGTCCTTACGACCGCCGAGAAAGCTCGCTCGGTCACTGCCTGAACAAGCTTCCCAAGTTCATCCGCAGAACAGACGGCTTCAATGGTGACGCGTCGTGTACTATCAGGTCTCTTTCCATGGGTGGAGCTCGTGAGAGCTGCGCTCGAAGGAAGAGGGGTTCGAGCTGACAAAGTCGTCGAGGTTGCGTTGGACGAAAACGAAGCGGGAGAGGTCCCAGTTGAGGCGTAGCCTGTGTGTGGCAGATCGGCACCGAGCATTGAGTCTAATTCAGGGTCTAAAAGCATACCAGTGTCCCATCTGTTCCAGTCATCAAAAGGAAAATCAGACTTTGTGCTGGGCGAGAAATTCAGGATGAAATCGTCAATACTTTGTATGGTGCTCCCATTGTAAGCATTGCGTTCCAACGAGGAGGGCGAAGCAACAGCGCTTCCTTGTGACTCTGTTTGTTGTGTACTTTCGGGGTTCAATGTTCCAGACGTGTAGTTGGAATTATCGAGAACGGTTGAAAACGGTGAATACTGCAATGTCGGCATGTCTTGTACAGCCCCATTAACATCTACGTCGTTGCCAAAAGAGTTGTGAGGAATGTCGCCATAGAGATCGTCCATAAAGTCTGCTTCCGGGGTACCTGAACCCAAATGGACAATGGTATTGCCCTGGGTCTCGAAGCTGGAAGCTTGCTTATTCTCGGCCCCAGTCTGTGGAAGGCGAAACACTACCCCCTCGCCTTCGGAGCTTTCCTCGTCCATCTCACTTCCGCTGTCAGAGATATCTGATTTGTCCGACTCGAGCAAGTCATCGAGCTTATTCGTATCTGTAGGCTCTGTGCCAGAGACCTTCGTGGACTTCAGTTTCGAATACATGCGTGCGCCGTTCGATTTTCGGCACAAAAGATGATACCGATTTTTTGCACCAAGGCTCGTTCGACGAGGGAAATGGATTGATGTGATTTGTTGCCAATTACGACCGTATCTAGTAACGCCATCAAGGAGGAGCTCATCCTAGATTGCCTAAATTAGGTCGGAAAAGGCAAATATAAGTACACCAGTAGCTACGTACCTCCTTAGGCGTCCAGGCGCTATGGTCAATCTCTGGGTTCAAACTTTGACACCAGCGTTTCGATGCTTGATCCCCGGTTCTAGTCCCTACGTCCGAGGCAACTATGGACCATTTAGTACCGTGAGCGTTGACAGCATCGTAGAGCCGTTCGTCTTCAGATGGTGTCCAAGCTCCTTTATTGACTTTTGCTGCTGTTTTCCCATACCATCTTTTTCGACAGTCCTTGTTTGTACGGCCAGGAATGTTAGCGGCTATCTCATGCCAGAGTAACGGCCGACCATTGTCTTGGGCTGGTATATTTTGTTAGTATCCATTGAGGTAGTGGGTTCACTGGACATAGCTGGATCTATGGCGGACCTTTAGATACTGCAGCTTTCAGAAGATTGTCCTCCTCCGCTGCCCACTTCCTGCGTATTCGACCCATTGCAACCGTCCGACCTGTCATCAACCACAACGGCTTTGTTGAAGGCTATGAGTTGTAAACATAGGGCTGCTGTTGCTTTCGATGAGAGTCCCCTGGATAGGATTCCATGGATTCATGTTGGCTCTGCCAACGTGTGCGGTCCGGGCCACAAGCCCTAGCCATAACATGCGTCAGGATGAAGCAGGATGGTGTGCAGCCTACAGTTTCACCGCCAAGAAGATTGACAGCCTCCTGACCCGTAATCGCGTCTTGGACCTATAAAGCAAGGTCCTGTAACGCGTATGTACTTCATTGTGGAGGCAGGGGCATTCTCGGAGTCGCCCATCTAGGATAGAGCGTCGTTCCAAAGAATTTGGGGTACTTGGGTATTGGATGACTTTGCCTTTGACGATAATGTACCGCTGCGTCTGGGGACTGGATGCGAGGACTGAGAGGAGGAGTAATGGGTAAGGCTGTGAAAGACCGTTGGCATCAATCGCTTAAGACGCGCGACGTTGATTGGTGATTTCCAATTTAGGCTTCATAAGGTATGTTCCGCGGCCCCCACCGCTACCTACTCGTAGGCTCGTAGCCCCCACCCCACCCCCCTCCACCGGCTCTCTCCGCCCTGTGGCTACCGTCGCATTTGATCCCTCTCAGGGTCCCCCGCACAGTGCTAGAACTAGATAGTACTGTAGTACAGCCATATCACGCCACCAAACGTATACCTCTACCGCTCTCCAATCTCCCTTACTCTCAGGTCTTCGTCCAGCCCTGTCAGCACTATCTCTGCAGGACAACCAACTTTGCAAAAGAGCGGTGTGAGACGGCTCGTATGGACACTGGAAGGCGCAAGTAGGTAACGTCGCACGGCCGCTGATAGGGTGGAAGGAGGCGACAGCGCTGATAGCTCCACATAGATCAACAGTCCAGCAGCTATTTTCTATTCTCGATGATGTCTTGGCATCACCCGTCCACCACTCAGAGCTCCAGATGGACCTCGAGCTACCACGAACCAAATCCGGGACTAATAGAGAAGCAAAGAACTACACCACTATGCAAATGTTGCTTAGTAGCCATAGCTGCACCCTGCCTAATTCCAGAGCTGATAGTAGCCTTGGGACTGAGATGCTGGTACAGTTTCCATATGTGGCCAACAGGTGCAAGGCACCAGGCTTACCGTCTATCTTACACGTTGCATCCGCTGATGTCACACTGGGTGGAAGCCCAAGCGCAGATATCTGGAAGTGTTCCCAGCAGAGAGATGACTCAATCCAGAACACTGTGCCGGAGTTTTGCCCAGTTCCCACTATCTTCAACCCCTACAATAATCTCTGTATTCGATACTATCCTCTTTAGGGTTCCTTGGTTGCCTTGTCATTGAAGAGAGCGATAAGTACGAAAATAAGAATATGTTCATAAGCTCAGCACTACTCTAAAATCTTTGCATGAAGACGGCGGAGCCTAAAACTGAGATGGAGTTTTGTACTTAAAGATGCCACATTGGATTTGGGAAAGATGGTATGATGGATTCGGCCGAAAGTACCGTGGGCGTCCGTGTCGGGGAAGCCACAAAGCTGTGGAAACCATCAAAAATTGCTCGGCGCATTGTACAGCAGTAAGGCCCAAGGTCTAGGCAAGGCTCCAGTTGATCTGAACAAGCAGCATGTTCCAGCAGCCACCTTGATCCGAGGTCAGGTATAATAGGTCTCATTAGACAGCAAATGTTGTTTGCCAAGTAGTGAAGGTGAAATTGGCTTGCGGTTCCATACACTTTGCCTTGTGTTAAATCGGGATTGCAACAGCGAACACCCCTTTCATCAGAAGATTTCCTACAAAAGGTGTAAACGTTATTTAAATGGTCAACGATACGGAAAGCTTGGGTATCGTGCTTGCGCGCCCTAAACACTACACCATCCGCATATTCCGTTCTTATGGCCATAGATAGCCCATGTCTAGGAAAGGTACTATGGAAGTTGTAAGAGACTATGGTATATCAATCTACATAAAAGAAATAGCAGGTCAGTCACTTTTGAGATCCAAGGCAGATCCCGAGTGAGATTAACTGAACAGAATCACTATATTCGCAGGCTTGCATGCCCGCTTTTTTTCGGTGTTCTTTCTTACTTGGGCCCCTAAATTCATTTTGTGGAACATATGGGGGACCATCTTGCGGTCTGTGGTGCCAGACCTGCACATGAACAACCACGACGCCAGTTCCGGCATGCATCTGCAGCAGATGGGCTGAGCTATGGGGCTGCATAGTAGTCCAATTAAAGGATTTAGGGTTACGCAAGTGTTTCCGGCACCGCTTCGCCTAAGTTTCCGAATGCAGGTTTCCGCCAGGCCTGTTCTATTCTTCAAGTTGCCTGGGGGCCAAGACTTCATCCCGAATCACGGCTGATAACTGCATGTCATAAGGTTACAAGCGGATCACAAAGCAGGCAGGTCTTGTCCGATCTTCTGCAAAGGAAAAATACCTACGTATCCCCGTATCAGATGTTGTGCGGCCAGTGGCCCTTGCGGTCATAACGGTTACGAGCTGATAACTCGATCGAGTTCAATAGGCTTCATCTGAGGATCGCTCCCATTGTCTCACCTTTGGGAGATAAACTCGGTGACTGGCGCCATCCACCTCCGGTTGCCTGTTCTTCCTTGAGCGTGTGGGCGCATACACCATGCATTGAATGGACCCGGTTTTCTGATACGTCGGGCCAGGCGGTGTATGAATCCTGGATTTGTCTTCATGTGCGACCCCTCAGATCCGCCTTTCGGAGTAGGGTGCTGGTTTCTAATCTACCTCGGCCATTCCGGAGGATTTTGATGAATTATCAAGTCAACACGCATCTCCTCGTTACAGACTTTCGAATCCTGGCAGGATCCGGGCAAGGTATCCGGAGCGGGTGAATCTTAAGATCGCCAGGGCGGAAGTGGGCTTACAATGACAAAGTAGTGAAAGGAGTGGGTTACCACTGTGCCGTTAGAATTCTTCACCGACGAATCCAGCGATTCTTGCTACCCTCTTTAGAGAGGAACCGATGCAGAGGATGTGCGTAGAAAAGCGTGATACGTGTGAACGGCTGATTCAGCTAACCACATTTAACTCTGTGACGAAGAGATGCCTTGGTGGATGCTATATCATTAGGTTTATGCGTAGTCCGCTTACACGGGTCATGGTACCGTGCATGATGACTGCGTTTTTCGCCTATTGCGCAAGACGGGGCATTTTCGATCCGCCGTTCCCCATCCATGGACTCTGGTGTCAGAGCTCTCGGCATTGGACATCTCAGCCGCAGTCTTAGACCGTTCAGTACAAGCGCAATGAAAAGGGGGAGTTGGGGGTTGCCTGCTGTCTCCGAGTTCCAGCATCGCCCCGCCCTGCTCTAAGAGTACCGTCGTGACAGCATTATGACGGTCCTTGACAAGTCAACGAATCGGATAATTTTCCGAGCAAGAATGCAAAGTACTATAGAACAAGACTTCACGAGTTCTCTCCCGGCTCTTCACTGTATCCCAGTGGACCAAGATCTAAACCACGACTGCTAGTTAGGTTGCGGCCGCATCAACTCCATATACACGTTATATCAACGGACCCCCAACTCACAGCTTTATCAACCTCCACTTATCGTTCTACACCGGCACTGTTCCCTACATCTATATCCCTAGCCGACGAGGAGACCTCGCGCATAAGGGCATCCAGAACGCCAGTAAACAAGAATTAGCTGCTATAGACATCTTCAAATGGAAAACTCGACTCGTTACTTGTTCGCGAAGAGTATAGATCTTATCTTGAATCTAATCTCAACGCGTGTCCCATAAGCAAAAGTAGACAAAAGAATATGTCAGACTTGATTATCCTGAGCGCCATATCCGTACTGCCACTTAGTCGAATATTCACCTCCCTTACCCCCTGACGATCTCCTACATATGTCACTCGCATCATCCTTCGACTCGAAAAAAGCGAAACATTGATTTCTCATATAAATATTCCCAATTTCCAGGTATTCATTACGAATAACGACTCAGATTTAATACGAAAGCAACCAATCAAAATTATAGTCAGATGGTTTAATAGTTTAAGTAAGAGAAATCAAAGTCCTATCGTGCTTCGTTTCACTCCTACTACCGCTGCCCGAACGACAGTAGGGGGCGAAGACGGGAATGTTTAGAGTGTTGGGGTTTTGATGCCTTTAGAGGGGCATAATCTCGGTGCGGTATTCAAATATGGGGCGAAGGGTAGAGCTGTGGGAAGTGGTGAGCAAAAGACTGGTGTGATGAAGTTTGTAAAAAGTGTACTCTATATCTAAAATTCTAGCGTTACTTCGTGCACACACACTTTGACAGCTGCTGCCAACTATATCTCTTCTCATTAACGTTCATAAATGGCATACTTCGTAAAAAGAAATCATTCACACGTACCAAAAAACACCTTACGACAGCGGCCATAGCCTTCCCTCTCTCACCCGCTTCCAGTACCCTCCCTAATTCCCAGCCGCTCGAAAAGAAATTCATAGCCCCTCTTCACAACCTCCCAATTCCTTCCCTCCCTATCCCCGTAAAGATCGAACAGATGCACGGCCCCCTTGACAATCTCCCCACCGGCCGTCATCCCTTGCTCCACCAGCGCGTCCCATGTTTTCTGCGTCTGCTGCCATGGAATCAGATCATCCTGGGTGCCGTGGATTAGATATGTCGGCACGCGATAGTTGCCCTGCGTGATTTGTGTGTAAGGACACACGGCAGCGATCTTCGTTGCGTCCGGCTGGGGGAGAGATTGCCACTGAGCTTGCTGTGCGTTGCCGTCACTGTCGGTAGTGCTCAAACTGTTCTTACTTGGGAGGCCACCAAGGAGGACCGGCAACGCCTGGCCTTTCCAGTTCATGTGCAACGCAATGCGGGAGCGAGGATCCGAAACGGACATCCAACCCCCTAGGGGGCGTTTGCCGGGTGGAACATTGTATGCAATGATGGGGGAGTCCTGGACGCCTTCGAGCAGATCATAGGGTTCGGCCGCCATTGACGCGGTGTTTGCGGGGAAATTTGGCAGTCGCCAGAAATCAGAGGAGTAGTTGGTTGGGCAGTAGAAAGCGAGGATTGCGTCTGGGGGTTTGAGGCCTCGCGCAGGGGCGGTCCAAGCGAGGGTCATGGAGAGGGTGCCTCCTGTCGACCAGCCGACAACGACGACCTTGTCACCATTGGGATGGATGTCTGAACGCTGGAGTTTTAGGTTGGGGAGAACGCGTCGAGCCCACTGGAGAGCGCTGCAGACGTCCGAGATTGGACCTTCTAGTAAGGGGGCTTCTGGGCAGAGCCTGTAATCTACGCTGACTGGCAGGAGACCATTATCAAGAAGCCATTGCGTCTGTTTTGGTCTGATGTCTTTTCGGGAGAGCATGATATGGCCCCCTCCATGGACCATGAGCGCTATGGGCCTATTAGTATCTGCAAAACAGCAGGTCCACGCGGCTAAAGGAAGGGCATACCAATGGGTCTTTTGGTTTGAGCCGCTCCGGTCTCTGTTGGATAGTAGATATCCGCATAGAGGGACGTTCCGCCCACTCGATGATACTCCACAGTTTCCATCGAAGGTACCGTTCTACCGGTGGCTTTGTTGAGTGCTGTGTTATTCTGTGACCCCCCCATAAATGCTGCAATGACTCGGAATTGGTCCGATTCTTCCGTTTCATCGTCGCTCCAATCCACGTGCTTAAAACCTGCTTCCACCAATGTTTGCTTCCAAAGAAACTCATCTGCCAGCACATGTTTGCGATCATCTTCGAACAACCACCAGCCTTCGAGCAACCCAAACACGCAGTCAAGCCAGAAAAGATTCCTGGTCAGCTCTAACAAACAAAGGAAGCCCTCGTTTCGAAGTATCTTGTGTATGTTTATCAAAGACTTCACAAGACTCTTCGTAGCATGAACGCAATTGGACGACAGAATTATGTGATGAGAATGAACAAGCTGCTTTGGGGGCTCCTTTTCCACATCAAGCACCATGTATTCCATGCAGTTGTAGTGAGCAAATTTCTTCTTCGCTGCCGCCACCATTGAGGAGGAAAGATCCGTGAAGGTATAGCTGAATTCAATCCCACGAGACAAGAGTATATCAATCATATGTTTAGTAGTCCCACCAGTACCTGCACCAAGTTCTAGGATTCGTAACTTTTCCGGTCCTCGATATTTGCTCAAAGTTTCGCTGAAGAAGTTCCCTAAGATCTTCGTCCCAGTCGCAAACATTGGAGAATTTGTATACACGTCTTCAAGAAGGTCTTTGTCGGTCTTACTACGGAACAGAACCTGAAGCGGGTCAACCTTACCAGACAGGCAATCTGCTAGTTTCGACCCAGTGGATTTCAGAAGCCGATGCTCGGACGCATGTTGAGGAAAATCAGAGATGATCTGTTCATAGAGTTGACTAGCTGTTGGTAAACTGGTGGGCTTTCCGGTTCGTAGCATACTGGTTTTTTCAATGGATATGAGTGACGCGTCCTCGAGGATTTTGTAATACTGAGACATTACTTTCCTATGCTTTGGCAAATATTGGATGGGAGGCAGTCGATCACCAGCCTTTAATGAGCCGAGAGAACATCCGAGGTTTGCGAAAGCTTCAACGACATATGCGAGGACAAGATCTGCTTGTTTCGGATAGACCTTGGTTCGAAAGTCTAGAAAGCCCGCCTCCTTTGCAAACCGGCCGTAATCATGTCGGATATGGGCGAAGTCTTCTGCAGCCGAAGCCAAAGGATTATAATTCGGTGCAGCTGTGTATTCGTCCAAAATCAAAGCCGCGTTGGCGGTAGGATGTGATACAGCAGTTTTCTGTGCTTTCACCTCGAAGAATTTTGAATTGGGACGAACCTTTTCGATTTCAGGCGTCACAGCAGGTCTAGGTTTGTCTTGTCGTGGCAAGACCATGTCACTAAGGTTGCCAAAGGTGGTCTCTGGACTCAGCTGAGTCATGTCTATCTTTGAACCAAACGCCTTTTCGATGTCGGCTCCCAATTCAATGCCAAGTAAGGAGTCAAGGCCCGCAGCGCCCAGGTCGGTATCTCGGGAAATCTCATCAGTGGTATCGAGATGCTCAGCTACTAGTTTTGAAAGCTTGGAGATGAGTTGACTGTGCAAGTCCTTCTTTCCTTGTTCAGATGTTGGTGTACCTTGACTGCTTGGACCACTCTCTGATAAATCCATGCTGCTATCTGTGTCACTTGAGGAATCAACAGATATATGGGAATCTCCCCTTGCAACAATGTACTGGTACAGTGACTTGAAGTTGAAGATATCTTGAAAGTCTGCTACCGGAATACTTACACCAAAGCTCTGTCTAATCTCGGTTAGCAGTTCGGTAGCCATCAAGGAATCAATTCCAAGCTCGTCGAGAGATGAGTCATCGGATATTACCCCAATGGGGACGTCGGCAACTTCATGCAGCAACTCCTTAACTGCTGATCGAAGTTTTTGCTGTTCCGTATCTCTCGAGCTTGTTATTGCATGGCTCTGGGGTTCCGCCTTAGCAAATATGGCATCCGCATTCACACCAGATTCGATTCCTTGGGACAACTTGAAGTGAGGAATCAGGTGTTGTGGTTTGTCAACGTCAGAAATAGCGAGGATTTGAGGTGGGTTGGCCCGCGATAGTGCCTTTCGTAGTGAGTTGATAACGACTTTAGTGAATCGCACACCCAAGATCATCATCACTAAAGTCTTGCTCGCATGGTCAAAAACGAATATGTCATTCACAAGTCCCCTGGCGCCTTCGCGGTCGAACTTCGAATATACTATCCAAGGTCCTGATCCAGATTTCGATCCGTCCTGGTTGAAGATCGCTCCAACGTGTAACTGATCAATCTTGGTACAAAGGAAAACCTCATTATCCCCACAGTCCTCAAGACTGTTAACGTGTAATCCGGCGACTTGAGTGAAGTTGTCTATGGCGAGAGGGTTGCAAATAGAGTCTTTCAAGGCGCTCGAGTGCACTGTAGGCATAGCCACGTGGCCTGCGACTTCACGATCCTTCAATGATATCTTTTTGACACCCTGATAGATATCGGCATAGTGAACCACTTTGGCAAACATCTTGTACACGAGGGAACCTTGCATGGCCTCTGCCTCAACATCAGCAAGTAGTGCCTCGCAATGTCGATGATCAAGCAATCTTGTATATCGTGCAAAATCGGTGATTCTCCTGGGACTGTCTGAAGAAAGAAGGCTGACGCGTCCCGCCGCATGCCTTGCCATTTTCAATGCGTCGTTACGCGCATAGCTACTCAAAGTGAATTCCCATGTCGAGGTTGTCCCCTCCACTAGTCTTAGACATAGATGGATGCCTCGACCTAGATCAATGCCAAGTGGAGCATACATCTCCAGCTCTTCCAAGTCAGGAGTATACAACGATGACGAGAAGTCGGGCCTCAAAACTGTGGCGGCTCTAGCGGCCATCTCGATGTATAGCGAAGCCGGGCATAATGTACTACCAAGCACTGCATGCCCTTGAACACAAGACTTGTAGTACTCACTCGTCTGGTCGATAGAGAACTCGGCGACTTGGTGATGTGGATCCGAGAACTTTTCAAAGGATAACAGACTTGGTTTAGACTTCAGCTCAGGCGTGGGCGTTTCTCTTTCCGTCAGCCCGTGCTTGTCTACATATTCGAGCCAATGCCGGGACTTCTCGAACTGATATGGAGGCAAGTTCAAAGCCAAGTAAAAATGCCTTTGACTGCGATGAAAAGGCCAGAACTGTACTTTGACACCAGCTTTCCAAAGATTGACTGTGGTTTCGGCAAGCGCGCCCATAGAGTCTGCGGAGCCGAGTTTGACAGGATGAAATGAATGAGGTATAGTAGTTCGAGCTGCGCGACGGACCATAGCGGTTGCCGGCGTTCCTGATCCAGCTTCGAGCCACACACAGGCTCCTAGCCGCTCCTCGATTCTTCTAATGGCATCTTCAAAGTACACGGGCTCTCGCGACTGCTGTGCTACCATCTTTGGCCCGATATTGGTCCAGCTTTCGCCTTTAGAACAGCTTTCAAGTGGTATTGTGGGTTTACTGTAAGTAAGTCCCTCCGCCAACTTGGTATAATCCGATAATATGTTGTCTACAAATACCGAATGGAACCCATGGGTGACATCCAGTCTCCTTGCTTTAACGAGACCAAGTGAAGAGGCTCTGTCTGCGACAATGTCTTCGACCTCTTTGACAGAATCTTCGGTTCCAACGAGGACATAGCTAGAAGGTCCATTATGGCAGGCAATCTCGACCTCTTGGTCTGTACCGTATTGTCGGGTCAGAGAGACGAGTCTCATGACATTATCGATGTCAGACTCTAGAGAAATCATGGAGCCCCTTTCGTGGCCCCAATGGCTCTTGATGAGAGAAGCACGCCCAGCAATCAATCTTAAGGAGTCTTCGAGAGAAAGAGCACCTGTCACACACAAGGCTGTCAATTGCCCAAAGCTGTGGCCAATTACGGTTTCGACTTTTAATCCAGAGTCCAGCCATGACTTGGCACAAGAATATTGTAACGAAAAGAGCATGCAGTGAAGATCAATCACATCGTCAATGGGTTGCGAGTTGAAAATGTCAGGGAAAAGACCCTTTAGGTGCATGGATCGAATAATATCGTCGCATTTATTCAAGTGATATTGTAGCAGGAGCGAGTCACGATATGTCTCTTGGCAGAAGCTGATAGATCGTCCCGTCTGACCAGCAAAAACAAGTACAACCGGCCGTGCCTCAGGCTTAGCCTGTGTTTCGGACAACCCCACAACGATGCGAGTATCCAAGTCAGCCAGGGAGGTGGCTGTTCCTGTCACGACGTGAGCCAGTGATTTGTTTTGTTTATGCGCCAGATTGAATGCTATGCTTGCAAGAAGGTTGTCTTGCGTTAGTGAAGCTTGTTTTAACACGAAATGTTTCAGGGCCACAGAATACTCTTTTAGACTTGCATAGGAGTGCGCAGAGATGAGGAATGGATATCTGGATAGCATTTCTATTCGCGGAGTACCAGCGATGCCGCGAGGGGTAGCGACCTTGGCCGGAGGCTGACATACAATCATGGCAGCGTTGCTACCCGCGGCGCCGTAGTTGTTGATGCATGCTGCCATGAATGCTGCATGCCAACTCCGGTTGATCCTTGGAATTTCCATATTGCTTTGTTCCAAAGGTGCGATGTTCGGATTCAACGAGGTAAAACTGGCTTGCATGGGGATGGTTCTGTGTTGCATCATCAACAAGGATTTGATTAGCCCAGCAACACCTGAAGCGGCTTCGGTATGACCAATGTTGCCCTTGACGGAGCCAAAATGAAGTCTTCTTCCAGCCTGCCCGCCAAAAACCGTCCGAATGCTCTGACATTCGATCGGATCTCCTTTTGCAGTCCCAGTGCCATGAGCTTCCACATACGACACTTGGCTAGGCTTCATGCTAGCCAGCGACAATACTCGCTGATAGAGATTGCTCTGTGAAAATGAGCTTGGCACAGTGATTGGGGAGCAGTTATCGTTCTGGTTCACCGCAGTCCCCATAATTACACCCAGAATATTGTCTTTGTCGGACATTGCTGAAGATAGCTTCTTCAACAGGATCAAGCCTGCGCCTTCACCGCGGCAATAACCGTCGGCTTTTGCGTCAAAAGATTTCGATGCTCCAGTCGAGCTGAGAAAATTCGCGGCAGCAAGGTTCTGATGCAAAGTAGGACTAGTTATAACATTGACTCCTCCAGCCAACGCCATTGAGCACTCATCCGTCTGAATTGCTTTGCATGCTGTATGGATTGCGACAGCAGAGGATGAACAAGCCGTGTCGAAAACTATTGATGGGCCATTCAGACCGAAGAAGTGACTGATTTTCCCGCTCGCGAATGCTCGTACCATACCCGGGACGGAGAAGGCCGTTGGCATATGGGAAGCAACGTTATCTTCGTAGTCCGACGCTGCAACACCCATATAGCAGCCAATGTCCTTCGCCGGTGTGCTTTCACTAAAGTACCCTGAGGATTCCAATGCCTCATAGGCGACTTGCAATACCAATCTATGTTGCGGATCCATCGATGCGGCTTCGCGGGAAGACTTTTTGAAGAAGCGATGGTCAAATGCATCCGCATCGCGTATAAAGTTGCCCAGAAATTGAGTATTGGCATCTGGACTACGCCGAAGTCCTTGGGTTGGGAATCTTTGTTCCGGGAGTTTTCCAAGCATTGATTTTCCCGATTGGATGACTTCCCAAAACTCCTCCACCGAGTCTGCGCCTGGAAACCTGCATCCCATGCCCACTACAGCGATAGCATTATCCGGATACGGGTATTCCGAAAGGCCAAGATTGGGTGGATGAGCAGACGTAGCATTGAGTGTCGTGCTATCTGTGTCGTCGTTTAGGGGGGTTGAAACATGTGGAGGTGTGGGGTATAATGCCTGCCGGTGGGACATGTTGCGTACGATAACGAGTTGAAGATTTGACTCCTTCACCAATGGGCGGGGGATGCAATCAATGGGTCCGACCATGAGTATTGATTGTCCACTACTCTGACTAAGCTGCGAAACGGACGTCGTGATTGTTTTGTGCCAGTCTGATAACTCGACCAACACGGATCTCAAAGCAACTTCCTCCAAAGAGCCTCCCTTTATTATTTCGCCATCCAGATTGGCTCTCAAAGGCACTAGAGGACTACTGTTAGTAGGGAATCGGAGATTACTGTTACATTTGCACAGCTTTTGGATGCTTTTAACGGCGTCTTCGTGCACAGAAGAGTGAAAACGACCGCTCAAGCTGATAGGCTTTACCATCATACCTGCGTCGGTAATCCGACGTATGAGAGATGTAACAGCTGATTTGGGAATAGTGATTGTAGCGCTCGTCGTATCTGTAAGGACTGAGATGTATGCCTAAAAAGAACAGCTTAGTCAATTGTATACCACGAAAAAGGTGTGCAGGGTTTAGACCTCAGAGTAATCGTTCAAGATATCCAAGACCTGAGATTTGCCAACGTTTGACGTCCAGCGCACCGTAAAGCATGATGTCTCGCGGGGTGCGATGGCAAAACGAGCGTCAAGGTCGACGAAGGCTCCAATACACACGGCTAGGCGCAGAGCAACCGCACCAAATTTACTAATATCTTCTTCATCACTTGAACACGCAAGAGAAATTGCAGCCATAAAACCGGTGCAAAAGCCCTGGATGCCGCCATTCTGGACACGGTCCAAGACCTGAGCATGTGACGTGCCGGGTCCGACTTGCTCTAAGTAGTTGAAATATTCGATGATGTGTATGATGACTGTGAGAGGCGTGGACAAGACATTAGGCAGTATCTCCGAGCTTGAAACTGGGAGATCCCCTTGGTCGATCCATCTCTTGAAGTCTTTCAAGGAATCTAAGCCTGGGACTTGGGCTAAGGAAGGACTGGCTTCCACAAGAGACGGCCAGATATTAGGGAGGTCTCTTATTGCGGCAAGGAAATCTGCCAGATAATGATTGTTAAGCAAAAAATATCTGAGCTGGGAAATATATTCTATGGACGGGCAGGGAGTTTGGGGTCCAAATACGACAAGAGATGGCAAAGGCATTGAGTTGATCTTTGATTCTCACCCAAGAAACAGTTGAGTGTTCTCGGGAGGTTGGAGAAAGAATAGGTTTGAATGCGAGGTTTTGGTAACGGGGTCATCCACCGCTCCAAACCTTTAAAAAGTTAAGCCAAGTAGTTGATTCGAAGACCCCGAATAACAAGCTGTTACTTAATCACCACCTTAGTCAGGTCCATGATAAGAGTCAGGTGAAACATGCCTGAACACAGTCAGTAAGGGTCCGAAGCCTCGCACTTACTCGGATCTCTGATGGTTCTTTGTTCTTTGCCGGTGGGTATTCTCAATATAGGTCAGATATCTGCGGAGATTCATTTCAAGCGTTTTGGCTTGAACAACTTGGCTCAATTGGCGGCCTGAAAAGTCGTGATCGTTCTGCATAACAGGACCCGAAAATGACCAGCCCCAGGCTCAATTGCCACTTTTTCCGGCTGTCCCATAGTTTCTCAGGCCTCATATGTATTGATTCAGGCAAAAATCAAACCCATTTTGGATTATTTCCACTTTTGAGAAAGCGGCCCTACGGCTATGACCATGGCGACTATTTCTGACCTTTTCCGTTGATAATTAAACTAGTCGCATGATGAAGTAAATGATTTAGGTTTTGTACTTGATCGCAATATTAGTAGCCACAAACTGATATTCGCCGAAAAGTCACCGATATCAAGAATGAAAGCGATCTGGCGGCGACGCATAAGAGGGGCCGTGGCCACATAACAAGCAGTAGTCTTTGGCTTCACCAATATCATTAGCCATCTCACCTTGTACCTTTAAAGGCTCTCTTTCTGATTCCTTGGAAGCTTGACATGCACTGTAGCAGTCTTTGTATAGTGAAGTTCTTCCAGTATTTATGCTCACCGCTGTTTGTGCTAACTAACCTCTTTTGTACAAAAACGGTTCTATACACGAGATTGAAGACGTGACGTATGACACGAATTGGTTCTTTGATTGACGAAAAGACCTTGTTATCAGTGAACAGAATGTGTTGATGGCAGAACAGGGCTTGCTAGGTGCCTGAAGTCTCGCTACCGGGTGCGTTGATCATGTCGAAAGAAGGTGATGATTCGCTTTTGGGAGGACGAATGCATGAATTCCCAAATGTTCCTTTTCCGCTCCGACATCTCGTCATGTCTCAACCTCTATGATGGTTGGAATGATTCTCGAATATAGAGAATGCCGAAAGGAGCTTCCTCATCACCCTGGTGACCTCTAGGGCTGAAGGTAGAAGCTTAGTCAGCCAGAATCTCGTGATTCGGCTCCATTGAACCAATATACAACTCTTCCATTCCACACACAGCAGAGATATCCAAAAAGCAATCACTCATCATCTTCGCAATCCCGGACGGAAATGAAGAAACCGCGATTCGGTAGTAGATGTGCCTATTGCTGTCGCTATTCTCGTGCATATTACTGAGGTCATTGCTCCTACCTGCCTGCCACCAATGACTGGCTCGTTTGCGCAGAGCTACAGCCCAATTGCATGATCGGGATGTCGAACGATAGGTTAGGATATCAATGATTCAGATCTGCCCCTCTCAAGCTCAAGACGCTTGAATGATGCCCAACTACATAGCAGCTATCCTACGTGATCCTCCATTATGCACTCTGTGGATGGGATCCTCGAGGCGCTCTACCCGGTGTCAGCCTGGGAGTTCCGGAAAATGACTCGGTGTTGGCTCGCGATCAGTCCTGGCTAGAACCGAAGTGGGAAGAACTCCAGTCTCTAGCAGTGACTATGCGAGTATTTATCTCGTTTTTCTGTGGATTCATGAAGATGTGTTTCCGGTGTAATCGATAGTCTCCCTTATTGTTTCACCTGTCAGGCCGCAAGATCCACTCTTTTTTGACTCCACGTTTGCGGCTTAAAAGTCAGAAGCAAGCAGCGATTGGGATCTAGAGATGGCCACAACACCACCACCTTGTACGTGGAAGAGGGGTTTCGCCGAACCAGCGGAGATAGCATCATGGACCGACGAAGCGAACCACTTGAGCGAATTGGGCGAGAAGCCTCACTACATCATTCCACTATCCCAGGACTCATTAACTTCTGCTATCCACAACTCCCTTGGCCAGAACCTACTCAGGACGTGGCCAACACTATACAATGGTACTGAGTCGCCTTCTGGCACCCCTGCTTGGTGGAAGCCGTTAGAGGAGGTTGACGTTTTAATCTGTGGTGGCAAGTGTTAGTGCCAATCACAAAGCCATCGATACTAACCACTGTATTGTAGGGGGGCCGTTTGGCCTCGAAATTGCGCTCAGTCTTGCCAGACAAGGCTTAAGTTTTCGTATTGTTGGTAAAATCGCCGCGCTGAACGCGCTCTATACTGCCCATGACATAGAGGGGGAAAGTTTCTAACAATGGAGTTCTTCAGACAAAGCCGAGGCTCCCTTGCTGGCTGGTCGAGCGGATGGAGTCCAAGCACGGGCTCTTGAACTTTTGCATTCATGGGGTCTGGCTCAAGAGGTCCACGAAGAGGGACCAATACTCAATTCCACTGCTCTATTCAAAGATGGCGCAAAACTCTTCTACAATTGGAGTTCCCAATGCGATTCTAGATACAAGGGCATTCACATTATCACCCAGGGCCAAATGGAAAGGATTTATATCAGAGATCTCTTACGACACAAGGTGCTAGTTGAGCGACGCACTGTGGTTGATGGCTTCGAAGTCGGGGATGAATCACTATCGTCTCATCCGGTAAAGGCGACATTGAAAAATCTCGAAACCGGACAGAGAGAACTCATTCGAGCCAAATACTTGGTTGGTGGCGATGGGGCTGCAAGTAGCATCCGTGAGCAACTGAAGATTCCTTTTGATGGAAACACAACAGACATCTACTGGGCAATTATGGACTGCGTATTCAAGACCGACTATCCCCATATTTTGGATTTCAGGTATAAGAAGCGTCGCATCTTGGTTTACTTTGACTAAAGCCTTGATAACAGTATAATCACCAGGGCTGAGCATGGTGGATGCATCATAATCCCTCGGGAACAAGGATATACTAGGTGGGCCGATTTCTGTCTGCCAGTCCAGACAAAGCATTCGTCTTGCTGACCCTAGCGTAGAATCTATACCCAGTTGAATGGCGAGAAAGCAAGACAACTTGCCAAGAACCGTCAGGCTCGACGCAATGCTTCTGCGGTGGGGGATACCCGAATCGACGATCATGGGATTACTGCTGAAGAAGTTTTGGAACTCACAAACAAAATACTGGACCCTTATACCGTGGAGTTTGCTTCATCCTTGAGCTGGTTCTCTGTATGGAAGGGTAAGCTCGTGCATCACCTATATTGATGCGTCAGAATTTGCGAATAATGAATTCCCAGTCAGTGAGCGTGTTGCCCGTTCCTTCTCTTCGCCCGATCTGAGGGTACATATAGGTGGCGATGCAGCGTGAGTGCTTACCTTCTGGTTTTCCGATGATAAACTTACCAACCCCATCCTCAACAGCCACGTACACAGCGTTCTTGGCGCATTTGGCCTAAACTCCTCCATATACGATGCCGCCAACCTTGGCTGGAAATTAGGTCTCTGTGTCCACAAACTAGCAAAGCCATCCTCCATCCTGCCAACCTACGATCAAGAGCGCCGACTGTTCGCTAATCGCGTCATTCGTTGCTCTGGCACCTATCTGCGCTTCATCTGCAACTCCGATCTCCCACTGGCAGAGCTGCGTGGTCTCGGCGAAGAGCTAGAAACGCATGACGAGAGCCTCCCCATCCGAGATGGGACTCGAGAGGCAGACGTCCGCTTCCTCGGTGCCTTCTTCGGTCGCAACGCCAAGTTCCTGCTCGGCGTAGAAGTACCAATTGTGGAGTCGGCGATCTGTCCTCCAATGCCGAAAGGTGCAAAGCAGACACCTATCACTGTCTTAAACGGTGCTCGGGCGCCGAATCCACGCGTTTGCTTCGGCCCTTCCTATACGTCTTACCTCTACGACAAAATGACAGGAAGCTCAAGATTTCACCTCCTGATCTTCGGCTCCGATCTACGCGGTATCGTGCGCGAGCGCATCGCTCGCTTCTCTCAGCAAGGCCTAGGACCAGGAGGGTTCTTCGCTCGATTCGGCGGGCGCAGCAGATTCAACATCGTGCTCGTCGTCAAGGCCCTTCCGCACGAGACAGAGGAGCTATTCAGCGGCAGCTACGGAGAAGACAACGAGCTTGGCCTCCTTGGAGACAATGCCACGCTCGTTTTCGACGACAGAAGCCCCGACGAGGACGCCCATTGCTGGTATGGAATCAACCACGCACGAGGCGCGGTTGTCGTCGTGCGCCCGGATCTCTGGGTCGGGATGAGCGCGTGGCCGGAGGACGTGCAGGCGATTGATAGATACTTTGCGGGTTTCTTGGTGGAGCCGGCTGCGGAGGCGGAAAACCTGAATGGAAGGGCTGCTGAGGTCGACGGCGTGGCAGCTGCTAAAGGCCTTGGCGGAGCCAACAGGAATGGTAATGGTACTGGGCGTATTGACGGTTGTGACGGTGTGGAAGTGACTATAAATGGCCACGATAAACGATAACGAAACGTCAACGAGTCCTCGTATACCAACGGCCACGGTGACAAACACATCAACGGCAGCCACGTATCCAATGGGGACGCTAATGGAAATGTCCATGAGAACGCCAATTGAAGCCTGGCTGAATGTTAGATGATGGGTTGGGAAGCTTATAACAACCGTCTTCTTAGTACTAACATTGTATCTAGCTATTGCAAGTCCCAAGAGTGCGAGTTGACTAGGTAGTGTCCTGCTCTACCAGAAAATTTCCTTCCCCCCGCAGTGTGAAAAATGGTAGTAACATTTGCAACCCAAAGACAACTTGCAAAGACAAAACCACTGATTCGCAAAAGACAACCATAACAAACGTGACCAAAAAAGTCTTACACTCTACAAAACCCACTATCCCCTCGCCCCTGAAATCCTTCACCCGGTCCCCAGTCTGTTCTCCCACTCTCTCACCTCACCCCAAGCCACTCCCACCCATCTCCCCCTCCCAAACTCTACCAATCCTACCCGCTTCCCCTCTCCGTCGCAAGCTCCACCAACCACGCCTAATCATTCCTAACCTCATAAAAAATCGTAAACGGCTTCACATCCACGCCCGTCCGCTTCCCCTCCTTGAGTAGAATCGCAGAAACATTCGCGATCCCGCCCTCGTGCGATGCTGCCGCCGCTGATCCCCACACAAACCTCGGTCAGCCTTTGCCCCTCTCTCTCTCTCTCAAAAAAAAGCTATTATTTCCAAAGCTGAAGGAGATGGTATAGCACGCTTGCAGGTGATGCGGGGAGGGGGACTCACGAAACGTCGTTCCAGTCTCGCACCGCCAATTCCTCCACGCCACCGCCGTTTCGTTGGCGATAACGGTTTGTTGGACGCTGATGAGGGCCCATTCGCCGTGGAAGGAGCCGCCGTGGGGGACTTGGACGGAGGGGGGGTCTGCAGTAGAGGAAGTTAGGGACGGGGCTCACTGGGTTTTTGATGGGGGGGCACGAAGGGGGGTTGTTGCATGTGGTTGTATAAGGGAATTGGGGGTTATGCACCGGCAGCCTGGGCATAGCCTTGCTCGAAAGAGCCGTCGGGGTTGATATTGTTTTTAGTGAGCTGGAGCTGCGTCAGCGGGTTCGTGGTACGATGATGCTTATGGGAAGAGCGCTTTCGTTTCCTTACCACCTCGCTGATCTGGTAGTATCCGCCAGCTGGACCGTCTGGGCCCGTGAAATTGAACGAGCGCGTAGCGCCAACCACGCCGTCTTTTCCGGTGGAACTCGCTACCGTAATTCCGCCCTGCCATTGGATTTGAAAGACTAGTGGCGAAAAGGTTTTGGTTAGATGTATGTAGGGAAGTGGGTTTGGGGGAGTACGGGGGTGGAGTACAGTGGTCCATAATGTTCTGGACCTGGAGCGCGGGGGCGCCGATGATGCCAAAGGATGTGAGGTTCTTGAAGGTGGTGCCCTGGGGACATTTGCAGGGGCGGTCGATTTGATTGCAGGGAGGGAGGTAGGAGGAGGATGGAGCTGCGAGGGCTAGGAGCGGGAGAGTGGACAGGTAGGGAAGATAGGAGAGAAGCATTTTGTTGGAAGAGCTAGATTCAGTTGAAGGGATCGCAACGGATCGGTTTCTTTCAAAAAGCGTCGGAATGCTACAACAAAAAGCGAGGGGAATCGATGTGAACACATCTCCAGAGACCTGGCTCAAGCGGAGCGCTTTATATGATTGTATTTTCTTACGCAGGTCATCCCGTGCCTGATATAGAAGCATGGAAGCCACGAGCCGAGAAACATGGCGTTCCGACATGAAATGCTGACATTCAGCCCATGGCCCGACCTAGGCAATCTGATGGTCATGGAGGATGTCGCCTGGGTCTTCTCAATCCTGTCTGACTCCCTTCATGTCATAACTGGTCTAATGAACGCCTGCCTGCTCAAGGCTCTCTCACGTCATGTTACGCCTCAGGCCCGTATATGGGGGCGGTTGACAAAGACATATACGATGTGAGTGCGGCGAGGGCGGTGGTGAACAGTTATGGATAGCGAGCCGCAGAAAAGGCTTTCGGAGGTTTGATTTGTGGCACACCAAGTCGTTAAGGCTTGCTTGGCTGAAGAGGAGAGAGTGGCTGCCATACTTAAGAGATCCAACTTGTGTCTCCAATCGCGTAGATTAAGGATGCAGGTCCGATCTCAGATTTACAGCAAAACCCGCCGATTCGCTGATGAGGCAAGAGCTGACCACACACTTTCTAGGCTCCGGAGAGGGCACCAAAAAGCCAGTCAGGCGATGGTGGTGGCACGGATGTAAATCCATCGAGGTAGGCAGTGCAAACCCTGACTCCGTGGCTTCACGATTTCGTCATATTGCTTGATTCGAGGAGTCTTCTTCAACGATTTTACTTGAATCCGTACTAGACTATATCTGACATTGAAGATCGGAATGCGGGTCTTCTTTTACCACCTTGAGACCAAAAAATTATCATCAAACAAATTTTCTGAGCTCGATCACTCACTTGTAAATTTGACTCGTGTCTCCCCTGTGAGATGGTGGAATCTACTAGGCCGGCGTCATACGAGTGGAAAAACTCATCCGTCAGTCTAGATGGTGACCCCGGTTCGCAAATTACTTCGGTCCTTGGACTCACTCGGGGTCCCATTTAGCATCACGTGATCACGTGTTTGGTAAAATCCAATTGGAAGAATGAGACGGGATGTCGTGTATAGTTGTGCTTCGGGTCTGCTTCGTCGCCGGCTAGATTTCCCTCGTTTAAAGAGATGAGAATCGCAATGCATTGTAGTTTCAGTTGCGATGAATGAGAGGTAGAGAAAACAAGAAGAGCACTGACATACTAGCTCCATCTATCGCATCACAAATTCTCCCGCGGCTTCAGCGACCATGGATATGCACAAACAGACCGCGTCCAAAGACAATCCAATACACCGACTTCTGACGTTCCACCCATGGTGTTTATTGCGAACTCAATCAGTTGGGAAACAGGCTGGAAAGAAGTACGAGGCATACACAAAGAAAAAAAAGAGATATGCATAGGTAGCTGGTAGAAGCTTACGGAGTACATGTAGCAGAACTAGGAATTACGCATACAAAATAGAATCACCAATCAGAAGCAGCGTAAGAACATTAGGTAGAAGCCGCATGAATACATCATGAGATATCTTACTTCGAAAGTAAGTACTTTAGCGAGAAGACGAATGTCAGAATTAAGCTGTAACATACATACCTATGTCAGACATCAGTTGTAATGAATGTACTTTACCGAACCGACAGAAGGATGTCAGACTTTAGTTGTAACGTACCAAATCCGTGTCAGAATTTAGTTACGATCTAACCGAAAGCGGGTATCATAATCACAAACATCAGATCAGCTCCTTGAGGTATTCCGTACTCTATCACAAATGTAAGGACCCAGGTGAATTGTTGCCTTGCAGGATCGTAAACACTTTCAGGAAGGTGGGGCAGAAAGCTAGTGAAATGTAAATTAGTAATTGCCCATTACTTGTGTAACAAAAGAGCTCGAACAACACCTGCACCTACTTATCCAGCCTCTTCTCAACCAGTTGCTCTTATCCTCACAGCCCACTCTCGTCGACATCAACTTCTATTCCATCTTCTAGGCACCAAAGGAACGACACCGCCCAGACAAACCTTCTACTCTGACTGCAACCATGCCCAACGTTCTCATCCTCGGCGGGACTGGTTACTTGGGTCTTAGCCTAGGGCAGTCCCTCTTACGCTCCGGCAATTATTCCGTATGGGGCCTGGCACGCACTGCAGAGAAAGCCAAGCTCCTCACCACCAACGAGATCAACCCGGTCGTGGGCGATGTATCTGATCCCGCGACCATAACCTCGGCCATCGCCAAGGCCTCGATCGACGTTGTTATCGACGCGACTTCAGCCTACGAGCAAGCCTCCACTATCCTCAAAGCCGTCATCCAGGCCTCCAAGGCCCGCCGTGACGCACTAGCCAGAGAAGGCGCCGTGGGGCCAAAGCTCGGCTTCGTCTACACCTCGGGCTCATGGGTCCATGGCTCACCTAAAGAGAGAGTCAGCGACCTCACCCCTGTTGGCAATAGCCTGGCGTCTAGCAAGCCCGCCACAGCTGTCAGCTGGCGTCCAGGGCACGAACAAGCCATCCTTGCGGCGCGCGACACCCTCAATATTGCCATCCTCCGCCCCGGCGCCATGTACGGCCGCACCTCCTGGGTATGGGGAACTTGGTGGGGTGGTGTACTCGCGGCCTCAAAGAGCGGTAGCATGGACGCCATCCAGGTTCCTGCAGATTGCGAAGCAGTGACCGGCTGCATCCACGTTGATGACGTAGTCTCCGCCTTTCACGCTGCGGTGGACCGTATCGATGGCCTTTTGGGCGCGTGGCCTGTCTTCGACCTGGTTGGAGAGACTATATCGATTGAAGAGATTATGGGCGCAGTCAAGGAAATCTTGAACGTCAAGGCCCCGCTCAAGTACGCTGGTACCCACGGAAACCCGTTCCTTGAGGCACTTAGTTTGGTCAGCAAGGACGATGCCTCACGCGCTCGGATTGTGATGGGATGGCAGGCGAAACGTACGGAGTTCTTGCTGAACATGCTGGTATACGTCAAGGCTTGGGCTGCAACGCAGGAGGGCAAGTAAGTAAGTTACGCTGCTTTCCGAGAGAAAAATTCAAAGTTAGTACTTTCTTTGAGTAAAATAGGAAGCTGACATGTTGGTTATCTGCACAGGTCAGAAAGCAACAGCGACAACGATAATGGGAAGCCCAAAAAGGGGAAAACGGGGCTTGTCAGTAGGCTTTCCATAAAGTTGCAGGGAAAAGCTTGAACATGCTTGGTTCTTAGATGGAATAATGCTGCTGTATGCTAGCTTTCCTAGGCAGACCTTGGGCTACAATGGCTCCAGTAGCATAGCTTCACAGAACTTCATACACTTCTATTCTTGATCTTCGACAGACCACGATAATGAGATGGCGTTGACAGAAGGAGAATGCCGAGTCTAGTGTCCCTTAGGTCATGGATCCAACACCCTCGCGACTACTGTAAACCTGGTGACGCTAAGGTAGGTGAAGTTACCTAGGTACCTTACCCATACTTTAACTGGAATTCATGAATCCACCATTTCCAGATGCTCTTTGGCTAAAAGCAAGAAATGCATGAAGGGCTACCACTGGAGGCTGGTTCAGATACAATATGATTGAGCCGAGTATAGTGACATGGTCTGCAGGCTGCACGATATCATCCTTCGTACAACTAGATTGGTCTAGTCTATGTGATCCTCGCCGTTGGAGCTGAGATTTAGCATATGACCTTCGATGCTTGTCGGTCCTCTAGTAACTTTCTTGGTCTCAGAGCGATGGAATTCTGCTTTGTCTCAATGTCTTCCAGAAATAGCAAAGCGTATCTAAGCTTCGCCAATTCCTGTGTCGGTTTAGTTGGCCTTAGGTAAACTGCTGCATCTCTGCAGAAGGATGGGTTAATGCTCCTCTCTCTCATAATTCTAATGCTCGCTATAAAATTTCCATTGCTACTGAGCACCAAACCACCCGAGAGTCTTATATTTTCTTCCACTTCCATCCGGCCTGCACATTCCTAGCCGCAATCAGCAAAACGCAACCAGCTCCCATCGCTACCCCAGCGAAAATCTTCAGATATAGATATCTGCCGCCATCCCTAATGATCAGAGCGCCAGCGATCGGATTCCCCGTAAGAGCGGCGATGCTAATAATGCTGAAAGTGGTTCCTATGCGCAAGCCGATTTCCTGTACACTGGAGAGCTGCTGGATAAGGGCGGGAGTCAAGGAGACGAACGTGCCGGAAGTGAAGCCGAAGAGGGCGGAGAAAACTATGGTGAGAGCGGGGGTGTTCGCTGGGATCCAGAGGGCTAGCACGAAGATTGAGGAAAGGGCGGTGGTGACGATCATGGTATTGAAGCGGCCGAAACGGTCGCCTAGCCAGCCTGGGATCACGCGGCCGAAGATACTGTAAATTTAGTGAGCGGTTGAAGATCGATATAAGGGCCGTCTGGGTGAAGGGGGCGGCAATGTGGGGAAAGTGTGCGGGAGTGGGTCATGATAGGAAATCTCTCACCTTACGCCATTTAGAATAGCGATCTGGTAGTTGGCGAGGTCATTACTCATGCCTTGATTCCGGGCTTCGAGGACGAGAAAGTTGAAAGGAACGAACATGCCCCAGGAAAAGCAGAATAATCCGAGAGCATTGAGGAGAAAGGGACCTTCGCTTAGGGGCCGGAAGAAGGCCTTTAATTCCCAAGGTTTTGGGCTGGTGGGCGTACGAATCTCGACGGTGAGAATGGCGATGAACAAAAGGAATAGAAAGATGAAGGCGCATGTACGCATTGCCCATGGGAATCCGACTTCCGCAATCATGCGAGTAACCAATATACTTTGGACATAGTTAGTACAAGAAACCTGACTATGGCTATCCTCGCAGCAACGAGAAAGCGCGTAGGTTACTTACGGTAGTAAGCATCCGCTGAGAGAAGACCCCGAAGCCACAACACCAAATGCCAGCGCCCTTCTCTTCAAGAACCACGACCCAACCGGGCCAGTGCCAGCAGAAAACAATGCGGCTGCTCCAAGAGCGCTGCAGATAGACTGTGCAAGAAAGAATTGATAATACTTTGACGCCAAAGACGCCATCATCAGGCCAAAAACATGCACAAACGTTCCAAAATACAGTAGCGGCTTGGGCCCATAATTGTCGAAGATTTTGCCATACACCGGTGTACTAGCATACATCATGCTCGCCTGCTCTCCGTGCGGTCAGCTTTTGATTGCTAAAAATTCTAGGCGGCGCCAGTACGGACTTCTACAGATGTAATCCAAGCCACCGTGCTTGGGGTGTATTCTCTTAACTCATTGTTCTGGTAGTGATTTTGAAAGATGCCGATACAATTGACCCAGCCGAAACTGGCGAAGAGACAGCACCACGCGCCGAGCACAACGGACCATGCTTTGAAGCCGCCGTCCGGGGGATCAGACACGGAGGAGGAGGCTTTTGGGGTGGGTGCTTTCTCTCGATCGAGAACCGGAAAGGCCTCACGAGACAAGGTACTGGCCGGCGACGCCATTAATGTCGACTCACAGACGTGCGGATGTAACTCTTCTGCGTGTCTGGAGCCCCAGCTGCGAAGAAATCGCAGGCACTGCTTCGCTAGGTAGTTTGCAAATAAGGTTCACGTGTTGGGAGAAGATACTGCATTACGCATTTACACCAACGATGCAGACCCAGAACAACACAGGAACCGAGTCACGGCCATAAAACTTATTTCCGATCCGAAACTTTGGAGATTGGAAATATTCGGTAATTTACCAAATGTCGCACTGGCGAATGTAATAAAACCGGAATTGTCATACAAGCCGTATTGCTGATTGCAAATGCAGGCTTGGACTACCCAAAGCATGTGCAGAACGTGTTTGTTGACTTCGCGAGATCTGTTCTGGGATATCAGCACAAACTCACTGTACAATCACACATCTCAATCTCCAGACACACAGCACCATGTCACTAACAGGCAAAGTCGCTCTCATCACCGGCGCCTCCAAAGGCATTGGTAGAGCTACCGCTCTCCGCCTTGCCAAAGACGGCGCAAGCGTCGTCGTCAACTACATGTCCGACACAAATGGCGCCCATGAAGTCGTCAAACAGATAGGTTCAGACAGGGCTATAGCAATCCAAGCGGATGCTAGCAATGTCTCTGCCATTACAGACCTGGTGAAGCAGACCATTGCCCGATTCGGCAAAATCGACATCCTGCTCCCTTTTGCTGGGATGATGGCGCCAAGTCCCCTTGAGTCCACGAGCGAGGAACTCTTCGATAAGATGTTCGCGCTGAACGTCAAAGGCCCGTACTTTCTTTGCCAGGTGTGTTCTTTATGCCGTCTTTCCTTCACACTGCCAAAGTTTTGTACCCTGTCAAAGGCTCACATTACCCCTTTCTTAGAAAGCGGCGCCCCATTTATCTTCGGGCTCCCACGTCGTGCTTGTATCCACGACACTCGCTGCCGCTTCCACGGTGCTGCCGCCCTATCTTCCCTATCTAGCGACCAAGGGCGCGATCGAGCAGATGACACGCGTCATGTCGAAAGATCTCGGGCGTAAAGGCATCTGCGTCAACTGCGTTGCTCCGGGCCCCACCAGTACGAAGCTATTCATGAGCCACCAGACAGAACAGAGTCTGAAAATGTTGGGAGGCCTGAATCCAAACGGGAGGATTGGGCAGCCAGAGGAGGTGGCGGATGCGATTTCGCTGCTATGTGGAATTGACAGTCGCTGGGTGATGGGGCAGACGTTGAGGGTCAATGGAGGAATGGCTTGATTGAGAACCGCGTGGCTACAGATTTTTTCGCGCGGACACTGTAGGACCATACCCTTTAGGTCCAAATGGCGATACAGCTGCTTAGAACACGATAAAATGCGGTAGTGCAGACGCTCATTGCATCCAATCTGAGCTATTAGTCATCGTGATCCGAGACACGTCCGACGTGGGACTAAGTCTGTTAAATTTCATCTTACCTGGGGTCGCATCTCATAGGTTCCCACCTTTTCCTCATCTGCTATAAGCGATCCTAGGTAGAGCCGTATATGCCCCCTTGAACCAGAGTATGCGAGATTCTAAGCACAAATAGGAGGTTCGCCCCACCCCTGCCTGCCTTTCTCGACGTTTGTTTTACCGTCGCCAACGACCTGAAAAGGTAAATTAGGACGCAGAATGGCCTTTACTCAGCAAGCATCCACCACTCTCAGTATAATGTACACCCACCCAATTATCCTCGCCCTCGTGCCTATTCTCGTAATCATCTTCACCACCGCGCGCTCATACTACCGTCTCGCACACATACCCGGTCCTTTCCTAGCCAGGTTCACGAACATACCACGTTTCTCGTGGGTACTGAGTTACCATGCACATGATATCCACACGGCACTGCATAGACAGTATGGCCATCTGGTGCGTTTCGGGCCGAATATGGTGTCGGTTGCAGACCCGGCTGAGGTGGGCAACATCTACGGGTTTGTGAAGCCTTGGCTGAAGGTGAGCCGCGGATGCTGTTTCTCTTTATCCGAAAATTGAGTCATCTGTGCGGCGGTGGCAAAGGTGATTGGTGAAATAATTTGAGGAGTTCCATCCGAGACCTAGTTCAACAGCTAGAGGCTGCGGACATGAACGATTGCTGATGCATTCAAGTCCGACTTTTACCACGCGCTTCTGATGAAGCCCCGTGGGAAGCCGATTCCTGGGATCTTTGCTGCGCAAGATGAAGCCGTCCATCGAGCCCTCAAAAAGCCCGTTTCTGGGTCATATTCGATGAGTACCCTCGTCAATTTTGAACCGTACGTCGACACCACCATGCGCGTCTTTTGCGATCAGCTCGAAGCTCGCTTCATCAACGACAGCGGAGACAAGTCGCCACCCTGTGATTTTGGCCAATGGCTGCAGATGTTTGCATTCGACGTGATTGGGGAGATGACCTTCTCGAGACGATTAGGGTTCTTAGAGACTGGGGAAGATGTGAACAAGGTTATGGCGTCGATTTGGAATATGTTCAAGCAAACATCGCTAGTAAGGGAATAAAAAGTTCCATACGACGAAAGAGTACAGCCGCTGAGTGCAATCAGGTCACCCAAATGCCTTGGCTTGAGAAGTTCTGGACAAATAACCCAATTCAAAGGTACCTAAGAGGGGGAGGAGTAAGCCCGGGAGCGGCATTTGCAATGGCACGTGTTCAGGAAAGACGAGAGCTTCAGAGGACAACGCAAAAGAATGACTGGCACATCAACGACCGAGATTTCCTTTCCCGGTTCATGGAAATCGAGTCGAATGACAAAAGTATTCCCCCTTGGTAAGGCTTGGATTACCTTGGTTGTGAGTCCATCATTTAACTGCTGACAGGGCTTTGGCTGTCTGGACGTCGTCCAACATCACCGCTGGAAGCGACACGACCGGTATTTTCTTACGAACCCTTTTCTACCAGCTTCTCACCCATCCATATACACTGAATAAACTACGTGCCGAGCTTGACGGCGCTGCAGCCGCCGGCAATCTGAACCCGCTAGCATCGTGGAGACAAACGCAAGAGCTTCCCTATCTTGACGCCTGCGTGAAAGAGGCTGGCCGGATTCATCCGCCTTTCGGACTGCCTATGGAAAGAGTCGTACCGCCAGAGGGCGCAACGATATGCGGCGAATTCGTCAAGGGGGGAACGCTTGTAGGGATGAACTCCTGGGTAGTCCATAGAAACCGGGATCTGTACGGCCAAGATTGTGATGAGTGGAATCCAAACCGCTGGCTTTGCGAGAGCGATAAAAGAAGGAAGATGGAAAACGCGTTGCTGACTGTAAGTTCAAATTTTCCGACACGACAGGTCAATATTTATTAGCCACTGTTCCTGCTGCTGCTGCTTGCAAAAATCAATGCTGATAATAGCGCTTTGACTCCTGCGTAGTTCGGTGCCGGCCATCGATCATGCATGGGAAAGCATATATCGTACCTGGAGATTTATAAAGTGGTGCCCACATTGCTCAGACTATTTGATGTAAGTTTGTGGAAGAATTATTGGGAAGTGGTATGGAGTCAGAGAGCTAACAAAGCCGGAGCAGATTGAACTAGTCGGCCCAGACGAGGGTGGAAATTGGAAAGTGCAGAACCGGTGGTTCGTTATGCAGTCTGGCTTCGTTGTGAGGTTGAGGAAAAGGAACCAGGAAACTATCCAGGCCGCGAATTAGAGTGCCAAGGTGGAAGAAGAACTTGGCCTGCTGATAAGTAGCTAGAAACATTAAACTAGACATCCCATAGAAGCTATAACAGTGAGCTCAAAGTTGATCGCTCCATCATCTGGCATATATAGTCGAAGCCTGAAATGAGAGGTATTGCGCGGCTGAGCGGAGAGGCTGGATACAATAGCTGAAGATGGCTGATGTCGTTGTTCTATTATTGCGATTTAGGACTCTATAAGGTCTTCCAAAAGTCGCTTATAAGACTGCATCGCTTTCTTCGCGTAGCCAGACATATCCTTCCAGTCCTGATCATCTCCACAAGGTCCCCCATCGAAGACCTCCATCGAGAACCAAGCATGGAACCCAGTGCTAAGTACCGCTCTAGCAACGTCAGTTACGGGAAGATATCCTCCGTCAAATGGCACTGGTCGCAAGCAACTACTCCATCTACCTCTTGGCCGCAATCCACTATCATCAGGATTTGGGTCTAGCGGTTTTTGGGGCTTGTAAGCATCTGATATCTGAAGTATGAAAATCTTGTCCTGCGGTATGGTTGCGCCGAGCTCTTCCAAGCTCCTATAGAACTGCTTCGCCAGGGCGTCACGTCCCCCCTCAAGCTCGATCAAACCAGTGACTGTAGTGGGGTCGGCCCATTCTCCACCAGCAGTCTGGAAGGTATCGAGGCACAAGCCGATGTTAGGTCTGTCGACCTTCTCCACGATCTTCCATACATCCTTCCAATCCGGAGTTTGGGTCGCCCAGCACCAGTTCTCGTAAGCCAGACGGAAGTTGTGTGGTGCAAGCAGATCCGCAAGCTCTCTCAAGTCGTTGGATAGTACTTCAAACGAGCTGGTGATGTTTGGAGAATCGGTGGAACCAACCTCAAGTAACATCAGCTAAAGTTTTCATACTTTTGGTATGGAAATCTGAACACTGACCTGAAGCATATCAGTCCCAACAGCTTCCATAATTCTAATCCACCCTTTCGCTCGCCGAAAGGCATCTTCCCGCTCCTCCGACTGTGGTTTCCAGCCTTCAAAGTTCGCGAAAGGTTGTAGCATGACGATCTTGAGTCCGACTTCATCACACAGTGACCTGACTTGCGTGCCGGCAGCGCATAGTGCATCAAAGTCCTGCGGCTGTACATCTTCTTTGTGGTGCTTCGAAGTGAACGACAGCAAGTCGGGGAATCCCAATTCAATGCCCTGAAAGCCAGCGGCAGCTATTACCTCGAGCTTTTCATGCAGGTCATGGTCAGGTGTACCGATCGAGACAGTGGCGTAACACGTTGGAATGGTAGAGAGGGAGGCTTTAGAGAGTGACATAATGGCAGCCCCATACGCCTACGCTTTCCTCAGTCATCAGCACAACCCAATGGGAATCAATACAGACAGAAAATACATTGCTCCTGTGTGCTGAAGACAGCGCTATCGTGACTGAACCCCCGTCTGCCAATTGGCGATAGTGCTTTTTTGGGATCCTTACTCTTACTTCGCTTTACTTCCCACAATATTACTTCGGGTATCCAGCAAACTGATAATACTCATCGCTTTCCGTGGACAGGTGGAGTAGGTAGGTTGATAGTTCTGCGTTTGGAGGCCTCCGAGGGAAGAGAGAGCGATAACGTCATCTCTCCCGCATCTTCTCGAGTTCTCAACTAGAGAGTAGATGAAGTAGATAACTCGTTCGCTACCTTCTCCAATCGACATGTCTGGGTTATAAGTGGTAAGTTGAACGTGAGGTCGCGCAACTCATTTGTTCCGGGTCATACATCCAAGACGATGTTTCCTACGCGTTGGGCTCAGTTGCGTGGTAGAATAAAGAACGAAGTCCAGTCCAGCGTAACGTCCGAACCGCTTGGCCAAGCTGAACCTCTAATTTATCCAGTAAGCATTGTTTAGTGCAGACTTTTTGAAGCTCAACTTTTGAACAGACAGGATAGAGTAATCTGCCTACAAGCGTATTAGTATTTTGCTGGCAAATCTCTGGGCTTAAGGGCTTGGTCCGTCTTCTCATGTATGTTGACGCTTACTCTCGTGGTTTACCCACTACTGGTAGCGGTAGCGACCTGAAGAAGCTCTACTACGACAGCCCATCAGCATTCCGAAAAGCACTTGAATATAGTAACTTAAGCAACCAATGATTCTACACGGACTTCGGAATGTTTCCTAGAAAGAAACAGCATAAGCAGGAGATCTAAGCCGTCGCCCAGTCAAATGCGCTGTATATTCAAAAGACGTTGGAGGCTTGCTTACGCCTTTTCCTTACACTATCTCACATCAGCAGCCACATAGTCTAGACATCGATGCTTTAGCACTGTCCTACAAGGGAAAGCGTTCATAATTGGAAGCATCGTCTGAGGTGATGGTCTATCCTGGCCAAATAGCTGGTCTTGTTTTGGGTAGCTCCGTCAGACTTGTCGTGGACATCCTCCGTCGACAATGTCTCCACCGAGTATATAAGTTGTTGCACGCCTCAGTCTCTCCCTTCTCTCATTACGCTTCCCTAACATTCAATTTATTTCCTATGTCTATCAGTCCACGCAATAAGCATTTCTTTGCTGTTATCGCACCATCACTTGACTTTACAGGCATAATTCAAGCTTTCCCAACGCTTTCCCTTTTATTCTTTACGTTCGACTCCTTACCTCTTCCTTAACATCACAATGAAGTCCAACTCTATCGTCCTCGTTGGAGGGTTGGCCATGATGGCTGCTGCTTCATCTACGGTCACCGTTACCCAAGCCTGTCTTCCAGGACAGACAAGTGCAACAGGCTCCTCGGGCCAGTACAGTGCTCCTCCGCCCCAGTATGGCGCTTCCACCGTTACAGTCACTGTGACAGAAACGAAGGTCGTCCCACCAACGACGATTACAGTGACATCTACCGCAAACGCTGCCCCTGCTCCTGTCACCATAACCAAGACAACCACTATTGGAAACCAAGGGTCTCCTGTTATGACAACGGTTACCGATTACCATTCTCTACCGCCCCCTCCAGGAGCTACAACAGTATGGACTACCTCCGCAACTACCACGGCTTCTGGCTCTAAGCAAACCCATCATGTCGAAGTTGGCACCTTCAATGGCACAGTCAAGTTTGTCCCTGACAATGTCGTTGCCGAAATTGGTGACGTTGTTGAGTACAACTTCCTTGCAAAGTCGCACTCTCTCACTCAGTCTGAATTCCTTACTCCATGCACCTACAATGGTGGCTTCGATACCAATTTAAACCAATCGAACCCAAAGAACATCTCCGGTCTTTTCGTTATCCCTTTTGAGGTCAAGAGCAAAAACCCTCAATGGTTCTATTGTAAACAACAGGGTCCTCCCAATCACTGCGGCCTTGGTATGGTCTTCGGGCTCAATCCAGGTAACAGTAACAAGATGGACGCTTTCAGACAAAATGCTATCCACCAGAACGGGAATAAGACAGGCGTTGCATCTTCTACCAACGGAGCCTCTACGGCCACTTCGACTTCCTCTTCTTCTTCCAGCACTTCCGCTGGGGCAGTGACAACCGTTACAGTCGGCCTCGATAAAGGCAAGACCCTGAAGTTCAGTCCTGCTTATCTTCCCACAGCCTCCGTTGGCGAGAAGATCCATTTTGATTTCCGGGCCGCCAACCACACTCTGACCGAGTCATCACTCGAGAACCCTTGCAAGAAGCTCTCGGGAACCGACATCGACACCAACTTCCAGAATGTCAACAAGCTTGACACCCCCGAGCTCAAGCCATTTGACTTAACGGTCCGCGACGGCAAGCCAAGGTTCTTCTATTGCAAACAGAAGAATGGAACCCCTGAGGGTCATTGCGCACAAGGGATGCTATTTGCTTTGAATACTGATGAGGCGACGTTTGGCAAGTTCTTGAAGAACGCGGAAGCCACGCTGCCGAAGATCAAGGGGCGTGTTGTGGCATGAAACAATAACGGCGTCGACCACGGGCAGGTTTTTGAGCGTAGTCCTTTCTGTTCGCATACGTTAGACGAATTTGTGTTTGATGTTTCGCTTGATTTTTGTCACTCCTTAGATTTTAATGACACCTGTTGTTCTACCCCAGTATACTTTACCACTGACTGACCTGCACTTTAAGCATCAGCAAACGTTAGTTGAAGCAATGGGATCACTCATGTGGATAACATTGAGCACTGGGCTATGAGAAGACAGCCCTATCGTGGCTCATAATGGACTGCCGTAGGAATTAGCGTGTGCAGAAAGCTATGGATTCCTTGGCATCGCAATTGTCGCGCCCCCCCCCCCCAATTTACTATTGAATTCAGACATTCTTGACATTCTCAACCCCTCAACGCTCTATTGGAAAATCAATAGAAAATCCAAACCGGTCAATTTGAAGCTGTTCAAACCTTTCACAGCTGACATCCTTTTAGCTATGACAGGTTCACTGGCTCCGGCCCTTCGCTCGAAGATACTACGCCTCCTGCTTTTACATTGAACCCCCCCCGCCATCGTCGAAGAGGTTCACTGTCACCGTAACATCGTTTATACTATGCAAGAGAACCTCTTCATGTATGACTCTTCCTTTAGACCTCAGTTTCGTCCGAAGGGCGCCCCCCGAAAGGTCTTTCCATCAGCTGAAGACTCCCTAATTACATACCTGGAGCAACAGCCATGAGCCATGCAGAAAGAGATGATGTGGTTCCTATGGGAAGAGTGGGGTATACATGTTCATAGGTTCACGATATTCAGAATTCTGAAGAAAAGACACTGAAGCAATAAAAAGGAACAGCGTGTGGGCATCAGACAGAACGATGAGCTGCGATTTAAACTGGGTTGCCGATCTGTTGCAGCTGACGGCTGAACAGCTTGTCTTCGTCGATGAGACTCTGTTCAACGAGACTACAGGCGAAAATCTTGAGCGTTGAATCAGCAATCCGATTCTTCAAATTCATAGCCTCGATATTCGAAGTAGAAAGTTCGTCGACGATGTTTCTAGCTTCTCTTTCCTCTCTACGACGACGTAGAGTCTCTTCTTCACCAAATTGAGCAACCTCTGCAGATCGGACCCTTTCCTCTTGTGATATCTGAGCTCTGACACGGTCTGCAGCATCCGCCCGCCGCTGAAGCTCAACGACGTGAGCCTCGCGTGCTTTCTTCGCTGCTTTGGAACTACCAATGATCTGTCCCTTGGAATTGCGGGGGCAATTGGCATTGACAGCAGCGCCTGCAGTGTTTGCTTTGGCAGCAGCCTCTACAATGATCCTAGCAGCGGCGTCTGCTTTGGCTTTGCGAGCAGCGTCTGCTTTGGCTTTGCCAGAAGGTTTCTTCGTTGATGAGGTGCTTGAGAGGATGAGTGGATCCTCTAGAGGTAGTTTCTGACTTCGACGTGACGACGGCATGATGGCTTCGGGGGTCGAGGGGGCTAAAAGGATATCAGCACTGTGAAAGGTTTGAACAGCTTCAAATTGACCGGTTTGATTTTTCTATTGATTTTCCAATAGAGCGTTGAGGGGTTGAGAATGTCAAGAATGTCTGAATTCAATAGTAAATTGGGGGGGGGGCGCGACAATTGCGATGCCAAGGAATCCATAGCTTTCTGCACACGCTAAAACCGAGGCTGGAACTTAATCGCATTTCCCCAATCTTTAGCCCTGATCTTCTTTGCCGTATTTGTCCATCATGACGCGCATTATGGCGAAGGTACGTCTTGACCGCGCGACACTCAAGGACGTAGATTGTTCTCGTTTTCCTGAGACAACATATCTGAACTTGTCACCTCATAATTCAATCTCACCGCATTCGAGCAGTTATCTCCTATGCCTTCCAAGACAATCTCAGAAGTCATTGGCGACGACCACAAAACCATCGACAGCTATGCCGACAACATCAAAACCTCAATGACCCTAGAGGCAAAGATAGGATGGAGAAACCAATTTACCTGGGCCTTAGCACGCCATGCTATCAGCGAGGAATTGACAGTGTATCCGGCTATGGAAAAGCACATGGGCCAGGAAGGCATTGACTTGACTAATGTAGACCGTCAACAGCATCAAGCGGTAATACAAGCCTCCCATTTCCCAGAACCATCACAGAGGCTGACATAACCCAGGTAAAAGAAGACCTATACAAACTTCAGAGCATGTCGCCCTCGGACGCTCAATTCCTCCCCCTCCTTGACCTCCTCCTCAAAGACCTCCATACTCACATCGAACATGAGTCCAAAGAGGACATGCCACGATTAGAGAAGATTCTGTCAAGGGAAGAGAGCCAACTCTTGGCGAATAAATTTGAGCGGACAAAGATGTTTACACCGACAAGAAGCCACCCCAGTGCGCCGAACAAGCCATATTTTGAGAACTTTGCGGTGATGCTAGCAGCGCCGATTGATAGGTTTATGGATCTGATGAGGACCTTTCCGGAGCAGAGTAAGCTATGACAACATTGTTGTAAAGATGTTGTGATGTGAACATAGCTGGAGGCATATTAGTGTTATGTATGTCCGTGTTTCTTACAAGAGTCTGAGTATTGGTAATCAGACTTGAGAGGAGAGGACTTTTTCGTCTTGAATGATATCTTGCTACGACAAATCACTACATCGTAACTAAAGATAGAAAAATAATCTGGTCAGCTACAACGAGCTCTAAGACTGCCCATGGAATGGTAGGCTAGGCTTCTCTCTGTCAACGATCGTCATTGATGTATGACCGTAGCCATGGCTTCGTTTCGTACATTCGTTGAGGGTATTCCCCCAAGTCTGTCCTTGCTTCATCGTATCTCTTCAGGGGGCTTACCGTCACATCACATGGTAGTCTTTCCAATTAGCATGCAGTTTTGTACCGTATTGTAAGACGCGACAGCAGAAAGTGGCATCACTTCAAAGGTCGGAAAATTCCTTACAATAACTACTCTTGTCCTCTGGGTCTTTGAGCTCAGACCGTCGACCTCCTTTCACTGCTCTCACCTCACCTGCCTTCCCCCACAATAACTACAATCCCACAACAAACTACTATCCTCGTGGCTTGCTTCCACAACTACTACCTTTGACAACCTCCACAATCTCTTTGATGATATTCTTCGAGTCGCGTAACTGCACCAGCTCACAGCTTTCATCCCAGCATCAATCTCACTGATTGTACTTCCAATAACGGACATCCCACAACAACACTGTTCAACCCAAATTCAGCCAGTTGTGCACGCTAGAGCTTACGGTCTATCTGCCACAATCTTTCGGGCGTCAACAAACAATGTCGAGCATAGTCACCCTCAGTCCAACAGCAGATGTCAGTTTTCTCACTTTCAGCCGACTGAACATGCGCTAACACTCAGTGCAAAGATGGACTCTATACTCATGGTGAATCGGATCGGTCGCACCATGATAACCATAACGAGCCACGATTCTATCCATAGCTTTGAGATCGCCCCCGGACCAATCACAACCTCGGTGAGGAAAGAAGCCTATGAGTACAAGGACTATCCGTTCAGCTACTCGAGGGAAGCCCTTGGCGGCAGGCTGGAGATTTACGATTCCACAGGGAGGCTGGTTTACTCGTGGCAGCGTGCCTATTCATCTATGGAAGTTCAGCAGCAGAGTTCTCCTGTTCTTTCGCAAACCCCAAGCTCGATTATTGAAAGAGGTCGTGCCCATCCACCCATTAGTGCTCAGCGGAGGCGATCTTCGATCCCTCCGTCCAATCTACCGCGTCAAATTCTTCCCAGCAATCGAAACTTAACCGCCAAAAGATCTCGTACCTCTTCAAACGCTGGTGCTCAACACCAGCGGCCTTTTATCTCTTCGGGAACCTTCTCGACGATTACTCACGGCGGCCCGAGTGTAGAGGCTGAGAATGCTGATGGTTACTCGGCTAAAGGAGTACAACAGCAGCAACCTCCTATCGCTCCTTCAGCTCCCCAGCAAACCTTTCGCAGCGGCACAAGCTTGAACACTGGAAGAGCTTCGCAGAATGTAAACTCGATATTCAAGAAGAGAAAGCGACCCACCGGAGCGAAATACCTTTCACGTGGTGAACATTCCGCGTCTGCCCCTCGAGGTTTGTTACATGTAGATTTGGGTAATGTTGTTTGATTGCTAAAGGCTTACAGCAGATACAAGAAAGTATGCCAGCTATGGATTGGAAGGCGAAGATTCCGAGCCAACCACTTACAAAGAGGCAGCTACCACGAACGACTCTTCCCAGAACACGGATGAATTCGACAGTCTTGATCAATTCTCTGTAGAGGAGCAGAACTCATCTGAGGACGAAAGCGATTCCAACTCGGAACCTGAGCCTTCCGATCCAGTTGCTACCAGGGAGCTGAACACACGGAATTCCAAGGATAATTCGTTGCAACAACCACAGCCCATCACCGAACTTCAAAAGACCTTCATCATAAAGCAACTCACCACCGTCCGGAAATATAACCAAGCCAAACCCTTCCGATTTCCTGTCGACCCGGTAAGGCTGAAGATCCCCGACTATCCAGACATAATTAGAAAGCCCATGGACCTGCACACAATGGCACAGAAGCTAAAGAAAGACATGTATTCGTCGCTTCCCACCCTTGTCGCGGACTTTGATCAGATAGTTTACAATTGTGCCATTTACAACGGCGAAGACAACGAAATCACCGTTGCGGCTCGCAACATGAGAGAGATTTTTGATCGTTCCATGATCGATTTACCACCACCAGACCTCGCGCCGGTGAGAACGGAATCATCCTCAACCAGGACAAGGGCTATGGGAGCGGAGAAAAAGATGAGCAGGTTTTCAAACTGGACAGCGGGCCGGAGCCACACGAGGGCTGCTCGGGCAATGAGGTTACTCAACCGATCGAAGCAACTATCGTGATAGTAATCAAAGAGTCGATCCGGACGGTAATCCTGTGTTATGAACTGTAAACATGCCTTGAACCAGGGCACAAGTCTGATGCGATCGAACAAACATCATAATAGAGATTGGAGAGAAGATCCGGACGACAGGTCTGGGCGGGAGAGGAGGGACCTATCTCAAAGGGCCGAGGCGATGGAAAGGGTAGCCGGATATCTGTGGGGGGATGGGTAAGACTGCGATTATAGGCAGGGAGATGTATATCATATATCAATCAACTCTACAGATGCCCTTCTCCACCCTCTCCCCCTTCCCTCTATGTTGATTGTGCTAGAACAAATACCTATAGCCTTTAACTATAGAGTGAAATTCTTACATTCAATGTCTATAATCACAACTTCACTCATCTCTCCCAGATTCGAACCCCCCCCTTTCATCAATATCACCATTCTCTCACAACATCCCTCACATAACACCAACATTATCTCGTACAGCTTTACATGAATTTCCTTTATGAAGATGTAAATGCGTAAAGACGTAAAAAGTGTCTGATGAGGGGTGTGGACGGTAGAATGCGGGAGTGTTGGGTGGAGAGAAGGATGCCAAAGGGCGGAAAAGGATAGATGAGGAGGGAGAAGGAAGAGCCCTCCCTTCTCCCCTCCCCTCCCCTCCCCTCCCCTTCCACCATCCCCATCACCCCCTCCCCTCTTCACCACCTCATCCCTCCCACATCCCCTCAATGTTTCGCCCCACATCCAACCTCGATATCCCCCTCCGCGTATCCTCCATATTCAGCCCTCTTCTGCGACACACCCTCCGCCCTTTCTCACTCAACCCATTTAGGACTTGAAATAGACAAGGTGGTTTTAATGTGAGAGAGTGAGGGAATGGTGGGAAGGATGAAAGGGAGAAAAGAGAGAGAGAAGACTGAGAAGGGGAAGAGGGGGAAAAGGGAAAGGTGAGGGGGCTGCGAGCGCGTTGCTAAAGGTAGATGGGATAGCGGTTTCTCTCATTCCATCGCTATTTCCACTTTCTCGCTCATGCAGGGTCTCGAACCGTAATCTTCTCACGCTTTTCACCCGGAAATCCCTTTCATCATTCGTCCTTTGCCTTTGTCAAGATATCTTTTCGACAAGACCAAGGAAGGGGGGGCTTTTGGGTTTTAGAAGGGGGGAATAATGGTTTGCTATTCAACGTGAGAGACGAATCCACGGATTCTTCAATTATGAAACGTTGAGATGAAGAAAGCAAAATCAGAATGCGTTTAATTCTTTCTAATATATTTCTCCGCTTTCAGAGCTCGTCCATGAGAACCTAAATAACATCCTTCAAACTTCAAATCTTCACTGAAACACCCGTTTTAATTCTATCTCATCAACGCGTCCTCAAACCCTTTCGACGTACTCACATCCTCCTCAAAACCCCCCTAACCGCTCCCAACACTAAACACAACAAAGCCGTCAAAGGTCTTTTCATGCCATCAAAGTCAAACACGTTACATTCAGCAATTGTCACTACCACGCAACAGCACAGTATCAGGGTCAGCGGCACCACGAAATCGAACGAAATCGCAGTAAGGCTAGAATCGGTGGGTGTCGACCGGGAGGAACCGAGATAACATACATAGCTTCCCAGTCACACAACAGCAGCAGCAGGGAAGCAGCGTCTCAGCCTTTCCCCACAACGCTCAACGGGTCAAGTCGACGGAAAATATGAGTTGATGAGTAATAAATAGCCAGTTGGCATCGTATTCGAGACGCGCAAGTTGACAAGGACAAGATTCAAGGGAACTCATTCCGACGGCGGACTCGCAACCTTGAGGAACGAGAGCTGGCCACTGGAAGCAGAAGTGGGTAGGGAGGGTACTGTAGTGATGTGTTCCAAGAAGCGACGGGAGATGGGGGCAAACGCTCGCGACAATGGGTGTAGCAAGCAAGCCGGCAATGCGAGCTGGTACTTTCGACGGCAAGAAACTTGGAGCTGCAACGTCTTGAAAGTAGTTATCGATGTAGAAGCTTGCCAAGGGCGGGTTTTTCAATCCATCACGATGCTTCATATCAGTCGGGTACATCTGTCCGGCGGCTTCTTTTGAGTTTTTCCTTTGCTCGATCTCGTCTCTCAAGCCTTGCACAACCGCGTCCAACACGTCCTTTTAAGAAATCCCTGCTTGTGTATTGTCTTCTTCATCTATTCTTCCAACTCGGCAGTCTTGTCGTTCCATCGCCTGAGCGTTTTTCGTCATCCCACATTTCTTTGCTAAGCGTAGGGTGATCTATAACTCACATCACCCTCTAGTGCATCCCCACAGATTACCGTGCAGTCTTCTACCATACCAGCATTCATGAGAGCAAATCCAATTTCCGCAACCACCAGCTAAGCCTCTTGCTAGTACATTCTCCCTTGCCATGCATTAACAATCTCCTGGCCCGGGTTTCCATACGCCTCCCCCCTTCCAATGCACCGAGTACAACATCAGCCACTCCTCTTAGCGACAATGACTCCCATGACAGCTGTCATCTCCTGCAACACCAAGTCTGTACTCCCCCTCTTCCACCCCGGAAATCTCAATATTGCCGCCATCACAACCACAATCTTTCACGGGGAGATCGTTTCCATCCGCATCACACACAATCAGAACGGTTCGTTGTAAACACCCCGCCTGTTTCTCGTAGACGGTAGAAATTTTCCTGCAACGACGGAAAGGAAAGTCGTTCGCAAGCACAGAAATCCTTCTGGGCTTGTAGCATCGGAGAGAGAGAAAGTCCAACGCCTGGACGTCAAGGAGACGACGGCCTTTTCAACACAGCTGTTCTCCGTTAGTGGTCGGTAGTATTCTGAAGCGTAACGGCGGACAGAGAGGGGGTGTCGGTAATGAAGCACACGGATACATGGGATCGTCCGTACTGTAGCTTTGACTTCTAGTAGATACATAGATCAAACAGGGTAGTGTAAGATATAAGTTCTAACGCACTCGATCCGCCCAAGGGTACGAGATAGGCGAGCTGGGGACTTGGTCTTCTTATTCATGGATTCCTTGGCCTGCCATCGCACGTGCTGCTTTGCGTCCCGCTTGCGAAGGCAGACAGACAACTTGGTGGCTCGGATCCAACCATTTGGATTGACTGTCAGAGAATGATGCTTTGCTATACATGAGCGCTGGGATTTAGCCAAGTCCGAACCCTGAAAATCCACTTTAAAAGAGAGAAACATTCAATACGCATACGACGGATGCTCTTGATTAGCTTTCACAACGTTCAACCCAAAGGCAACATGGTTCAGGAACACCAAAATATAGGTCACGAGGACGTGCGACGCGCATCACAACATGGGTCGAGTGGTCGAGGCGCTCAGCAGATTTACTGTAAAATTGGAGATTATATTGCTGCAACTCAATCCTGTCGAACCAGGTCCGTTAGTCATGAATTACGTCGCAAGCACCAAATCGATTCTTATTCCTCTTATCTTGGACTAAACACCTTTGCTCTGAACAGCGCACCATACCGCAATCCAGCATATTTCCTGAGACTCTTGTGAATATCTCAAATTCAGACTCTCCCACCTGTTTCCTCCTAGCAGCTGGCAGGAGCTCAGAAAAAAAAAGATTGTCCACAAGTTCCGAATGTAGTATCAACGCTACAAAGGCCATGCCCGGATTAAGGACACCTTGGAAGAAATGTTAGTTACGAATATAATTGTTCAACTGAAGTCTGGCTTACTCTTGGGGAATCTCATAGTGTCGGCTAGGTCGACTGAAGGCATATGTACTCGTACTGTAGCATCCGGAAAGCGCGTGTACCGTGAGGTTGAAGCCTGGGAGAGCGTAAAAGCTTTTGGATAGAGTTCGCATTTCTCTCCTCATCGCTAACAATCTCTATTTCGCAGTTATTACCTTTGTTTATCGAAACTGTCCAGCTGTTTAAAGGCACATGCAATAGCGTGACCTCGCTCGGGGCTATTTCAGCTTTTGTTCGAATCCAGCATACTTCGTCGATCATTTGGTCTGACTTAACAGATCTACAGAAAGTATATTGCCAATGCGTATCAACTGCTGCGTGAGCCATTGTCTTTGATCTTCAGGCAGACATGTTATCTTCAAAGCTATCCTTAGAGGTTCAATGAGTTGCCATCCCCCCAATGCAGCGGATGCTTGCCACTGATTGTTTGTGATGGCACTTGTGGCTTGAACGGGATACTCGACCCCAGCGTCGTCCCCTAACCCTCCCCCTATTTTAGTTCCTAAGTGGAAGGGAACACTTCCACAGATTTCGTCGACCATCTGTTGGCTGATCCGTATGGCACTCCTCGATTGCTGCATCAGCTGTGGCGAGTCTGCCCAGGTTGCCCGCGATAGGCAATCGAGCACAATAGACTGGACCATAATTCGAGTGATACGGTAATTATTCCACAATCCGGCAACCCATAAATCGTAATAGATATCGACTCGGTCTTGGTGAACAAAAAGTGTCCTCGGCGTCTCAGTAGGGCAGTTGAAACTGAATGCAGGCAGCCATTCCCAACCTACGGGTATGGATGATTCGGCCCATTCTGCAAGCACAGCATCAATTTCAACGGCGGACTTCAATACTTGGCCGACACATTGCTCGGTTACAGTCCTTGACGGCGCACCAAGTAGAGCTTTGGCTACAACCTGAAGATCTGCGACCCTAGCTGACATTGAACCGAATCGGCCTGCGGCGTTTTGTGGCAGGTATGGGGAAAGCTCGGCCCATTCAGCAGACGTCGATCCGTTAAACCCGGACCCTTGAATGATGCCATCAACCTGTTCTGATCTCAGCTCAAAGAAAGTGTGATACAGTATGATGTTGCGTTGGCCGGACTTACCAGCCGTCCGTGCACTGTGAGAAGTAGGCTTCGGGAAAATTCAGATCTGCCGTTCCTGTCCTTCCGATGTTTGACCAACGCAAACGCTCCGTTATTGTGGAGACACGTCCTTTTCGACGACTCAGCAGTCTGGGTGATGCGCTGGGAGCGTTGTCAGTATTGTTGGAAGATCAAGTACAGCGCATCCTCGTTGACGGTAATATTCTCGTACGAGAGACGCTCAGTCTTAGATACGCCATAGTTTTCTCTGTAGACAATCCCCTTCAATGAAGCATATGGGACATCTTGAGCTGCACTGGAATCCCTCATAGTTGGACGACCATTACGAAAACACAGGTGAGATTGAGAATCAGCGTACCTCGAACAGGCCCAGAAGCAAAACAGTAATCAAAGTCTCGTCGGTCAGGCTCTCAATGGGGTCGTCGATAGCTGCCTTTGTCATCTGCAGCGCTTTCCCAAAGAGCGTATAGCCGAGTTTATAATAGGCAGATCTTCGGTAAGCACCGCCAACGGCAGCTAAAGCGACAGAGGAAGTTGCCAAGGATATCAAAGAGTCATGGGGGGAAGAGCTATACAGAGGAAGTAACAGCTCTACCATGCCCCGCTGCGAATCCGGATGGCGGTTGCACATGCTGAATCCATCAAAGAAGGCATTCACTGCTGGCTGGATCGGGTCTTCGCATAGCGCTCGAGGGATGGGATTGACATACGACGCATTGTCGAGGCTGGATTCTCTGCAGACGGCCTGTGAAGGTTCCGGCCCGCTGGAACTGGAGTAGCCTCGAGGAACCAATGACGTGCAGCGTGATTGGGGCCCCAATGGCTCTACCACGGACTCGCTGCACTTTGCCCCGTCCGACGCAATCAACCCTGCACGGGAGTTCTTCCCAGCCTTTTTGCGTTGCGCTTTCAATCGGATGGACTGAGTCTGGTCACGCAGCACGAGATCAAAGCGGTGGATGTATCCGGGGCAGATCCGTCTTGATTTGACACATTGAGAGCAGGCAGGCAAGCCTTCATCGCACTGGAAATGCCACACCAGAGCCTTAGTCGGATTGTCTGAGACTGTGATCGGGCGGATGTTTCAGGGCAGGACAAGCGTACCTTGATTTTGCGCTTCTTGCAGTTCAAACACGCCGCGCTCGGCTTTCCACCATAGACCATGGCCAGAAGTTTGGGGTAGGACGCAGAGACCAGCTTCCCATCTCGCCGGTATTACTTATAAAGGAGAAATTCGAAGACGCTCAGCATGCATTAGGGTCCAGGCTGCACATCACAAGTGTGGCGAGGCTGGCTGGCTCCTTGGATCTATTCTTGAATCTCCAAGGGATCTTTCAAGCCACCGCTCTTTCGTTTCCGCAGTCTCTTTGCTTTGGGTGATGGTACTCGAGTACATGGTGCGTACTGTAGAATGTAGATACGTTGTAAAGTGGGGCTGTGTTTGATTGGAGCCTACAGGGCTTCCCGTTACGGCTAAGCTTGTTCTGGGTGCTTGCGCGGCGCGCGGCCATGACTGCACACAGTACGGAATACGTCCGTACGGAGTACATACCTTACTCAGACTCTCGAGATGGTTTCTTAGTTTATACACAATTACTGTACTTTTCATGCCTAGAATTTAGATGGTTTGTCCCCCAGACTTAGGTGATCATGGCCTAGAAATCCACGGGGTTCGGCTATGGTAGGGCTACAAACTAAAAACCATCTCGAGAGTACAGTACGGAGTACTTCCGTACGTACTAGAAGAGAAAGATAACCCCAACACCATTGTACCAGCGCTGTTAGGAATCGAACCTAATATAATTAAATTACCCAACGACTGTACTGTGGTAAGGCGGGCTTATCAACGGCCGCTAAGCCAATCAGAGTAAATAATACGGACGTATTAAAGTATGGTACGAAAGTACGGATCTTTCACTTTGCCTAAAGTAGTCTGTCTGTCTTGGATACAGCCACATCGTTTGCTATGTATCTATCGTTGGCTCTATGTCACTACAAGTATGTGTGGTAAGTAAGCCTGAAGAAACATGCCGAGGACCATCACGACGTTCCATGTTTCTGTTATAGTACTCCGTACGGAGTAAGGTATTCCGTATATATAACCAACCGCCTACGGATTACCGTGTCTTCCTTCTTCAAGCATGCCACTCCTCCAAGCTCCAAGCTCCAAGCTCCAAGCTCCAAGCTCCAAGCTCCAAGCTCCAAGCTCCAGGCTCCACTCCTTTGATCCTTCGCCATGTCTCCGTACTCGGAGCAATAAACATGCCGCTTGGTCATATCCTATTGGGCCGACCTCATCAATACTGTACTCGTAAATCTGATACTGCTAATCTGCGACACCGCCCGTATGCCGCACCACCACCACCACAACCCCTTTCTTGGCAGAGGCAGGCAGGGGCATCAACGTGACACTGTAACCGACCGTGAGATCCTATCAAGCTGCATGTGGTAGTCATGCCGAATGCATCTCCATCGACACGCGGCTCGTCTTCTTTCCACCTGAATCCCCCAAGGCTGTGTCTCGCTGTCCATGAAACCCTCGGTTGATATATAATCTAATCCCGTCTTTCTGACTACTCGTACTCTGCCCTGTTCTTTATCGATCAGGCAAACAGCGTGCTTGACGACCTTGCCTCTCTCCAACCGTATCAACCCTACTTCTATTTCTTTTCTTTTCTTTTCTTTTCTTTTCTTTTGATTGATTTCCATTCAAACAACATCAGCAGCAAGACACTGAAAGATGGCACCCGGCCAGGATTGTCTCAATATCAATGCAACTTGTACAATTGAAAAGACCATTTATGGCTACTACCCTTCAGTACCCGCCAACGTCTTTTTCTGCGCCTTCTTCGGCCTCTGCCTCATCATCCAGATCGTTCAAGGTATAACCTTCAGATCATGGTCCTTTATGGTAGCATTGGGCGTAGGGTGTCTCGGAGAAGCAATCGGTATGTCCAACACGCTTTCCTCCGTTCCCCTCAATACCGACTAATGAACCCCAGGCTATGTCGGCCGGATAATGCTCCACAGCAACCCTTATGACAATAACGGCTTCGACATCCAAATCACCTGCCTCATCATCGCGCCCGCCTTTTTCTCCGCCGGCATCTACCTCACCCTCAAACACATGATCCTCACCTTTGGCTCCGAACCCTCGCGCATCCCGGCAAAATGGTACACCTGGATCTTCATCGGCTGCGATCTCCTGTCGCTCGTGCTCCAAGGCGCCGGCGGAGGTATCGCTGCGACGGCCAAGACCACGTCCAACCAGAATCTGGGAAATAACATGATGATGGCGGGTATCGTGTGGCAGGTGTTTACCTTGCTCGTCTTCGGAGTCCTCGCCGGCGACTACTTCTACCGCCTGTATTCACGACGCGGGGAGATGGGACCAACGGCCACGACCATGATCGAAGACATCAAATTCCGCCTCTTTGCTGCCGGGCTCGTTCTCGCCTTCTTCGCCATCTTCACCCGCTGCTCCTACCGTATCGCCGAAATGGCCAAGGGCTGGAAAAACCCCATCATGCAAAACGAGACCGATTTCATCGTTCTCGACGGAGTGTAAGCCAACCCCCCCCCAAAACGACCACCTTCCCATTCTTATGCAAATCAAAAACTCACTAACACGTTATCCCCCAACAGCATGAACACCCTCGCCGTCCTCGCCCTCACAATCTTCCACCCGGGCTACTGCTTCCCGCAAATGCAAATGCGCAACAAACACCTCGTCACGGACGGCAACTTTGCAAAGTCCAAAATCGAGTTGGACTACGAGTCCAACACCGGCTCGCCAGGGTATGACGAGGCGGTGCCGGAGAAGCAGCGCAGGGGGATTTTCCGCCGATGAGACTCCTCGTTCGATCAGCGTCTCTGCTCTGGCTAGACTGGAAGGATTACCCTACTGTAACACCTGCAGCTCTGTTTTGTTTGGCGGTTCGTTGACGGATGCGAGGGTTTTTTATATTTTGCATATAATGGAGGGGTAGATGGAGCATGGGATATGTAGATGGTCTAGATTGCGATAGAAATCTCTTCGGTTGAGTACCTGAGCGACAGACTCTCTGACGCGCGGTGCCATGCAATCATGTGACATACCCGTGAACACATGGTCCCGAAGCCTCGAGTCTTCGCGCCCTTGCTACAATTCGCCACCGTTCGGTCCTAGTTTCGCGAGGCATAAAGCGTAATTCCAGAACCAAGACCTGCCCTTCTCGCTCCCTCTCCCCCACAATCAATACCCATTCCCCTCGCTCTCCCCCATATTCCACAAACTCCCAACAACCCCACCACACATCTCACCCACCCCCTCACCATCCCTCCTCGCTCCTCGCAGTCCCCAACCGCAGAACCCCAAACACAAAACGCCCAATCTCCATCCCGCCTAACGCTCTTCTCCACAGAACAAAACCCGCACCCTATCCACATGCGATACCGCCCAGCTCTCTTGCTTCCGAGCATCCTATCATGGCAAAGACTGCGAGGCACGCCTTTGCTTTGGGATGACTTCGAGTCTGTCCTTAGCCCAGGGGGTGAGGGGGGGGGCTTGTCGCTGAGGCAGTCTGCGTGCGACAAGTAAGGTCGATTTGGTTGCCGGATTCCTCGGCTTTCGGCTCAATTGGGTTCTTGATGACCTTTTCTTTCTTTGGAGGCCTCTGCGATGACGAGGTCGCTACTATGCCGTTGGACATGCGGCTCCGAGGGTCTGATGGGCGGGGAAACCTTGGGGGCTTTGGGTGTTGGTTTGTTTGAGCCGGGGAGGGTTAGGCTCGTTGGTTATGATACCCACTGCTGGCTCGCTGCTTTGAGATCCTCTGTTCTTGGATAGCATAATACTGATCATGTCGTTAATGTACGGCTTGTCACGCTTCCACTGGCATGGAGATTGCGTGGATCGCTCGAGTTCCAATCGCCACCACAGGCGCTGTCCCTGAAGATCATGACTTTTCTTGACCTCCTACAATCCCTCTGCGAGGTGTTGACCGGAAAGATTAGTTGAGAAGGAATCTATGCCGATGGGAATGTGGCGCCATCTTATTCATACTTTTCTAGACATTCTTAAAACCCTTCTTCTAGCATTTATTGAGAAGTCACTTACCTTCGTGTGTAGTATGTTGCATTAAGGCCTAATCTATACGAAACTGTTCCCACATTCTTGAATACCTTGAATATACGAAACACATCCACCACAGAACGTCATACATGACTGTACAGCACAAGAAGAAGTAAAAATGAGGGGCGCAAAGGGGAACTTATGAGCGAAGATAGTGGTAAACTACACGACCGTAAATGCCAAAACAACAACAACAAAAAACAGGTATTGAGTTATTGTTGGTAGGCGTCACGGCAACTTTCATATCAAAGACGCCAGGTACTCTTGTCTTAAGATCAAATGAAAGGCGCTATGATACTGCCCGAACTCCCTCAGCTTGATTCGTCATAGCTTAGCCGGTTTCTGCTTGGAGTGCTCATTCAACCCCGTCATTCACGATGTCGGCTAGATCGTATATCGAGTAATGCCTGAGAGTTTTGTTTCCTTGTAGAGAAACTCTTTGGGAAGTTACACAAGGACGGATAGTATATCTGATATATCAGCCGTAGTAATCATGACTGCGCTGTGGGGAAGAAGGAACACTAGTCTCCATCGAGAGCCCTTCTCTTGTCAGAGATGGGCGTGAAAAAGAGGTCGAAGACCCACGATGTTGGCAGCGTCTACTGAATACGAGAGAAGGGAAGATACTGAGAGGTTCAGTTTGTACAATAGCACTTAGACACGACAGATAGTAATGCGAAGACTTTGGGTCATTCAAACCAAAACACAATAGCGGAGCGCATATCTTTTCAACACGGAAGCTCACAATGAGATCCTAGGAAGGAGCGTCCCCAACTTACGTTACTTCTTGCCCATCCCAATAGTAGATGGGCCCCTCGCCTTCCCAACAAAGCGAAAAGGGAAGATGGTCGAAGTTAGCTAACTTCTTCATCTCTAAGGAGACTTCCCTTGTTTCCTTTCCTTCTTCCACAGTACTCACTCAGCGTATCTCTACCTTCATCACTCCCACTCATGATAGATACCGCTCTCGCTGAGGATTCGTTGAAGCATCTTCCTATGATGCTTTTGATACAGACATCTTCGAATCACCGCATCAAATGCCCTCGTTGTCCAGTGCTGGCTCGATAAACGACCTAGTAGGTATGCAATTGCAAGTACCGTTTTGCAGCACTATGCTGTAAGAGTGCCAATCACTGATTCTCTTCTCCAGCATCGAGATCGTTCGTCGACGGCCTTTACCGAGACACTCCGCCCGCCGGCAACGCTCAACATAAACGTCGTCGCCATCGCAGCTCTGGCTGAGTGAGGTACACCTTCAGCATACCACGCACTGTAAGTGGAGCACCCTGGCACCATGCTATCCATCTGACCTTAGCTGACGCTATTCTGCAGCGTTGAGTTTCTCATCACTACCTGTATCAGTGACTTAGAGCTTGCTATGGTTGTTCTGAGAACAGTGACTTTGCATGAACTGCAAGCAATATAGAGCACGTCATCACCGTCCCTGATATCGGAGGATTCCTCGCGTTGCTGACGACTACCTATCGCAGACGGAACGTATAAAGCCATCGTCCAGTGATCTGGGAGAGGCTTCATGTCGCTGGTTGCGATATAAGGAAGGCCAGTATTCGGTCCCCTAATCCGGAACAATGAGAGCATATATCTTTTTGAGCCACGGCAATGACAATCATAGATTACGACTTTCGGAGGATGGAAAAGCACCTTGGTACTAGCTCTACCACTGGGGGATTTATAGGTCTTTGAAGAGTCGCCAAGGAATACCCCGAGCACTAGGCAAACGCAAAGTTGTCTCACACTTGCTTTCTTAGGACTACGGTAAGTCTTGCTCAAGTATATCCGCTTTCGTCTACCGCAAGGCCTTTGAGGGCAGTGCTGAATCGCTCGTGCTCGGTATTTACGACGTCCTTCAAAGTCGCACTATTTGGATTATTACGATCTTTTTACTTGATGACGGGGATGTCACGTACTCGTTGAGTGATTGTATCCAACATTCATAAGACGAAGTAAAGGCGGAAACTTGTTTGCAAGCGGTTTAAAAGCGACAGGATTCTGGCCTGGGATCGCTGTAGGCCGGATTATCCTTAAGCTCGTCAGGGCACGGGTTTGGGAAAGGGTGGCTATCCCGGTAAGTCGTCGCTTTCAATGATGAAGAATGATTCGCGGTCGAAGAAAGGAAATACTGATGCTGCAAAATCGCTGACCTACATTGCACCCCCGGTCTGATGACTTCATGCGAGGTTATTTTCTATGTGGTGCAGGATTTCATCGTTTCCGGCGTAGCTATCGCCTTTAAGGGACACTCTGTAGGTCCTGTGTTGCCGACCAGTATGGCAGCCATTTCAAAGGTCTGTCACCGCCTTGTCGATTTTTCAATACACGCCCATTTGCCGATTGGAGAAGCAGCTTTCGGCTCACATGCAGGTGAATGCAATGGGTCTCGGTGCTAGCAGTGGCGTCGTTGGCGCTATTGCGTTCCCGTTTTTTATCAGGCCTATAGCTCAGGCGAATGGAGTGACTATGAAGCATCCTGTGATACTGGCTCTGTTGGGACCTGTGTATGTCCTTGTGGTTGATAATACCTCTCAACAGACCTCAGTCGGTTCTACGTCCTGCAGAACCACCTATGTCTGCTTGAGCGGAATATGTATGCAGGTGAATTACTTCCTGCGGTAAAGCGTGTCCGCAATTAGTCTTCGACCACGCCGCCCTCCAATTTCTGCTGCTCTCCCATCGGTTGATGACAGCCGTACCAGCCATGAATGCTCTCTCACCGTCTATGTGAATACGCCTCCGTTTCCTGCTTTCTTCGTAACTTTGCCAGTACATTCATGCTTATTGGACCTCAACCAGGCTCCCAGGAGTAAGGCGGTGCCACTGTCGATCATAGCACCTGGCCTATTATGGGACTCCTGGCCTCGTCTTCTCTCTTTCCTTCCCTTTTCACCCTTGATCACTTCTCCCTTCTTCGCCCTTGGTCTCTCTCTCCGATCCCTGGCTTCCTCCTTTGTTCCGTCCTTTTCTACCTCTATAAGCTTTGCACCATCAATTTTCTATAATGAGCGTCTTTGCATTCCGGAACGCATACCTTAACACATATAAAATATCTAGTAGTTGAAAGCGACGAAAAATAGGCGGATTTCAGTATCGGTCTCAAGGTTTTTAATACGGACCCTCTCGAGCTAAAAGCAGGAATCGAACAAATCAGGGCCGGAAAATATACAAGGACATTTAACAGATTCTTCGGACACCCTGCCATCTATTGTAACCGTGGAACCGAGCGGTCGATCAAGTACCCCCTTCCTCCATGCTTAATTCCATAGCTTTCGATCAAGCCTTGGAAGACATCCGCGCCATAGACTGCTTTTAAGCAAACAGAGCCTCAAAACCGTTCTTGATCCATTGTAGTCGGATATGATCAAGATCTCCTTCAGCCAACGCACAAGCAATATCATAAAGGTGGCGGTCGTCGTCGTCCGGTAGCTCGGTGAGAGATTCATCAGAATCATGGCAAACTATCTCATTATATATTTTCTCCACAATCTCAACCGTGCAGATTGGCTCGTCAGCCGCGTTCTTCAAACTCTCAATGATGATCGAGTTGCGTGTTAATTTACTCCCATCTTCAGTCGTACAGCACGCCTCCATGAACTCCAAGTACATAGACCGGTAAATAGCAAGCTCCTTTGGTGAGTTCTCGTGATATCCGACATATCCGTCCACATCGGGCTCACTACGGTAGTCATACTTCGCGGGATCCCAATCGCGCGTCAGCCAGCCAGGATATCGCTCATTCCCGATGTAGCGTGGCACTATTGCAACGCCATCCCAATCAATGAGTCCACGAAGTTTTCCATCGCTTGAGACCAGAACGTTTTGGCTATCGTAATCGGGATGTGACAGGACGAAGTCGGATTTATCGGCGCCCGCAGTGCTAGGTATCCAGTCGACAAAGAGCCGCAGAAGCTTATGTATGCCTTGATCGAAAGGGTCGGTTGGAGTGTCACGACGATCTAGCATACAGAGAAGGAAGGACTTTGGGTCGGAGAAAGGTCCGACTTCACAGTGGATTGCAGATTCGTAAGGATCATCGGTTTCTGGCCGGTTCCACATAGCTGATATATCATTTTGCTTCAAGGGGCTGACGCCAGCTGGCTTGCCGTTCTTATCGAAGAGAGGTGCGCCGCCTTCCAAGTACACAAATTTATTCAGCTGTACCATTACGCGAGCAAGATCCTGTAAGATTTTTATTCGATGCTGCTCCAAGGAAGCCTTCGACGGCATGTTGTCGAACCAACATTCGCTCAACGAGATCCCGGCTATAAATTCCATCAAGATGAAGGGGCAATTGATAGCGTTGTCGAGTGAACTGTTGAATGAATAAACCTCTGGGACGGGAACGGTCGTTTCGCTTTTCAAAAGTCGCATAGTCAGCGCCTCGGATGTCAAGGCTCGAGCAGCGACTTCGGTGAACCGATCGCGATAACCCGTTGCCGGAACTTTAAGCACCCATTGGAGCCCGTCGGCAAATTTAAGGACGAAAACAATATGGTATGACCCGAAAAGCGGTGGAGAAAGAATGGTGCAGTTTGCGGAATTGGTGGTGAAAGCGACTCCATCAGGAGCACTCAGATTTGGAGATTTCCAGTGGTCCTTGCGAACGGATAAGGCATAGGTAGGCAGAAGATCGAAACGAATATTGGAGACAACGGGCTTGAACATATTAGCATTGTCGTCGTCCTCATCCTCTGGAAGGAAAGTTTGCAAAACAGACATGGTATCCATTGTCGGACTGTTGTTCCCCAGGCTCACAAAGCTAGTGAACGGAGCCCCATTTGATTATGTGTCGAATCTAGGAGTGAAGAAGCTATGAGAGAAGTATCCAGGGTCTGATGAACTGATGGAGCGGAGTATTTAAGTGGTTAGACCTAAGCTATAGACTGACAACCCTAAGCTAGGGTCTTGATTGCTCTAAAATGAGCGCTTGGTAGGCTCATAAACTTCAGCATTAAAGCCTGCTAAACCTAGCTTGCGTCGTATCAATTTGTATATATACTCTCCAATGCAAATGGAAGAACAAAAACTTAAGAAAAGAACGAGAAGATCCTGGATAAGCGCCGTCTAAGCGCTAAATTAGACGCTAGGTCCCCAACCCTCGACGCTGCTAAGACCGTCCAATAGCTGACTAAAGAGATCACATAAAAGACCTACAATGTATAATCTTTTGCTATAAAAGGGTTTCGTTATTTAGAGCTAGTAGTCTAAGCGGTAGATCAAACACGTCTGCTATCTTAGGACCAGATTCTCACTGGTAGGGAAAACATCCTATGGTATTTAGGGGGCTATATTCAGCGGCTGCGATTGCTTTGTTGAAATCATTCTACTACCGAAGGTTTGGAAATATTATGCCCAATCAATGACCGGCTGGTTACCAAAAGAGGCGGATATCTTACGCGTCACGATCCCGGTTCTACAAATCTCTGTTGGAAATATCTGTCAGCCCTTCAACTTAGCAAGAGTGCTTTGCTTTCTACCGAAATCCTTCACCCCACATCTTCTGATAATAGGTCTACTACATATGAATATACATAGCTGATGCACTAATATGTCAATGTCCCGGGAGTGTTTCAGTGGGTTTGCAGAGCTCAATTTCCAAGGACTTTGATTTGCTTTCTAGTGGAATCCCTTCAGCGCTCAAGAGTTTGACACTATTGCGTAAGACCGGTAGCCGTTGGGTCAAGGAAGAAAGATGAAATCTATAACGGATATGTGGTTTCTCTGCTAAAAGCAATTGCCATCAGTCCCCTACACATACACATACACACACACACATATATACTTGTCCATATACTTGAGTATTCGGTACTTTCGTCTCAAAAGTGCATTTTTAGGAGCGAACATCTCAATTCACCTCTCGAGTCAAAATGGGTCATCACTGGTATGATTTCCTTTTCACAGATTGGAATGTATGATCAAGATTCTATGCTGACAATGTCAATCAGTGGTGCATGTGGAAAAACATTTACCAACACTTGCGCGAAAAAAGGGCACATGGGGCAGTGCCCTTAACATCCTGATAAGTGGAGCTTGCCCGGACACGAATGTGTCTCATGCCGTAATGTTCGCCTGGCCGCTGAGAGGGCCGCTGCCGCTGAGAGGGCCGCTGCGAAGGCCGCTGAGGAAGCCGCCGGCGTCGGTGAGTCACGGTCTCGATAGGGCAAAACCTTCCAACGCTAATGAAGACCTTCAGCAAAGGAATGAGTCGTGTTTTGATTTTTTGCTTAGCGATGAGTCTTTGATGGCACGACTTTTTCCTACGCGCAGTCACTCGTTTATGTATAATTAGACAGCCCAGGATTGGTATGGTGGGCAAGCAGGTTTACCTTAGTGCGAGCCTTGAAGCCCTCTACATCCGGTCATCCCGGCATTTCTCTTGTTTTTCGGCATTTTGTGAGAGTTTCGCTACCCGAGACCGGTTTTTCGTATGAACATGTAGATCTCGGGTCTTGCATGTTACCGTATCTTCTGTTGCTGACCCTCTACCACGGGCGATCTTTAAGATTAGGTAATAACCTGTTGATTTCAGTTCTCACTTTGGATTCTTTAGTCAAAAGCGGGCAACAACAGAGCCCTTCTACGCACTCTCAGTATCAGAGGTTGGACTTTATAAGCAGTACTGGGCAGGAGATTAATTTGGCAATCCCGAATTACCGAGCACTTCAGCTCTCGCTACTGTTCGGTTCGGGGCATCGCTCAAGAAATAGCCGGCCAAGCCGATTTAAAAGACACAGAGGACGGGCTGACTTCGATTGCTCACCTGTCGAGGGTCGAAGACTTATGAACGACCACCTGTCACGCGAACCTAGCCATCAGATAAATTGCCAGAACGTCAAATATGTCAACGGAATTAAATTGAACAATGCATAGCAAGAAGGCCTAGAAATTCCCCGATATTATACAGAGGAACGCGGCATTTATGCGTCGTACCAATGTACAAACCCAACTTCTTCCTTGCCCATATCTCTCTGATAATTTCATCATCCTACTTGCCAGCCTCGAAAGCCTGCAGTGTATCTCTACTCTCGGCAACACAGACGGGACGCAGACGGGCCAAATCCGTTGTGATGATGGTTAGAAAACATGGAACCATATAACGATGGTCCATGAGCGAAGTCAATAGAACAGCGTGCTTGCGATGGCCGGTGTTATCAACGACTAAGCGGGACGAAGCTCGGCTGGTTCGACCTTTGGAAATTTAATCGTCATTGTAAGGAGCGAGTAGGCAGCTAGACGAATAGTAACTCTGGGCGTATGCTTGAAAGTTGAGTGTGAGTTTGTAGGGTGTCTAGGGTACTTTCTTTGGGTATGACAGCAAGTAAATACCAATGCTGCTAAGGAACCATTTTGTCTGAAGGAAGTTTCATATGCAGTGGGAATCTAACTAGCTGGATGAAAGAATGCGATGTTTTCGCGTGACTATGATGTTTCAGAAACTATGTAGTGGTGCCGGGTGGGCGATTTTTGTTGGTGCTCTATTGCGTAATTCTTGGCCATTGCAGGCGTGAGAGGGATATCGCTCGGAGTAAATCATCTTCGCTCATGCTTTTCTCGCAGGAGAAAGATCAAGGATAATCGAGTGCTCTATATTAATTGTGTCATTGAAACTAAAACTACCTTAAGCTGCATTGATGCGCCGCCTTTCCCCGTCATCAGTATTAGTGACGATCTATTTCCGAAGAAACGGGAAAAGAAAGGAGCTTGAAGAAGTTTACAGAGAGGTCTTTGTTTCCTTCGCAGTCTAGTCGAGTGCGAAGTCGACGGCTTGGTATGCCTTCATATTTGTGGGGCTTCTCTATGTGCCGTTGGGCAGATTGTCGTATGCCTGTATAGGAGGCTGCTGAGCATGCGATCGATTCACTGGGTCCTTGATCTCGGCGGTATGGGGGAGGAAAGACGCGGACTCTCCTCTGTGTTTGACCGTTGAGAATGCTGGGGGGTAGAAAGACTTTGTCCATCTTCTGGGTTTGCTGGTTGAGGATCTTGGTTGGTGTGAGATTGCAACGACTGATCCTGGGCGCCAGCAACTGCATTTTCCTCGTCCAATGAATTTGCATTATTCATAATCGACGCGTGCTCTATCCCATCTACAAGCTCCTTTGTAGTATTAAGTATTGCACTTCTGCAGGGTCCGGATGCTTAGACCTAAGCCCAGGCCAAAGAGCTGCTTAGAATCGATGAGAAGAGAACAAAAGTTGCGTAGTAAAGCGTCCATGCTTGATGCCGCAAGCTACCACAAATTAGCATGATCATGAAACGAGACATCCCTATACATACCCTCCACAGCACCAGGACATGTAAGAAGCCATTACGAGATCTGAAGACCTCGGAAGGCTTATCTAGGTTGTAGGATCTTTATGTCGATTCTTCTCGACCTGAGAGGGGGAAATGGTAGTGCTTTAGCAACAAAGGCATACTGTCCACAGTATGTTTCGTTGCATTAACTTGTCTCCACTCTATGTGGTCCGCCGTTTTTATCGCGCTGAACATAATATACAGTATGCACAATGTCGGAGGCAGCCGGCCATCATCTGGGATTCCGAAAACAGTGGACGCATGGCCTTGGTACCGTAGCCCGCATTTTCGCAGCGTTGTCGGGCCCAGCCCAAGCTTTGGACAGGGCGCGAATGTATCCGAGCAGACCGAGCAACGACAAAGTTGCCGCAGCCGTAGAGAGATAGCCTTCGTTGTAGTCGACTGCAAAGCGCGCAACCGAATCCGCAGCGAAGATACCCACGAGCTCCGTCAAGTCTTGTGTGCCGTCTATGAACACTTAGCAAGGGGCCGCTCCTGTCAGAAATAGGGGCCGCGGCAGATGTTTCAGCCGGCGTTGCAGCTATTGAAGTACCGTAGTTGTCGTTACTGAAAGCGCACTCGTTGGTACGGCGCTTGCTGGAGCTACTAGTAGGGAGATGACCTTTGCAACGAAGAATTTGACGCGGTGTATTGCTATTCTTGTGACGAGGTCGGAAATCTTGGGAAGAGACTTTAATAAAGTGGCTCTTAATTCGTTTGCTAGACATACGTTGACATACGGTGTGAGAAAGAAAGAAGATATGAATATGACGAAACAAAGGCGAAAGTAAGAGAGGGAATTAAGCAGGCACAGGTACTGCCGTCCGAAGCCCAAGAAGAGGCAGTGGGTTACAGCAGTGGTGAATCCCGATCCATAAAGACGGTCCACTCGAAAAAGCATGGGCTCATGTCAAATTCTCGTTGCGCGCTTACTGATTGGATATAAAACACAGGCCAAGTTTAGTCCCCAGGTAGAGGCGTTAATCCTCCGAAAGCTCTATAATGTATCATTGTCTCTGTCCATTGCAGTCACACAAATGCCCCTCCCCCGCTGCCACCAGCCCGCCCTTCCCAATCCTTAAGATGCCTGGACTCGGCATCCCTGTCATTTGGTTTCGATGTACCTGACATAACGCTCAGTAGCTCCGGCGAGTCTACACTATCCTCCCAACTTTGTCTCCGCGCTTGGTAATCTTCGACTTCCTTCTCTTCGCTTATAGGCGATGGACTCATTGGGGCAACGCCAGCTTTCTGCTTGCGCTCAAGCTGCCAATCCTCTTCATCTGAAGGATAATCTGGTAATGGTAGCATAGCAGTCGAATCTCCTTTCACTAGTCCAAGTCTTTCTTCCTCTGTGGCAGATTTAATGCCAGGTATGTTGTGCTCTTTACTTCCTTGTCGTGAGCCAAGGCTTTTACGTGATGTTGGCCGAACAGAATGACTGCTCTCAGGAGGAGGTTCATTTTTGTGTCGGTTAAAGACGTTTTGAAAAGAGAATTGTCGCTTAGCAGAATGGGTTGGTGGGTAAGGTGCAAGACTGCTTCTGGAGTGTGCGCGGTCACGCCCAACTTCTCCTGACCATGCAACAGACCTTCCATCATGGCCTGGGGGGTGACTAGCGTCGGCCGAGTCGTCAACTTGCCGTTCAAGTCCGGGTGGCAACCCATAGACGTGCGACATCTCCATTGCGCCATCCGAGTTCTGTGGGAACGTCATTCCTGGTGTCTCCTCTCCCTTATGCCCCGGTATTACTATTTCTGTCAACGCAACTGGATGCATTGGGCTTCTTGAATCCGGTGTTCCAGCGCCGAGGTTCTTTCGTTGCCCATGATGGATTGTACTTTGAGCACGCTTCTTGATACGGTCCATGAATCCACCATTAAAGCCTCCACTTCCGTACACATCCGTAGTGCTTGGTCTGGATTCAAGATCATCCTCGTCGGGGAAGTGTGTCATTCCTAGTGGGGGATGTAATGTCTTTGTCCTCTGCAGTCCTGGTGAAGGCGTATTCAATACTGTCTTCCTGCGTTTAAGACCATCCCATTCAACATGTTCATTCTCCCCAATAGGTTCCATCTGGTCTTTCAATCGCTCTTCATGAACCCTTTTGGCCTCCGCAGCTGCCATCTTCTGCCTTGCAGTCGAAAATCTGCGAACAATGGCAGCAGCGCCTCGAATGGCATCGGCTTTTGGCTCAGATTCCGGTTCTTCTTGCTCGGCCACGGTCCGAACCTGATCCAGGTCGCCTTTGAAGACCGCCACATCGGGCACGTCTTTGGCGGACTTCGAAAGTTGCAATAGAACGACGCCTGCACAGATCTGCAGGAAGCCCAGAACCACGGTTACGATAGAAGTGGGTGTTCCTTTGAACCCGCGAAACAGCACGGAAGATGTGACTATGGTTGCACTGGTGAAGTAAACGTAGTACGTTGGTGTGACAAGGGCGGCGTTGAAGATATTCAAGGCTTTCTGTACTGGGGTCAGATAGGGTCCAGAAAACAAGATGTGTGCTTACGTTGAGAAATATAATTTCAGTCACCAGGGTCGTAATTACGAACACGAAGAGAAAATACAAGAACCATTGGTTGAACTGCGGCTCTCCATTTGCCTGGGCCACAACCGCAGAACCCAGACCTTGCGTCGCGACAACGCTGAGGCCTCCAATGAGACTGCATATGCTCAAATATACCATCATACTTTTCTTTCCATACCGAGGTGCTACCCATACAGCAATGAAGATACAGGTGACGATGATGACTCCAGCGTATGTCAGAAACCCCGGCGCGATGACAAAATGCTTCATCTCTTGTATATCGGCGACGGAACTTTGAGACGGGGCGTTCATAACGATGACCACGGAGCCCACTATACACATGAAGCAACCCACTTTTCCAACGAAGCTTAGACGTTCTTTGAGAAAGATGGCAGACAAGACAGTACAGACAACGACGGACAACGCTCCAAGGGGCGTGACGAGTATGGCATCGACGAACGAGTAGGCGACAAAGTTGCAGATTTCTCCAATAATCATCAGAGTCATGCCTGTCCACCAGTAGGCATTTTTGAGGTAGCCATAGCCCTCACCAGCCTCTTCCTTGTATTTTACATTCGCCCTCAACAACCCAGTCTTTTTCAGAACGAACGAGGTTCCTATGAAAAGGCCCGAACCGATCGCTAATGATATGCCGATAGCCTTGTACACAGGAGGGCGAGTGTGAGTTGTGTTCGCTCTTGCGTAGAGCTCATGGGCAGTAGAGAGTACATTTGCTGATATATCCATGGTGAGTCTACTAGGATATTGTAGTGTTACAGGCTGAATCTGAGTTCAATGGTAAAGCTCCTGCCGGACCTTCCAGAGTATCAAAGCGCCAGGCGATCCAAAGGACTTCAGGTTGGTAGCAGGCGGAAGAGGGAAGGAGAGATGGCCTTTAGGTGTTATGGGATCTCATGAGGCGGATTTGATAGTGGTCGGTAGAGGAAAGATATGTTCGGAGCCAGAACAGGGCTTTCGAGGCCTGCCTCTCGTAGTCTGCCCGAGGCTGAAATTAGACGGATTGAAGATACGGTTCTTCACCAACGTCGCGAATAGGTAGAGTCACGAATTGTGTTCGATACTAGGTTATGATGGATCAAAGGAGTGGGTGACGTTGAAGCTCCTAAGTCCTGGAACCGCTGGCGTATCAGGAGAGGTGAATTTCAGGGTGGGGTAAGAGCCCCGTACCGGTGGACTTGAGGAGATATATAGCAGCAGTCAAGCTTTGTCGCTGTGATCGTCTTGTACTTGAAATTTCGAATAAGGTCGCTGTTCGAAGGAGGATGGGATGTATACTGTGGTAGTGGTAGTTGGAGGAGTAGGAATTGTTATCGCATTTGCCCTGATCGAGAACCTTGATCGTCTGGTACGCACTAGCGTGTTCCCGAGACTAGCAAGTTCATTTAGGCCAATTGTGTGCGTGTTCTTTCTTGTTCCTGACGCGTGCTCTTTCTCTCCCGAGCAACCAATCCTTCCTTCCGAATTACATAGTACTGTACTACTTAGCACTTACTGTGTACTGTATAGTGTGGCTATTTATGGAAACACAAAGCACTACTAATACTGCTAATACTGCTATACATGCCTACATACTTGCTTACGGTCAATGTCCAAGAAAGTCCCACTGCTTTTGCATCTATACATAAACCTTGGAAGACCTGGTATAGAAAAGATCATCGCACATTATGCACGCTCTCGTGTAGTCTCATAGATGGTCGTAGGAGCAACGCCTGGTATCCCTGCCATGAAATCCTATAAACTGCTCCCTCAATACGCGTTGCTCGACACTACGACAGCAAATTCACTAGCGGATAAACGACCTCCCGGCTGGAAAAAAAGTACTATGTATTTCCATCTCATCTTGGAACGTACGTTGGCTTTCTCGCCATGTTTACAACCGGCGGAGGTCCATCGGCGTCAGGATATGGCAATGCAACATGACCGTTCTGTCTATGAGCAATAGTATGTCTCCGTCCGTCGCCACCATCGTAAAATTGTATGGGGGTTTTTGGCGGAAGAGGCGGAGGCATAGATTGGCGATAGGCCTCGTTGCTCCTCCTCGGTAAATCGAAGCTATTATCGGATGTTGGAGGCCTACTATCTTGAGAATGCTCCGTGGCTCTTCCATAGGCAGAATCTTCTGATATCCTGTACGATGATTGGTCCTCATGCCGCTGTGAATCATCCAAGGGTAAAACAGTGAATTTTTCGTCTGGTGAAGGCATGATGGTGAATTTGTCTTGCACATTGTACTCTTGTTGGTACGAACGGAGGTGGGTTACGGGATACTGTGGACCCGGTCGACTGAGCGGCCTTGGATAAAGCGATGGCACATCTGTGCCGGGCAGTTCCACCGCGTACGGGTCTGAAGGTGGTGGAACGAAGGGTGGCTCCTGTTTCTCGTAGCGGTCAAAGCCGTCGAAAGGTCGTGACATTGTCTCCGCAATTTCTCTTCGCCTCTTGTTTATTTCTAATTGGACATCTTTCATCCGTTTAGCGCCTTCCACGATGATTTTCTGCACCCCTGGTTTTCTCAAGTAATTTTTCGTGTTGGATGTGATTTCTGGCAATCGAGTCCACTCATTCATGCCGAATTCTCCAACCCCAACCTCAACATTTAGTCTGCAGTATGCACCTTCGTCGACACCGCTTCTCTTGAGGTGATTTGATACCATGTCCTCGTGGGTCTTTTCACAGCCTTCAATCTTCATAATTAATTTTCTTTTGGCCTCAGCAAAATCACCCATACCACCTGCAAAACCTTCCCACCACTCATGTTGCATGTTGTTGCTTGTGCTGGGTCGTTTCCCGGTGCCGATGCTAAGAAAGACGTCGATTTTACGACCAGGCCATTCATCCTCCACTGCTTCTTGCAATATCTGAGGAGCAGGATTATAAGTAGGGCTTCCGTCGATGTTCAATAAACCCTCTCCCTCATCGAGAAACACGGAAGTACCGATCTGTATTGGTTTGAACGCTAATCTTGTAGCGCATGTTGCACGGCCGGCCTGCCAAATCGTGCACCTCGACTCAACAGGAGGTGTGGTCCGTGACCTATAGGATCGTAGTAGTGTTGAAGTACCATTTTTCCTAGTAGTTCCTTTAAAAACGGCTGTGACAGCACTAACCACTGGTTAGCAATATTTCCGCCAAAGGTGGTCTCTGTTATACTTACGTCTTTGTGGCATCTGGCCTGGGGTCCTCAAGCTCAGCATTCGGATCCCCTGTGCCGGCTCTTGCTGGCAAAAACGAACTACGCCGACGGTTATAAGTCGAGCTTGTTGAGCTTCTTTGTAGGCCACTATTGTAGCTGTGCATACTGCCTGCTCTTCTTGGACTTTTTGGCATTTCAACGAATTCAGTGGTATGATCATTGGCAGACCTGTTGTCGTATTCTTGTACGCAATTTCGAATGGCGTCTTCTAATTTCGAGGCCTTGAAGAGAGTTGACCTATAAGGAATGCCAGCGATTGTCTTGTCGGTTTCGAAAACGAATCGTGTCATTTCCTGGTAGACAGATTTACAGTCTTCAATTCCCATTCTTAACCGGCCCAACATTATGGCGATCAGTCCTCCCGTGCCTGTTCCGCCAATCAAATCGAAATAGTCGCATGGTTTGAGTTCTGTCAGTTTGGGTCTAATCGCATCGAAATGGTGCGCTTCGCGCTCGGTGTACTTCTCAGCTTCATCGATGGCAGTGATGGTTTGATGCATGAACGTTTCCAGAAGAAGCAACATAGAATAACCTCGCACTCCTCCGCCGTCTCCATAGAACAAATTAGCTTACCAATCCAACAGTTGCCATAGGCGCTGTAGATGCACTGTTGACTTACCGAGTGACAGTATGCGCAATGGTACATCGTTCGTGGAGTTTCCGCGGCGCACTCCAGATGGCGAATCCATATGGGTGAGTTCTTTCAAAGCGTACGGAGGTAGATAGTGGCGAGATAGATGTCGTCGTCGGCGACAGAAGCCTACCCAAAACACGTAGGGTGCCGGTCGATGGGAGAAAGCCGAGGCCTAGCGCAAAGGTATGTGGTAGAGAATGAGAGCAGAGAATCGAAATAGATATCTCTAATCAGCGTCGCTGTGATCATTCCCGTCGTCAGCTTCGGTCTTACGTTACTTTAGTCCCACGGCTATGCAAATGCACTCTTGATCACTAGTTTCCGCCTAAGGCTACTCTAAGGCCCATCATGTAGCGCACAAATAGAAAACGAGAATAGGAAAATATAGGTAGTATTCAACTAGTGAACGTACTTATCTCCCAAGCACGCCAAGGTAGTTGATAGCCTTTGATTCCTTCGTTTCAAGAGATCACCGATTGTCACCGATGACGTGGGCTGAGGCTTGCGAGGCTATGCAGATGCTATCGATAAGACGTGAATTATTCAATGGGTGACTTCGATATATCTGCTCCCTCGTGCATCGCTGAAGATGTTCCGGACCGGTATTCTATACATGATCAATAAACTCCCTACACCTTACTCGATTACTGCTGTGTTGCTGATCTACGATAGACTGAATTCACGCGCGGTCGACAATAATCTCTGTCTCTCCAAGACTGCGAAGGACCACGAACTCTATATCTCTCTTTCAGTTGACAACATCAGAACTGCTATGGGGAGGACTGTCAGGCGCCTTCTATTCTCAAGCCTACGAGACTTGTTACTTTTCTTATTCAAGGCGAGCACTGAACCGAATAAATAGATTTGATGTTGTGGAAGATGAACGATAATTAAGATATGGAAAACCTAGGCCGATATTCCTCAAGTTCAATACTACAGATCAATATACGAACAACGAGCACTGCAAGCTAATGCCATTCATATTGGGAAGAATGTGAAGAAGCTTTCGGAAACGAGGAAGAAATTTCGATATCACGAATGAGTTTTCTTTCTCCAAAATCATTACGACTCTTGCTTCAACCGAGGTACTATCATCGAGTGGTATTGGACAAAAATCAAACATTTCTCCTTATTCTTCCTCCAGCATCAACGCAACTACAACAAAAGAGAGGACAAGTTTGTAGCTCGACCCCTCAAGGAAGATTTTGGAGTCAAGGCCATATGAAGAAAGAGCAACAACGACAACGAAGTGCAAAGAGTATGTTCATATCGATGAAGACTTCTAGGTCTGACCTAGTAATCGTGGTGGTATGAAGGAAGATTCATGCACGAGTTCTTGTCTTCCTGCTAGCACTAGTATCTCTGTTGAGTAAGTACTCGTGGTGAGGTCGAAGGTTTCAAGCATTGCCGGCAGAGGAGAACGTGCTTGCGACTCGACTTATAGAAGATCCGTTTTGGCAGTGGACCAAAAGAGAGTACAGCAGAAGGAAGGGTTTATTGAGTGATTAATGACCACACATGGTGAGGAAATAATGTTCTCCAAAGTCTTGTGCAACGAAGCCGTCATCATGGAAAGACCCAACCTCCGGAGACTTAGGAGGCTATGTACGGTTGCGTTTTGAACTTTGAGAAGTCCGAATTGATTCCCTACCCTAATACTCTGAGAAAGGCACCTTAATATATGCCATAAAGCCTCGTAATCGACTATATATCAACATGGACATTTGTTTCAATGTGTGACAACTTTTTCATAAGGTGTACAGCACAGAAAGAGAGGCGATTGAGGCTCGGTTTGGCTAGGCAGTCTGCAATAAACCTGCGCCATAAAGACAACCTCTGTGGTACTGTCACAACGAGCTGATAGCTGTCAGTGGTGTAAGGTAGATCTACCGATAGCCTGATGAACTGCGTGAGGCTTGACAATCGAATTTGTGGGCACATATTGGTGGTGGAATTGGTAGAGTAGAGTATGAGTCGAGAGTCTGACATGAGACCCTCGTCGCTTGACCGGACCACTCAGCATCCACGGCTGAGGAGTGGTGTGGACCCAGGCGTGCCAGGAGTGAGCCCTACCGATCCATCGTGGAGTAGCGCCAAAAGTTCTCAGCCGCTTTGGGGACCCCTCCATCATCATCATCGTATTCATCCCTCATCCCTCATCCCTCGCCTCTCCCATCTGAAGTCAGGCTGAGGAGACTTCTACGAACCGTCATGCCTACTTTGTACATAGTTCTTACAGCTGCTACTCATCATTCTACATCACTGGTTTCATAATAAACCTAGGCGTGTCTCCATCATGCTAGAAACAGGGTGTGTTCACCACCGCATTCAACTCCTCCACAGTCAACCGTGTCAACTGACTTAGTCCGCAAGAAGCGTTATAGCCTCGATAATCGGGGTCGCGGGCGCTGGCTTTCGACTGTCCCTAATCCTCAATGCTGTGGGTGCAGAGATTGCCGACACTGATGTCGAAATCCAAACCATAGCACGGGGCATCTCCTCCTTCAGCCTAATGCTCAAACAAGTCGGTATCAATATCCAGGCCACGAGGACACTTACATCACAAAGCGCGATCGATACCGTAAGCCAGATCGCCAAACAGAGTCAATCCGTATTCGACGAGGTAAAGAAAATGGTTGAGATGGTACAAAAGAAGGACGAGAAGGGGAATATTCAATCCATTTCCATTGCGCAAAGGGTTACATGGTGTTTCAAGAAGCAGCGGATTCAATACATGCTTGGGCAGCTAGAATGCCTTAAACTCAGCCTGTCCCTTATGCTGCAAGTACTACAATTGGGGAAGACGATAGCATCTGAACGGTAGGTAACGATTAGGTTTTGCGGATTTATGGGCTGACGATCGCATATAGTGAAGATTCGACGAAACAGCCGCTCTCTGAACGTGAGATGCTCCAAGAGCGAGCAGAGATCCAAAATATGGTCGTTGTCCGACATTGGTCCCTGGTTGACCTTCGGCGGCTCTACCAGCATGCCGAGCACGAGGACGTTGATACAGAGAGGCCGTTGCCAATTCACAACGGTATGACGCCTGCAGAAGCTGATCCTCGACTGCAAATTGAAGCCGCAAAGGATGAGGCCGACCCATCAACAGCTATGGTCAAGTACCAGGAGACACCATTGAGCCACCTGGATGCATCAATGAACCAAGCAATGTACTTGGCAAACCGTCTCCTCCATGCGCCGGATGACAATATCGTTGATCATCTTTTGGACGAGTGGACTCGACTGCGCGAACTACACCCCCGATCCCCTCGAAGAGAGAACAAATACAGGTCTCGTTACGACAGCGACGATGACTCCTCGTCTGATAATAACTTTGAGCGGGCTGAGGGCAATGGAGGAAAATATATTGAGGGAGCAAAGAGCAGAAAGAATGTGCGTTTCCGCGCACGGGTCGAGAGCGACTCCGATAGCCCGGACAAGAGCGGGCAGCGTAGGAAAGCGCCAAGTCGCCACGTCCTTCACTCTGACGAAGACACCGACTCTTCCTCCAGCTCACCTCCTCCACGCTCAGCGCGCCGTAACAGCGATGGTAATAGTACACGGCGCGTGCCCAATCCCCAAGAAACGCCAAACGAACGCAACCGTCGTCCCTACACATCACCCTATACTCCGTCTCCTCGGGACGGTGTGCCAGAGCCTCAGCCCGGTAGACCCTCTTCACGTGGCGGCCCTCTCCCATCCCGACCAATGCCCATGCAAATCCCCTCCCAAAACTGGCAAAACCCACACCAGTCCGCCTCCCCCGGCCTCAGACCTCCGCCCTACAACCCCGCCTTTCCCCCCGGCCCGCAACGAATGCCCTCCGGAGGCCCCTACATGCCGCCCCCGCCCGGGTACGGCACCAGCCCGCAAGCGCCACGCAACTACATCCCTCAACCACAGGGTCCAGCAGTTCCCTACAACAACAATACCAACAGTAATAGGAAGAGATCGCCAAGGAGGGACAAGCCGAAGAAGAGCCAGAGCGGGAGCAGCTTCAAGGAGAATGCGAAGAAGGATGTTAAGAGGGGGTTACTAGGGGCCGGGGCCGTGGCGGGGTTGATGGATATTCTGGAGGGGTTGGGGACCATTTAGGGGGGTGTACACTTATTTGTAAGAGGAGTGTTTGAAATGAGATGATGAGTTATGAGCTTGGAAACGGATGATGGGGGTTGGCTTTGTACGAACGGAACGACAGAGAGGTGTTGAAAGAACTTGGGGTTTCGTCTGATATAGTTAAATTTGTATTGGGAGGCGGGTTGTACTTCTAGCATCTCGATGATTCCTCGAAAGGTATGACTATACCATTAATGAACTGGACTTACCTAGTAACCAAGTTCGTTAACGTCTCGCTTACCTTTAGACATCAACCGTGAACCCCTTTTGAATCCCCTCTACATTTCCTAACAGCGGTGAACATAAACTTTTTGCGTATGAGCTCCGAGGAACAAGAGCCCCTGAATCAGTACTTGATCTATTGCTGACTGGCAGGATAGACGTGGGAGTTCTGGATACCTCTCTCCGAGCTCCCAGGGAATACCGGTTGATTCTAACAAAGCTGGAGACTTCTACTGCGTCGAAGATGATGTCGTATCGAACCGCTCGCAGGACCTCGTATCCTGATCTTCACTGTCATACGGCTTCGCCTCGCTCTCTGAGCTCGCTTTCTTATTCTCGGATGGCGCATCCGTTTTTTTTTTCTGCTGGAAAGGCGCTGGCTGAGAATGCCGTATGTTGCTTCCACGAGTCGGGTAGCAGAGTTGAGATTCTCGAGGAGGTTAGGGCTTCTCACAACAGTGCTAGGATAGCGATTAAAGCATGTTTCTACATGGATATTTCAACTCCATATATGGGTGCGATGACTCTTCTTGTGATGAGCGATTGCAACCCTTAGACATGCCTCACCAGCTCGGCTAGCAGAGGTCGAAATGCGTTGCAGCTTGTTGCTAATTATACTGCTCAAACATCATTTTGAATAATATCAAATCCTGCATGGCGTCCTCAGCGGTCGTCTTGATGGCCTTCCCGCTTGTCAGACAACTATGCAACTCTTTCAATTCGGTGGTATACGCGTCTTCATAGCTACTAAGAATTTCCTTTGTCATCGCCTCACCATGTTCGTTGATCTCATCAATAATCACTTTGATAGGTAGGCCCTTGATGTAAGGTGTATCGTACTGTATGCTAACAGTCTTGTTCTCTCCGTACACAGTAAGGTGTGAGTCAAACCGTGGCACGGAGTCGATACCACTTTCGTAGGTCACGGAGAAGGCCTCGCCGTTTCTGCGGCACTTGAAGATGGCGCTGTAGAAAGGTTCGTTGACGGACACGCCGGTGACTGACTCAGGGAAACCGAGGACTTCTCGCATCAGTGATAAGTCGTGACTGCCCAGCGACCCGAGGAAGCGGCAGTAATCTCGACGCTCTTGGGTAACCTCTTGGTTTGGAAAAGCTTCCTGGAGTAGAACGCCCAGGAGCTTTGTCCGTACAGCGGCTGCCTCGGGTGGGAAGTCCGTGAATTTGGTGGCTGAGGTGCCAGACTGAGAGACAAAGGACGCGTTCGGACCGACGATACCACGTGATCGTGCGTACAGGATCCTATCTATACTGGCAACTTCTCTTTTGAAAGCATTGACGAAAGTAGGGGCATAGCGTCGCATGTAGCCGACGAATACTCTTGCCCCATTCCTAGCTTTCTTTTCTGCGTCTATGATCCGCTGTGCGCTTGGCAGGCTGAGAGAAAGTGGCTTTTCTACCATCACGTGCTTACCAGCCTCGAGGGCCGCAATGGTATAGGTCTCGTGAAACTCATCAGACGTCAGGTTGAGAATGAGATCGATATGCGGACTATCAATGACTTCATAAGGATCGGTGGTTCCTGTGGGGATGTGGTACCGTGACGTACAGAATCCGACTGCCTTTGGGGAAAGGTCGCAGACTGTCACGATTCGGTAGAGGTGGTTTAGAAGTTGAAGCGTCGGAAGATGTATTACTTGGGCTACTTCGCCAGCCCCGATGACGCCGACGTGAATGAGTTTTCGTGACATCGTGTGCTGAACGAAAAGCGTCTGTGGTGTATTCTGAAGCGAACGGAGAGAAGCACTTATCGAGATGGCGTAAGAGGTCAGTCTCCGTGGGAAGAATAGCAAATATACTAGGGAACTGTTTCCAATCTTGGTACTCAGGTATGTAGAGAGAAAAACTAGACAGAATTGCACGAGTATCAAGATGTCTCAAGAGTAGATACAGTACTCGTGGACTCTCTGGATTTCGCACTCGGAGAGCTCAGAAATCTTCGTGTTATTACTCAGGCACCAAACCATCACCACATAGCTTCCAGGTCATTCCAGAGACCTAGCCATATGCCATGATCCAATGTTGCTACGTCTTACTGGAAGACTTGAATACTCGAACCCTTGGAATAGACTGCTGTTTGGGAGAAGACGAAATGTGTAAGTGGTCACGTTGGGGCCAAGAAGTTTGGACCTCCTGCCTCGGCTTCCTCGCAAGAACCAAATAGAAAGATTTCCCCATGGAATAAAAAGTTTCTGCCACTTTCTAAATACTCAGGAAGGTAAGAGGACTCGAAGCTGATGCCAGACTTGTTCCCCCACTTTGTTCCCTGAAGCCAGTCGTGCGAGCACACTCTGCTGGAGTCTACTGCATGGAAGTCCTCTTAATTGAATACTATGCTGAAATGCTATCGAGATCTCATAATATCACAAAAAGCAAACATGAGCACTTCGTCGTAACCTTCAAATCCATCTACTTATAAACGCACATAAACGCAAAACAATTATCGAGTCGCATTAACCGAACCACGATACCGAACTACATTGGATATCCACCAATCCTCCAAAACCACCTCGCATCCTACATCCCCCCCCCAACCCTCCAACATGCCCTACACACTCCACCCCGCCACCGCCACCGACATCCCCGCCATCGTCGACCTCTCCATCGCCGCCTTCGCCTCCAACCCCATCCTCGGCCAATTGATGCCTGCCGTGCCCCTACCCATCCGCCGCGCCAGAGACGTCCGCAGCTACCAGAGAGATTTTGCGCGGCCGGACCTGAACGGGTTCCGGTTTTTCAAAGTCGTGGATGAGGGGGAGGGGTGAGTTTGTCTTTTGCGTTGGGGTGGTCCTTTGTTAATGATTGGGGGAAAGGTGGGGGAAAGGTGGGTTGACGTGTTTATGTATACTGTAGGAAAATGGTGGCGTTTGCGAAATGGCAGTATCCGTATATCCTTACGGCGGAGCAGGCGGCGGAGAAGAAGGAGCTGGATGAGGGGATGGAGCCGTGGCCTGAGGGGGCGAATGTGGAGTTGTGCGATGAGTTTTGGGGGAAGTTGAAGGCCGGGAGGGAGAAGTGGATTGAGCGGGAGAAGGATTTTTGTGAGTTGCTCTTTTCTTGGCGCGCAGTTGGCTGGGGTTTGGAGGTTGTTTCGTTTGCGGTTATCACTGCAGGTTAGGATTCTAAACTCGTGCCGAGGAAATGCTGTGAATTGTTTTTGTGGAAGACGATGGCCATTGGTACTATATCTTTGTTCACTCGTTGTGGAGTCTTCCTATGCACTGAATTCGATGCATGATTCCGCATGGGGTATCAAAACTTTCGTTGAAGCTAGTGGGGATATGCACAACTCTCATCGTCGACACTACCATTTCTTTCCTTGATCCCTTCACATCGTCAAATATCCCTACACGTCATTCTTGCAAACTCCCCCACCCCCCATTCCATCTCCTCCTCCCCTCTTCCCACCACTTCCCCTCTCGCTAAAACAGCCCCTAACACCACCCCCCCAACTAGTCCTCCAACTCCTCGCTACGGCCCCCACGCACCACCGCCTCGGGCTCGGCACGATGCTGATCCAGCAGGGCCTGCGCGCCGCCGACGAAGCCCATGCAAACACATTCATCGAAGCCACGCCGATGGGGTTGCCGCTGTACAAGCGGCACGGATGGGAGGAGGTTGATGAGCTCGCGATTGATATGCGCAAGTATGGGGGTGGGGAGGTGGCGAAGGAGATGTTGCTTGTTAGGCCGGCGAGGGGTGAGGGGGGAGGAGAGGGGGGGGGAGTTTGCATAACCAGCTAATATTGCTGTTTCCAGGGGGTTTTAGGCAGGGGAGAGTGATAATATATTGACCATTTTCCAGTATTCTTCCATGTCTCTTGAATCCCCCATTCAAGGCTTTTATATAGGGTTGCTGTGTTGAGAACTGACCCAAGCCAAAGAGTGCGAGGTTTTTTAGAAGTCTCCAAAGGGTCAGAGAAAAAAACCAAGACCGGAAATATGCTGTCTACGTAGTACTCATATCCAATCCAGGTAAGAACGCCAACATTGCATATACTCTTGATATGAGCCTCCCTGAGACTCGCATATCCCGCAACGGAATCCCGGTTTCCCAAACCATAATCTTCTTATTCCAAGTCCCGCTGCCAGCAGTCGGACTAAATTTTGACTTCGACTGCTCATCTCCCAAGCGCTCGAACTTCCTAGCCTTTCTTTTATTCAGAGCTGGCGCTCCGGATGACGGGTAACCTCTACCGCCACTATTTGGTTTGGAGAAAAGGTTGGGAGAGATCTTATTGACGGCTTTTCTGAAGAGATACACCATGCTGGGGAGGCAGGCACTGACGAGACCGATTCCTGGTTCTACACGGGACCAGAGGGCGGCTTGTGTGGAATTCCCTGGTTTGAGGTTGTTAGTATGTTGGGTACAGGTGGGGGAATGGAGGGAGGGAGCTTACATGTAACGTCTGGTTTGGCATGGTTCTGGCCTAGGTGGATGAAGGCAACCATCCTTATAATTGTCATTATGATGACACTGAAAATCGACAATTAGCCAGAATTCGAAGCTGGTCGTACTTGGAGGCTCACAAGCTGCCAAGACAAAAGATGTCGATCAGAGCAATCTTTCGAGATTTTGGAATCTGCAGTCTCCATAATATGAGTAGTGGTAGGAACAGGATAACTATGTCCGCGAGGGTGTTTGGTATTGTTTGTGCGAGTAAGAAACCTCTGCCGTTAATGCAGGTGCCCGGCACTGATTAATCCCAAACTTTGTGTATCGGCCAACACTGAAATATAGAAACGAGAGTCAAGGCGATACACCAAGCCAGCACGACACCTGCGACAATCCATAGAACAGTCAAGAAGCGCCTGGCCAAAATGACCTGGCGATATAATAGAAGAATCGAGAGTTTGACCAGCGTGACGGATATATGATAGATTATCAGCTCAGGGTAGAGAGCGCGGAAGAAGTATGCCGTTCCACCGGGTACAGCTTGAATATATTTTCCAAGACCATGAGCGCCCTCGAGTATCATGATAGCTTGCAGGGCAATATTGAGGGGTAGAGCTCCTAAAGCCATCCAATCGTCTCACCAAATCCCAGCTCCTGACAGGTGCCTTGATAAGAGACGACCCGCCACGGCCATGGTCATGAAGACGATCAAGGAGATGGCGACACCTATAAGCATATCCGATTTATCTTCGTTGAGGAAATCCATCATGTTGTTCATCTAGACTGACATGAGACATTGATGTTTGAGTGAAGAAGGCATATATTTTGAGCTGGATAGATTGCAGGAGTTCATGTTAGGATTCGCAGACTTGAGCAATTTGAGAGGTATAGGAACGTTCGAGCTTAAAGAGGTTATACTAGAGGGAGTGCAGAATGGAGAGAGGAAACTGAAAAGATGAAGGTGGTTATATCGGACACAGTTCACATAATCGGGAACAGCATTATGGAGTACCGTGGCTCCACAATTGAACCGCAATGGCAAATGCCTTGCAAGTTGAAGGTCTCCATCGAACCGATATGGGATTGTGTCCATAGAGGAAGGTAAAGAAATGAGACATTTCTAAGGGCTTGCTGTATCAGCGTATATGTTTCACGAAAGTAAGACACGCATCGGCAAAGAAGGTTACGAAGTAAAGTTCTCAACCACCCACGGCCACTATGCTCAAGGTCACGCAATCGGAACGCGGGATATTGCAGGAAATGGTGGCTGTCAGAGCAAGCGCAACTCCCGATGTGACAAAGATGCATGATGTCGCTACAGGGTATAAAGAGTTGCAGAGTTCATTTTGAGCGCTCGCATTAGTGCTTTACACGCAATGGATCCCCTTATCTTTCCGGGTGCTAATTGCTGTCCCGGTCATCCAATCAGGGCTTGATCAAGTGAGCCTTTTTGGGCGACTCTTGACGCACCTGGCGATACGGTATTTACACCTCGTTGACCAAGTAAAGTACTATAGTATGTGGAAGTTCCATCATCATCCATCTGTCCTTGCCATTATGTAAAAGGAAACCAGGTAATAAGATGAAGTAAGTATCTGTGAGGGCCATGAACTATATTTATATTAAAGAAAATATAGTTTCTTTTGGCCGCAAATTGATAGAGAATGTTTAGGTCGTTCTGTGGAGATACATAACGCTTGGGTCTGCCGCTATATTATTGTCACAGGCTGTTGATTGAAAAGCTGTAGGTTGCAGTACGTATCTTAGAAAATAGGGTATAACAGAAGGGGGGTAAGATATGGGTTCAACAAAGACTAAAGAAACCCAACCCTAAGGCGAGAGAAGAGACTGCATAGCGGAATGTGACTTACCAAGAATATCCCATAGGGCTCTTCTGCAACATCCTTGAAACGCCTCTGAGATGTCCGCATCTATTGTGGGCAATTGGAGCAAGGCTCTATAACCAAACTTGGGTCTAGATCTTCGCTTTCCAGCGGCGTTTCCACCGAAGGGGCCAGAAAGCCCAGTAAACAACAATGGATAGCCAAATACCTCAGGTCAACTGCTGGACTGATTAGCCATTTGAATTTGGGAACCCGAGATAGATCCGTTCCATCTGCTCTTTAGTCCACTCCGCCTTGTCGCACAGGCCTTGCAACAGACCTCAAGTTAGTACTTGTATTATTTCAAGAAAACGATGAGTCCAGCTGTCCATGTGAAAATCTTTGTGAAAACCGGTTGTTGTTTACTGGCTTTTTGCATCCCCTGTGATTATCACAGGCATCCCATCCATTAGTCGAATCTCAGCACCACCCGGAACACGGAGCTACGAGCATACCGGCGCCATGAAAGCGCCATCATCAGCTATGCCGATTTTGTAGGACTCCCCTAAGGATAAGCAAGCTGGAGTGATGCACACGGGGCGCTGAAACAGTCACGGAACGATGTTCGCGGCCGCAGGCAACCCATCACGTCTAAAAAGTTGAGGAGTAGACAGACTAGCAGTTTGGTGGCAAGACGTATGTCTCGATTTGTCTGACAGTTCGAGGTTTGTTTTCGACCCCCACAATTCTGATGCATCATGCCCTTCCTTCAGCCTCGGAAAATTTTAATCTTCTATGGAAAGGATTTCCATGGTCTCCTCGGCCGTGGTTTGCTCTTGTCTACCATAGGAGCCAAGGTACCGAGATTTGCTGCTCCATGAGATAAAGTAGAACAACTTTAATGTCGAAGAGTCCGATGCGAAGGTTGACAGTAGGAATATTAGGTGTTCTGCTTCGAGTTACGCGAGAAGACAATCATTGTAAGCAATGATACGTCTTGTATAAAAGCCGTCAGCTTGTAGAAGATTCTAGAGTCTCGTAACAATTGATACGTGCAGCGATACAAACGAAAACTGGTAAGAAGTGTTGCTGCATGTCCAGCAACAATGCATAGTGCATCTCACTGTTCTCACCCGTAGGCTTTTGGGGTGTGTATTGAGAAGGGGCTTGGGGGAATAAGAGGGTGAGGCCCCATAAGGTACCTACTTGTAGCCATGGATTTCGGGCGCTAGCAGCGGGATTGCAACGGCCTCTAAAATAGGATGGACAGATTACTTGTATGCTTGATGACCGAGGGGATGTACGAGTAGGCGACTGCTAATTCTCACATCAACGTATCCACGAGATCACAACATCCATACAAAAGAAAAGAGAAATGTTGGCAGTTATGTCTGCATCGCCTAGCGTTCCTAGCCTGACCTGCCGCGCTACAATCGCGCTGGGGGTTCTCCCATCGCCATTTCCACACAGTTTACCACCTGGAGGAGAAAAGAATCCTTTTTCGTATCCAGGTGTATCATGAAATAAACGAAGACGCTTGTGCGTATTGGCAGCGACAGTGATCGATTCCAACGCTCCAATACTCGCTGATGGGGACAATGGCAGCACAATCGTCTTCTAGCAATGCCACACCAGCTCTTTTCAACCAATTCCAGGGTCCACCGCAGAGTGCTTACAGCGGCGATATGAATCTACAACAGACTGATCGATTGAGTATGATAACGAGTGAAAACGACGCAGAGGCCGACGACACCAGCAATGACCTTGCCTCGAGTTCCAGGAAGCGCTCGAGCGGTGCGCTTGGCTATCCGAGAAAACGAGCTACAATAGCGGTACTTGTTCCCTTTACGAGAGATCCCTTCTGGAACCCTAACATTAGATAGTGCGAACTTTGCCGGGGGCGAAAGTCGCGCTGCGATGGCGCAAGACCAATGTGCAAGCTGTGCACCGAATTACGCGTTGAATGCGTCTATCGAGAACCGGGTATAAAGCTTACTGCGGGGGAGAAGCTTATTATGGACGATTTGGACAAAATGAAGGCCTTTCTCCAGGCAACCTTGGGCGGTGACCGAGGTGGTGCAGTTATGAACGTCGGTTCTCCACGGACAAGCGACATTATGCAGGGAAGCCGGGAGAATACGATGGCTACAATTACACGAGAGACGAACAGTGGATTTGGTGCGCCACGAGCCATTGAACGAGGGCTAATCCCCTTCTCGAGTTCCGCTTTCCAATTCCCCCAGAAGCTGCATACGACTCCTGCTCTGGATTTACTACGGTGGCCAAAGATTGAAGCTTTGGTGTCGCGCCCACCCAACCCGCAGAGTTTACTGCAGATGGAACTCACAAGAGAGCCGCTACACATCGATTCTCCCTTGAGCCTGGATCTTGAGGAAACTTCAACCTCGGTCCAAGCATTCTTCGAACGCGTCAACATATGGTACGCATGTGTAAACCCGTATGAGTGGGCAGCTTACTATCAAAAGGCTCAAAGCGTGCTGTTTCGCGAAGGTCCAGAAAGCTGTGTTGTTCTCCTCGTACTTGCTCTTGGCAGTGCTGTCTCCCCACTACCAAAGGGTATCGACTCGTCGGGTACACTCTATTTTTCTGCCGCTTGGGGTTTACTTCCCAATGTAATCACTAGCAACTCCATCATTTCGCTGCAATGTACTATGTTAGCGGCGGCGTACCTTTTCTATCTTGTACGGCCTCTGGAAGCATGGACACTAATTAGCAGTTCCAGCATGAAAATGCAGCTGCTCCTACGTGTTCCAGGAGCCATATCTGAACAGTCAGTTCGGCTTAGTGAGCGACTTTACTGGAATTTGCTCCTTACAGAGAGTGACCTTCTTACCCAGCTGGATCTGCCTAGCTCGGGCATCGCCCAATTCGAGGAAAATGTGGCACTCCCTACTTTCTTCCAGGAGTTCCAAAGCTCGCCCGGACGTGACGAACTCTGGTACTTCCACGCTGCAATTGACCTCCGCCGTCTACGCACTCGCATCAGCAACGAAATCTCCGCGAAAGAGTCCTCCCCACCAGATACCCTTGAACCCATCTCACACGACTTCGACATCCAGCTTTACGATTGGTATGAAACTCTCCCTTTGACCGTCCGCTTCCCTCTTAACCGCGGCCTTCTCATTCATCCTGCTCAAACCGTTCTTCGCCTTCGCTACTTTGCCGCCCGTACTGCAATCTTCCGTCCGTACGTCCTCGCTGTTCTCGAAGAAGAAACCAGATCACGGATCCCTTTCATCCATGATAACTGCCGCAAGTGTCTTGAATCTTGCATTCGACAACTCGAAGATATCTCGGTTGACCGCTCTGGGCATGTCCCTTATGTGTGGCAGAGCGCGCTTTCGCTCGTAAGCCAGTCTCTACTTGTCATGGGTGCAACAAGGTCGCCGAGCCTTTTGCAGTTCCTGCCCTCACCGGAACATCTAGATAGAATGCTCATGGCCGTCGTGGAAGAAATGGAGCGGTATGCGGAGCTGGCCCCGAGTCTGAGGCTTTGTGCCGAGGTGCTAAGAGAGGCAGAAGAAACGCGGAGAGACTTTCTTCATAAGTCTGTGGCGACGGGATTTGGAGGTCGATGACAACAAGTCGCCGTCATCTTCTCCGACCCCAGTTTCGCCCACGCGTGAAAGAGTAGTAGCACTCACGCCAATGGTACTGCCACCATTCTTCATATTTCTAGTACGCAAACCGATGAAGGTCCTACACTGCTTGACATGCCAAGCCGCCATGGCCCCGAGCTTTGTAGTTGCCGAATTACCTCAAAAGTATCGAACACCAACGCTGTGGCGGTCCTCCCGCGGATGGAAATGTCCAAATGCAACAATAGGGTGTCGAAGCCATCAAACCAGCAGCTAAAGGACCAGGGGACTGTGCGTGCTAGATCACGGGTTCTCGCAAGTCAAGAGGGAAGTTCCGTAACCTTCTGAAAGATTACGTCGGACGTATGAAAGCAATAAGGACAAGGAGGGGGCACAGACGAAACCTAATTAAAATGACTTTCCCCCACTTTGACAAGAAAGCTCTGGATGACATTAAACTACAACAATAGAATGACGAGAGAAGCCGAGCTACCAACATGGCTTACTCAAAAACTAACGGCTCCCTCCGGTGCTGACGAACCGTGAAAGAATCAATTTCTCAGATATCAGCTAAGCTCGATCCTTCTGGATCAGGACGGTGGTCTAGCATTGAGCGATATACTGCTGGGTACAGGAAAACTCCATGTATCAATCATACCCCTCGAGAAGACCGCCATGGTATAAGGGCATTTTCTATAGCATAGCCTTTTGTATTCCTATGCACCAAACTATCGTATCAGTCCATTTTCCAACGTCTTAACTACATAGCTGCTCCTCATCCCTATCCCCCACACAATCGTCAAAAGTAAACCCCTTATCTTTCCCCTCAACCCCTAATCTCATCCTCCAGAGTCCACCCCCCCCTTCCCCTTCCCTTAAAACACCCTCTTCGCTCTCCACCCCCCTCCCTCCCCCCTAAACCCCCAACAGTACACACAACCAACCCACACAAATTCCCGCACTCCTAGCCCTAGAAAAAAATCCAAAAAGTTGCATCTCAGGCTTGCAACCCCCCCCGGCTCCCCAAGTCCGCAACAGCGCGCCTACGGCCATTTCTCCCCCTTCCCAACTCGTACACTCCAAGCGTTCCATGCCCACCCTCCCGCCTTTCTATCATTCACCCCCCCAACCCAAAAACCACCGGCCAAAGGAACATCCAACCTGATACCCCAATCAACCTACCTCGTCCCAGCCAAAGATAACCCAATCACCCGCCCCCCCTCCCTAATCCACCACCACCCACCTGCACACTCATACCCCTTGTTTCGTACGCTACCATACAGCCATTGAGATTCGGCCACGGCTGCGCGCTAAGACGGTGAGGGTGGTTAGGGCGAGGGGGCTGGGGGGGATGGGAAGGGAGATGTTTGCAACTGTATGAGATATGGAGCGCATAGACTTGTGATGCGCCTTTCCTTCTAAGATGATAGAGGAATGATATATAGGCATGACGGAAATCGAGGGATTTAGCGATGTAGATGGGGGAAGGAGGGATGATGGATGGCGAGGGAGTGGAGGGAGAGGAAAGGGGGGAAGGACGGATACTGGAGGGAGATGTTAGCAGGGACGTTGATGTTCGTGGTGGCGTTTGGCGTGCAGCATAGACTGGGAGCGTTGCTTGTCATCAATGGGTTCGTATGGGAGGAAGATATGCGGAGGGAGGGCTAGGTGCTGTTGACAGGGAGACTTGTGGGGTTTAGGTATGGTGCTGGAGCTGAGTCGTATCGTCGCTGAGGCGGAGGCTTTGCCTTGCGGCAAGCGACAGATGTGGAGGAGCAGTGGAGATGGACTGTTTGGAACAAGAACCGGAAGGCTGCAGAAGAGGTGTATATACTAAATCTCCCAAATCTACTCCGGTCCAACATCGGTGCGTAACTCGTTGCAGAAAATGGAAAAGTCAACGAGAGCTCCAGCATATCACTTGAAGAGTGTCAATTACAGAGTATAGACAAACTCCGGATTCTCCCTAAGCGTACAAAGTCAGCCAACTTGTTTTTAGTTCGCTTGATTGTGGATTTAGGCTAGGCTAGGGAAACATACTTATCCGTCAAATCCAACCACTCCTGATTATCCAGCGTGCGATAATGCGGGTGTGCTCTAAACACGGCTTTCTTCTTGTTTTGGCTCCGGCAGTACCACCATATGAAGACTAGATCGACGAGGCAGGCGCCCCAGCAGCAGATAATGGTGATTTCGGCTGAAACGTAGCGGGGAGCGTCTTTAGGACGGAATGTTTGCGGACCTGCCAGTGGTTATTAGACTTGCAAGGATTTTGGTACAGGAAAATGGGGGGAGCACCGATAATGTTGCCCACGCAGTAGCTAATGAGATAGATAGCAGCAACGGTGGTCTTCTTGGTATAGCCCGCCACGTTCGACGCAATGAGTGACAACAGCGCGACAAAAGGCGTTGGACTTGCTTGGGTAAGATAGTACCCAGCAAGACGACCACCATTGTTGTGGAGAGGCAACGCCACGATCAGGATCATTCCGAGCATCGCGATGATCAGCCCGGAGCAGCTAATCAGGATTCTATTGCGGAAGCGGTCTCCGAGGTACCCGCAGACTATTAGAGCAACGACTTCTACAGCGCCTCCGGGAGTGCCGTAAAGGAGAGATTGTTCTGGGGTGTAACCAAAGGATACGATAAGCTGCGAGAAGAAGTTGCTGATGCCTCCATTCGGGATATCCGCCACACAGGCATAGAACGCAAATGCCCAGGTCAATGGGTCAAGTAGCGCCTCTTTGAGCTGATACAATTTGAAATGCTTATTCCCAATTCCTTGCTGGTTTATCCGGACTCTTTCGACCGCCAATCTTCGATCGTCTTTGCTCAGCCATCGTGCATTGAGCTGGTTGTCGGGCATAACAAAGAGGAAAATGCAGCCTATAGCACTGGTCAAGAGACCTGTAACTAAGAAAACAATTTTCCAGGGGGCGATTGAAGCACCATGAAGACGGGTACCTTTGGCGATACCGTAAGCGACAAGGCCACCGAAGATTTGGGCCCAGCCGTTGAAGGAGAACCAGATTCCAACGCGGGTGCCTTGTTCTTTTTTGGTGTACCACTATTTTCTTTAGATTGAAACCTGCGGAGACGACGCGAGAGAACGTTACCTGTGAAGTGAATAGAGCAAAGCCAGGCGTTACAGCAGCTTCGAAGACGCCTAGGAAGAATCGCACAGCAATAGCCCCTTGGTAGTTCTTTACAGACGCCATGCAGCATAGTACGAGTCCCCACATGATTATGCAGAAAGAGGAATATTTGGCAAGAGGTAGTGATTGTAGCAATCTGTTTGTTGGGTACTCCCATGCCAAATATCCTACTCACAATTAGCAATATGTATTGTTCTGTCAAAGTTCCAGACGTACCAAAGTAGAACATGCTACCGAGCCATTGATAGTCGTCGCCTACCAGCTTTATATCCTTCTTTATGCCCATAACACTGGCGTACGATAGCGTGGTTTCTGCATCCTGTTCAGCTTCTCCCATCTGCCATTCCATTGATTGATCTCGTACTGTCGAGGTAATTGAGTCCGTATATGACACACAAGAGCTAGAACAGCCCCATCAGCACGCGGTCTGGTTGATTGGAGACCGCAAATCACGTACGGGCATAAGATGCATATCAATCTTCCTCAGTAGCCGCTTGTTCGTCGCTTCGTCCAACACCATAGTCTCGCCCTCATGGCCCTGAAAGGCCTTCATGGCCTCGTCCGCATCATTGGCATGCTTGATGATCTCGGCGGGGATATCGCTAGAGTCATACGTGGGCGCCAATTCGAGGTCCGCCAGAGGCGCTTTCTTCTCATCCTCCATGATGGCTGGAAGTCTTCAGAGAATTAAAATATGAGCATCGATATATGTGTATATATGCAGGTATATGAAATGGCGGAATGAAAACGACAAGCTTCTAAGAAAGACGAGACTCCACCGCCAAGCCTAGATAGAGGAGTATATAAGGTAGATATAGAGGAGTATATAATGTAGCAGATACGGAGGGATATGAGATAACAGATGCCGCACATGGTACCCATGCAAATGGAAGATTCTGACGCAATTGGGACAATCAGCCCAGTTTAAGATAGGCAGATAGAGACGGCGTTTGGTGGGTTGATCAAACCCCTCAGTAAAGTGCCACTTGGACGGATAGGGAAGGTGATAAGACATAGGCTATATCGTGGGCACGCGAGCTAGTTAGTATTTATTAAGCTTGTTTGAGAGTTGTTGACTTCGAGGGAGTTCGGATGGGCTTGATTCGGAGTTAAGGAAGGTATCTCACGCTTACCCTCCCACTGAAATGCTATGGCGAGGCATCAGAAAGGCCGGTGAACATTATACTGCTCATTGTTGTGGCACCACTGTTAGAAGAGCCTTCGAGACATCAAGAAAGTCCCCACGACAGGTCAAGTGTCCTAGCCTCCTAGGTCGCCAATATCTTTAGTGATTTTCTCTTCCCTTCGAAGCCACTCCACCACCAACTACTAGCCTGCCCTCGACTCAATCCTTAATCCTCTCTCCTACTATACCGCCATCATAGTTTCGCCTCGCCCTTGAGTACATCCTTCATCAATCCCAATGCCTCCTTCGCAAACGCAACCATATTCCCCTCTCTATCCCCTCCCAACCCGGTCTCGAATTCCTTTGTGAATGTCCCCTTCTCCGTCGCAACAGCCAGCGCTACATAGCCCCTAAACCCATATAATCAGCCACGATTCCTCCTACTTCCCTACCGCTTCCAAGTAGAAGACTCACGGTGTCCTATTCCTCGTGCTCCCTCCCGTCGGCCCTGCCGTCCCACTTTCACAGATTGTATACGTAGATCCCAGCTTCTTCCTTACAGTTTCCGCGAGTCCAGCCACAATCTCGGGTGTGGGCCCACTGTAGCTCTTGATGTTTTCATCCGTCCAGCCTGCAAAGGCGACGCGGGATTCGAGGGTGTAAAGGGTAAGGCCTCCCTTGTAGTAGCCACTTGCGCCGGGAGTGGAGAGAACGGATGCGGAGATGATGCCACCCGCAGCCTTGTCGAAACGGGAGACGTCAGCGTAGGATTTTGATGATGGCCGATGGATGTGGGCATACGGTTTCGGCGACGGAGATGGTTTCTTGGCGGGATTTGAGGAGGGAGGTGACTTCGGTAAGGACTTCTTTTAGCGAAGGCGGTGGAAATGGTGACATGGTGCCTGTGGTTTTAGAGCGGAAGGATCTGGACGGTAAACTGAAGGAGAGGGTTGAGTACTCTTGGCGGAGAGTAGGCACGGGGTATTAGCGTGTGCAGAAAGGTATCGAATCCTTGGCATCGCATTTGTCGCCCCCCCCCCCAAATTTCCTATTGAATTCAGACATTCTTGATATTCTCGCTATCACGATGTATCACCAAGCCTTGAAAGCCTGTTTTGTTAAAGAAATCAATCAAATGGGTAAATATGAAGCTGTTCAAACGTTTCACAGTGCTAACATCCTTGTAGCCCCCCCCTCCCTCCCCCCCTCCCCCCGACCCCCGAAGCCATCATGCCGTCGTCACGTCGAAGTCAGAACCTACCTCTAGAGGATTCACTCATTCTCTCAAGCATCTCATCAAGATCGAAGAAACCTTCTGACAAAGCAGACGCTGCTCGCAAAGTCAAGGCTGACGTCGCTGCTAAGGTCATTGTAGACGCTGCTGCCAAAGCAAACACTGCAGACGCTGCTGCAAAAGCCAATTGCCCTCGCAATTTCAAGAGACATATCATTGATAATTTCAAAGCAGCGAAGAAGACACGCAAGGCTCACGTCGTTGAGCTTCAGCGGCAGTCAGATGAAGTAGACCTGCAATTCAGTTTAATTGCAGCTCATCATTCTGTCTGATGTTGACATGCTGTTTTCTCTTTTCACTTCAATGTCTCTTCTTCAAAATTCTGAATATCATGAATTTATGAACATGTATATCTCACTTCTCTTATAGAAATCACATAATCTCTTTCTGCATGATTCATGACTGTTGCTTCAGATATGTAATTAGAGAGTCTTCAGCGACTGAAAAGATCTTTCAAAAGATGCTCTTCAAATGAAACTGAGATCTAAAGAAAGAGTCATACATGAAGAGATTCTCTTGCATAGTATAAACGATGTTACGATGACAGTGAATCTCTTCAACGATGATGAAGAGACTTCAATGTAAAAGCAGAAGACGTAGTATCTTCGAGCGAAGGGTCGAAGTCAGTGAATCTGTCATAGCTAAAAGAATGTTAGCACTGTGAATCGTTTGAATAGCTTCATATTTATCTGTTTGATTGATTTTTCTAATGCGAAAGCGTTGAAGATAGCGAGAATACCAAGAATGTCTGAATTCAATAGTAAATTTGGGGGCGCGATGCCAAGGAATTCATAGCTTTCTGCACACGCTAATAACCGATGGAAGAGATAATTACTGCTACCTTTCGCTTACAATCTAGGAGTGAAGTCAAGGGATACTATTAAACACATGATTTTACTTATTGCTCACTTTTGTGCATCTAATGATGCTTGGTATCTTCGATTTGTCTATCCATACCCCATAGGAAAATACTTGAGTGGTGTAGGACCCATACTCGTCGACATGCTTCACCAATTCATGTAATTTCCCGGCTAATAGCAAACAAAGCATACTCTCGTCCGGATATCAGGCATGTGCTAAATGCCAGTAAATCCTGACTTGATATGATTTCCGGGTATTGACTGAATCTAGCCACGTAGAGCTCCTTGATGGTCTCAGTGGGTCAAGTACTTTGACAGGAGTAGTACTCACGGTTGTCCGCATGATAGATCCGCTGATGGAGACAAGACTCCCAAACCGAATCAAAGCAAACGTTCTAGCAAATATAGCCAGCGCATCATGTGAGATATCGAAACAAAAGCTAACAAGCGGTAGTCTTTATAGACCGGTGACAAACAGGATGATCTGATTGTCGTACCGGATGAAGAGGTGATAACCACGAAACAGCTTCATCAGATAAAGATTCTAGGGATTAAGGAGGCAGAAGTATGACCCAGAAGTATTCAATGGAAGGGGTTGAAGATTACGATAGAGCTTCTCCCAGACACCACGCCAGTCAGAGAGCCCAGCCATCACGAGCACGGTACGATCAGGCAAAGCACAACCATCGATCCACCGAAGCAGCACGATATGGCGACAATAGACGTGGCATGGAAAGAAGCCACCATGGGAGGTCCAGCCATCTGCAAGATTTCCCAAGCGCCTTGCTTGACGATACCCTGCATGATCTCCAAAGTGTCTTGGAAATCGCGGTAGATTTCTATGCTAGTTTCGTTGAAAGTTTCGATAGGGATATTCAACTCATCAGACCGTACGCCGGATCCCGAATCATGGAGCACTTATGGGTGAACAAAGTCACACTACGTGAAGGCCGAATCAGAACTGGGGGCCGCGCGCAAGCTCGACGAGAAGAGGATTCCACTTTAGGGCGCCTAACCTCGAGCCAAACGTTTCAAAGCATCAGCTGAGAGGTGAATGATTGTTTTCGAGCTGCCATCGAATCTCGCACATCAAGTTGCGAGAGCAGCAGTGAAGCCCAGAGTGCGAGCCGCATCCGGAAGAAGCTAGAACAGACATACAGAGATGTTTTTAAACTGATGAGGACTGCTCTCCAACAAAGAGCCGATGCCGATGCGCTGGTTACCGAGCTGGAGTTGGTTTTGACGTTGCTGGAAAAGACGGGACCCCAACGGAGTCGCCGCGATGATAGAGATAATCATAAAGAAAATAAACATGAGGACTATGACAAGCCCAATGAGGATGGCCAAGGTGGCTTCGAGCAGGGGCAAGGTATTTTGCCAACGACTTGACTCGGCTACTCATAACTTACAAAGCGACAGAATACCAATAGGTAGTGGGAAGCCGGATCGTTAATTCCTATCGTTTCAGGTTTCAAAGACCTGGCCAATCTGTTCTAGTGTCAGCGTGTAGCAACGCCAATGTTCTCGTATGACCTACCAAATTTTGTTCGCTCCTCGTTTCGTCTACAAACCACAACTTCGTCACCTATCGCAATGGTGCTCCCAGAGGATACTCTCGTTCCAAGAAATCCATATCGTCCGAATATCGGACTATACTTTGATCCAGAATCAACTCTTCGGTCTTTCATTAGCTTCTTAAGTATGCTTCCAGATTCATCCAACGCTTGGGTTCCCGTACAGTAATCAATGTTGATACTGATGCATCTCGCGCAATTCTGCGTCAAAATCATTTGAATGCAATCGTTCTCTTTTTGCGGAGTGTCCTTGTTGCAAGTTATGTTCAATTCTCCCCAGAAGTCCTCATCATATGCTGCAGTAGACCCCGAAAGTACAATACTGGGCCTGAACTTGGTAATATCCATTTCCATACCTGCTGGCAGCCGTTCTGAAACATCATTGAGTGACTCTTCAGTCACAACTAAGTAAGGAGCTACGTCGGCAAACGTAATGCCCTCATCATTTTCTGTCTTTGAATTTGTCAGACCGGGGACACTAGCGGCTATGCTTGCTATCCAGGATCTGCTGGTATTTCGGTTATTCGTAGCATCTGGAGACAGATTTCCAAGCACCCGCCGTAGGTGAGGTCCTAGATATACAAGCATCACCTCGTAGCCAAAACATGACGAGAACCACGAGTTGTAAGGCTCGCCCATGTTGTACGCTTTGGTGGGGCTTTGATGTAATGAAATATCTACCACATCCAGATCGGAAATCGCTGGCGTTAATGGTATATCCATACTTCTAGCCTCTCCGTCCCCCGAGGGACTGAAAGTCACAGTAACCATATCAGCAGTGGTATCATTGTCCCCTGACATCCTAACATCTTGAAGAAACAGCACCAATTCGGAGAAGTTGGTAATAGTCATGTTTTCCAATCTGCCGTTGAAGTGGTGTTGACTGCGGGGGCAAGGATTATCTCCATGGATTCTAACGAGCATGAAGCGGCGATCGTAGGGGAAACCATGTTGCGAGAGATGGCCCTTTGTCAGAGGAACACTGCGCAGAGATTTGATGGGATAGGTGTAGAGCTACAAAGACTTGCTGATTAGATACACCCTGACATTGCACGCAACTTTTCAAAGGTATGGGGGGCATACTTGACTGATCTTCATGGTCAAGGTGAACTCCAGTCACGGAGGATCTAGGAATATTCGCTGACCTTTGAGAGATTAAAACCTTTGTTGGATTGAAATCCCTAATAGTTGTTTTTGGGGCTTGTGTGACTTATCTACTTACCTTACTGCACGAGTATTCGAGGTACTTCCCCTCGTTTAGTCTTGAAGGGCGCACAAGTGCGGGGCACCGGGGAAATCAAGATTCCGTCCTCTGTCACTTCGACAGTTGGTGGGGGGTTGGAATAGCCGAGCCGGGGCGGGAAGTTTTTTTTCTTTTTCCGGCCCCAGCTCAACTTTTTTCATATGCGAAACATATGTTCAAAAACATTTCAACCCCGAAATCGAATCAAATTTGCCAAACTATACATAGTACATTTACAGCATATGATAGGCATATGCAAAGCATGAATTCCGTTCTACTTTGCCGCAATGCGTTCAGAGCGACGTGTGACAACAGCAGAAGAAAGATTTTAGCAAAGCATATGCTGAAGTACATACGAGTCGACGAAGACGGTTGTGATGAGAACCTGAAGCGGGGGTGAGGGTTCGGCTCGGCCTGGCATAAGGTTAGCATATGCACAGCTGATGCTCTCTTGTGTGATGAACATATTCCGTAATTGCACGTTTAATTTTCGTGACCTCGCTTGATCCTAGATTCGGCATCGGCATATGCTTCGCATCGGGCCGGAATAATTTCAGCCCGACGTCAAGTCTCGCATATGCGGGGCTCATGCAAATTACAAAGCTCGGCCCGGTGCCAAGAGTTTTTTCCGGCCCTGGCTCGGCTATTCCAACCCCCTACGAACTGCAACCCGGTTTTGTTTAATTCTGTCGGTCAACGAATTCAGCATCTACAATATTTCGGGGTTTTCGAAAGAAGTATCGAATCGAACATAAAGAGTCTCAGAATCTACCGTTAGGATGGCTTCAAAATTCCAGACTATTTTCTTCTCAAGACTTGATACTCCACCTCATTGCAATGGAGGACTACGAAATCACCCTCAAAGGTATTTCACCTCGCTTGGGCCCTGTGGGCCATAGGCTGACTCAACACCGTAGACTTGCTTGGCCTTCAGGCAGCGGTGTATGAATGGGCAGATAGCTATGACTCCAAGGTCCGAACTTGTGCGTCGCTGAACGACCATCGGCATTGACAATTTTCAGGACTGGGACAGACTGCGAAAATGCATTGCCCCAACCATGAGGGTATGGCTCTAAGCTCCAGCTAAGCTCCAGCTAAGCTCTTGACGGAAAGAAAAAGACACTGATCATGCCCAATGTTCATAGGTCGATTATCGCGACTTCCTCGACAAGATGTGGGAGGCTATGCCAGCTGAAGAATTTGTCAAAATGGCCTCGGACCCTCACGTACTCGGTGATCCGAGCTTGAAGACCCAACACTTTATCGGCGGCACGAGATGGGAGAAGGTGTCTTATACCGATGCAATAGGGTACCATCAGCTTCGCGTACCGCATCAAAAGTACACCGACGCCTCTTGCAAGGAGGTTGTCGTCAAGGGGCATGCACACAGTTTCAACAAACATTGGTATAAGAAGATTGATGGTGTCTGGAAATTTGCAGGACTCGCACCTGAAATCAGATGGTTTGAATATGATTTCGACAAAGTATTCGAGAGTGGCAGAGACAACTTTGGCGAGAAAGAGCAACTCGACGAAGTGAAGGCGGCCAGCGGTATCCCGAGCGAGATCCCTGTCGACCATGAAGACAAGCCTAATCAAATGAAGGAGGCGGGAAACGGTATTGAGGAATTACCTGCGATACAGAAGGCACAACTTGATGAGTTGAAGATAGATGATGCAACTTCGATTGAGGCCTCGATTGAGGCTCTTGTGAGCGATAAAGAACCACTCGATGGGATGAAGGCGACGGACGGTGTACCCAACGGAGTTTCTGTGATGGCGTAAGCAATTTGCATAATGAAATCTCGGATACAGTAGCCGTTGGGAGCGAGCTGCTGTCCATGCGGGTGATATCTCATCGATGTCGCCAAGATCTATCTCTAAAAGATACACATTTTCTTGCGAGGGACGTTCCCGCAACTACTCTTAATTTATAGCTCAATAATTCCATTCTCAGCCGTGAAAGTTTAGTTTTGAACAAGTCGTCTCCTCTTCCACATATCCACAACTTAGTTATCAGATCATTGATATGATGCTGGAGGTTTGAGCGGAGCCCTTCATTGAGCAAAGATCAGGCTAGGAACGTTAGTCGTTACGAGTCTTTGGTGGCCGTTCCTGACTACCATTAACTTAGGCGGCGTCCTTTTGCGGTCGATACGGCTGCGAGCTAATGCAAGAAATGAGGTATAGTAGGTAACTGCTGGTTGAGCTGGACTCACAGCGGATACTGAATGTCCACCACCGCTTTGGCTAATACAATATCCTCCCATCGAACAGGTACTCACACATGCGAATCCACAATCTTATCATGCCGTATCCCAACCATAGGGCACAACAACAAGGCTTGTATAAGCCGCACTACGGACCTGAATTTTTCTGCCAAGCATTGCATAAGGAAAGACTGACAACCAAACCCATCCGAAGGTCGAGTGGCAAAGTTCATGCCATGCATAGTACTGTACAAGTTATCAAGGTATCTCCGCCAAAAGTACTTAGCAAACGCGACTTTGTAGCTGATCACATATTCTTCATAATGGTATCATATTGCTACTGATCTCAAGCAGATCACTGACCGCAACCCCGTTCCAATTGCCCCACCACAGTGTCCTTTTTAAAACAGATCCGCGGCTGAGGCAAACCCGTACACGAGGCGACTTATGCCGTGGGCACACTGATGGCATGGGGTATGCCTGCTCAGGAACTGGCCGATTTTTCCCTGTAACCCCAGTCACGGATCTCTATAAGGATCCGCCAGACTCGAAATATCTCAAACATGCCTCTCTCCAACAGTGCTCGCAACAGTAAGGTATTGCTCTTGACATCCCCATGCCAGCTACACCTGGAATGGTATCGTCATGCAATATCACTAAAAATAGGCTCCAGCTTTGACGGCTCGAGCAGTCGAGCAGCGTCTGGATGCACATGATTCATGGGATGGAGCCGCTTACAAAGTCACGATAGGTTGCCATTTCTTGCTACCTTCCGGAACAAATGAACGGTTTCCTAATTTCCAAAAAGAGACACTTACCAGGCGTGCCAGGGTAGTGCGGCTTCTAGCCAGCTCGGATTGTGGGAGAGTGTAATAATCAGAACGCAGTCTGCGTACATGTCAGCACAGTCCCTTGACAGGGTTAACCATTGCAGGCTAATCTCGCTAAGAGAACCCGTAGGCTGCGAAGTCATCCAGAGGGTCGCTAACCCGAAGGGGCTTAGCTACGGAAACACGTCTGAGGTCCTGACGCAACTCTCTAGCGGGCAACGAGTCAACGACTTTGATTGATACAAGCCCTCTCTATGAACCAGAGATGAATACTAAGCGTCCCTGTCCTCGTACCACAGGGACCAGTTGTTTCGACCCTGATGCTCTTTTTGGAGCTTGGCGAGATGGGCGGACATTTCTTCCTGTGAACAATGATCTTCGATCCGCCATATTAACAACGTTCAGCTTGCCGCAAAAAGACAATTACATTTACCATGCGATAGCAAGCGTTACGCTGGCCCAAGTGCAACAGGCTATTGAATACGGAGGAAAGAATGGATTGCATGCTTGGTATATTGATGAAGATGGGAAGCCGGTATAACTCCTCCAAAACCTGTCAGTTGCGATCGAATAGCGCTGCAATATCTAGACGTTCTGATCGCTAGGGTCATATCGTCTCTCTGTAGCTACCACCGCCACCTACAGCGGACATCATCGCCTATACTTCCATCTTTGCCTCTGAAACCTCGACACCCAAGCTCCTCACTAGCCTCGCATCGAATGCGAAGAAAGGCTCCCTCCGTGCCAGCATAGCCCAATACTTACAGTCGCAGCGACTACTACCTTCTAAGTACGTGATCACCAAGTCGAAGACACACATCAATCCTTACTACGACTACTGGTACTGGTCGTGTCAAAACCTGGAATGGGCAGGTCCAGAGCGAGCGACGGTGAAGATTAAAACAAGCCATCATATACTGCCCATATTCATGCATCACTTTGGCTGTGTTGTCCCCAGCTATGAAGGCCTTGAGATAATAAAGCAAACCACACACGGAAGGAGAATTGTTGAAATCGGAAGCGGCAACGGATATTGGGCGTACATGCTTCGTCGCCATGGGGTGTCTGTGGTTGCAGTCGACAATATTCAAAGCGAATATCGAACTTTGTGGATTGGTGATACCATAACTAACGACGGCGAAAAGTATCTCAAAGATGAAAAAGGAGCCAAGGATGCTGTTTTGCTCCTCGTATATCCAATAGTGGCTTCGGACTTCACCCCGAAGATATTAGAAGCTTACAGCGGTGACACGATATGTGTTGCTGGCACACAGAACCGAAATGGATATACCGCATTTAAAGACCGGATGATTGATGAACACGTTGCGATGGGGAAGGTAGGATTTCAAAAGACGGTACAGATACCCTTGCCCTCTTTCGCAGGTAAAGACGAGGCGCTTTTCATTTTCGAGCGTCAGAGCACAATAGAAAAGTAAATTCTCGACATGATAGGTACAGCAAGACTCAACACGATACTTCTCACTTTGCAGCTTTTCTACATAGCGATTTTTCCTGAAGCATAAGCAGTGGTATTTGTTGTGTATGTTGTGACAGTCACGAATGAATTTTTACTCTTCGAATTCTCTGCTCTTGACAAAGTCCTTCTGTCAATTCTTACACGACCAGCTTCCCCGTAACGTCAACCCAGACCTTCCGTTCCCTCTTTCTAATTGATCATCTTGCTTTTTCAATGAAATGTGTTTCGGTCAGCGAGCACTGTTATTTCCGAACTACTGGAAGCCTCACAGCACTTGAGGACAATCAACAAATCAATTAGACAAGACGCATCGCAATGCAAACAGCGCTTCGAGGAACTGAACCTGCAGAAAACGAACACTGGGCTGCACTAACGAGTAACGGTTAGACTATAAAGGTTGAATTACATCATGATGATACGAGTAGATGTTGATGTGTTGACGTGTGGATAGCCTCAACCGCGAAACGCTGGACCGGTCCGCAAACACAAACCAACCTACAGACCAGTGGATTACAGAAATTCACTATAAAGAATTGCAAAGTACCTTGACTTTGAGCATACGTAAGTAGACAGTCGAATAACACTCTGCACACAGCGAGTATAACCATGATAATTCCGGAACAGTGCTAACAGCTACTGTTCAGCATTTCATCAGCCTTGACTTTACCAAAAACTCTTGGCCCTCGCGACTCGAACATGTCATCCCAACTCGACCACCCTGAAACATGGACTACAGGCGCCGACGCCCCAACCGCGAAGCAAAAGTCCTTCCTGTCCACGCTCGCCACCTCCAAAGGCGTAGACATGGACCCCTCCAGCGTGAGCAAGGGCGAAGCCTCACAGAAAATCGACGAGCTCAAGAACAAACAAACGAAGAACCCAGACGCCACTGCGGGCCAGCCAATCCAGGACCCTGACACGTGGGCGACAGGAGCTGATAAGGTGACGGGCAAGCAACAAGGGTATATCGCTGTGATGGCGAAGGAAGCGGGGGAGAAGGTGCCTGGCGGGGGTATGGGGAAGACGGAGGCGAGTAAGAAGATTGAGGAGCTAAAGGGGAAGACGGGGATGTGAGAAATTCTATATGTTGCTGGAGTACCGATGGAAGGGGGTTCCTTGAGGGTTAAGGAGATTCTGGTACGCGGTACGCGGTACACGTAAGGTAGGTTCTCGGAATCCACGCTGCCGGATCTTGCTAGCCCTGGGTATTTGGGAAAGAACTGGAAAATGCGCGTTAGGATATGAAGGACGAACTAATAGGAAAGAAGAACATAGACTAGTTTCCATTCTTGACAGCACTTTCAACATTGATCCCGGGGTTGTCTGCTTACACGGGCGTAAGGGACTATATGAAGGTTCTCTCACTCTCATCCCCCATGTACATTATACACTATTCTAGGTTCAAGATGTGCTTATATTTCCCATCCCGGATATTGTTTGCAAGACTCGGGGCCCATCTTCCGGTACCCGCTTATCCAACGAAGATCCAGCAGCCCACACAAAGATTCCGATACTACGTCTCGCACCTATCGTCGTTGACACGAACCAACACGTCAGCAATCATTCTTGTCACAATCAACGCAGTGTATCCACAACCAAGGTCTTGCAAGCAGCGGGGTACACATACCTACATCCGTCCATCCAAATTGATGTTCACTAGCGACACACTGCAGACGTAGGGCAAAAGCCGCCCAATAGATCTCACGATAGGAAGTGATATCTGTGGGATAGCAAGGCGAGCAGCGGATACCGGGAAGCTCCTCGGGATGGAAGAACCCTATGTTCGCGTCAGCCTTGATTCATGACAGAGAACCCGATAGCGGAAGAGCAGCAAAGGACAGATTATATCGATGGAATATCAAGGTCATCTGAATGACCGAAGGGAGTCTGACCTAGCATTACAATGGCAACTGTACACGAGCCTTTTTCACATCGTCCTCATCAGTATAATATACTATCTAAAAATAACCCCCCCGGGAAATGGCTTTGGCTCACCACTTGTATATCTTCTAGGCGTACTCATTGTTGGTAACCTCGACGTGGGGTCCGAGCCTGGCCCGAGAAACTCGAAGTCATGGTCGCCATGACGGTCGGATTCGGTCAGGGCCAGGCGAAGCAGGGCAGATTGACAGTCGAATGGATTCCAGCCTTGGGAAGTCCATTTTGGAGTATTGACACAATTGTAGGGGGGGTTGCCTAGGTTGCTGGTAATTGGGAGATTGTTCCGTTGAGGGCTACTTTGGTTTAATGCGAGGAACGAGAGTGCTGTAGGGTTGATTGCGGCTGCGCTCGCCAGGTGGATAAAGGGAAAAACGAGCAGGATGAAGATTGCACAAGAGCAAAGGGAGAGTGGGAAATGGGTGATCATTTTTAACAGCAGCACAGGCTTGGAAGAGAAGTTGCCTGGCCAAGATATGCAGGAAGCTATACCGACAAAATATAAGGAATTCAAAGTTTTAATTTTGCGGCTAAACTGCAGAAGCGCAGGATATGGGATGCGATAACAGCAACCCTGAGATCTGGGACAATAGACGGGGGATTGGGATAGGACGTGTTGAGTTTGCGCCTGTGAGAACAAACTATGCGATTCACCTTATGTCCCGTTGATAATAGCCCACGCGGAACCTGCTTGGGATATCGTAGGAGGTTATCCAAACTATGGGGGTCTGAGACGCCTTTGCAACTTCGAAGACCCGAAGACGATGCTATATCTGTATTCCTTACGTGATCTAGCTGTAATCATAGGATGTAGAGCTTAAGGTCAGCAATATGTACTTTCGTAGTAGTAGTAGCAGTCGCGCAGATACTACCGTTCCCCGCTCTTTGGACACTCACTGTCATTCTTTGACGACATCTGATTGAATACTACATACAAACGAAGACTCTGAAGATGGGCTTGCTTTGTTCTTCCATCGCCGAACCTCTTTATCCATAAACAGGCAAACAAAGACGGCGGTGTTTTCAACCATCGGAATCATCCCCGGAGGATTACGGTGCCAGGTGAATGTCATTGCCAAGGGTCAAGTCAATGGCTTGCCGCTCCATGGTAACAGTTGTTCGCTAGACAGTCCACGGATTCGTGAGACTTCCCTGATCTTTTTGCATCAAGGTAGAATACTCCGTAGAGTCGAGCATGTAGTTTTCCATCTGACGATGATGAAATAGAGATGTGGCAGTGCAGGGCTGCTAAACCGGCCTCTTTTCCCCGGTAGCGTTTGGCGTTAAGCCTAACCGAGGTGTGGCTTGATGGCGAAGATGATGTAACGCGGTCAAGGCGGAAATCATATCCTTGGTTGGACCATCAACAGACTCATTGAGCGAAAAAACCAAGGCACGAGGGCACATGAAGGCAGAGTTTGCCGATTACGTCGAATTACGTGGTGCAATGAATCCATGCCGGCATCACTACCATAAAGTCTCTCATCACCCTTCTTCCATCATGCATATATCAATCTCTCTTCTCTATTTGAACTTGCAACATCAGTTCCCTTACACTGATCTTTAATTTTCATCCCTTCGCCATGGTCTCTAAGGTCGGCGCAGCCCTAAGGGCTTCCACCACCTTCATCCGTGCACTTCAGTTCCTTATAGCAGCCCTCGTGCTAGGCATTTTCTCCTACTTCCTGGCCTGTAAGTCGAGCTGATCCTGCTTGACTGTGCAGTCATGTGCTGATGTCTAAGCAGACCTTTCGACGCACCACACACACATCCCAACATGGATGAGGGCGGTTGAAGGCATGGCTGGGGCTGCCGTTATTTACACTGCCTTTGCCGTTATCCTGACGTTCTTCCTCGGGGGCATCACCTTCTTCGCTTTCCTCGCTCTACTGCTCGACTTCGCTTTCATGGGTGCCTTTATCGCCATTGCGGTCTTGACACGTGGTGGTGCTCGCTCGTGCAGTGGCAGGAATGTGCCTTCTCCTCTTGGATCCGGAAACTCCAAAGCCTGTAGGCTAGAGACTACGGTTTTTGCCGTCGCCATCATTGCTGCGTAAGCCGACACCTCTTCCGAGAGCTTAGCTGTCAAAACTTGCTAACTCTACCTTCAGCTTCCTTTTCCTTATCTCTGCACTAATGGCTGTCCTCTTAAGCAGACACCAGAAGAAAGAGAAAAAGTTTGGACCAGGCCCATCCAACAATTATACATCAGGTTCCGGCAAGAAGGCGCCGTTCTGGAGTCGCAAGAACAACAAAACGCATGATGCTGAACTTGGTGCAGTTGGAGCCGGCGGCGTAGCTTTGGCAGAGGAAAATCACCACCATCACAATAACGGGAACATTCGTCCTTCCCACGACACTGCTATGACTGGATCTACGGCAAATGCTCCTGATAACGCTTACGGAAATGTACATAACAAGTATGACAGAGAGCCGACGGTTCCTGCTATTGGAACTGCCCACACACCACATCACGGTGCTGCGACTAGCAATCTTAATGCTGCTTATCGCGAGCCTACCACGGGCTCCCACCCTGTTATTTACGATCCGCAACCAGAGGCTGCGATACACCACGGAGGCTTCCCACATACCCATCCCGAGTCTGAGGAGTTGGGACATAACGGGCGCGCAGGGAACTATGGATCCAGTCCTGGTCATTACTGATGAAGTGGTATGGATACAGCCTTGCATCTCTCATCTGCCTCACTACCGTATGACCGTTATGTATTACCGCACATAAGCATCTCTAGCAATCTCTTGTGTCTGTTTGTAAAACATGATGCTTTGATCTATGTCAGCAACGAGTGAGAAGTTTAATAATAAATTATAATATCCGCCCATCGAGCCACATTTTAAGTTTTGCATGTTGGTTTGTTGGTTTTTCTAGCAATTAGTGTAATTTGGTCTTCAAATGCTGTATCGATTCACCAAGTTCTCAATATTGTATATGTATGATCATACAATTTTGACATCTCAACATATGGCCATTGAAGATGACTTTCCAAGAATGCATTAATATTTGTCGATTAAATGAGAATATGTCGCAAGGGAATGATAACAAGTAAGTCTTTTCAACAGCTTTCTATTCAGATATCGAGACTCGTGTGATGATTGCTTAGAAGGACAATGTTGAGACTACCATGTAGAAGATAATCTAGCTGTCCAGCTTCGAGCTAGCTCCCCAACATTATCGTCCTAGCTATGCCGGTCACGCCACCGATCGCCCGTTATCAATCGATATCGATAAAGTGGTCCACCAGGCGTCCATCCTTATGGTGCCAGCGTCTCATTTCGGGGTTCCACCATCTTCCTCTGTTCCGCTGCTCTTCGTATATTGCCGTGTCCGTGAAGCGGAGTCCTGCAGCTCGATATGCTGCATCCATGCCCGGTTGTGTAAAAGCCCCTTGCCACCGAAGCTCTTCGAACATCGCGCGGTCTTGGTCGAAATTCAGCACGTGAGTATCAAGCTGCAGATTGCCTGCCATACGTGCTCCGCCTGCTAGGAGCTGCTGGTATAGCCGGTGATCCTTGAGAGCGCCCTGGCGCCGAATGTCGGCGAGTCTTAAGCGGTGGTCGCCATATCCAGTATCGCGAGTCGAGATGTCCAAGCTTTGTGGAATGAAGCGACGGTCGGTCATCGCGGTCATCGCGATGTTCATACCTTCGGCCGGCATCGTGATTTGAAGATCATCTAGATCCAGGCCTCGTCCATTGTAATGTAATCTTGTGAACAGCTTATGACGACAGAACGGACAGGTATTGTTATTTGCCTTAGATTCTCCCACCCAAAGCAGAATGCATTCGCGATGGATGCTGTTCTGGCAGCATGGCAATTGGACTATTGCGACACCATCTTGATCATCCGCATAATCTTCGCGACAGGTGCCACATGTTTGACGGTCACTTGGTAGCTGGGAAGGTCGACGAAGAGGAAGCCCAGCTACGTATTGGGATCCAAGGATAACTCGACCGGCACCAGATCCTACATTCACATCAAGTGCAGGTGGGTGAACCGCGCGAACGGGCATTCCTGCATAAGGGCGCGGAGAGCGATGCCAAGGAGGGAGACCCGTAGGATGGCTGGGGAAGCCGACTCCGTCATAGCGGACTCTCTCATAAACTCTGCCATGGTTGCTCTCAAAAGTCTTTCTCACTAGTCCTGTGACGTCCGTCTCTGGGGCTAGGGTCTCGAGAGCGCTCTCTGCGTCGTCTGCTGCCAAAGATGGGCATTGTGTACTCTGACGGTAAACGTTCGTTGCTTGAGTATTTGACATGTCGTGTTTGGAACTTCTAGAGAAATAAGGAAGGATTCATCGCTTTCTCTGATCTTTGAAAGTGAGTGCGCATTATCAAGGACAGTTACTTTTTCTGACTGACGAATGATTCAATATAGATAACACTACTCGATCCTAAGCGAACCGTAGAATCCTAGACGGATAGCTCAAATATCGACACTAGCTTTGTGTTGAGGTTTGTATTCTGTTGGACAAAGTGATAGCCACAGTGACGACTTAAGAGCGTCTAGCAACACACAATAATTTCTAGATTCACGTGCCAATCCTACTGACAATATTTAGGTGTAATGAGGCGAGCAAGAGCGAAAACCGCAGAGTAGGTATCATACCCATTCCCTATATAGAGATCAAAAAAAACCCGGCAACAATACTGTCAATCTTTAGCGAACGGAATGTTTGATGTTGTGAGATGATATAAGAGAAGTTTAGTCTCAATCTCTCAGTCGTAAGCTATCCCGCGATAAGAAAGATTATCTCACCGCTGGCCAAGATCAAGAAGGTCGTAAACAAGACCTGCATATCGATTGAGGTCAGCCCCAGCATGGAAAGCCTCCCGAAGAAGGTTTCGCCCAGCCTCCTCACAGAAGAGCGCGTTATCGTCATGCGTCCAAGTTCCGCTGATGTTTCGCAGGCTGAAAGATTCGTCGCCAAGCCTCGCAAGCCACTCTGTGCGGTCCTCCAGTTCCATACGCAGGACGAGCTCCCCCCGCTCCCGGAGCTGGGCGAACAGCGCCAGTTCTTCCTGAACACTAAGCTCGAGCCCGTCGAGCACGATGTTCCGCGGTGGCAGATCCGCATCGTCGCGGCGCAGCTCATCGTACAACTCGAAATCGTTGCGCACGCAGCCCGCAGAGAAGACGTCGTACACGAATGCAAGACGTTCTTCAAGTTCTCGTTCAAACCGATCAAGCTCTGTTTCACCGGTCTCAAGGAACGCCGCCAGGTTGGCATCGTCTTCGTCGTCTTGTGGACGTCGTACGAGAAGGCTCTGGTCATGTTCGAACAGGAATTTACGGCAGGTCGGGCATGTGGTCTTACCTGCTTTTTCCTCCGACAGCCACTCATTGATACACCCGCGGTCATAGTTGTGGGCACAAGGTAGAATGACGGGTTCCTCGTTGTCCGGATTGTAGGTAGTGAGACATAGTGCGCATCTTCGATCTTCGGCAGCCGCAGGCAGAGAATCTAGAGGGACTGTTGGGAGTAAAGCGACATATAATGACCCAGAGATGGTCTGAAGCTCCGTCTGATGTCCTGTCTGAAGACCGTCAGCAATTCCTGATCCAGTGAAAGTGTCGGATGTGCCTCTTTCGGGTATTGCAGCATCGGACGTGGCAGCGTTCGATGAGCTAATGTCGGACATGTTAGTATCGACCATGTCAATGAGACGTATAGTTTGACGAAGGATCACAAGAAGCAAGCAAAGTGGTCAAACTTTTACAGTGAAGAAGTATTTGACCAAAGTCTTGTAAGCTGAAAGGAAGTTCTTTGAAAGCATTTAATCAACAATAGTATTATTTACGCACAAAGATATTATTACTCAAAGGAGGGATATCCTATCACAAAGAAACTAGGGTCTCCTTCCCCTCTTCGAAGTCTGGCATGTCGAGGTCAGTCCAGTCTAAAAGCAAACAAGTATCATGCAGGATCTTATGCGGGGAAAGCGATACGCAACAGCCAAGCGTCAGGAAATTGATCCCAAGTCCCTGGAGTACGCCTTATGCATTCGAGATGTCTGTGATATTCTTCGTTTGGAACATGCGCACTGCGGGGACGTTGTCCCTGTCGCCGGCGAATGTCCTTCAAAAGAACGAGCTCTTCGTGACAATCCAGTTGCGTCGCCTCTGGATCGGGTGCTATGCGGAGAATTCCCTCCCGATGGAGCTCTGCATACAGATGGAGGTCTGTTCTGATGGCTTTGAGATCGATGAGATTTGCAAGCCATTGCAAGCTGCCGTCGTCATCTTGTGGCCACTCCCACTCACCCTCTAGGACAGATTCGTATTCTTCTCCGTCTTCTTCGTCTTCCTCTTTCTTTACTTGCTTCTCAAAAAACTCTTGACGGCAAATCGGGCAACTATTCTGATTAGCGCCCTTTTCGGACAGCCACGCATTAATGCATTCCCTATCGAAACAGTGACCAAAGCCGCATCCCATTTGAATCACATCCCGGGTCGATTCTTGTAGGTCGAACGCAGTTAAGCATATTATACATCCCTGATCGAATAAGTCTTCGGAAATCAGACTCAGAGAAACCGTTGGCCTTTGGGCGACGTAACGTGAGCCTACTTTTTTAGGCACTATATCGTGCAAATGTGAGTCTGAAAAATCAGTCGGATCGGGGCCTGGTGTGTCGCTCTTATCGGAGCCGGAAGTATCTGTCCACTCGGAGTCTGAACCTGGGTCAGCGTCCAGCATATCAGCATCCGGCATATCGACGTCCGAGTCCGACATATCGACGGCACTTTCTAATTTTTAGAATTGACGGCACAGAAATAGTATCTGGATGGATTCGATATCAAATTTGCCGTTATGCTCGGTAATTCTGAATTCGCAGGTCTGAACGCTTTAAGGAATAAATGAAAAGGAGACCTTGATATATCTTAACAAGATGGATGCATTGTCGCATCTGTTGAAACATGAACAGTAACTGGAAGTGTCGAAATCTTGACACCGAGCACATCGAACATGCGACAATGGACAGGTGGTAACGAAAAGTTCATCTAGATGTTCGGAGTCCGCAATTCTGCAAGCACGCTCGAGACATACCTGGAAGTATCTGGACGAAAAACAAAGAATCATAACACAGCTCCAAAAAGTTTCGCGCTCCATGAAAAAAAATTAGTCAAACCGTGATTCACATCTGATACAATACCTGAAAATGCGACTTACCAACGTCTGGACCTTCATCTCTACCCTTTCGAGTCCTTCATTGGTCTTGAGAAGCAGCACTTTCGAGTAAGTAACTGAAGGCATGTCCAAGAATCGATCGCGGAGGGTCATTCCGCGGCAGTTTCTTAACGAAGAGTAGAGAAACAACGTCATTCTGTTATGGAACCAACGATGCTGAACTGTGTTTGCAACATCCTGGCTGCTACACGCTGGGTGACGCGCACAATGCCATTTCCTAGATTAGGCAACAATTGCGTTGTCTAATTACCAATCTCGTAGAGAAAAGAAAAGATATGACAATGCCGCCTGGAAAATCAGTATATAAACCCTCTAGACTTCGGCTCAAACCAACCAAGCAGCTGCTTCTTCTACACTATATACACACTCTCCTTTGTCGATATATATATATATATATATACAAGTATTCTCGGGGAAATACTGACCGACACTATCTCGGCCCCCCACAGATATCGGGCACACCTACAGCGCGCCTATCGGATACACACAAAGCCTGGAAGGGCGACCTCTTCGAACCTCTCAAATTACGAGAGTCGGTCGCTGTAGTTGTTCATAGGCCTCGTCCAGCTCTGGACCGTACCGAAGCACGCCTTTGAGGGAACATTTGCAAACACGAATCAGAGAATGTCGTTTCAGTGACCGCCGTAGTCCCCTCACGACTGCCGAGTTCCCCGAGACTCTTCAGACACTGGGCCATTACGGTCGTTTGATCACAACTGCACTTGTTCGCGGGCCATCATCCAATTGCCCTGACGGCTCGGACATCGAAACCTTCGATCCACCAGCCAGCCGAACACGCACAAGACGCTGCCAGCAAAATCAACATCTCACATGTACCCTCCACCTCATCAACCTCAGGTGCAGAAATACCGCAGCCGAAACGGACGACTTATGTGTAATCTCCGACTCAATACCCGAAGACGTCCAAGACACGGCAACCCCACGTAAAGATTGGTGGAAAGTCTACCAACTCGAATCCGAAGACGCGGACGACACTGCAACCGAACAACCCCACCCTTGGGATGCCTTCGTAGATCAGTACCGTGCTGAACTCCCCATGCACCACGACGCAAAACTCGCTTCTAAGAAGAAAAGGTCTCGTGAGGATGCCTTCGTAGATCAGTACCGTGCTGAACTCCCCATGCACCGCGACGCAAAACTCGCCTCTAAGAAGAAAAGATCTTATGTGAAGTCTGAAATGTCAGTTAATCTCACCCGCCCTGCGATTCTCAACTATATGGTCTAACGAAGGTTCAACTCCTTGATGGTCTTTATCGACTAGAGTATCCTGATGAACCGGACAAAGACATCTACAAGCGACGTGCACAACTCAACCGTCTTCGATTTCCTACATGCACACGCGCTAGCTCCGTCTGCTTGGTTTCCATACTTCACAAGCTCTAGTGGCTATCAATACCTTCAGTACGAGCCTTTCGGTCTACTTCCACGAAGATGTGCACTCCTCTTTGGACACAGCTGCACACTATCAAAAACGGTGCTGCGAAGAGCTGAAGAGAATGAGGTAACAGAATAACGAAATAGTAAGATGGTAAAGACAATTCAACAAATAGTAGTTAATAGAAAGATGGTCAAAACAGTTCAAAAAATAGTAATTCTTTTATTTTCAATCTTACAATCAATATAAACATGGTTTGTATCTTTTATACATGAAAATATGGGATAATATCATGTATACGGAATACTGAAGTACGGTTACTGAAACAGACTTAGGCAAGCGAGGGAATAAGTAGTGTACTCTCAAACGAAGTGTCAAAGAAAAGGAAGGAAATCTTGGGTCGAGAAAAGATCGGTAGAAGGCCTTGATAAGGAATAAAGATTACAAAGATCTGAATATCACCAGAGTACGACGGTAGCACGGGGAGATTCAACAATGATTCTTATAACTCTTTCTCACCCGACGAACTATAGTCATCAGGAAGTGATGCAATGTTTACCTTGGCGTCGCATCGCATCGGCATCGGCATCGCGTCGCATCGCACACCAATCCCGATCAAGTTTAGCGTATCAGGCTTACTTTAACCAGTCCAACTTCAACTTTATATTGATGAATGATGAACAACTAATGAGGGCAGTGTAATATCTTTATCTATTCGAAAAGCGAACTATGATCAGCTTTAAATTAGAGTACCCTCGTCAAGAGTGCTTGCTTGTCCTCGGAACTTAACGTGGATTTTGGCTGGCTCTCTCAGCCTTGCGGGCAATGGCGTGTCGCATCGCATCGCGTCTTCAGCTTTCAACCGTCAACAATGCAGCTAAACTGTTTCCTCTGTATGAGTCTGCAATCTCTTCATCAGGCACTCTATGCCTTCGCTGACTGTCTTCCGTTGCCTGCTACTGCAGCGAAATGTCATTTGTTATTTCAGTCTTAGTACTACGGCCCTCAGCCCCTTTCAGTACTACATAACACATCATACTATATATCTCCCATCATGGCCCAAATTCTTCTTTCCATTTTCCCTACCCCTCCTCGACTACTTGTGTATACCCTTATCACAACTGCTCTGTGTCCCTCTCCGTGCTTGCCATTGGTGTGCTTTGCCTACCTTTCCCTAGGCTTCTACTGCGATCTTCCTACAAATCTCCAGCGGTGCCATCCCAACTCCAACAGTTTCTCTCTCACATATCGATATGGGCATATTCAATGGTGGGCCAGCGCCCGTGTGCCCGGAACTACCTACCCCACTCAACGGCAAGTAACCGATGTCAATCAAAGGGTACCGAACCAGACACTAACAGTGTTGCCAGATATCTCTCCGATCGCAGGCTCGCTGACGCTCCACCGACTTAGCATGTACATAGCCGGTATTAGCATGGGAGTCGCTATTCTCATATCCGCCACTCTCATCTTCCTTCATGCTACGCACCTAAGCCGCCCTGCGGAGCAGATAAAGTACGTCTTGAGACCTTTACCCTGCCACGCCTATCCTAACCCTTGGCCAGAATAATCCGCATCACCGCACTCATTCCAACTTTCGCACTTACTTACTTCATCACTATTTATCTCTGGCCGGCAACGAGATTCACCTGTACGTGGTGCCGGCTACGAACCTTTTGATTCTATTCTCGAATAGAATTCAGAAAAGCCAAGAGATCTCAATCCGACGCAGTTCAAACGAAGTTAGGACGTTGCGTGATCGTGAAAGCTGCCGTGCAGAGTTTTCATCCACGTCGCCACGCGACAACATCCTTCCTAACAGCTACAATCCACGAAGAAGACTAATGACAAGCCGTCAGTAAGAGATGAAAAGATACTACTAGTAGAATAGACGATTCAGATGATGAGCCTCGAGATTGTGACTACAAGTGATCGAAGGAGTAGTGACTCGTCGACTGCGCTGATATACTGAAGAAGCTCGTCGAGCTCGACTTCTCTACTCATCGACAGTGTCGTTATCAGTAAGTGATGAAAAGATATCGATAGAATAATCGTTTCGTGTAAGTCACGATGTCTCGAGTTCATGACTACAAGTGATCGAAGAAGTAGTGACTCGTCGACTGCGCTGATATACTGAGAGAGCTCGTCGAGCTCAACTTCTTTACTTATAACGACAAGTCGTGCATCTATCTACGTGAGCGATCGAAAGCACATGAGAACGATCAGAATTGTAGTGATCTCGAGCAGATTGCATTCTCTACTATCGATCAGAGCTAAGCATCAAACGACTGCGATCGCACGTCTATATCAACAACTTATTCAACGTCTACGTGACACAAGTCAAGAGCAGAATAGAATTCTTTGATACAATCACACTCTATCTTCTCATCGTGTACATTTCTCTTTCATCACATATTTCTTTGTTCGATGAATGACAATCATCGAGCAAAAGAACAGTTTTCAGCATTACAATCATGAGCATCACGAATGCAAAGAAATCGTCTTCGCGATCGAAGATCGAGACATCGTTGTATAGAATATCGTCAATGAAGAGCAGAGCAAGAACGATGCATTGCAAAAAAACAGCACAGACATGCATCAAGAGTTCAAGCATCATGCGCTGAATAGAAGCTATAGATTCATTACTGATACAATGTCTCAAATTCATTGTTTCGACGACGTGAAGTCGCTGTGTAGTCGACGAGCGATTTTCTCCCTCAGAGAGTTTTGTCCGTTCGATACACATAGCATAGTTTCCCTCATGGGTCGAATCTAAACCGATGTCACAAGGATGTATGAATTCAAATCAAATCAAATCAAATCAAATCACTATTTATCTCGAAGTTTTCGCCATCTATCTCGTGCCATGAGGCAAAGCATGCGAGGCTATCTCTCTAGCGAGCTTCTTCTTCTTAGTTTGCGATTATCTATTCCCGAGTCCGAATGGATCGGATGGGGAAGGTCAGTCCTTCGAAGTAATTGAACACAATTTCAAGTTGGGCGGCGCTGCAGCTTCAGGCGTAGATCTCAATGGCATCAGAGTATGTTTTCAAAACTTTTACGAACACCGACATTGCTAAATCTCATACCAGAGAAATCGCACCCTCGTCTGCCAATACATTGGTGTAGCTACTCTAGTCGCCCTTATCACCGACATTACGCAGGCTACTGGATATTTCTGCCGCAGCTCGAATAGCATTCATTTTGCTCATATCTGGGTAAGGAGGAACCGCGACATCATCCAGACATTTTATTATAGGGTATAGCTAACGTTCACGTAGTTGACAATCATCCATGCTATCTCAGCCGCCGTTGCCATCATTGCTATTATAAAGTTTACGAAGCAAATGCACCCCCGACTCCACCACCAAAGAATAGTGTCGAAACTTGTTGCATTCAAGCTTATAGTCGGACTCGACTTCATACAAACAGTAAGGCCTGCTACTCCACATTGTCTCTCTGCTTAGCATAGCTAACATACTACAAAAGCTCGCTTTCTCCATCGCGGGTGCCCGATTCCAGCCAAGCAGCAAGCTCTCCTACCTGGGTTTGACCGTCTATCTCCCCGCCATCATATTCTGCGTCGAAATGACCATCTTCTCCTTACTCTTCCACTTCGTCTATAGCTACCGACCTTATATCACCAATCGCTCGGCAGGCTTGGCATATCGTGGTGGTCCGCTGGGGGTTTTCGCCATTGGGAAGGCTCTAAACCCGGTTGATATTTTCGGCGAAATTTTTTACAGATTCTGATCTTGTTCTCGGGCAGGGATAAGAGAAGGTGGTAGGAGGGAAATAAGCATGGAGTGCTAAAGGCTTTTCATCTATTACGTGAGGAGTTAAAACTGTGCAGAGCCCTTGGTGTATTTTTTCTAGAGTCTTTTTTCCCGCTGTCAAGCAAAGTTGTATACTGACATAAATATAGCGGCGTTAGAAATGGTTTTGTTGGACAATTACATTGCGCAGATACTGATGATAGCTCGATCGACGCATCAAGCGCTTTGTATGCTTTATCATTGCCGTCATCAGAATAGATTCCAACCTATTGGACTATCTTCATCAAGAGTCACTACGGGTTATCTTTCCAAGGTACCTTAGGCGGTCATCGGGTCACACATCAGAGCTCGATTATCAACTGTTGCTGGTAAGGCTGGAAAAAATCTCTGTTAAAGAACAACACTTTACAACAACAGAGCATTCTACAGAATCGTTCATGAATCCTTCCTTCTTCTTCTTTTACCTTTGATTGTTCTTTCTCTTCTTCTTCTTCTTCTTCTTCTTCTTCTTCCGCCACTATGTAAGCTAAAACGAACGCTGACCTAAAAGCCAATGTAGTACCCAATCAAGACTCTGTTTTCGTTGATGATCAACGCTTCAGAAATCTATTTTCTCTCGAGATCGTCGAGTCTTCCTGGGACCGACTGATCAAAAGCAACTCTTACCCGTCGCCCCCTTCCTCTCCCACAGATGCCCCGTGGTTTGAAGCCCCAAGAATTCAAATTCTCGGCCGTTTCAAAGGTTTGAAACTGACCCACTTGATTCATTCGGATAAAGAGCACGCTGGCTTCATCTATATACCCACTCCCTCTCGCCTACGACCTCCTTCCCAACACCAACGTCGTCCCTGAAGTCTCTAACGCCTACATGATATCTTTTAACCACCAATTACACTGCCTCCGAGACCTTCAGATACAGTAAATAGACCTAGCTACTGTTGATGCACGTGATGCTCAGGGCCTATCCTAATCGGGTTAGTCAGAAGTATCTGTTGATTTAGTTAGCTGAAGCTTCACCTTCATAGAATCTACACACTTACACCTATCGCTGCTTTAACAGCTACAGCATCGAACAGATCAGCGACCTCTCTTGTGAAACTGCATCATGCAGAGCACTGTTTCAATGACGTCCGGCAAGGGATTATGTGTGCCGCGGACACGACGCTGGAGGGGCCGGATCAGGAGCCGGAGGCGGGAGAGAGTCCTTTAAGGGGGTGGGGAGTAAAGCATTGGTGTCGGGGTTGGGGTGGTCTTATGGAGTGGATAGAAGAGAATGCGGCCGTGGGGAAGAGGCGTGGTGGGAGGAGTTCCTGAACAGGAGCGGGGACTGCTTGTGTAGTATCCATACCTTTGACTTGTAGTAGAAAGGTGGGGGAAAGTTCACACGTAGTGCTGACAACATGTTTCTACCCGGAGGAGTCGATAGAGTATTGGTACTACAGTAATTCGTCGGACTGGCCGTGATTGTCTTATTGCTTACTTAGCTGAACTGTCGTAATATTCTGGTACCACACGTAGTGAAGTGCTTCAGGATAACCTGTCTCTCGGTGGTTGAACCATGCACATCGTCGGCGTCGGTTGATCGTCTCTTGGCCAACGGGAGCACAACCTTTTTTATAAGGAGTAATTGGCGTAATATAGTTACAATAACCCCGCTCCTAGGCTGCAATATCCGTCTTATATGTTCACAATGCTTCATACGTCTCCAGTTCACCCTCTAGTCTATAAGATCGGTCAACATCACACCCACACCTCACTAATCATCAGGAGGTATATTCCAGAGGTCTAAAAGAATGACTACTTCAAGCTCTCTCCCGCCGTCCGCCATGTCACCAAACAACAAGTCCATAGATTGGATCCTCCCTCGGCTCGTCGAGCAAATCAAGTCCACCTTCACCGAAGCCGAACTGAACCAGCTAGCTCAACCACCAATTGCGAACGAAACACCGACAGGCAGAACGAAAGCTCTCGAAAGCCTCGCCGCAGACAGTGTCGTTGCGAAAGAAGACTCACTCGGGCCCGACCACACCGACACCCTCAAAGCCATGCACACACTAGGACTGGTGCAGTCCGAGGCCGGCTCGCCCGCGCGAGCCGAGCAGACCTGGCGCAAGCTGTTAACCATCCGCGAGCGCGACAGCCCCTATTCTGCCCTGGCGGTGAGAAGTAATCTCGGATTCGTTCTGGTCGAGCAGGGCAAGTACGCCGAAGCGGAAGAGATTGCGCGGCAGCTGCTGCCGGTGCTGCAGAAGCGGTACGGCAACGAGAGTCCGCAGGCTTTGGGGACGCTGAGGCAGTTGATCGAGGCGGTAGGGGGGCAGCGGAGGGTGGAGGAGGCGAAGGGTTTGGTCGAGGAGGGGTTTGCGTTGGTTGGGTGGATGGGCGAGGGGAAATTCAAGGGATATCAGCAGGAAGAGTTGGAGGCCTTGCAGCATGTGGCTGCGAGGCTTGAGAAATAGCTACAGTTACAACTAATTTCGCTTACTACGCGTTTTTCGCATTTCATCTTTCATTAGTTTATTTACTTTATCACTTCATTTCAAAAATGTTTCGTTGTTCACAATTTCTTTGAATTGAGTTTAAATCTAAAGGTCTCAAGTTTCCTTCCCTCTGTATTCGTTGAGGCTTGTCGAATCTCGCACAACAACAGCGTTGTGTGGTGAGGTCTATCCGGCCCGATTCCAAATACCGCCAAGCATCATTCATGAATGAGAAAATTCGACTAGAAATGAAAGATATGTGACGGTCTCAACCAATAGCTGTCTAACTAAATTTGTATCAAAAAAACTGAAAATATCTGAATAATGTCATAGTAAGACTTAAATGATGGTTTCAGTTCTTTCTTCGTCGATTTTATATTTTGTCACTGAACCACACCTCTTTCTTAGACTAAGTGAGTGCTTGTGTAAAGATGATTTCATCAAAGTCATATTGCACTTGCAAAAATTCTCAATAATGTCTTGTATTTCTTTCGTGACTTTCAAGTAGCCTGAGAATCAGTCTCAGGCTTGTGAATGAACATGTCACAAGTTGAGCATATGTCTGTTCTGTTCTCTAGCTATTTTAGCTTGATAGTATCAATTCTTGAACTCATGATTATCAATCATATGCAGAAAGCTGAGACGGGGTTGAAATAATTTTGAGCTCATGATTATAAGACTGAGAACTTTGATGTTCTCGCAAGCCAGATCATGTGATTTTAGCATGTGCAGAAAGCTCTGCAATTCTTGACATTCATTTTTGCGCTATCCCACGGTCCTTTTTGTATGGGGAATTCGGAAATTCAATCTCATTCCCCTCAAATTGCGAAAAATTGAAGCTATTCAGACCTCTTTGTTTGTTGACATTCTTAACGCGTTTTCAGCTATGATCGGCTCACTACCTGCAGTGATTCGCTTCAGAATCGTATGACTTCTACTACTTCATTGACAACTCGTCATCATCTTCGAAGAGGTTCACTGCTGTTCTAGAACAGTGTATAGCATTCTAGAGAATCTCTTCATGTATTCATCATCATTTAAATCTCAGTTTCGCTCGAAAGAAGTTTCTCGCAAGCTGTTTAAGACAGCTGAAAATGATCTCATAGTCTATCTCGAAGAACAGTCGTGAGTCATGCAGAAAGAGATGATCTGATACATATGAAAGAAGTGAGACATTAACGTGCATCGATTCACTGCACGATATCAAGAATTCTGAAGAGAAGACGCTGAAGTAATAAAAAAGAACAGCGTGTAGAAGTCAGACAAAACGATGAGCTTCGTTTGAATTGAATAGCAGACATGCTTCGTTTGACGGTCAAACAGCTTGTGTTCGTGAATGAGTCTTTATTCAACGAGATCACAGGCTGACGTCATCAAGCCTACGCTTTCGTTGATCAATCAGCTTGCTATCAAGTCTCTAAAACGAGAGAGCATTGCTGAAGTGTTCTTCCGACCGATCTATATGATGAAAGATGAATATCTATTCTGTACAGGCATTCGTGAAGGCTGGTTCAACGACAAGGCTTGCGAAGAAGTTGAAGGCAACCGAGGTTCATCTACATCCGGTGGAATGAGAGCTTCTTTACGGCGACTGCCGAGGGGGGGCAGCTCGGCCGGAGGGGCAGCTCGATCGGGGGGGACAGCTCGATCAGTGGTCTTTGACGGCTGTTCAGTCCAAGTCGTCGATTTCCTACGCCTTCCGGATGCTCTAGAGGGGGTGAGAGAATCATCTAGAGGTAGATTTTGACTTCGGCGTTGAGACATTTCGAATAAAAACGGTTACAAGAACGTCAACAAACAAAGAGATCTGAATAGCTTCAATTTTCCGCAATTGGGGGGGGATGGGATTGAATTTCCGAATTCCCCATACAAAAGGGACCGTGGGGTAGCACAAAAATGAATGCCAAGGATTGCAGAGAAGTTTTTTTTTTAAATAAAAAGCTCAGCAAGCATAATTTAAACATTTCGCCAATTATTTGTCAAAGCGCAAAATTCATTGAATTATTAATAAAATTTAATGAACATTATACAATTATAAACATTAATGTTCAAATTATTCAGCCCTCTCGATAGTAAAGTTCAAATCTAATTCAGCTGAAAGAAAAGGAAGTACGTGACACTTTTACGAGCCTCACAAACTTGACTAACCCAGGAATATTTCTTCCGAATAACAACAAGAACGATATCCCCTGGATTCTAGATGTCAGGGTTTGAATTATAGACGCACATTTGTAACAAAGCGTAGTTGAAGCACGACAACTCATTTGGATTTCGGATGGCGTAATACCTCCGAGTTCGAATCGAGCCCGACCAGTCTGATGGGCTTTCCCCACCCTTTCCCTTTGCGCTCCCTTGCTTGTACCACTCCGCAATCTCTAGCCTTCACAATCGCCACAGTCTCCGTGTCAGCCAACGTATTATGCATATCCCACTCCACTCTCATCGCACAAGCAATAGAATCACGCGGATCTCCGACCCACTCCGTCCCATGGGAGCGATGTTCGTTCGAAACCGCCATTGCAATGCCGTCCCCTCCCGCCGATGACGCGATGACAACGCTCTTCAAGTCCAAGTAATTGAACTTCGTGAGAAGGTGCCAGCCTCTGGTGCGAATTGCTTCGAAGCCGACAAGTAAAATCATTAAGCAGTTCAGCGCGAAGACAAGATATCGGTAAAGGGGCTGTCCGATTTGCATGGCTTCCGTTATGCCGTGGGTAGCACTGAAGGTGACGTCTTGAGCATGCGATATTTGAGAAGCACCATATACAACCAGGATATCATCCATCATAGCAGTGAAAGATTCCGCAACAGCTGACGTTACGGCTTCTGTCTGGTTCAAACGCGGCTTTTGTTTCTGCATTCTTTCTACATTACGGCTTAGCGTTTCGCCGAGCACGGAGACGTAAAGGGACGGGCTCATTTTCGATAAGAGATTGATCGAATGCACGACGTTTGCCTGGAGATGGCCTGTTGGTTCGATATCCTTGGCTTCGATTGATGGTTGAGCCCGGACGGAGATGGATTGCTGTAAACGATCTACAGTAACAGTAAAGGCCGTCGGGGTGAAGAAGACTTCGCACTGTGTTTGATTGAGTTCTTGATAAACGTTGGTACCTGCTGCAACTGCTATAATGTTTCGATTATCATTGACCAAGGCGGCCCAGGCGGTGATATTCTCATATTCTGGATTCCAAGAAATCACAGGATACAGCTCAGGAGCACCTATGATAGAATTCGGAAGATATCCCTCCACATAGTATTTGGCGAGCCCGGCTTGTCTCGGAGGGAGATAATCGTTGAACGGTAATTCTGGATGGTGCGTTTTCTGATAGTCAGAGGCGGTGATGGTATCATTTACGTACTCTATGAGTCGAAAGTTGAAGTCCGAGGTGCTGTTTTTAATACACGATATATTGGTGATGTATCCGAACTCCGTATAACTGTAATATAATGCTCTGTCATCAACTATGTTGTCGTTCGAATGGCCTACTGAAGAGCCAACACCGAAGGAACGGCCGATATATTTCCAACTCGGAACGTCAAGCTTTGAATGATTCCTAGGCTCACTGTTCAATGTTGTTGCTGAGCCCCCAGAGAGAAGTAGTAGGCCTTGCAAAGTCGGAACCGGGCATGAGGGGACGAGTCCTCTCGCATCATTGATTACGATACAGTCATCATTGATATTCCATACCTGAGGTCCAACATCTCGCAACTGAAATTGAGAATCCCAATTTGCTTTTGTGCGATCCGTAAAGGCAGGAAGCAACTGATCTCCTAGTTCTTGCGATTTCAGCACAAACATAGGAGAAAGTGCTCCGGCCCACAGTGCACCTGGAATCAGCGTGGCTGCAACGAAGATCAAGTTCATGGCTAGATGGAACGTAGGAAGATTCAGGTCAATCCGCGCGATGCTAAGCGCGATCCAAAGGCTAAGATCCTGAAGAGATGTCGATCGATGCAAAGATCGAAATCTGGTAGAAAGATTCAACAATGCGCATGTAGAAGAGATCTGCAACATCGCTAGAAGATGTGAGACGATCTGTATCACAATCTGCATTGAAGCCTGATTGCTTTTCACGTAGCTATAGAATTTCCCCGTATATTGCCAGTCTTCAATTCATATCAAGATGCAAATGACAACTGTAGGCAGAAGCAGCTCGAATACGGGAAGAAGTCGTATCCGCTTCGACTCCATAGCAACTTGATGTCGCCGTTGCAATAGGCCGTTCTCTTTGTCACTATATGGTACTTCGTCAACATCATTGGCTGGATTTTGAACTTCCTTCATCGCGGATTGAGTTGCTAGATGAATCGTCCTCCTCTCGGCTGATATGTTTCGAGGATGCCTGGTGCTGGTGGGTGACAGAACTAGGCTGCAATGCTCGGCTACGAACTTCTCTTCTACATATGTACATACATGATACATACCTACCTACTTCCGTACCTTAGATACAGTACCCCGCACTAAGTCTTCGGCTACGAAATCGCAAAACCATCTCATGGAACCCCGAAATCAAGCTGGGGAACTTCAATATTTGAACTAACTATTTGATAGTATATGAGTTATAATTCCACAATCAATATTTGATATGTCAGCCCTTCGCTTTGATTACAGCTGAGTTGTAATGATCCTCTGGTTCCATGGTTCTCGGAAAAATGAGTAGTAAATTTGGTGGTTGAAAATTTGTGAGTCGGGCTTTTTTTGCTCCCCGCGTGGATGGGTTTATACAGTACCTCGATGCCTGGTGAGTGCCAAGATCTGGTTTTCGCTCAATGTTTGTCCAACCCCGTAAAGCCCTGTACTTGTAGCTTCTTTCATTTCTTCATCCAGACACTGAATGCCGAAGTTGAACCCTAAGCCGGCTGTGTGATACAGCTTTCATTGTTACATCGTCACGCCACAGCTTTCTCCATTACATTGGCTTGGATCCTGCTCGCTCTTTGCCAAAATTAGGCAAATCACCCCGCAAATGGAACCTCTGTAGGCCTGTGCGGTAAGGGTTGATTGTCTCAGGATCGGGTAAAGCCATCCCCATAAACCATTCCATGGTCGGTCTCATAATGTTTCAAAACCATTGATAGAGATGATGAAACGACAAGATCTAGTCGCTTGGTTAACATCTTCCAACTGATCATAAAGATGTACTACAATCAGAACCTTGAATACTTAGAGTTCTCGTCAGCAGTCCCAGCTCTTTCAAGTTGAAGTGTATTCCGTAACACAATCGCAATCGACAATGGCAAGCGACCCCAATGATGAAAAGCTTGTCGAACTAGAAAAGAAAGTGGACCGTAGGAAAGAGCATGCAAATCAGTTTGAGCACCAACAAGCGAAGGCTCGGGCAACGTGGACCACCGAACTTGAGGGGATCGATCAAATCTGCACGAGACAAGAGGAAGACAACCGGAGAGGACGACAATAATGAGGCACAACAGCCTAAATTGTCGTGGCGGCAATGAATGCAGGGCCTGTGTTTACATCCACTACATTGAAGCCGATCACTCCGACTGTTCCCAACCCATATAAGGGCTCTCCCAGTGTACATAACTCGGAACACGCCGTACCCTATTCTTCCAACCTAGAGGGTGAGTAAATTCTTTACCTCTCTATATGTGTCCGCTTGTTACCTTTACTGGAATCTAAACTTCACGAGGAACCATATCAGATAGACATCGCCTCTCACGCCGTAGTGCCGGTCTCCAGAATTCGCTCGAAGGCTTGAACACGGATGCGAAAGCAGATACAGATTCAGGTAAATCTACTATGTGATCGAAACATGAAGAGCGCAGCTAGACTAACAGTATGAGCAGCTGCGGCAGCCGTTGAGCTTCAAATGAAGCTGCTATCCAAAACCGAAACCCCGCTAGGCCTGAGAGGAGTGCTGCCATCGCGCTGCAGTAGTCATGACTCAAGATCAACTATATGCAGTACAAAATCCGCGATTATTGTTTCGGCTTTAGATCCGGTTCGTTAATGGATCTCTCACACCATCACCACCCTACCTGAAGTTTTAGACGATATTTACATGAAATGCCACAAGGTATTCTTAATGCTCTCTGCGATCCTCTGGCCATTTGTTTGCTTGTTCAATATCGCTTGAAGTATTCTTCCATATCTTTTATTCTGACACATTCTCTTAGTGATTCTGGTTGCATGCTGGACCTTTATCTTATTGTTTTCCTATCCAACCTACACGCTCTCCTGTCGTCTTCCGTTTACCACCGAAATGTGCAACATCACGTGATGTAGTACCTCAGATCTGTCACCAATATTTAGTATAAAGAAATCCACCTTCGCCGAAGCTATTAATAGCACTCATAATGAATTTACTAATGCATTATACGAGGTTAACCCACTAGTAACGCTCCCATACCGGCTTCGTTATACGAATGATCGTCTTTAAGATGCTCGTTGGCTTATTGAATCGTCAGAAACTCCCTCTCGTACCCGCCTTATTCAAGTTATTGTACAATAGTTGAAGACCTCTGACCATGTACGAGACGACATATCTATGTTTATCGCAGAAGTTGAAGATACATTGGATTTTGTTCTTCTTGTTATCGATTGAATCATTCAAAACCTTACACGGATCGCTCAGCAAATACAGATGTCGAAGAACCCTAGCGTAGCCGGTTCCACTCGTTCTACGCCGAACGACCTCATACCCTACAATCATGGTCGCATTCTGTTCAACTACGTGACTGCTGTTATCTTACCGGATTTCGTCTTGCGGTCATACAAAGCCTTTTACAGGTCGTTCCCGAAGGCATCTGCGGACACAGCTATAAGATCAGTAGTATCCACATTTGTTATGTATATCGACGAGATATCGCCTAGGATTATAGTTCTAACAAGTCAAGCGGACGAGCTGCTTGCAAACATAAAACGTCTTCAAACGGACCTTGACAATATTCATTCCGTATTAGTACATGATACTCGATCGCTTTCGGCCTCTCGTGCTGTTACCGAAGATCAAAGGTAGTTCTGGACAAAGTTCTGGGCAATGGTCGTCGGAGGTGCTGATGACATGGGCGCCATAGAGCGACAAGTCAATACGTTATCGAGGATTGATCAGGTGGTCACAGAGGGCGTGAAGAGTCTAGCCAGGGTCCTTTGGACTTTGAAAAGGGTAAATGCAGACTTGGAAATGCTCAAAAAGAAGACAAGGCGGTATAAGCATCTTCATCGTCTAGCTAAGGGGTACGAAATGCTCATAGTCTGTAATATACAGACTATTGAGCTCAGCGCGGAAAAGTTGAGACTTGTGCAAGAGGATTGAACCTTCTCAAGACGGAAAGTGACTAACCAGGTTTTCGGAAGAGACGTATAATAGATATGCTGATGATATCGTTAGTATTTCTTCAACAGGAAATTAATCTGATGTGGCTGACTGAAATCTCAATAATAGGCGTCGAAAATCATATGAAACACCATCTTCCAGAACTCATCCGAACATATTAGCTTCTATAAGCCTCTCATGATATTCCAAACCTTCTTATCACCTATGGCAGCAACACTGGCACAGCATGAAGAAATGCTGACTACAATCTCTTTGGTGAGACATCTACGCGGAAATGGCTTAGTGTTAGAGAGAGAGCTGGGTAGTTGTTTCAACTTTATACTCCCATCTCTATGTAATGGAATTTGTTACAGACACGTGAAAGTTCGCAAGTACCTATGTAATGCTGCCCTAGTGTATTATTTTATGAGTTGGCTACGTACAATTTCCATGTGTTGGAGCCTACTCAGCATCTCCGGGCAATTTCATATGTAAATAAAAGGCTCAAAAGCCGTGCACACGCGCCAGGGGTTCCTCTATCGAAGCGACTGAATAAATAGAGGGCAATAGGTAGGCGATCCGGCGTTTCTGGCCGAAGCAGGTGGGATGGAGGGTAGAAACACATCAACGACTTACCTATTCATTCTCCCTTTTTAACATCATGGTTACAGGCTGCTGACTGGTAATCAGGGATTATTTGATGCGCTGATGGTGGAGTATATTAGATGACAGATGAGGTGCCGAAGTTGAGGTCTTTTTATGGTGGCTGTGGAGGGATTGCTGGGTGTCTGTCATTTAACCACGAACCAGATATGGAAAGTCCGAGATTGAAAGACGTGCAAGAGTATGGGGAGTATCTCGGCGTCGAAGTATACGTAGAGATTGACCTCCCGCGCCATACTGCTTCGATTTCCCAGGCCTATCCCGATTTAATTATCGTCTTCAACCAGCAGCCATGGTCTCCCTACGCTCAAGAGCTCCCCAGCGGGCAACTGAAACTGAATCATCCGCAGTCACAGAATCGTAAGCACTCTACTCACCGACATCTCCCCACGCTCCAGCTTTTATTCCTCTCACTTGCATATAGGTGGCGACAAACTTAACACAAAAGTCTACGAACTCGAACCAACCGTCAATTCATCCTCTCCGGCAGTCATCGAGCTTCTTCGCTAAGCCTTGGTAAACCATTTCTTCTCCCTCGCAGCCTCGCACAACCTGACTCCTATCGCCTAGGAGGAGCTTGCGCTCGGATGGGACCTCACTATCCCTCCTTTAACCATCATCCAAACCTGGCGCTCATACTCCCCCCAGCATCCGTCGTCGCCAAAGGTCACAGAGCTCTCTTCGGCGCTTGTACTCATTGGTGTCTTAACTGCGCTACGGCACCTTTCAAGATCTTGATCCATCCAACCCCTCAACTCGCGTAAAACCTCCTTACCTAGACTATTGCAACCTATACAAGAATTGGCGCCATGTATACAATTACAAACCTCTAGCCGATACCCCAGAAGAGCACCAAACAGCTTACCCTCGTTGGAATTTCAGGTGTGATTTGGTTGGTAATCTCCGCCCTATTAGGCTGGGGGCCGCTAGTAGAGTTTTCACCTTCCACCTCCTAGATAGACTCCAATACAGCAACAACCTACATACCAATATGCCCCCATATGACCTCGTATTCCAACAACCCTAAGCGGCGAAGTGAATCTATGGGTAGGGCTGGTGAACAGCGTGACGTTGGACGGCTACTGTATTGCGGCTACGGGTGGCGGCTGCGGCGGAGGTGGAGAGGCAAAGGCGAAGCTAGTGAAGATGCGACTAGGAGGCTAGCTGAGATGAGGGAGCGGCTGATCAAATGAAGGTAAATACAGGCCGGCGTAATACAAATGAAGTGCTGTTTGAAGAACAAAGGAGGGACTTTGCTATGACGAGCAAGAATTATTGGACGGTCGATTTCGCGCCTCTATATCCCGTGCACCAGCCTAACGTTTCCTGATTAGGATGATAGGTGTCTGAGTTGGGCTGATCGACGCTGCGGTTGCAGAAACTGGAAACCTTGGTCACTTTTCGGCTAAATTAAGATATTTCATACCATATCTCGGTCATGATTTCACATATTTTCAGCAACATATCGATTGGAATTGGTATGGGTGTTCAAGCAGCTAACGGTCAATTGCAAGATTGGATCTTCTTGTGGAACGGATTTAAGGCTGTATCTCCGATGATTCTTCGACGTCATCAAGCATATTGATTTCATCACAGCTCACATTGAGTTGTTCCTCACAGACAAACTCCTCTCCCATCTTCCAACTATTGATTTTCAAATCTTCAGTCTTTCTTGCAAGCTTCTTGTGAACAATAATTGACAGTTTTCTCGACACTACTCACTTACTTAGCACACCAGGAAAACATCCCATTATGGCTTACGCCTGGCTCATGATCGTCCGCGCGATTGCCTCGCTTTTTGCCATCATTGAACTCGGCCTCACAGCATACGGTACTCCTTTTCCCACCTCCGAACAACGCCTCTTCCCTTATCCTCTTCCGCCCCTCCGCGCCGCACCTCTGAACTAACGCACGCACGTTTTCTTCCTAGCCGTCCACTACGCCGACAACTTCTTCTACCGCGACGCCTACGGCGATTACTACGTCAACCGCGCCTCCCCCTCCCAAATCAACTTCCTCCTCTTCGCCTCCATCTGGACCCTTCTCGCAAACCTCTACCTCGAGCTCACGCCCCGCTTTGCCCCCAGCCTGGCGCACAAGTTCGCCGTCGCGGGTGTCGATGGCTTGACGGCACTGTTTTGGTTCGCGGGGTTTATCGCATTGGCGGCGATGGTAGGCGGGCCGGATTGTGGGGGGGCGAGGTTCTGTGAGGTGCTGGAGGCGGCGATTGCGTTTGGGGCGTTTTTGTGGTGAGTTGATGTTCTTTGGGTGGGTAGGGATGCTGACGTGGATGTAGGGCGTTGTTTATGGTTGCCTTTATTGTGGATGTGCTGCATATCTGGAGGACGAGGAATACGAGCGAGAAGAGAGCTCCGGAAGCGATTCCTTAATAGAGCTTTTGATACCGGAGCGGGATCAGGCATTGAATATGCTTGGACCGATAATGGGGGTTTGCTAGGATGGGGTGTGGAAGCACACGCATTCCTTGCAACGTTTTACGAACGATACGCAATTTTTACATCACAAATTCGGCGTTGGGTTTACCAAGTCACCATTGTGTACCATCATATCACAATCCTCCAATGTCGATTTGTCGGAAAAGATCTCCCTAGGGTACCTTTTCCAGTACAACCCCTTCTCTTACATATCATCCCCTTCAATCCGTGAGAATCAGGAATCACCAAGGAGGGTAATCCAGCTTCCCTCCAAGACTACAAGGCAATGTCAAGATGCAGCAATCTCGGCAACATCCCCGCTCAACACGAAAGTTTTGACCGAAAACCTCAGTTCTGTCTTGAGAGTGGGCGTCGCGAGAGAGAGAGAGGTACGGTAGTAGCGAAGTCAAAATGAATCAAGGTGATGGGCTAAGTAAGCTCTGCTGGTTGTTTTAATATCCAAGAGGGGGGAGTTTGTGTGTATAAGACAACGGTGGGATCAGCAAGGCTAACATTTCTCCTACCACGACTACTTGCCTCTTCCTCCCCTTGCCATCCCACTCATCCTCTCTGACCAGACTCCCCCCCCCCCTAACCCAGCATCCAAAACCGCACCCTGTGCTCCCAAACCAAGCCTCGTCTACCCCCAAGATATGCACCCATCATCGCGACAGCCAACCCTCAAGCATCCGACATTTCACCATCATAAAGTCCAGTGACAGGCATGGTGAAATTATATATTCCTTAATGTTCGCTTCACCATGAGCAGTTCTGGTCCGCGTTTCGAGTTCATAAGGTTCAAATCGACTCTTCGATCCTTTGCGCTGCAAGAAAGATTTCTCGACGTGTTTATCGGCCCCGTCACTATCATCAACAACGTTTCTACACGGCATACAGCCTACTGACATCCACATAACCTCACCACCGTCGTCATTTCTCAGAACTTCAGCAAACATGTTGCGAGCTTTAAAGAGGAAGACCCGGCAATGGCTGTACTTTATTATTTGGAATAATGCTACGAAAAAGGTTCGTTCGCTTATTATGGTTTTCTGTGTTGAATGCTGTGGGGGATTTCGCGGCAGAGTATTGTGAGAGAGGGGCCGAATGCGAGAAAAGGGGGTTTGAAGAAAGTTATGGGTGGGTGGAGTAGGTTTTGGATGTTATTCGGGCAACAACGATATTGTGTTCTTGGAATAGCGAGTTCTTCTTCTGCTGAATTATTTCTGGTTCTTTCTCGGTCTGAGCACCGCGATTTATCGATCATTATAGATCACACAGTATCATGTTCAATTCCCTATAAAACTCCTACGATCTCACGCCTCACCGCCTCCTTGCATACAGTATACCGTTTAATAATCCTGACCCTCACCTCCCTCATCATCCTCTCCTCCTCCGCCGCCGCAGACTTGCCCATCGCCGTTCACCTCCGCCTCCGCCACCCCCAACCTCTCATCCCAACTCGCCATCTCCCCCTAATTCCTCCTCACCATCTTCCCCCGCCAATCGCCAACAACACCCCCCTGCCCTTCACCAACCCCCCCCCAACACGGTTCAAAGAACCAAGCCAAGCCATCTCACAGCACGACCCCAGAGACAGGATCATGAAGGACCTTGTCAGTCTGATTAAAAATTTCGAGGGCGCGGTTGGATATATCTCATCAAAGTGTTAGACTATTGGTGGTTTCTAGAGAAAGTGTGGATTCTTTTTCTACGTGGAAGGGTATAAGTTGTTGCTGAGAAATGTTCTTTGATTGTTTTTTTGGCTGGCGTTTGGTGCGAAAGGATGATATCGAGGCTACTGCATACTTTCGTTCTTTGTAAGAAAAAAAAAGAAGAAAAAAGGGATTTTCGATGGCTTGTTGATTGTATTATTTTTGTTTTTTTTTAGATATTTTAACCCATGAGGGAAAAACTTAAAATATAGAAATTTCATGCGTTCAGAGACAGTAGATGCTAGAACAGTTTTGAAAGATGAAGAACAATAACAACAACAACAAGGTGATTGCATTGAATCCCCCATACATATCCAAATCCAAACCTTCCCATTCCATCAATCTTCCCCCTCCCCCCCCCCAAAAAATCCCCCGAAAGTACCATCCACAACCCCCCCGGTAACAAACCAGCACTAGCAAAAATCCCCTCTCCCAAAGAAAACTACAAACACCCACACACGCACCTTTCAACCATCTCCTCACCCCGCCTTTAACTCGCCGATGTTGTCAGAAGCCAAAGCATCATATCTTTATTGTATGTAGTACTAAATCAAGATATATATAATAATAGGTAAGGAAAAGCAAGCAGTGCCCAAAAAAAAAAAAAAAAAAAAATTATTGTGGCAGAAGAACGAAAGCTCGAAGTCGCGAAAGGATCAGGGAAAGGGGGGGCGGGGGGGCGAAATTGGTGGAGAAAATCAAAAACTTCGCTTCGAATTTTCACACGACGATTAAAAAATCCACACACCATAGCCCCCGCTTCCCTCCTCCTCCCCTCCCCTCCCCTCCTCCTCACCTCCCCTCCTCCCCTCCTCCTCCTCACCCCACCTCCCCTCTTCCCTCTTCCCCTCCCTTCCCCTCCCCTCCTCCCATCCTCCTCCCTTCCCCTCCCCTCCCCTCCTCCCCTCCCCTCCTCCTCACCTCCTCCCCTTCCTTCAAGCCCCCCCTGTCCCCCCGCCTCTCACTGACGATTCTCTCCAACGCTAGTTATGATAGCACCGCACAGAAAAAGGCAGGGAGGGAGGGGGTAAGTAAGCGGACGGCTTTTTTAAAAAAAAAAAAAGAAAACGAAAAACGAAAAAAGGAGATGATAGGATGGGATGGGATAGATGGGAGGGGATGGGATGGGACTGGAGGGAATGGGGACTGGAGGGAATGGGGAGGGGATGGGGACTGGAGGGACTGGAGGAAATGGGATGGGATGGATGGGATGGGGAATGGGATGGGATGGGATGGGATGGGATGGGGATGGGATGGGATGGAATGAAATGGGATGGATGGGAAGGGGGATGGGATGGGATGGGACTGGAGGAAATGGGGACTGGGGATGGGGACTAGAGGAGATGGGATAGGATAGAAAGAGAAGAAGTGATATTCTCCCGTAACGATAATCATTGCGCTATCTACCATATCTACCATATCCAGATGAAAATTCTCTCTTCAAGTTATCGCGCATGGACCAAAAAAAAAAAGAGAGGTTCGTTTTCTGGGATTTTTGCTTTTACTGTAGTTGGGCGAGGGGTTTTTGGGGATGGGGGGGTTGGGGCTGTGGGTTGGGGCTGTGGGTTGGGGCTGTGGGTTGGGGCTGTGGGTTGGGGCTGTGGGTGTTGGGCAAAGGAAGGAGAGGAGATGGGGATGGGGAAGGAGATGGGAAAGGGAAGGAAAGGAGGTGGGGAAGGGAAGGGAAGGGATGGGAAGGGAAGGGGGAAGGGGGAAGGGGGTGTATAAGAATTGGTGGGTGGGATGAGATATCATGGTCGATGATACTCGCGTCTGAGTTTGGCTGCATGAGTGATACACATATATCAGACGTGAGATTGGGGGTAGATTGAAAATTATCGGCTGTAGGTAATCAATCCCGTTCGAGATTGTCTGACCGGGTGTTCTGGCTAGTTGTTTAGGGAAGCTATTGCTATAAACCAGCCATCTGATCTCTTGCATACTCCGCTAAACCAGGGAATGCCACCAACAAAACACGTACTTTATGGATATCACCATCTGATCTCTTGCGTATTCCTCTAAATCAGGGAATGCCACCAACAAAACACGTACTTTATGGGTATCACCGCTCACATGCTCCACCAAAGGCTTGAAATGCAGCAAACGCGCCCGCAACGTGCACCCGTAATTGCATCATCATACCTTGCCATCCACCGCTTAAGCAGGCTTCCTGAGCGAGCCTATGCAGCTCCAGGACCGCTTCACCTTGTCCAAAGAGAGTCTAGATCCATTGGCTTTGGCAACAGACTTGGCTTTCTCGTCTTCATCCTCCGGTAGATCTATTCTATATCTTCTTACGCTCCCAGTATCAGCGTCCTTTTCATCCTCATAGAAGCTCAGCCGACGGTTCCTCTGGAAGAAACGGGGTGCGAAACGGCGCCACAGCCCTGGAATGCCTCGGCAGGTGCTTTCGATTTTGCGATACTCGCGGCGGCGGGTCGATGGGAGGGTCCAATCGATTATGGTCGCGGGCACGTGATTGGAGTATTGGTGCGCATCTAAAGTGTTCTCTTCCTCATTTGCCAGCAGGCCTTGGGCTAGATCATCGGCTGGGGTTGTAGAAGCGCGTGGGAGATATGGTAGGCTTGGTGTTGATGGTTCCTGGGAAAGCATGGCAGAATGGTCAAGGTAATCCCGTCCATGTGGGGGAGACTCGAACAGACTTTTACTGCGTTGGTATAGAAGGATCGGATCTTCAGCAGACCTGGCGTAGGTGGTGCTCATGCTCCGGTGACATATGGGCCGTCTTTTGCTGTATGTCGGAGCTCCTTGTGTCAGAAACGAAGAACGCCGGGACGAAGACTTTGAGGATCGATACGACCCTGGAGTCCTTGGTTTTGTTTGGCTTGAAGCGCGCTCGGGGGTGGTAGGCTCTGGGGATGTTGTGCCAGCAGAGCCAGCGGGAGGTTTGTTACGTTCCGACGGAGCGTACGCGGCAGATTGTTTAGACACAACCTTTTTCCGAGAGCGAGGCTGTTGCGGCCGTCCTGACCGAATTTGGCCTCTTTCCGTCACCATTATACTCGAAGCTCTCGATAAAGAACTATCAGGTGTAGCCAGATTTTCTTCGAAGCCGCTGTCGGTTCGGTCCATTGCTATGGTATGGCAAGCGTCGGGCGTTTTGCTTGAGGCGTCTGTGCGAGGGGGCATGGCTATCGGAGACGATGTTGTGGATGAATCTGTGGAGCATCCAAGTGCTGGATGCATGGTTGGAAATGTGTCGATAATGACTGAAGGGTTCGAGGCCGAACGATGCTGTTATCGACATTACTATTGGACAATTAGCAAGCGAAACATCCTTGAGGACAGTCGACATTCGGAGGGACAATGAAGTAGTATATTAACCAAAAAACGTACATTGTTGGTAGCCCACGGAACAAAAGAACCTTCATGCCCACGCCAGCGCTGTCTTTGTTTCTAGCGAACGTAGCACACTCGGACAGTCGTGTAGTGAGTTGCCTATGTTAGGCATGGTTGGCCATATTCACGAGGTATTTCGTACAACGAGCGTATCGTGGGGGGGGTGAGGGTTTTGTTGAAGATCCAAAGGTGCACCAGTCACAATTCGAATCGACCGCTTCGATAAGGTATACGGTAATGTAGTAGTTCATGCAGGTTGAGTCGAAGATCAGTGAAGTGGACTAGAGGGAGCTTGGCAGAGAGAGATGCGTAAGTGCGGTCCACCATGCCGGCAGATACCCGACCTTGCTGTTTAATGGCAATCACCAAGGTCCGATAGAAACAGAATAAGGAGCGTATGCAACCAATAATTGGTACTCTGTGAGTTAGATGTCGATAACATGTCAAATGTCTCCCTCCATGGCCTCGGAACATATTTCACATGCCAAGTTGTTCCCCCTCCACACGGCGCTCGATTCGTTTCAGCATCATCGCCCACCCACCCACACACACAAACTTAGAACACATGCACACACACCTACCTGGTTGGAATAGCCAGAATTCCAGATCTAGATCACGGCATCAGTTCCTGCAGCGTCACTCACTCACATCCCCGCAGCGACAAAGCGCTAGGCCATCTACGGCCGTGGATGCTCCGAGTGGTTGTCACACCGCCGAATAGAATATACGCGCCCCGTCCGGCTTGGCGTCCCACGTCACGCGCTGCAAGCATACTATATACTAGTGTACGTTAGTGCATCAGAGAACAGCAAGTGAACACTGAACAGTGACTCCGTAGCAACAACAACGTTGAAAGGTCGGGGTCTGGGCCACACGGATCAACTAGAGTCATGATTAGCAGCAGCACATCATGTGTCTGTATGCGCTCATGCGTTACGCAACCGCAGAAGGTGAAGTTTGAGGTGAAGTTTGAGGTGAAGTTTGAATTTGTTGGTTGTTGCCCGGTGTCATATGCAAGGACCCTGATTGGCTGTAGCGGGCGGAAGGAACGGCAAAGGCGTCGCAAGCGCCGCACCTTGATTGCAAATTCAAAATCCTTCGACATCGACAGGCTGATAAGGGACAAGGGATGTCGGCTGTCGAAACCGGAGAGTGTCGTTGCGTGTTATTATTCCAAACATTTCCACAGAATACTGGTGACAATATAGGAGTGGCGGTCGAAACGTGGTTGCACGTGGTTGCACGTGCAGACTAGGGCTGTTACGCGGGTTTACCCTAAACTCTCAGTGCTATGTAGGCGAGATTCGATATAATGTAAGGATTACCCTGCAACACCACCGCACATTATTGCTAGTATCGAGTTGAGGCACCTATCAAAGGAGAAAATACTGTTGACTATACGGAGATTGATAAACGGATGGAAATACTTCGGTTCGGCAAACAACAAACGTCGGGTTTTGGGTTGGAGCTTCGTCTGTTATATTTACCTATTCGCCTCCCCGTACCTCCTGGGAGAGCCCACTGCTGGTCCTTTCAACGGCCGCCGTTTTCCCTCACAAGAGTAGTCGGTGCCCTATCAGATGTAGCAAAGAAATCACTATGTAGCATTCGGCAATCAAGGCTGGGCAGGAGATGCGGAAACCGAGGGAACCCGTATTCACCAAGCGGCCGTTACACTCGCATCACCGAGACCCGAATGTGATCTGTTCGTCAAATAATTGCCTATGGTACCGCTCCGCCCCAACTGTGCAGCAGGTATGGTGGAAAAGCGCGCAAAGTCCAACAACCTTCTAGAACACCAAAGCCGCACCCTTCGTCTTCTTGTCCCCACTGTAAGTCAACTGTTAGCCTCATCTCACCATGGCCGTTGCGTATGCTTCACATACCCCAACTCAAAGTGCTTGCATCGCTTCAGCGCCAGCTGTGCCTTTGTTTTGCAGTTTGTACACTCCAATCGCAGCACCACCTTCTTCGTCGTTTTTGCCTTTTTGTGGAAGACGGGCTTTGTTTGACCACCGTATCCGGATTGTTTGCGGTCATATCGACGTTTTCCTTGAGCGACCGAGGAGGCCTAAGGGAAAAGGAGTGTCAGTATCCTTGACTTCAGTGCTTCGACAACATTCCGTAGAAATAATAGACGAATTGCTTACGTACCTTGCCGGCTTTGTATTGCGTGACCTTGTGTTGAGTGTGCTTCTTGCAGTCCTTGCCCTTACAGTAGGTGCGACGCGTTTTCGGGACGTTAACCTGCAATCGCATCTTGTTAGCGAGGATTATCGATAGATCTGGGCTTCGCGATGGTATATTTGAAGGTGTTGGGTCCTGGCTATGTTGATGACGCCTTCAGTCACTGTCTGGCCTGAAAGGACTTCCTTCCCCATCGAGTCCCATAGCTTGCGGTAGCTGAGAAAGGCGTGGATCCCAGACATCGTGTGTGCTCCTTTGTTGCCGATGCTCAATAGCGTTATAGCGTTCCTGTTTCGTCTACCGTCTTCCGGTTCTGACCTTGGCGCTCACAGCCGCCCTTTTGCCGACAGATATACACAGATTTGGGGAAACGTTGAAAAAGAAGCAAATTGGAGAATGCTTACCATCTTGAAAGACTTCTGAGCGTTGGCTGTACCGCGATGTGGTCGATGGCAATACGTCTTTGTCCTGATGTTCAGATTTCGAATGTGGGATGCGATCTCGCTTAGTCGCTATTGGGGATAGCGTAGAAACTAGGCTCGCTAGGGTTAGACAGTGTCCAACTGTACCGTACGAGTAGAAACTTCTCGGTCTCGAAAGTCTGGGAATACCTTCAAATTACACGAATACCAGCCTTTGTGTCGCAATTCAATTCGATGACACGAAACAGGAAAGGTGGTTAGTATGTTGGAAGGCCTCCGAAGCGTACAGTGGTAACGCACGATATCTGGAAGCGTACATTTGCAAGGTACTTTCTTTTTGGTGAAACCCTACCAAAAGCCAGGTATATGTATCATAGTAAAACATTGTTGGTTATCATAATTCAATAGATCTGCTCTTTCCTAGATTTTCGGAAGTAGTAGCTTGCGTCATGTTCATACACTTCGTTCAATCAACTTCAATGAAGCTAATGACAGGGAGATTCTACTATGATCTCTAGCTTTCGGCATGGCCTTCACGGAAAAGAAAG
>JAABUT010000099.1_pt1 | contig 157086 bp, 157 predicted proteins | sample 5559281 | NCBI WGS metagenome assembly JAABUT01 (sample SAMN10711880, study PRJNA513359) | rock metagenome | isolation source: Antarctica rocks | place: Antarctica: Victoria Land, Ricker Hills nord | collected 2016-01-04 | reverse complement strand
ACTACCCCGACTTCAAGTACGGAGACACCGGACCGCGCGCCGGCGCTCGGCGCTGCCCCGAGGCCAGCCGTCGCCTTACAAGATCATCCGACGTCGATCCGGAGCCCTACTGAAACACCGGGGCTAGGTCTGCGCGCAGCAGCGCGGCCCGGTCCCGTGCGGGGCCGTCCAGCGCTGCGTGCTAGTCGAGTCGGCGCAGCTCCTTGCGGTAGCGGTGCCCGTTGGCCTCGTACATAGCGGCGGCCTCCTCGAAGGCGCCCTCCGGGATGGCGTGCAGCCGCAGCTTGGCCGGGATGCCGAGGGCCATCGCGTACGCCGGCACCTGCGTCCCGTTGCTGACGACGGCGCCCGCCCCCACCAGAGCGCCGCTGCGGACGACGACGTCGTGCAGCACCACCGAACCGGAGCCGATCAGGCAGCGGTCCTCCACGGTGCAGCCCTCCAGGTGGGCGAGGTGGCCGATCACGCAGTCGCGGCCGATGTGGGTCGGCTTGTCGGCGGTCGCGTGCACGACCGTGCCGTCCTGGATACTGGTCCGCTCCCCCACCACAATGGCGCCGTAGTCCCCGCGCAGCACGGCCGCCGGCCACACCGTGCTGCCGGCGCCGATGGTCACGTCGCCGATGACGGTCGCGTCCGGGTGGACGAAGGCGTCGGGGTGGATGGTGGGCAGGCGGTCTCCCAGGGCGTACACGGCCACGAGCTCTCTCCGATGTTCGACGAGCCCGCATCGTGGCACCCTCGTTGCATGGCTTACTTCTGGTGCACGGACCATCAGGTGGTCGAGGACGAGCGCGGCTGCCGGGCCGAGGTGCGGATCGGGCCGTTCCCGACCCGTGACGGTGCCCAGAACGCGCTGCAGACGATCGCAGAGCGCGAGCAGAAGTACGACGCCGAGGACCGCGCCTGGCGAGACGGGGAGTAGCCCTCCAGCCCGTCATCACTGTCCGGACGTCCCGCAGGCCGGCAAGTGGGGCGGGGCCAGGGCTCAGCGGGGCCAGACGGCCGGCCGCTTCTCCAGAAAGCTGGCGATGCCCTCCTGCGCCTCGGGCGTCTGGCTCGCGGCCGCCATCACCTCGGTCGCGTATCGGTAGGCGTCGTCCTCGCCGACCGTGATCTGGTGGTGCAACGCCGACTTGCCGAGCGCCTTGCTCGCCCGGCTCCCTCGGGTCGCACGGGTGAGCAGCTCGCAGGTGGCCGCCTCCAGCTGGCCGGCGGGCACGACCCGGTTGACCAGACCCCAGGCCAGAGCGGTCGCCGCGTCGACGACCTCACCGGTGACGGCCATCTCCACCGCCCGCTTCCGGCCGATGTCGCGGGCCAGCGCCACCATCGGGGTGTGGCAGAACCAGCCGCCCTTGCCGCCCGGTGCGGCGAAGCCCGCGGTGTCAGCAGCCACTGCCAGGTCACAGCTGGCCACCAGCTGGGCCCCGGCCGCGGTCGCCAGCGCGTGCACGCGGGCGATGACGACCTGTGGCACCTCGTGCAGCAGCTGCATCAGTTCCGCGCAGGCCTGCAGCAGGTACCGCACCTCGGACAGGCTCTTGCCGGCGACGTCCCGGAAGTCGTGGCCGGCACTGAAGACCGGGCCGTTGCCGGCAAGCACGACGCCGGTCGCGTCGGTCTCAGCCACCTGCTCGAACGCCGCCAGGAGCTCGCGCAGGTGGGCAAGGCTCAGGGCGTTGCGCTGCTGCGGGCGGTCCATCGTGATCGTCACGTGGTCACCGCTGCGGGTGACCCGCACGTAGTCGAGCTGCATGCAGGGGACGCTACGCCCGGTGCCGCCATCGGGCCGCCGGGTCGACCAGACCCCCGCCCGCACCGAGGCCATAACCACCCGCAATCGCCTCCCGCACCAGCGTTCTGGCCATCCCGACCGCTTTCGGGACCTCGACGCCGAGGGCCAGATGCGCGGCCAGCGCCGAAGCCAGGGTGCAACCGGTCCCGTGCGTGTGGGGACTCTCCAACCGGGGTGCGTGCAGCTCGTCGTACGACGTGCCGTCGCTGAGCAGGTCGACCGGGTCGCCGGGCAGGTGGCCGCCGGTGATCAGCACCCAGGTCGGGCCGAGAGCCAGGACCCTCCGGGCCGCCTCCCGCAGGCCAGACCTGTCCAGGACCCGGAAGCCGGTCAGGGCCTCGACCTCGGCCAGGTTCGGCGTGGTGATCGTCGCCAGCGGGAGCAACCGGGATCGCAGTGCTGCCAGGCCTTCTGGGCTCAGCAGGGCCTGGCCGGTGGTCGAGCTGCCGACCGGGTCGACGACCAGCGGTCGGCCGCCGAGCGCGACGGCGACGGCGTCCACCACCTCGGCGGAGACGAGCATCCCGGTCTTCACGACGTCCGCCCCGAGATCGTCCAGGACCGCCGACAGCTGGGCACGCACCGCCTGGACCGGAACCGGCCACACGCCGTGCACGGCCGTGCTCGACTGGGCGGTGACAGCCGTGACGACCGTCGACCCGTGCACGCCGAGCGCGGACAGTGTCTTGAGGTCGGCCTGCAGACCGGCGCCGCCGCCGGAGTCCGAACCGCCGACAGCCAGGACTGATCTCACCGGAAGTGATCCCATCCGCCGGTCCTCGGCTGACCGTCGACAAGGACTCCCGGCGACCCCTCCAGAACCCGGCCGATAATTCGGCAGCCCGCTGGGATCGCTTGCCCAGCAGGCACTGTGGCAACCAGCGCATGGTCCTCGCCGCCGGTCAGGACGTCATCGAGAGGCACCTGCTCGTCGTGCAGAAGCGCTGACTGCAGGTCGACCGTGACGCCGCTGACCCGGGCAACGTGCCCGAGATCGGCGAGCAAGCCATCACTCACATCGCACATCGCGGTCGCGCCCGCCTCAGCCAGCAGCGGCCCGGTCGCGTACGGCGGGTTCGGGCGACGATGCGCCTCGACGAACGGGCCGGCCGTCTCGCCGGACCGCAGCTGCCGCAGCCCCGCGGCCGACCAGCCGAGCCGGCCGGCCAAGACGACGACGTCTCCGGGACAAGCGCCGCCACGGGTCACCGGCGCGCGGCCGGCCAGGTCGCCCAAGGCCGTCACGGCGACAACCATCGGTGCGGACCGCACCGTGTCGCCGCCCACGACCGACGCCCCCAAAAGGTCAGCCTCGTCGCGCAGGCCGTCCGCCAGCTCGAGCGCCCAGGCGAGCTCGAGGTGCCCTGGTACGGCGAGTCCGACGAGCAGCGCGGTGCCGGTCGCGCCCATGGCCGCGATGTCGGCCAGGTTGGCAGCAGCGGCCTTGCGACCCACATCGTAGGCGCTGGACCAGTCGCGCCGGAAGTGCACGCCCTCGACCAGCACGTCCGTGGTGGCGACGACCCGACCGTCCGGTGCCGCCACCACGGCGGCGTCGTCGCCGGGTCCGAGCAGCACCGAGGGCGAGCTGCCGAGCCGAGCAACGACGGCCGCGATCAGGCCGAACTCGCCGACGTCCCGTGCGGTAGGTTCCGGCACGTCCGCCAGCCTCCCAGAAGGAGCCCGCTCCCGTGGTCCAGGCCTACATCCTGATCCAGACCGAGGTCGGCAAGGCCGCGGCCGTCGCCATCGCTATCGCCGCCCTCGACGGCGTCGCCAACGCCGAGGACGTCACCGGCCCGTACGACGTGATCGTGCGCGCCGAGGCCCACTCGGTGGACGAGCTCGGCAAGCTGGTCGTCGCGAGCATCCAGGGCGTCGAGGGCATCACGCGCACCCTCACATGCCCCGTCGTCCACCTCTAGCCCTCAGCCTGGTCCTGGTTGTCGCCGGCTGCTCCCCGGCGCTGCCCTCGATCACCGTGCCGCTGCCACCAGGCGCCCCCTCCTGCGCTGCCCTCGTCAAGGTCCTTCCCCGGTCGCTGGCCAAGGGCGTGGTCTCCCGCGTCGTCACTCCAGCGGGCACCACCACTGCAGCGTGGGGGAACCCCGCGGTCGTGCTGCGCTGCGGCGTGCCCGAGGGCAACCCGCTCGACGACCCGGTCGAGCTCGACGGTGTCCGCTGGCTGGTGCACGATGACGGTGCCGCGCATCGCTGGACGACGCTCGACCGCGCCGTGCCCGTCGAGGTCGTCGTGCCCGACTCCTACGACTCGCAGGCCGAGCTCGTCATCGGCCTGTCGGCCGCCCTCACCAAGACGTGACGGTCAGGCCAGCGAGACCTGCGTCTCGAGCGCACCGTCGATGACCACCGTCGTGCCGGTGACGTAGGCCGCGGCCGGCGAGACCAGGTAGGAGATCAGCGCCGCCACCTCGTCGGCCGTCCCTAACCGACCGGCCGGGATGCCATCCCGCTGCGCCTGCTGGTCCTCGACGCTCTGCACGCCCTGGATCGGCGTCTCGATCGCCCCCGGAGCGACGGCGACGGCCCGGATGCCGTGCGCGGCGAGCTCACGCGCCATCACCTTGGTCAGCATGCCGAGCCCGGCCTTGGCTGTGCAGTAGGCGGCGTAACCGGGACGCGGCTGGTGCTCGTGCACGCTCGTGACGTTGACGACGACACCCCGTCTCGGGTCGCCATCAGCCGGCACGACTCCACGGCCATGAGGAAGGCGCCGTCCAGGTCGTCCGACAGCTGCCGTCAGGTCGCCAGATCCAGCTGCAGGAAGGGAGTCTGCTGCTGCAGGCCGGCGTTGTTGACCAGCACGTGCAGGCCACCGAGCTGCTCGTCGGCCTCGCGTACCAGCCGAGCCGCGTCACTCGGCTCCGACACGTTGCCCACGACCGCGACTGCACGACCGCCTGCAGCCGCGGTCCGCTCGACAACCGGAGCCGCGTCCTTCGCGCTCAGGGCGTTGACCGCGACCGCGAAGCCGTCCCGGCCGAGCCGGACGGCGACCTCCTCGCCGATCCCGCTCCCGGCACCGGTCACCAAGGCCACCCTGCTCGATTGCGCCATCACGTGATCCGTCCTCTCATCCATCGCGCCAGCCGCCACACCGACAGCCCGACAACACCTGTCCGCGACCGGAGCCGCGCGCTGTCCAGCAGGTACATCGCCCGCGCAGCCTCCATGTGCGACCACACGAGCGGCACGTTGCCGAGCCCCTGACGGCTCTCCGGGTCCATCTCCTCCGGCATCAGGGCGGGCAGTGCACGGTCCAGCGCCTTCGCCCGCAGCGTCGCCTCCGCGTGCCGGCCGCACGCCGCCAACGCCGATACCACCCACCAGCTGGCCGGCAGGAAAGCCCCCTCCCGGCCGGTGAAGCCGTCCTCCCCGCCGGGTTCGTAGCGGTAGAGGAACGGTGCACAGTCCAGTGCGGCCACGGTCGCGTCGACCAGGCGGGAAGCGCGTGGATCCCGCCGGTCGAACATCCGGAAGACCACGGCCATCAGCGCGCTGGCGTCGGCCGAGGGTCCCTCGTCGTCGTACGCCTGAGGCAGGCTGCCGTCCTCGCGCAGGGCCGCCACCACTCGGTCGCGGGCTGCCGCCCGGGCCCGCTTCCACCTTCCGCGCCGGACGTGGGGACGCCAGCCGCGGGCGATCCAGATGGCGCGATCCAGGGCCAGCCAGATGCCGATGTCGGCACTCACCAGGTCCTTTGGCTCCCGCAGCTCCCAGATGCCAGACGTCTTGCGCTCCAGCCCGTCCCCGGAGAGCTGATCGGCGATCGTGCGCACGAGCTCCCACACGTCGTGGTCGAGGCTGCCCCCGTTCTGCAGGTGGAGCGAGACGGCCTCCACCAGCAGACCGAGCGCGTCGTACTGCAGCTGGTCCTTGGCGTCGTTGCCGACCCGGACCGGCAGCGAGCCGGCCCAACCGGCGACGTCCGACACCTCCCGTTCGGCCGGGACGGCTTGACCGCGGACGTCGGTCATCGGCCCACTGGGCAGCCGGTGCTCGGAGGTCTGCGAGACGACGAAGCGCAGGTAGCGCTCTGCCATGTCGCGGCGGCCGAGCAGCCCGGCGACCGACACGGCGAGGGAGGCATCCCGCAGCCAGGTGTAGCGGTAGTCGAACTGCCGGTCGTGGCCCGGCGACTCCGGCAGCGAGGTGGTCGGCGAGGCGACCACGGCGCCGGTCTCGGCATAGGTGCACAGCTGCAGGACCCGCAGGGCGTCAGCGGCCCGCTCAGGTGCCGTGTGGGGTAAAAACGCACCTGCGACCAGCCGGTCGTCCTCAGCCTGTGCCTGGTCGAGGTCGGCCTGCAACGACGGCACGTCGGCGACGCGCTGGGGGTCGAAGGTCACCACCAGTGCTGCCCATTGACCCCGGGCCGCGGTCAGCCTGCTGCGCAGCCATCGGCCGTCCAGGTACGAGGTGCCGCCGAGCACCCGGACCTGCCGCCCGGCGACGTACGCCGTGCTGCCCTCCCAGGTCGCCCAGGGCTGGTCGAACCCGCCGAGGGCCAGCTCGTGCTCCAGCTCGAGGTCCTCATCGATCCCACGGACGAGGCGGACGAGCGTCGTACCCCGGTCGTCGGCGCAGTGCAGGGCGTCCCGGGTCTCGAGGCGGCCGCGCGGGCTCTGCAGCACCGTGTCGAGGACCGGAGCGGCAACCCGGCCGGCAGCGGCAGACATCCGCACCCCGAGCCAGCGAGCGGCTGCGCCGTCCTGGTCGAGCAGGGACCAGAGCACCGGCGGGTCATCCATCACCGGCGCGCACCACCAGTCGACCTCGCCGGCCGGGCGCAGCAGGGCGGTCGCGCTGCCGTCGCCGAGGAGCCGATGCGCGGCGATCGGCGGTGCGTAGGAGCTCACCGCACCTTCTCGGCGAGCTCCCCTAGCGGTGGCTCGTAGGCCTCGCCGAAGGTGGGGAAGGCATGCACGACGTCGGTCAGCAACGACAGGGGGACCTCGGCCCGGATGGCCAGCGTGGCCTCGGACAGCCATTCGTCCGCCTTCGGCCCGATCGCAGCGGCGCCGATCAGGACGCCGCGGTCGCGATCCGCGGTCAGCACGAGGCGACCGCCCGCACTACCCTCGGTCGCCGTCCGGGCGACCTCGGCCAAGTCCATGACTGCGGTCACGGCGTCAATCCCCTGCTGCTGGGCGGCTTCCGCGTCCATGCCGACACTGGCCACCGCCGGATCGGTGTAGACGACGCGAGGGATAGCCCGGTAGTCGGCCTGCCGGTCCCGGCCCAGCAGGTTTCCGGCGAGGACGCGGGCCTGGTAGTTGGCCGTGTGGGTGTACGGCGCCGTGCCGGTCACGTCGCCAGCCGCCCACACATGCTGCTGGCCCTGCACCCGGCAGCTGTCGTCGACCTTCAGCTGGCCGTCGTCCCCGGGCTCGATACCGAGCAGATCCAGCCCGAGCCCGGCCGTCGTCGGTATCCGTCCGACCGCCACCAGCAGTCGTGCCGCCTCGACCTTGGTCCCGTCGGACAGGTGGACGCGAGCCGAGCCCTCCTGGCTGAGCTCCGCGCGCTGGACCTCCACGCCGAGCCGCACATCGATGCCGTCACCGCGCAGGACCGTCGCCAAGGCGGTGGCGATGCTCGGCTCCTCTCTCCCGATGAGCTGCGGACCGGACTCGACCAGAGTGACCCGTACGCCGAAGCGGGCGTGGGCCTGCGACAGCTCGCAGCCGACCGCGCCACCGCCCATGACGAGCAGCGATTCCGGGCGGTCCTGCGCGGACAGCGCCTCGTCGGAGGTCCAGGTCGGGACCCGGTCCAACCCCTCGATCTTCGGCTGGACCGGCGTGGACCCGGTGCTGATGACCAGGTCGGTCCAGGCGAGCTCCCTGCCGTCAACGTCGAGGACGCCTGGCCGACTGACGTGCCCCCTCCCGCGCACCAGGACGACGCCCGCCTGCTGGACTCCCCGGGCGGCCTCGCTGTCGTCGCGGCCTTCCGCCACCTCGTCGCGCCGGGCCACCGCGGCTCGGAACGCCAGGTCCTCGTCATCCAGGGTGAGCGGCGCGGCAGCGCCGCCGAGCTCGCGCACCTCTTTGGCCTGCGCCCTGGCCTCGGCGCTGCGCAGCATCGACTTGCTCGGCATGCACGCGACGTACGGGCACTCACCGCCGACGCGCAGCGCCTCGACCAGGGCCACACTGCGTCCCTCGGCCGCCACGGCGTTGGCGATGGACTCACCGGCTGAGCCGGCTCCGAGCACGACAACATCGTAGGTCTCCATGCTCAGTTCTTCACCGCAGCGGCGCGTCGTCACACCTGCCAGCAGCAGGGGCCAGCCCGGCCAGCGCCTGGAACAGGTCTGCGATCAGGTCCGCCGGGTCTTCCAGACCGATCGACAGGCGTACGGCGCCCGGGTCGATGCCGGCTGCCCGCAACCCCTGCTCGTCGAGCATCTGGTGGGTGGTGGTCGCGACGTGCACCGCCTTGCTGACGGTGCCGCCGACGCTGGTCGCCCGCTCGATCAGCTGCAGACCATCCACCAGCGCCATCCCCGCCGCCCGACCGCCGTAGGGCGTGACGGTGACGACCGCGCCGTAACGACCGTCGTCGAACAGCCGCAGCGCCAGGGCGTGACTTCGGTGCCCCGGCAGGCCGGGGTGGTCGACGGCCGCGACGGCGGGGTGCTCCTGAAGGCTGCCGGCGACCTGCAGTGCCGTGGCGCACTGCCGGGCGACCCGGAGCGGCAGGGTCTGCAGCCCCCGGGAGAGCAGGGCGGCCTCGTCGGGGGCGAGTGACCCGCCAAGGTCGTGCCGGACCTGTCCGATGCGGTTCACCAGCCCGGCCGGACCCACGACGACGCCGCCGGTCGCGTCACTGTGACCCCCGAGGTACTTGGTGGCCGAGTGCACGACCAGGTCGACGCCGTACTCGATCGGGCGGCAGACGGCCGGGCTGGCGAAGGTCGCGTCTACCGCGAAGGGCACGCCCGCGGCCCGGGCCAGTGCGGACAGGCCCGGGAGGTCGGCGACCGTCATGCTGGGGTTGGCCATGACCTCGCCCCACAGCAGGGCCGCACCTGGCAAGGCCAGCTCGACGGCGGCCAGGTCGGTCAGGTCCACGAAGTCCGTGCGGACACCGAACCGGCCCAGCTGCCGCACCAGCAGGGACCAGGTCCCGCCGTACAGCTCGCGCGGTGCGACGACCCGGGCACCGGCGGCGGTGAGGGCCAGCACGGTCGTGCTGATGGCGGCCATGCCGCTGGCGAAGGCCTGGCCGGCCGCTGCCCCCTCGAGAGCCGCGACGGCGTCGGCGAAGGCGGCAGCCGTCGGTCCTTCCGTGCGGCCGTAGGTCCAGCCGGCCGCACGCCCGGCGAAAACGTCCGCCGCCTGCTGCGCGGAATCGAGGACAAACGTCGTCGACCGGTGCACCGGCGGCACGAGCGGGCGCTGTCCCATGACGCGCGGCGCTGGGCCGTGGACCGCCCGGGTGCCCTCTCCCGGCGTCATTCGGCCTTGGTGTCGCGGCTCATCAGGCTGCGCACCATCTGGGCCGGCGTCATGCCGTCGTGCACGACGCTGACCACGTGGGCGGTGATGGGCATGTCGACGTCGTGCTTGTGCGCGAGGTCGAGGATCGACCGGCAGCTCTTGACTCCCTCGGCCGTCTGCTGCTTTTGCGCCAGGATCTCCGCCAGGGTCTGGCCACGGCCCAGTTTCACGCCGAAGGTCCGGTTGCGCGACAGCGGTGACGTGCAGGTGGCCACCAGGTCCCCGAGACCGGCCAGGCCGGAGAAGGTCATCGGGTCGGCCCCCAGTGCGGCACCGAGGCGCGCCGTCTCGGCCAGGCCGCGGGTGATCAGGGAGGCCTTGGCGTTGTCCCCGAAGCCCATCCCCTCGGCCATCCCGACGACCAGCGCGATGACGTTCTTGACCGCCCCACCGAGCTCACAGCCCAGCACGTCGGTGTTGGTGTAGGGCCGGAAGTAACCGGTGGTGCACGCGTTCTGGAGCCGTTCTGCGGCCGCCAGATCACTGCAGGCCACGACCGAAGCAGCCGGTTGGCCGCTAGCGATCTCCTTGGCCAGGTTGGGTCCGGAGACGACCGCGACCCGGTTGAGCGGCACGTCGGCCACCTCGACGATGACCTCGCTCATGCGCTTGGTGGTGCCGAGCTCGACACCCTTCATGAGGCTCACCAGCACCGAGTCCCTAGGCAGCGAGGCAGCCACCGCGGCGAGGTTCTCACGCAGGCTCTGCGACGGGACGGCCAGCACCACGAAGTCGACGCCCTCGACGGCCTCCCGCGGGTCGGTTGTCGCCGACAGGTTGTGCGGCAGCGCGATTCCCGGCAGGTAGTCGGGGTTCTCGTGCCCGTCGCGGACGGCGTCCGCCAGCTCCTCACGGCGGGCCCACAGCACGGTGTCCGTTCCGGCGTCCGCCAGCACCTTCCCGAACGCCGTCCCCCACGAGCCGGTCCCCAGCACTGCGGCTCTGCTCACGCCGACCTCCGGTCTGCCTGAGCCTTGTCGCCGCTGCCGTCCTGGTCGTGGACGTGGACGTGCACCGGGGCGGTCTCGCTCCTCAGACCCTCGAGCTGACGGGTGATGCCGGCCATCACGGCGGTTGTCGCCTCCTGCAGCACCTCACTGGTGAGCCCCTTGCCGTCCCACGGTGACAGGTCGATCGGCTCGCCCGCTGACAGGGTCATGACGTGCCGCGGCAGCAGGTGCAACCCCTTGCTCCGGTAGGAGTCGTGCACCTCCTGAGCGCCCCACTGCGCCACGGGGATGACCGGGGCGCCGGACAGCAGAGCCAGCCGGGCAACTCCGGTGCGGGCCTGCATCGGCCACTTCTGCGGGTCGCGGCTGACGGTTCCCTCGGGGTAGATCGCGACGCACTCACCGGCCTGCAGCGCCGCCACCGCGTCCCTGAGGGCGAGGCTGGCGTCCGCCGTGCGGCGGTGGACGGGGATCTGCTTGGTACCCCGCATGACCCGTGGCACCAAGCCGTTTCCCTTGAACAGGCTCGACTTGGCCATGTACCTCGGCAGTCGTCCGGCACCGAAGATCACGAAGTCCGCCAGCACGATGGGATCGACGAGGCTGATGTGGTTCGCCGCCAGGATCATCCCGCCCTCAGCGGGGACCCGCTCGAGGTGCCGCCACTGAGGGCGGGTAAACAGCAGCAGCGGTGGTTTCAGGATCAGCACCGCCAGCCGGTACCAGAACCCGATCCGTCCCAGCCGCACGCCGCGCACCTCCTGCTCCTCATGCCGGCCGCCCTGCCGGTGCCGCAGTCTCCCGTGCGGTCGGTGGCGCTGTCGAGGAGGCTGCGAGACTCACGGCGTGCCGGGCTCCTGGGGCGTCGTCGTCCCCGTCAAGCGCCTCGCTCTGGCCAAGACCCGCCTTTCCCCGTACGGCGACGAGGCGCGCGCGGCCCTGGCCCTTGCCTTCGCGGCCGACGTCGTAGAGCAGGCGTTGTCATGCCCGGAGGTCGGTGACGTGCTGGTCGTGACCGATGACCCGATCGCAGCCGGTGTCCTTGCAGGGCTGGGGGCGCGCATCGAACCCGACGATCCGGGGGCCGGGCTCAACCCCGCCCTGCAGCACGGCGTGGACCGGCTGCGGTCTTCCGGCGCCGGGCGGGGGGTGGCCACCGTGGCTGCCGACCTGCCGGCTGCCCGACCGGGCGACCTGGCCGCAGTGCTGTGCGCGGTTCAGCCGGGACAGCGGGCCTTCGTCACCGACTCCGGCAGGGTCGGGACGACTCTGCTCGCGGCCGGGCCGGGCGCCGACCTGCACCCCGCCTACGGCTTCGGTTCGCGAGCGCAGCACCTGGCGTCGGGGGCGACCGAGCTGCTGGCAGCCGACGGGTTGCGCCGTGATGTGGACACCCCGGGGGATCTCGCGATCGCCCTGCGGCTCGGAGTCGGCCGGCATACGGCAGCGGCGGTGGCCCTGTTGTCTTGGGCACCATGACGGCAGGCGACGACTCGACGCCGGCCGGGGCGGTATCCGGTCCGGTGGCCGGCGCGGTCGCCGGGGCGGTGGCCGGTGCAGGTACAGCCGCACGCGGCGGCGACCTGACCGGGCAGGCGACTGTCCGTGACTGGCGCGCCGGATCCGGCGGTTCGGCGCTGCGCGACGATGGGACAGTCGTGACCCTGCCGCCGGAGTGCCTGCAGGACAGCGCCTTCCGCTTTCTGAGATCCGGCCAGCGGGTGCAGCTGCACGTGCGCGACGGCTTCGTCATCCGGGTCGACCTGCCCGGTCGATAGCTCTGCCGACCTGCGTCGTCGGTAGTCCGCCGACCTGCCCGGTCGATAGCTCCGCCCACCTGCGCGGTCGGCGGCGTCCGGCATACGCCGAAGGGCCCCGGTCCACGACCGGGGCCCTTCGATTGCCAGCTACAGAGCGAACTAGCGGCGGGTGCTGGCCTTCTTGGCCGGCCCGGCCTTGGCCGTCGTCCTGGCGGGGGCCTTGCTGGCAGCAGCCTTCGATGGCGCGTCGCTGGCCAGCGTCTTGGCCGCAGCCCTTTTCGCGGGCGCCTTTGTGTCGCTCGAGGCCAAGGTCTTGGCTGCTGCCGACTTGGCCGGGGCCTTGCTGGCAGCACCCTTGCTGGCAGCGCCCTTGCTGGCAGCGCCCTTAGCCGGCGCCTTGGCAGCCAGCGTCTTGGCCGCGGTCGTCTTCGCGGGTGCCTTTGTGGCATTGCCGGCCGCGGTCTTGGTTGCAGCCGACGCGGAGGGTGACCTGGTGCTGGCGGCCTTGGCCGGGGCCTTCGCCACCCGCCCCGCTGTGGAGGCGCGGCTGGTCGGAGCGGCCTTTGCGACGGCGCGTGCCGTACCCGTGGCCCGGCTCGAGGTGGCCGCCGCGACCTTCTTGGCGCCGCTGACGACATCCTTGAAACCCTGCCCAGGGCGGAACTTCGGCACAGACGTCTTCTTGAGCTTGACCGTCGCACCGGTAGCGGGATTGCGGGCGGTTCGCGCCTTGCGCTCCACCTTCTCGAAGACGCCGAACCCGGCGATGCCAACTTTGTCGCCCTTGGCGACGGCCCGGGTCACGGTCTCGACGATGGCCTCGACCGCGTTGGAAGCGGTCCTCTTGTCACCGATGCGGTCGGTGATGGCCTCGATCAGCTCGGCCTTGTTCACTCGCGTCTCCTCCGAAGCACTGACGAGGCGATCTGCCCCTTGCCGAAAAGGTAGAGCGCGCGGGGGCGCACGTCGACCACCGAGCGCTGCGAGTTCGCCTGTGTCGCAACCGAAGTGGCCGGGCCGCGGCCGCGAACGCCTACTACGTAGCCGGTCTGTCAGAATCATGCCCGGGCCGCCATCCGGCATCTAGATCCGCGAAGAACCGGTCCAGGCGGGCCGATGAACGGGTCGCGTCATGCTTGGCCGCGTCACTGATTGCCAGCAGTCTCCTTGCTATACCGGCCTTCTCGTCCTGGGGAAGGTCCATGGAAGCAATCCGGCGATGCCCATCGCGCAGCCGGCCGGCGAGGTCCGCCAGCAGCTTGTCGTCATCCATGCCGACATGGTTGCAGCCGGTCAGAACCGCGTGCTGACCGGCTTCCAGCTCGGGCGACGTGCCTCGAAGTCACTGATGTCCTGCTCATGTCGCAAGGTGAGCCCGATGTCGTCCAGGCCCTCCATGAGGCGCCAGCGGGTGAAGTCGTCGAGCTCGAAGGGCGCGGTGATGCCCTCAGCCCGCACCTCACGGGCCTCGAGGTCGACTGTCACCTCAGCTGCCGGATGGTCCTCCACCAAGGCCATCAGCTCGGTCAGGGAGCTGACGGCCAGCTGCACCGGGAGCAGTCCACCCTTGAGGCTGTTGCCCCTGAAGATGTCGGCGAAGCGGGAGCTGATGACGGCGCGGAATCCGAAGTCCGTCAGGGCCCATACCGCGTGCTCCCGCGAGCTGCCGGTCCCGAAGTTCTCACCGGCCACGAGGATGCTGGCCCCCTGCCGCTGCGGGTCGTTGAGCACAAAGGACGGGTCCTCCCGCCACTGCGCGAACAGGCCCGCTCCGAAGCCGGTTCGCTCGACGCGCTTGAGCCAGTCGCTGGGGATGATCTGATCGGTGTCCACGTCGCTGCGCCGCAGCGGCACAGCGGTGCCGGTCAGGGTGGTGAAGGGCTCCATCACGGCTCCAGGTCGGACGGGGCGGCGAGGCGGCCGACGATCGCGGTGGCGGCAGCGACCTGCGGGGAGACCAGGTGGGTGCGACCACCACGGCCCTGCCGGCCCTCGAAGTTGCGATTGCTGGTGCTGGCGCTGCGCTCACCGGGGCGCAGGGTGTCCGGGTTCATCCCGAGGCACATGGAGCACCCGGCGTTGCGCCACTCGGCACCGGCGGCGGTGAAGACCTCATCGAGGCCCTCCTGCTCGGCCTGCTCCTTGACCAGCATCGAGCCGGGGACGACGAGCATCCGCACGCCGTCCGCGACCTGCTTGCCGCGCAGGACACCAGCAGCGGCGCGCAGGTCCTCCATCCGACCGTTGGTGCACGAGCCGAGGAAGACGGTGTCCACGACGACGTCCCGCATGGCCGTGCCTGCCGTCAGGCCCATGTACGCCAGCGCCCGCTCGGCCGAGTCACGCGCGTTGCCCGCCGGCAGGGTGTACGGCTCCGGGACGACACCGGACAGCGCTACCCCCTGCGCCGGGTTGGTCCCCCAGGTGACGAACGGGCTGACGGTCGAGGCGTCCAGGACCACCTCCTCGTCGAAGACCGCGTCGTCATCCGTGCCCAGCGCGTCCCAAGCGGCGACCGCGGCGGTCCAGTCGGCGCCGCTGGGCGAGTGCGGGCGATCCTCGAGGTACGCGTACGTCGTGGCGTCGGGGGCGATCATCCCGGCACGGGCCCCCCACTCGATGCTCATGTTGCAGACCGTCATGCGGCCCTCCATCGACAGCGCACGGATCGCCTTGCCGCGGTACTCCACGACGTAGCCCTGGCCACCGCCGGTGCCGACCTGCGCGATGAGCGCCAGCACCAGGTCCTTCGCGGTCGTGCCGGCGGGCAGGTCGCCCTCGACGGTCACCGCCATCGTGCGGGGCTTGGGAAGCAGGAGCGCCTGCGTGGCCAGCACGTGCTCGACCTCGGTGGTGCCGATGCCAAAGGCAAGCGCTCCGAAGGCACCATGGGTGCTGGTGTGGCTGTCGCCGCAGACGATCGTCATGCCGGGCTGGGTGATGCCCAACTGCGGACCGATGACGTGCACGATGCCCTGCCCGCTGTCACCCATCGGGTGCAGTCGGATCCCGGACCTCGAGCAGTTGCGCCGCAGGGTCTCCACCTGGATGCGGCTGACCGGGTCCGTGATCGGGCCCTGCAGCAGGTCCGTCGGGACGTTGTGGTCCTCCGTCGCGAGCGTCAGGTCGGGGCGACGGACCGGGCGGCCGGCCATCCGAAGGCCATCGAAGGCCTGCGGGCTGGTTACCTCGTGGACGAGGTGGAGGTCGATGTAGAGCAGGTCAGGCTCACCCTCGGCCCGTCGTACGACGTGGTCGTCCCAGACCTTCTCGGCGAGCGTGCGACCCATGCCGCTCCCTTGCTGTCTCGAATGTTGAGATGGCAGTATCAACTTGTGGAACAGACTAGCGGAGTCGGTGTTCTCGACAAGGCCGTCCTGGTGCTCGGTGCCGTCCAAGACGGCGCGCACTCGCTGGCGGCGCTCACCGAGGTGACGGGATTGTCCAGAGCCACGACGCACCGGTTGTCGGTGGCCCTCGAGGTGCACCGGCTGCTCGCGCGCGGGGGTGACGGCCGTTGGCGGCTCGGGCCGCGGTTGGCTGAGCTGGCTGGCCAGCAGACTGACGACCTCGTCGATCGGGCGCAGCCGGTGCTGGTCGGCTTGCGAGACCTCACCGGCGAGAGCGCGCAGCTCTACCGGCGGCGACGTCGTGAGCGGCTGTGCGTCGCGGCTGCAGATCTCGGCAGTGGGCTGCGTGACACGGTGCCGGTCGGCGCCGTCCTGGCCATGACGGCCGGGTCGGCCGCCCAGGTCCTGCTGGCCTGGGCGGGAGAGGACGTGCCGGCCAGATCGGCCTTCACCACCCGAACACTGGCCGAGGTCCGCCGCCGGGGCTGGGCGCACTCGGTCGCCGAGCGGCAGGCAGGCGTCGCCTCGGTCTCTGCCCCCGTGTGGGCTGGTGGGGAGGTCGTCGCGGCAATCAGCGTGTCCGGCCCGCTCGACCGGCTGACCCGCTTCCCCGGCCGATTGCACGCCGCCGCCGTCACCGCAGCAGCCCGGGACCTGTCGACGCCCTAGTCCCCAGCGCCGGCATGCAGGCTGGTCGCGCGGGATGTGCGCGGCGCACCGGCAGCGGATGCGCACGTCCGGCACACGGCGGGACGGGGACCAGTTGCCTCCCCTAGCGGTCAGGGTCGATAACCCACGGCTGCCGGCGCTTCCAGCCGACGGGGTGCCCAGGTGACGGACCGGTGGCGCTGGCGATCCTGCGGGCTACGACCCGGACATCTCGGCAGCCCTCGGGCTGGACCTGGACCCCGACCGGCCCGCCCCGCACAACGGATGGCCCGCTGCCCTCATCGGACAGCGGGCTCTCGTGGTACCCCCGAGCGGATTCGAACCGCCGCTACCGCCGTGAGAGGGCGGCGTCCTAGGCCGCTAGACGACGGGGGCCGGGACCTTGCCTTGTGAAGTTGTCGGGTTGGAGGGGCGTACCCGGCCATGCTCCGGCGGGCACGTGCTGGGGTACCTGGACTCGAACCAAGACTAACTGAACCAGAATCAGTTGGGCTGCCAATTACCCCATACCCCAAGGCGTTGCAGGTGAGGAGTCTAGCCGATGCGGCGGCCCGCCTCACCGGCCGGTCTCCGCAGCCCGCAACCGGCGGAGCACCCGCTTCTTGCCCAGTAGCGCCATCGACTCGGGCAGCGGCGGCGCGATCGCTGAGCCGCAAACCGCCGCCCGCACCGGGGCGTAGGCCTTGCCCCGCTTGAGCCCCAGTCCGTCCAGCAGGGCGGCGTCCATGGCGGCCTGCACCGCCTCGACGGTCCAGTCGCCAACCCCCTCCAGCGCGTCGGCGCAGGCCATCAGCACCGCGGCCGAGCCCTCCCCGAGGGACTTCTGCGCAGCTGCCGGCTCGACGACGAAGGCGTCCTCCGGAACGAACAGGAAGCGCAGCAGGTCAGGCGCCTGCGAGAGCACTGCCAGCCGGGTCTGGACCAGCGGGACGGCGCCGGCGAGCAGGGCCGCGTGGCCCGCGGACCCGTCGTACAGGCCGGCGGTCTGCAGGAAGGGGGCCAGCCGGGCGGCGAGGTCATCGGGTGCGAGCTCGCGCAGGTAGTGCCCGTTCAGCCAGCCCAGCTTGTCGAGGTCGAAAACCGGGCCGACCGGGTTCACCCGAGCCCAGTCGAAGGACGCCGAGAACTCCGCGAAGCCAAAGATCTCCTGCCCCGAGGGCGGCGAGTAACCGAGCAGGCCGAGGAAGTTCAGCAGCGCCTCCGGCAGGTAGCCCTGCTCCTGAAACCAGGTCAGCCGGGCCGCCGGGTTCTTCCGCTTGGAGATCTTGCTTTTGTCGACGTTGCGCAGCAGGGGCATGTGCGCGAACTGCGGCCGCTCCCAGCCCAGCCAGTCGCACAGCAGCAGGTGCTTGGGGGTCGAGGAGATCCACTCCTCGCCGCGCACGACGTGCGTGATGGCCATCAGGTGGTCATCGACGACGACGGCCAGGTGGTAGGTCGGGAAACCGTCGGCCTTGAGGATGACCTGGTCGTCCGGCCGCGGGGCGTTGACCTCGCCGCGGATGAGATCTGGGAAGTGCAGCGGTACGTCGTCCGGGATGAGCATCCGCACGACGGACGCATCCGAGGCGCCAGGAAGCGCGGCCCGCTGCTCGGCGGTCTTGCCCAGGCACAGCCGGTCGTAGCCTGTCGGCACCTTGCGCCGCTGCTGCTCCTCACGCATCTCCTGCAGCCGGGCGGGAGTGCACCAGCAGCGGTAGGCGTGCCCGTCGGCCAGCAACTGCTCTATGTACGGCGCGTAGGTCCCGAGCCGCTCGCTCTGGCGGTAAGGCGCGTACGGGCCGCCCTTGTCCGGGCCTTCGTCCCAGTCCAGGCCGAGCCAGCGCAGCGTGTCGTAGACCTGCTGCTCGCTGTCGGCCCGGAAGCGGGCCCGGTCGGTGTCCTCGACCCGCAGCACGAACTGGCCCCCCTGCTGACGCACGAAGGCCAGGTTGAACAAGGACATGTACGCCGTGCCGACGTGCGGGTCACCGGTCGGCGACGGCGCCACCCGTAGCCGGACGCTCACGGCCGCGCCACCACCGGGTTGGTCAGCGGGCCGATGCCCTCCACCAGCACGGTCACGGCGTTGCCAGGCACCAGCGGCCCGACGCCGGCGGGCGTGCCGGTGAGGACGACGTCCCCTGGCAGCAGCGTCATGAATGCCGTGATCCACTCCAGGATGGCCGGGACGTCGTGCAGCAGCTGGGAGGTGCGGCCGTCCTGGCGGACCTCGCCGTCGACGGCACACTGCACCGCGACGTCCCGCACGTCGAGCTCGGTCTCGACCCAGGGACCGATCGGGCAGAACGAGTCGTGCGACTTGCCTCGGGTCCACTGCTGGTCCTGCTGCTGGTGGTCGCGGGCCGTCACGTCGTTGCCGCAGGTGTAACCGAGCACCACGTCGAGGGCCCGCTCGCGCGGCACCTCGCGGCACAGCCGGCCGATGACCACCCCCAGCTCGGCCTCGTGGTCGACACGAGAGCTGTTGCGGGGCAGCACGATCGCATCACCGGGGCCGATGACCGACGTGGATGGCTTGAGGAAGACCACCGGGCTCGCCGGCGTGTCCCCGCCCATCTCGGCCACGTGATCGGCGTAGTTCTTGCCGATGCAGACCACCTTGCTGGGTAGCACCGGTGACAGCAGGCGGACAGCGGCCATCGGAAGACGCGCCCCGGTCAAGGACAGTGGGCCGAAGGGGTGGCCGGCGACGGCCGCGACCACGAGGTCGGCGGGGTCGGAACCGGGCCCCTCGACGACGCCGAACGACACCGCCCCCTCGAAGGAGAAGCGGGCGATGCGCACGTTGAGCCCTTCATCAGCAGCGGACCTGTCGGCGGCAGGAACGAGGCTAACCGGCGACCAGCCGGGCGATCGGCGGCCACCGTGGCCGGGACCGCGACCAGCCGCCGTCCGCCCGGCTCACGCGTTGGTGAGCTCGGGTAGCGGGCTGACCCGCGGGTCCTCGGCCTCGGCGAAGTAGTCGCCCGGCTCGGTGGCGTCCCGGCCGCTGTCCACGTGCGCGGCGCGCAGCACCAGGGTGCCGCCCACGCTGATGATCAGGTTGATGACGAAGGCCGTCAGCGCGATGTACCCGTTCCTGCCGTTCAGGAAGGGGATCTCGGCCGAGGAGCCGCCGAAGTGCTTGTGGGTGGCAGGATTGACGACCTGGTAAGCCTTCACGGTGCCGTAGGTCATCGAGACCGCCCACCCGGTGAGCAGCGCCCAGCGGTGGAACCACCGGGTGAACAGCCCGAAGACGATGGCCGGGAACGTCTGCAGCATCCAGATCCCGCCCAGCAGCTGGAAGTTGATGGCCAGCGTCTTGTCCAGCGCCAGCACGAACAGCAGGGCGCCGATCTTGACCACCAGCGAGACCAGCTTGCTGACGCGGGCCTCCTCCGCCGGCGTCGCGGCCGGTCGGAAGAACTCCCGGTAGATGTTGCGGGTGAACAGGTTCGAGGCGGCGATGGACATGATGGCTGCGGGGACGAGTGCACCGATCGCGATCGCCGAGAACGCGATGCCGACAAACCAGCTCGGGAACATCTGCTCGAACAGCCGGGGTACGGCGAGCTGCGCGTTGGGCTTGCCGTCCAGCCCCACGGTGGTCACCTTGGCAGCGAGCGCCATGAAGCCCAGCAGCGCGATCAGGCCCAGCAGCAGCGAGTACGCCGGGAGCAGCGAGGCGTTGCGCCGACCGGTGTCACGGCTGCGCGAGGACAGCACCGCAGTGATGCTGTGGGGGTACATGAACAGCGCCATGGCGGAGCCGAGCGCGAGGGTCGCGTAGGGCCAGAAGCCAGCAGCACCAGGGACGATCGAGCCCTTCGGCTTGCCGGTAGCCGGGCTCTTCTGCGCCAGCGAGGTCTTGGCCGCGTCGAAGATGTGGCCCCAGCCGCCGAGCTTGCTGGGGATGTAGAGGACCGCCACGATCACGACCAGGTAGATGAGGATGTCCTTGACAAAGGCGATCAGTGCCGGCGCACGAAGGCCGGAGCTGTAGGTGTAGGCCGCCAGCGCCGCGAACGCGATGAACAGCGGCAGGTCGGCCAGCAGCTTGTTCCCGCCTCCGCCGACCCCCATCACCTCGAGCACCGCCTGGATGCCGACCAGCTGCAGCGCGATGTACGGCATGGTCGCCAGCAGGCCGGTCAGGGCGACGGCGAGAGCAAGGGAGCGTGAGTCGTAGCGCCCACGCACGAAGTCCGCCGGCGTGACGTAGCCGTGCCGGTGCGAGACCGACCACAGCCGTGGCAGGAACAGGAACACCAGCGGGTAGACGATGATGGTGTAGGGCACCGCGAAAAAGCCCACCGCGCCGCTGGCGAACATCAGCGCCGGCACCGCCACGAACGTGTAGGCCGTGTAGAGGTCGCCGCCCAGCAGGAACCAGGTGACCAGCGTGCCGAAGCCTCGGCCCCCCAGGCCCCACTCGTCCAGGTTGGCCAGGCTGCCGGCTCGCCGCCAGCGCGAGGCGGCGAAGCCGATGATCGTGACCAGCAGGAACAGCACGACGACGATCGTCAGCGCGACGACGTCCACGGAGTGCAGGTGCGTCTTCACCGGGGGCCTCCGTCCCGGGCCTCGAGGCGGTCACGCGGCCGCTCGACCTTGCGCACGATGACGTAGGCGACCAACGTCAGCGCAGCGCTGATCACCACCCAGAGGAACTGGTACCAGTAGAAGAACGGGAAGCCGAGGAACCGCGGCGTCTCCTTGGCATAGCTGGACACCCACAGCAGGGCGACGAACGGGGCAGCCAGCAGGACGCCGGCCACGGCGTACGCCGCGCCCTTGCCCTTGGCGGCTGCCTCCGCGCCGTTCCCGGAGCCGGACGGGACCTGGACGCTCATGGCTGGACCTCCTGGAGCGGAGGGGCGATCAGCGTTGATCGTCCCTGTCGCCGCGCACCCTAGGTGATCCGGGTCACGACGTCACAACGTCTGGAAGGCCGCCCGGTGGTCACGCAGGAAGTCCTCGAACGAGCGCGCCCGACGACCTGTCGCCTTCTGCACCTCGTCAGTGGTGACGGCCGCGCCGCCGCTCCGGTAGACCGTGGTGAGCTCCACCAGGGAATCGGCCAGCCACGGGGACATCCCGGCCGCGACCATCGCCTCGCGGGCCGCAGCCGGCGGAACGTCCTGGTAACGGACCGGCTTGTCCAGAGCGCTCGAGAACCGCTCTGCCACCTGGGTGTAGGTCAGGGCCTCTGGACCGGTCACCGTGTAGCTCGCGCCCTCGTGGCCGTCAGTGGTCAACACGTGCGCCGCCACCGCAGCGACGTCGCGCGAGTCGACGTGGCTTACCGCCCCGTCACCCGCCGGCGTCGCGAACTGCCCGGTCTCGGAGATGCTGCCTGCCCACGCCAGCGTGTTCTGCATGAAGACGGACGGCGCGAGCACCGTGTGGGGCAGGCCGCTGGCCCGCAGGTGCTCAACGACCGCGGCGTGCTGCTCACCCAGGGCGGTCCGGCCCTGGTGGTAGCCGGCAGCAGCGAGCTTGACCACCCGCACCTGACCGTGCGCAGCGGCTGCCGCCTCCACGACGGCCTTCTCCTGCTCGGCCATCCGTTCGCCGGCCGGGCTCAGCAGGAACACCCGGTCCACGCCTGCACAGGCCCGGTGCAACGAGGCAGGGTCGTCGAAGTCGCCGATAGCGGTCTCGCAGTCGTAGCCCCGCAGGGTATCGGCCTTCTCCGCACTGCGGACCAGCGCGCGCACGGGATGGCCGCCCCGGGAGAGCTCGGACAGCAGGTGGCTCCCGACGTTGCCGGTCGCTCCGGTGAGCAGGATCATGGCGATCACCTTTCGCGTGAGGTAGCCCCGAGGTCAGGCCTGCCTCAGCAGCCCCGCCGTGTAGGCCTGCTCGAGAGCCTGCCATGAGGCCTCGATGACGTTCTCGTGAGTCGCGCACCATCGCCAGGTTCTCCGCGGGCGTGGTGCGCGGCGCGCGCTCGACGTGCCGGACGTCCCCCGCCAGCCGCCCTCGACGAAGCCGACCCGAGGTCGTCGACGTGCCGGGCGATCGCCAGCTTGTCGTTGACCGACAGGGACAACCCCTCGCGCTGCGCACCGTCGCGCAAGGTGGTGTCGTAGACGTGGAAGGCATCGGTCGGGCCGGTCATGCGGTGCGGGGTCCCCTAGTCGGCAGCGGCCCAAGGTAACCGGGCGGCAGAGGCGGGGTCCCCGCACCCCGCCCCCCGGACACCGCCTGCAGGGGAAGATCCACCGGGACCCGGCCGACGGCCACCAGCGCCCCGGCCGCCGCGGTGTCCAGAGGCAGCCCGAACAGGTGCCCCTGCACGAACGGGCAGTCCCACGACCGCAGAACCGCCAGCTGCTCCGTGGTTTCGACGCCCTCTGCCACCACCTGCTTGCCGATCCGGCGCAGCAACACCAGCACCGCGTCCAGCAGGTCGAGCGCGGCGGGATCGGCCCCTGGGCGGGGGATCAACGACCGATCGAGCTTGACGGTCTCGACCGGCAGTCGTACCAGCTGGCTCAGGCTGGACCAGCCGGTCCCGAAGTCGTCGAGGGCGAGCCGCACGCCGAGTCCGGTGAGCTCGGCCATGACCTCCAAAGCGGCCGGCAGGTCCTCCACCATCACCGACTCGGTCAGCTCGAGGACCAGCCGGCGCGGCTCGAGGCCGCTGTCGGCCAGTGCGTCCCGGACCTGCCGCACGACGACGCCGTCCCGCAGCTGCACGGCAGAGACGTTGACGGTGGTGCTCATACGAGCGCGGTGCGGCAGGTCGACGTGCCAGCGCCGCATCCCGGTGCACGCCTCCTGTAGGACCCACTCGCCGATCGGCACGATGAGCCCGGTCTCCTCGGCGAGCGGGACGAACGACTCGGGCAGCAGCTCGCCGCGCTCCGGGTGGTGCCAGCGCAGCAGCGCCTCCAGGGCGACGACGCGACCGCTCGAGACCTCGACGACGGGGTAGTGGCGCAGCGTGAGCTGGCCCAGCTGCGGCGCCGTCCGTAACGCCTCCACGAGCTCGGTGCGGGCGACGACGGCCTCGTGCAGTGCCGGCTCGAAGACGGCCAGCCGCCCCTTGCCACTGGACTTGGCGCTGTACATGGCGATGTCGGCGTCCCGCAGCAGGTCGCCCGGCAGGGCCCCTGGTCGGGTGCCGGCCACGCCCACGCTGGCCCCTAGCCGGGTCGGCCGACCCCCGACATCGAAGGCCTCGGCCAGGACCTCGACGAGGCGCTGCCCGAGCTGCCCGCCGGCCGCCAGGTCGTCATCACGCACCAGGATGACGAACTCGTCCCCACCCAGCCGTGCGACCAGCTCCCCTGCCCGGCAGGTACGACGCAACCGTCGCGCGACCTCGCACAGGACCTCGTCCCCTGCGCCGTGACCGAGGGTGTCGTTGATGTTCTTGAAGCCGTCCAGGTCCAGCAGCAGCAAGACTGCGGTGCGTCCCTCGTCCGCGACCTCCCGCAGCGCCTGACCGAAGCGGGTCCGGTTGGCCAGCCCGGTCAACGGGTCGGTGAGGGCGGCCAGCCGGAACTGCTCGTGCATGTGCAGGCGGTCGGTGATGTCAGCCAGCACCCCGATGTAGCCGAACGCCCGGCCGTCGTCACCCCGCAGCACAGCGGAGGACATCTCCACATCCACCTCGGTTCCGTCCTTGCGCAGCCGGCGCGCCTCGACCCGGGACACCCCACCGTCCTCGACCAGCCGGGCCAGGGTCGCCTCCTCGGCGTGCGAGCCAATCGTCGGGTTGGCCAGTCCCAGCACCTCCTCGGGCGCCCAGCCGAAGATCCGCTCGGCGCCCGGGTTCCACAACCGGATCCGCCCCTCCAGGTCCAGCTCGAGGATCGCGACCGGCGCCTTGTCGACCAGCGCTGACAATCGGCCCAGCGCCTCTTCCCGCTCCGCCTGCTGGGCGAGCAGCCGAGTGTGCAGGCGGGCGTTCTCGACGGCCAGGGAGGCCTGGGCGGCGTACATCTCGAGGAGCTCGAGCTGGTCCGGACCGGGGCGCAGCCCGTCGAGCGGCAGGTCGACGCTGATGACGCCGAGCAGACCGGCCCGCGGTGTGGACAGCCGTGCCAGCAGCTCGTCCCGGGGCTGCCACGCCACGACGTCAGGGACCGGCGCGATGTCGGGTACCCAGCTCGGCACCTCCTCGAAGTGCGCCTGGCCGGAGTAGTCGACCAGCAGGGCGCCGACGGGCTGGCACTGGGCGAGGTAGGCGTCCCAGCCGGCTCGGGTCCCTACGGTTCCGAGGAGGGCTTTTCGAGCCGCGTCCGGACCGGCGACGGCCACGACCTCGAGGTCGCCACCGTCCACGACCAGATTGACGACGGCGACCTGGAAGCCCAGGCCGTCGACGACGCCCTGCGCGACCGCCCGCAGGGTCGTCGCGAGGTCGAGGTCCTGGTTGATGGTGCCGACCAAGACGTGCAGCCGGCGCAGTGACGCTGCCTTCGCCTGCGCTTGGGGCAGGTCTCGGCCGGGCCCACTCACGACGTACCAACCGGGCGGTTCACCCTCGGGCGTTGGCAGTGCTCCAGACGCGCACGACATCGCGCACGGACAACACCCCGACAATCTCGCCCTGGTCGGAGACGACCAGGTGCCGGAAGCCACCCGCCAGCATGGCGGCGGCGGCCTTGTCCAGCGGCCAGTCCGGCGTGGCGGTCACGGCGTCCGGGGTCAGGTGATCCATGGCGGTCTCGGTCTCGACGTCCTGCCCGGCCGCAACGGCGAGCAGCAGATCGCGCTCGGTGAGAATGCCCGGGCCGTCCGCCGCGGGGTCCATGACGACAGCGGCGCCGACCTTGCGGTCTGCCATGAGCCGGGCGACCTGGCGCAGGGTGTGGGCCGGGCCGACGCTGAGCACGGATTCGGTCATGGCGTCGCGGACGTGCACGGGAACCTCCGGTGGGGGTGGGGACGCTACGCCGGCACGGGTCTGCACGGAAGGGCCCTTGTGGTCAGACGACGCGGTGCAGCCAGCCGTGCCGGTCCTGGGAACGGCCGTACTGGAGGTCGAGCAGCGCGGCGCGCAGCGCCATCGTCACCGGACCAGGCTCGCCGCCGCCGGTGACGACCTCGTCGCCGGGCCAGCGCAGCGCGCCGATCGGGGTGAGGACAGCTGCTGTCCCGGAGGCGAAGACCTCGAGCACGGAGCCGTCTGCGGCGCCCTTGCGCCACTCGTCGACGTCGACCTGGCGCTCCTCGACCCGATGGCCGCGCTCGCGCGCCAGCGTGATCACCGAGTCGCGGGTGATGCCGTCGAGGATCGTGCCGCTGATCTCGGGGGTGACCAACGTGCCGTCGTCCATGACGAGGAACAGGTTCATCCCGCCCAGCTCCTCGAGCCAGCGGTGCTCGATAGCGTCGAGGAAGACCACCTGGTCGCAGCCGTTCTCGATGGCCTCCTGCTGGGCCACCAGCGATGCCGCGTAGTTCCCGCCGCACTTGGCGGCCCCTGTACCGCCTGGGGCCGCCCTGACGTACTCCTGCGACAGCCACAGGGACACCGGCCGCAGCGGCCCGGAGAAGTAATTGCCGGCCGGCGAAGCGATGACCTGGAACCGCGCCGACTCGCTCGGCCGGACGCCGAGCCCGATCTCGTCGGCCCACATGAACGGACGCAGGTACAGCGAGGCACCCTCGCCGTCGGGCACCCAGCCGGCGTCGGTCCGGACCAGCAGCTCGCAGGCCTCGACGAAGGCGCTCTCCGGGAACGCGGGCAGTGCCAGCCGGGCGCACGACCGGGTCATCCGGGCCGCGTTGCGTTCGGGCCGGAACAGCGCCACCCCGCCATCGGGCTGCCGGTAGGCCTTCAGCCCCTCGAAGACCGTCTGGCCGTAGTGCAGGACGACGGACGCGGGATCGAGAAGCACCGGCGCATAGGCGCAGAGCCGGGCGTCATGCCAGCCCTCGAACGCTGTCCACGACGCGGTGACCATGTGATCGGTGAACACCCGCCCGAAGGCGGGGCTCTCGAGCACCTCGGCGCGTGCCTCGGCATCGACGGGGGTATCGCTGGGCTGCACCTCGAACCGCACGCTCATGCCCCTCACCGTACGGCCAGGCGCTCAGCCGGTCAGCATCGAGATGAGAGCGTCCCCGGTGCCGCGGGTGCCTCGAGCTGAGCCGCCACGGGTGCTCAGGTCCGCCGCCACCGCGGCTTCGACGCGGGCCGCCTCGTCGGCATGGCCGAGGTGCTCGAGCAGCAACGCGACAGACAGGACGGTCGCCGTCGGATCGGCCCTGTCCCGGCCGCCGATGTCCGGCGCGCTGCCGTGGACCGGCTCGAACATGCTCGGGTTGGCGCGCGAGATGTCCAGGTTGCCGCTGGCGGCCAGCCCGATGCCGCCACCGATCGCCGCCCCGATGTCGGTGAGGATGTCGCCGAACAGGTTGTCGGTCACGACCACATCAAAGCGGCCGGGGTCGGTGACGAAAAACATCGAAGCGGCATCTACGTGCTGGTAGGCGATCTCGACGTCGGGGAAGTCAGCGCCGACCTCGTCGGTAACCCGCTTCCAGAGGCCACCGGCATGCATCAGGACGTTGGTCTTGTGGACCAGGGTGAGGTGCTTGCGGCGCTGCATGGCCCTACCAAAGGCGTATCGGACGACCCGCTCCACGCCGTACGCCGTGTTGAGGCTGACCTCGGTCGCGACCTCGTGTGGGGTGCCGGTACGCAGGCTGCCGCCGTTGCCGACGTAGGGACCCTCGGTGCCCTCGCGGACGACGACCATGTCGAACGCGACCCCGCCGAGCGGGCTGGTGACGCCGGGGAACCGCCGCACGGGCCGCAGGTTGACGTGGTGGTCGAGCTCGAAGCGCAGTCGCAGCAGCAGGCCTCGTTCCAGCACCCCCGGCGGCACAGAGGGGTCCCCGATGGCACCGAGCAGGATCGCGTCATGGTCCCTGAGCTCGTCGAGCACAGTGGCCGGCAGCGCCTCACCGGTGCGCAGGTAGGCGGCGGCGCCCAGGTCGTAGTCGGTGGTCTGCACGTCGGGCAACACCTCGCGCAGCACCCGCAGTCCCTGCGCGACGACCTCGGGACCGATGCCGTCGCCGCCGATGACGGCCAATCTCGTGCTCATCGCCGGAGACTATGGGCTCGAACGCGGGTGCCCCGCGCCGGTCAACCAGGCGGCAACTGCGTTGTTCGAGGGTCGGTCATACTCCACCCAGGCGGACATGTGGGCGAGGATCACACGGCTCCCCGGGCTGACCGGTCGGGTGGCACCCCACCGAGAGCACCGGCCCCCCGCACCTGCAGTGCTTCCTCGCGCGTCGTGGACTCGCAGGCCCGGTTGACCGCACTGATGATCGCCCGCAGCGACGACGTAACGATGCTGGGGTGGACACCACACCCCCACAGCACCCGACCGTCCACGGCCACCTCGAGGTACGAGGCGGCCTGCGCCTCCTCCCCCGCGCCGGTCGCGTGCTCGACGTAGTCCAGGACGCGCACGTCGAGGTCGAGCTCGGACAGCGCGTGGACGAACGCCGCGATCGGCCCGTTGCCGGTACCCGCCACGTGCCGGGTTGTGCCCTGCCAGGACAGCACGGCGTCGATCCGGTCCTGCTCGCCGCTGGTCACCGCGAACGACTGCAGCTCAAGGGGCGCGGCACAGGCCAGGTAGGTGCTCTGGAACAGCGCCCAGATCCGGGGCGCCGAGATCTCGCCACCCTCCCCGTCGGCAACCCGCTGGACGACGCGGGAGAACTCGATCTGCATCCGCCGCGGTAGGTCCAGGTGGTGCTCGTTCTTGAGTACGTAGGCCACGCCGCCCTTGCCGGACTGGCTGTTGACGCGGATGACGGCTTCATACGATCGGCCCACGTCCTTGGGGTCGATCGGCAGGTAGGGCACCTCCCAGCGGAAGTCCCCGACCGGCACACCGGCCACCGCAGCATCGCGGTCCATCGCCTCCAGGCCCTTCTTGATGGCGTCCTGGTGCGAGCCGGAGAAAGCGGTGTAGACCAGCTCGCCGCCGTAGGGATGGCGCGGGTGCACCGGCAGCTGGTTGCAGTGCTCGACGGTGCGCCGGACCTCGTCGATGTCGGTGATGTCGATACCCGCGTCCACGCCCTGCGAGACCAGGTTGAGGGCGAGCGTCACCAGGCAGACGTTGCCGGTCCGCTCGCCATTGCCGAACAGGCAGCCCTCGACGCGGTCCGCTCCTGCCATGACGCCCTGCTCCGCAGCCGCGACCGCAGTACCGCGGTCGTTGTGCGGGTGCAGCGACAGCACCACGCTGGACCGGCGATCGCCGAGCCCGCCGGCAAACCACTCGATCTGGTCCGCGTAGGTGTTGGGCGTGCTCATCTCGACGGTGGCCGGCAGGTTGAGCACGACCGGCTGCTCAGGGGTCGGCTGCCACACGTCCATGACGGCCTCGCAGACCTCGAGCGCGTAGTCGAGCTCGGTGCCGGTGAAGGACTCGGGGCTGTACTGCCAGCGAACCGTCGTCCCGGTCAGCAGCTGCTCGCCGTACTTCTGGCACCAGCGGGCGCCCTGCACGGCGATGTCCTTCACGCCGTCGCGGTCCAAGCCGAACACGACCCGGCGCTGCAACGTGGACGTTGAGTTGTAGAGGTGGATCAGCGCGGTGCCGGAGAAACCGACGAGCGACTCGACGGTCCGCTCGATCAGCTCCTCGCGTGCCTGGGTCAGCACCTGGATCGTGACGTCCGGCGGCACCAGGTCCTGCTCGACGAGCAGCCGGATGAAGTCGAAGTCGGTCGAGGAGGCGGCCGGGAAGCCGACCTCGATCTCCCGGTAACCCATGGCGACCAGCAGCCGGAACATCTCGAGCTTGCGGTCGGCGTCCATGGGCTCGATGAGCGCCTGGTTGCCGTCCCGCAGGTCCACGCTGCACCACTGGGGAGCGACGGTGATGATGCGCGACGGCCAGCTGCGGTCAACCAGCTCGATCGGCGGGAACGCGGTGTAACGGGTGTGCTTCATGAACTGCTCCTGACGGGGACCTGGGCGGCCAGCACGTCACCCGCGACGGGGATCGGCCTGGTCAGACCCCGTCGCGGCGCCGAAGCAGCAGGCTCATCCGCACACTCACACTGTACGCAGGAACGGTGCGACGGCCGACAGGAAGCCCGCCGGTTCGTCGACCCACGGGAAGTGACCGGCGCCCTCGACCCACGTCACCGTCGAGGTGGGGAAGCCGGCGGCCACGGCGGCCACTGCGTCCAGACCGGTCATGGCGTCCCGGGTGGCTCCCACGACCAGCACAGGTGCCACGACGTGACCAAGTCCCTCCAGCAGCGCCGGCACGTCGATCTCCTCCACACCGGCCGCGAAGCCGAGCAGGGCCCGCTTGCTGCTCTGGGTGTCCGCACCGGCGGCGTGCGCCTGCGTCCGCGCGTCCCACCGGCCGTAGCCAAACGCGCGGGTCGCCCGCTCCAGGGTCGCGTACTGCGACCTCGGGGCATCGGCCATGGCGTCGGCTGCGTCGGCGGCGTCGGCGTACCACGGCTCGTCCCGGAATCCCTCGCGGATGCTCTGGGTGTCCGCGCGGCTGCCGCCCTGCAATCGGTCGCTCGGCGTCACCAGGATGAGCGAGCCGACGCGCGCCGGGTACTGCCCAGCCCATGCCTGCGCCGCGATGCAACCGGCCGAGTGAGCGAGCAGGTCGAGCCGCTCCAAGACGAGGTGCTCGCGCAACGCTTCGAGATCGCCTGCCAGCCGGTCGAAGCGGAGCGTCGCGGGATCGGCGGGGATCTCGCTTCGTCCGGTGGCGCGGGGATCCAGCAGCACCAGCGTCCGTAGCGACGACAGGCCGCCGAGGTCCTCGAGGTAGGCCACCGCGCGGCCGGGACCACCCGGCAGGCACACCAGTGGTGCGCCCTGACCGACCCGTGAGTAGCTCAGCGTCGTGCCGTCGTACGACACGAACGTGGTCGTCATGCGAGGTCGACGTGCCGTACCGACTGGGCTCCGATCGCGGCGCCGATGCGCATCAGGACGTCCTCCGGCATCGGGCTGTCCACGGTCAGCGCCATCAGCGCGTCCCCGCCCTGCGACGTGCGGGAGACCTGGGCACCGGCGATGTTGACGCCGGCCTGCCCCAGCTCTGCCCCGACGGTGCCGACGACGCCCGGCCGGTCGACGTAGCGGAGGAACAGCAGGTGCGCCGCCGGCACGAGGTCAACATCGAAGCCGTCGACCTCGGTGAGCTTCTCGACCTGCCGTGGGCCGGTCAACGTCCCGGAGACGCTGACCGGCTGCCCGTCCGGGAGCACGCCGCGTACGGTCAGCAGGTTGCGGAAGTCCGGGCTCTCGGCCTCCGTGACCAGCGAGACCTCGACCCCCCGCTCGCGGGCCAGGGCCGGCGCGTTGACGAAGGTGACCTGCTCCTCGACGACGTCGGCGAACACGCCCTTGAGCGCGGCCAGCTGCAGCACCGAGACGTCGTACGCGGTGATCTCGCCACGCACCTCGACCTGGACACTGGCGGCCAACGTCCCTGACAGAGCGGTGAAGACGCGGCCGAGCTTCTCGACCAGCGGCAGCGCGGGGCGGACCTCCTCGACCACCGCGCCGCCGGCCTGCACGTTGACGGCATCGGGGACGAAGTCCCCCTCTAAAGCGAGCCGCACCGACCGGGCGACGGCGATGCCCGCCTTGTCCTGCGCCTCCGCGGTGGAGGCGCCCAGGTGCGGGGTGACGACGACGGAGTCGAAGCCGAACAGCGGCGAGTCGGTGCACGGCTCGCTGGCGAACACGTCCAGGGCCGCCCCGGCGACGTGGCCGCTGGCCAGCGCGTCGGCCAGCGCCTGCTCGTCGAGCAGCCCGCCGCGGGCGGCGTTGATGATCCGCACCCCCGGCTTGCACATCGCCAGCTGCTCCTTGCCGATCAATCCCACGGTCTCGGGGGTCTTCGGCAGGTGGATGGAGATGAAGTCGCTCTCGCGCAGCAGCTCCTCGAGGGCCACCAGCCGGACCCCGAGCTGAGCGGCGCGGACCGGCTGGACGTAGGGGTCGTAGGCAATCAGGCGGGTTCCGAAGGCGCTCATCCGCTGGGCGAACAACACCCCGATCCGGCCCAGGCCCACCACGCCGACGGTCTTGTCGGCGACCTCGACGCCGGTCCACTTCGACCGCTCCCACCTGCCGCCCTTGAGGGCCGCGCTGGCAGGCGCCGTGTTGCGGGCGCAGGCCAGCAGCAGTGCGACAGCCTGCTCGGCCGCGCTGACCACGTTGCTCTGCGGGGCGTTGACCACCATGACGCCGCGCGCGGTCGCGGCCGGGACATCCACGTTGTCCAGTCCGATGCCGGCACGGGCCACGACCTTGAGCCGTACGGCGGCGGCGAGCGCTTCGGCATCCACCGTCGTCGCGCTGCGGACCAGCAGTGCGTCCGCGTCCGCGATGGCGGCCAGCAGAGCCGGCCGGTCGGTGCCGTCGACGTGCCGCACCTCGACGCCGTCACCGAGCACCTCGAGGACCGACGGGGCGAGGTCTTCAGCGATGAGGACGACGGGACGGGTCACGCGACTGCTCACGTCGGCGCGATCCAGGCCATCATCGGGCGGAGCTGCGCACCGGTCACCTCGATCGGGTGCTCGGCACCGGCCTTGCGGAAGCGCTCCATCTCCTGGCCGCCGGACTCGAAGTCCGCGATCAGCCGCTGGGTGAACGTGCCGTCCTGGATCTCGGACAGGACACGCTTCATCTCGGCCTTGGTCTCCGGGGTGATGATGCGCGACCCGGTGAGGTAGTCACCGAACTCGGCGGTGTCGGAGATGGACCAGCGCATCTTGCCGATGCCGCCTTCGTACATGAGGTCCACGATGAGCTTCAGCTCGTGCAGGCACTCGAAGTAGGCGATCTCCGGCTGGTAGCCCGCCTCGATGAGCACCTCGAAGCCGGTCTGGACCAGGGCGCTGGCGCCCCCGCACAGGACAGCCTGCTCACCGAACAGGTCGGTCTCGGTCTCCTCGGTGAACGTCGTCTTAATGACGCCGGCGCGGGTGCCGCCGATGCCCTTGGCCCAGGACAGCGCGAGGGCTTGCGCCTGCCCGGACGCGTCCTGCTCGACGGCGATCAGGCACGGCACGCCGCGGCCGTCGACGAACTGCCGGCGGACGAGGTGGCCGGGGCCCTTCGGGGCGACCATCGCGACGTCGACCCCGGGCGGCGGTGTGATGAGCCCGAAGCGGATGTTGAGGCCGTGGCCGAACAGCAGCGCCTTGCCGTCGCTCAGGTTCGGGGCGATGTCGTCGTCGTACAGCTTGCGCTGCAGGGTGTCCGGCGCGAGCACCATGATGACGTCGGCCTCGGCGCAGGCCCCGGACGGGCTCAGCACCCGCAAGCCCTCGGCCTCAGCCTTGGCACGGCTCTTGCTGCCGTCGGGCAGCCCGACCCGGACGTCGACGCCGGAGTCCCGCAGTGACAGGGCATGGGCGTGGCCCTGGCTGCCGTAGCCGAGGACGGCGACGCGCTTGCTCTGGATGAGCGACAGGTCGGCATCGTCGTCGTAGAAGACCTCTGCCATGGGCTGCGTTTCCTTCCGTCGGTTCGTCGTGGTCCCGGTACGGCGGTGGGTGGCTCTGCTGGCAGTGGTGCGCAGATCAGGACGCCGAGCGCAGCCGGCTCTCGGCGCCGGTCATGGAGCGCGAGCCGCGGCCGACGGCCACCATCCCCGACTGCACCAGCTCCCGGATGCCGAATGGCTCGAGGACCTTGATGAGAGCGGACAGCTTCTCCACGGTGCCGGTGGCCTCGATCGTCACGGCGTCGGTGGCGACGTCGACCACCTTGGCACGGAACAGCTGCACCGTCTCCAGCACGTGCGAGCGGGTGGTCAGGTCGGCTTTGACCTTGACCAGCAGCAGTTCGCGCTGCACCGATGCGGCCGGGTCGAGCTCGACGATCTTCAGCACGTTAATGAGCTTGTTGAGCTGCTTGGTGACCTGCTCCAGTGGCAGGTCATCGACGGTGACCACGATCGTCATGCGGCTGGTGGCCGGGTCCTCGGTGGGGCCGACGGCGAGGGACTCGATGTTGAAGCCCCGCCGGCTGAACAGCGACGCGACCCGGGCCAGGACACCGGGCTTGTCCTCGACCAGGACCGACAGCGTGTGGCGGGTGGTCATCAGAGGTCGTCCTCTCCCCAGACCGGCCGGGTGTCTCGGGCGGCCAGGATCTCGTCGTTGCTCGTGCCGGACGGAACCATCGGCCAGACCATGGCGTCCTGTCCGACGACGAAGTCGATGACGACCGGCATGTCGTCGATGGCCATCGCCTTCTCGATGGTGGCGTCCACGTCTGCCTTGGTCTCGCACCGCAGGCCGAGGCAACCCATCGCGTCGGCGAGCTTGACGAAGTCCGGGATGCGCTGGGACTGCAGGTTGGTGTGCGAGTAGCGCCCCTCGTAGAACAGCGTCTGCCACTGCCGGACCATGCCGAGGTTGCCGTTGTTGATGATGGCCACCTTGATCGGGATCTGCTCGATCGCACAGGTGACCAGCTCCTGGTTGGTCATCTGGAAGCAGCCATCGCCGTCGATCGCCCACACGGTCGCCTCGGGCCGGCCGACCTTGGCGCCCATGGCAGCCGGGACGGCGTAGCCCATCGTCCCGGCGCCCCCCGAGCTCAGCCAGGTGTGGGGCTGCTCGTAGGAGATGAACTGCGACGCCCACATCTGGTGCTGGCCGACGCCGCTCGCATAGATCGCCTCGGGGCCGGCGATCGCACCGAGCCTGGAGATGACGTGCTGCGGTGCGAGCGAGCCGTCGGTCGGCTCCTCGTAGCCCAGCGGGTAGGTCTTCCGCCAACCGTCGACCTGCCGCCACCAGCCGGCCAGGTCAGCACGGATGCCGGCGGAGTTCAGCTCCTGCACCGCCACCACGAGCTCGGCGATCGTCTCCCGGCAGTCCCCCACGATCGGCACGTCGACCGTCCGGTTCTTGCCGATCTCGGCCGGGTCGATGTCGGCGTGGATGACGCGCGCACCCGGCGCGAAGCTGGCCAGCTTGCCGGTCACCCGGTCGTCGAAGCGAGCGCCGAGGCAGATCAGCAGATCGGCCTTCTGCAGGGCGGTCACGGCTGCGACGGTGCCATGCATCCCCGGCATCCCGAGGTGCTGGTGGTGGCTGTCGGGGAACGCTCCACGGGCCATCAGCGTCGTCACGACCGGGATGCCCGTCAGCTCGGCGAGCACCCGCAGCTCAGCCGCTGCCCGGGCCTTCAGGACCCCGCCCCCGACGTACAGCACGGGGCGGGCCGCCTCAGTGATCATCCGGGCGGCCTCACGGACCTGCTTGGCGTGCGGACGGGTCGTCGGGTGATAGCCCCGCAAGTCCATGACCGGCGGCCAGGAGAACTGCCCCTGCGCCTGCAGGATGTCCTTGGGCAGGTCGACCAGGACCGGTCCCGGCCGGCCGGTCGCGGCGAGGTGGAAGGCCTCGGCGATCGTGCGCGGGATGTCATCGACGTGCTGGACCAGGAAGTTGTGCTTGGTGATCGGCATCGTGATGCCCACGATGTCGGCCTCCTGGAAGGCGTCGGTGCCGATCTGCGCGCTGGGGACCTGACCGGTGATCGCCACGATCGGTATGGAGTCCATGTAGGCGTCGGCGATCGGGGTCACGAGGTTGGTCGCCCCTGGTCCGCTGGTGGCCATGCAGACCCCGACCCGGCCGGTGGCCTGGGCATAGCCCTCGGCGGCGTGGCCGGCACCCTGCTCGTGGCGGACCAGGATGTGGCGCAGCGTCGCGGAGTCGAACAGCGGGTCGTAGGCCGGCAGGATCGCCCCGCCGGGGATGCCAAAGACGATATCTGCTCCGACGCTCTCGAGGCTGCGCACGAGCGACTGCGCTCCGGTGAGGCTCTCAGGCACTGGTTCCTCCGTGATGGGTCCGAACAACAGAAAACCCCTCGTGCAAAGGCACGGAGGGGTCAGCGCGACTGCGAGAAGATCAGCAGTCGCGCCGGCGAACTACGAGGAGTCGGGCCACGGGGGAAGCCTGCCCGCACCTCGACCGGGTGTCAAACATCTGGGACGACCGTCCCACGTGCTGAGACCGGCTCAGCCGGTGACCGCGCCCTGCGCGGCGGAGCCGACGAGCTTGGCGTACTTGGCGAGCACTCCTGTCTGGTAGCGCGGTTCGAGCGGCTTCCAGCCGGACCGACGTCGCTCCAGCTCCTCGGCCGGCACCAGCACATCCAGGGTGCGTGCCGCCAGGTCGAGCCGGACGGTGTCCCCCTCGGCCACCAAAGCGATCGGACCCCGTTCGGCTGCCTCGGGAGCGATGTGCCCGACGCACAGTCCCGTCGTACCACCCGAGAAGCGGCCGTCGGTGAGCAGCAGGACGTCCTTGCCGAGGCCGGCGCCCTTGATGGCGCCGGTCACCATGAGCATCTCGCGCATCCCCGGGCCGCCCTTCGGCCCCTCGTAGCGGATGACGATGACGGAGCCCTTCTCCAGGCCGCCGTCCTCGAGGGCGGCCATCACGCCCTGCTCGCCGTCGAAGACGCGGGCCGGCCCTTCGAAGACGTCCCCGTCGAAACCGGCGCTCTTGACCACCGCCCCGTCCGGTGCGAGCGATCCACGCAGGATCGTCAGGCCACCGGTGGCGTGCATGGGGTTGCTCAAGGCCCGGATCACCTTGCCATCCAACGGCGCGATGTCCATGGCCGCCAGGTTCTCGGCGAGGGTCGCACCCGTGCAGGTCAGCGCGTCACCGTGCAGGAGGCCGGCGTCGAGCAGCGCCTTCATGACGACGGGCACCCCCCCGATCCGGTCGATGTCGGTCATGACGTAGCGGCCGAACGGCTTGACATCAGCCAGGTGCGGGACGCGGTCACCGATCCGGTTGAAGTCGTCCAGGGCGAGCTCGACGCGCGCCTCGTGGGCGATCGCGAGTAGGTGCAGGACGGCGTTCGTCGAGCCGCCGAGGGCCATCACGACGGTGATGGCGTTCTCGAACGCCTCCCTGGTCAGGATCTGCCGCGCGGTGATCCCCTGGCGGATCAGGTCCACGACGGCCCGGCCAGAACGGACGGCGATGTCGTCCCGCCGGCGGTCGACGGCCGGCGGCGCGGCCGAGCCCGGCAGCGCCATGCCGAGGGCCTCGGCGGCGCAGGCCATCGTGTTGGCGGTGTACATCCCGCCGCAGGCGCCCTCGCCCGGACAGGCACTCTTCTCGATGGCGGTCAGCTCGGCCCGCGAGATCAGGCCGCGCGCGCAGGCCCCCACCGCTTCGAAGACGTCGATGATGGTGAGGTCACGGTCCTGCCCGTCCAGCCCCGTGAGCTTGCCCGGCAGGGTCGAGCCGGCGTAGACGAACACGCTGGCCAGGTCCAGGCGGGCGGCGGCCATCAGCATCCCGGGCAGCGACTTGTCACAACCGGCCAGGGTGACCGTTCCGTCGAAGCGCTCGGCGAACACCACCGTCTCGACGGAGTCGGCGATGACCTCCCGCGACACCAGCGACGCCCGCATCCCCTCGTGGCCCATCGAGATGCCGTCGGACACCGAGATGGTCCCGAAGATCATCGGGAACCCACCGGCCTCGGTGACCCCTCGCTTGGCGGCCCTGGCGAGCCGGTCCAGGGACAGGTTGCACGGGGTGATCTCGTTCCAGGACGAGGCCACCCCGATCTGCGGCTTGTCGACGTCGTCGTCGGTCATGCCGACGGCACGCAGCATGGCGCGGGCAGGCGCCCGGCGGTCGCCCTCGGTGACCTCAGTCGAACGGGGCTTAGCAGTGCTGGGCACGGGAGTCCTCGGCGGGAGAGCTGCGCGGCGGGTGGCTGCGAGGGGCGGCGGTGACCCGACTCTAGAGTGCTTGCGTGGCAACGGTCTTTCCGGTGACGAGCTCGGACGGCACGGTTGTGCAGGCCTGGGACAGTGGCGGCTCCGGCGTACCGCTCGTCATCGCCAACGGGCTCGGGACGATCCCGGAGGCGTGGCCCTCGCTGGCCGGTGCTGACAGCGGCTACCGGACGCTGACGTGGTACCAGCGGGGGACGTTCGGCTCCGAGCGGCCGCGCGATCTGTCGCGCATCCGGGTCGAAGACCACGTCGAGGACATGGTCGCGTTGATGGACTCGCGCGGGATGGACCGGGCGCTGGTCGCCTGCTGGTCGATCGGGGTGAACATCGCCTTCGAGTTCGCCCACCGGCACCCCGAGCGGGTGGCCGGCATCATGGCCGTCGCCGGCGTCCCGGGCGGGACGTTCTCCACCATGGGCGGACCGCTGCGCATCCCACGGCGGCTGCGCAAGCCGATCAGCACCCGGGCGGCGAGGGCCGGCCGCTTCGTCGGCCCCGCCCTCACGTGGCTGGCGCCCAAGGTGCCGGTCAACGACCGGACCGCGTGGCTGGTTGCCCACACCGGCTTCATGATGCCGGCGGCCCGCCCCGAGGTCGTGGTGCCGATGCTCAAGCAGTTCCTGCTCCACGACTGGCGCTGGTACGGCGAGCTGGCGGTGGCCGCGGCCGAGCACGAGCCCATGGACCTGCGGTTCGTCACCTGCCCGGTCACGCTGGTGGCCGGGCGCCACGACCTGCTGACCTCCATGCAGGACGTGCTGGACACGGCGTCCCGGATCCCGCATGCGCAGATCACCGTGCTACCGGGCAGCCACTTTCTGCCCATGGAGTACCCAGAGCTGCTGCACGAAGCCCTGAGCGAGCTGGCGCGGCGCAGCGAGCTGCCGGACGACGTCAGCGGGCCCGGTCGACAGACCGGACCATCAGGCGGTTCGGCGGGCTAGACCTGGCGGTGCGCCGTCCGCCAGGTGTGGCGGACCGCCACGGCTGCGGCCGTCACCAGAGCCGCTGCCGTTTCGTGCGCGCCGATGCGCGTGCTCCGCGTCGGGTCGGGGACGATGGGGGCGTGACGAGCGCCAGTGCCCGGGTCGAGCAGGCGACCCCCAGCCGGCGTTCGGCGGTGGTCCGCGCCGCCGCCACGCTGAAGGACGCCCAGCGGCCGCGGCCGGGCGGACCGATCCGCGGCCTCCGCCGACTGACGCTCGACCTGTTCCGCAAGAGCGACCGGGACCGGATCCTGGGACTGGCCAGTGAGAACGCCTTCATGGCGGTGCTCACCGTCTTCCCCGCGCTGCTGGTCTTCGCGGCGGTGCTCGGCCAGCTCGGCCTGCTGATCGGCCGCCGCAACGCCGACGAGGTCGAACGGGCGGTGCTGGACTTCCTCGACCGGCTGCTGACGTCCTCCGCCGGCGGCGCCCTCACCACGGCGCGACAGCTGTTCGAGACCAGCGGCAACGCGCTGACCATCGCGCTGGTCATCGCGCTGGTCTCGGTCGCGCAGGCGTTCGCCAGCATCATCAACACGGTCACGTTGGTGTACGACGTGCAGGACCGCCGCGGCTGGTGGAAGCGGCGCTGGCTGGGGCTGCTCGTCGGTGCCGGAAGCGTGCTGACCGGTGCGGTGGTCATCACCGCCATCGTGATCGGCCCGCTGTTCGGCAAGGCGGAGGTCGTGGTCGGTCGGGTCGGGCTCTCGCAGGAGTACGCCTTTGTCTGGTCCTACATCCGGTGGCCGGTGGCCTTCCTGGCGCTCATCGCCTGGGCCACCACGCTGGACCACATCTGCCCGGACCGGCAAGCCCGCTGGCGGGCCGGCCTGCCCGGCGGGCTATTAACCGCCGTGCTCTGGCTGCTCGCCTCGGTCGGCTTCAACATCTACCTGCGGGTCGTGGTGACCCGCTCACCGGTGCTGGGCGCGCTCGGTGGCGGCCTGATCTTGATGACCTGGTTTTACCTGCTGTGCCTGGCCCTGCTGATCGGCGCGGAGCTCAACGCGATCCTGCTGGCGCGCCGCGTGGCCGCCCAGCCCGACTGACGAGCCGGCCTTGCTGCCGCCAGTGGGCCGCCTGCAGATCGCGCGTGTTCCGGGGAGTCTTCCTGATTGTCCACGACCTCTGGACGCTTCCCTGATCGTCCATGACCCGCCGAGGTGCTCGAGCAAGGTCAGGCGTCAGCCACGCCGAGGCGCTCGAGCAGCAACCGGCGTACGACGCCGGCATCGGCTTGGCCGCGGGTCGCCTTCATGACGCCGCCGACCAAGGCCCCGACCGCGGCGGCCTTGCCGGCCCGCACCTTGGCGGCGACGTCGGGGTTGGCGGCCAGCGCCTCGTCGACCGCGACGCCGAGGGCGCCCTCGTCCGACACCACCGCCAGGCCCCGGGCAGCCACCACCTGATCCGGTGACCCCTCGCCGGCCAGCACCCCGTCGACGACCTGACGGGCCAGTCCGGCGTTCAGCGAACCAGCCGCAACCAATTGCACGACGCGGGCGACCTGGACCGGCGTGACGGTCAGCTCGGCCGGCTCGACGCCGGCCTCGTTGGCCTTCTGGGCCAGGTGACCGAGCCACCAGTTGCGCGCCTCGGCGGCCGGCGCGCCGGCCGCAACCGTCGCGAGCACGACGCCCAGGACGCCGGCGTTGACCATCGAGGTGCTGTCGGCCCCCGACAGCCCCAGCTCCTGCACCAGGTGAGCCCGTCGTACCGACGGTGCCTCGGGCAGCGCCGCCTTGAGCGATGCCACCCACGTCGGGTCGGGCGCGATCGGCACCAGGTCGGGCTCGGGGAAGTACCGGTAGTCGGTGGCCTCCTCCTTGGACCGACCGGGGATCGAGGTGCCGGTCGCCTCCTGGAAGTGCCGGGTCTCCTGCACGATCCGCTCACCGGCGCGCAGCCGAGCCGCCTGCCGCTCGACCTCCGAGCGCACCGCCCGCTCCACCGACCGCAGCGAGTTGACGTTCTTGGTCTCGGACCGGGTGCCCCAGTCGTCCCCCGGCCGGTTCAGCGACACGTTGACGTCGCAGCGCAGCGAGCCCTGCTCCATCCGCACGTCGCTGACGGCGAGCCCGCGTAGCACGTCCCGCAGCTCGGCGACGTAGGCCCTGGCGACCTCAGCCGGCCGGGCACCCGTGCCGGTCACCGGCTTGGTGACGATCTCGACCAGCGGGATGCCGGCCCGGTTGTAGTCGACCAGCGAGTGCGACGCACCGTGGATCCGGCCGGTCGCGCCGCCGACGTGCAATGACTTGCCGGTGTCCTCCTCCAGGTGCACCCGCTCGATCGGGATGCGCACCGTCTCACCATCGACCGGCACGTCGAGGTAGCCGCCGGTGCACAGCGGCTCGTCGTACTGCGAGGTCTGGAAGTTCTTGGGCATGTCCGGGTAGAAGTAGTTCTTGCGCGCGAAGCGGCACCAGGTCGCGATGTCGCAGTGCAGCGCCAGCCCGATGCGGATCGTGGACTCGATCGCGGTCTCGTTGACCACCGGCAGCGCGCCGGGCAGGCCGAGGCAGACCGGGCAGGTGTGGGTGTTCGGCGCAGCCCCAAAGGACGCGTCACAGCCGCAGAACATCTTGCTGGCGGTACCCAGCTCGACATGGGTCTCCAGCCCGATCACCGGCTCGAACTCGGCGAGGGCGTCGGCGTAGGGAACGGTCATCGGGTCACGACATGCTCCAGGCGCTCGAGGGACCGCGTGATGCCGATCCGCGTCAGACCGCGCAGCGGAGCCACCAGCAGTGGGAGGACCTCCTGGCTGATGTCCCAGGTCTCCTGCACGCGGGTGCCGCCGTCGACCGGCTCGAGCTCGTAGCGCCAGATCCGGCCGCCGATCAGCTTGCGCAGCGCGGGAAGCGCGGGTCGGGCCTGCCAGGCGATCCGACGGCCCCGCTCGAGCTCGACGACCTCGTTGGCCATTCGGTAGCCCACTCCGAGCCGCATGTTCATACCGAACACGTCACCGAGCTCAACCTGACGCGAGCCCTCCGAGGCGGCGCGGACGGTGCCGGAGCCGTCGATCTCCCGGTGCCGGCTGGGATCGGCCAGGACGGCGAAGACCGCCGTTGCCGGTGCCGCGATCGTGCGCTCGACGCTGACCGGCGCGGTGATGTTCATGCGGTCTCCTGATCGGGTTGGGCACCGGCGTTTCGCCAAAGCTGACTGGGCTGGTCATGCACCGGCACGCCGCTCCCAGTCCAGCGGCGGAGCCGGTGCCGGCCGGGCCGCCTCGAAGGCGGCCCCGACGCGGTAGAGCAGGTCGTCGCGCAGCGTCGGAGCCATGACCTGCAGGCCGACCGGCAGGCCCTCGGACAGTCCGCACGGCACTGACATTGCCGGCCCGCCGTAGAGGTTCGAGGGGATCGTCGCAAGGTCTTGGCGGTACATCGCCAGCGGGTCAGCGAGCTTGGCCCCCAAGGAAAAAGCCACGGTCGGCGCGGCCGGCGAGACGAGCACGTCGACCTGCTCGAAGGCGCGCGTGAAGTCGCGGGTGATCAGGGTGCGGACCTTCTGGGCCTGACCGTAGTAGGCGTCGTAGTAGCCGGACGACAGTGCGTAGGTGCCGAGGATGATGCGGCGCTTGACCTCGGTCCCGAAGCCCTGCGCGCGGGTCAGCGCCATCACCTCCTCGAGCGAGTTGACGCCGTCGTCGCCGACCCTCAGGCCGTAGCGGACCGCGTCGAAGCGGGCCAGGTTGCTCGAGGCCTCCGACGGCGCGATCAGGTAGTAGGCGGCCAGGGCGTAGTCGAAGTGCGGGCAGCTCACCTCGGTCACGGTGGCGCCGAGGTCGGTGAGCAGCTGCACCGCCTCGTCGAAGCGCGCCTGCACGCCGGGCTCGTAACCCTCACCGGACAGCTCCTTGACCACGCCGATGCGCAGGCCCCGCACGTCGGCCTGCCGGGCCGCCTCCACTACCGGCGGGACCGGCGCGTCGATGCTGGTGGAGTCGCGCGGGTCGTGCCCGGCGATGACCTGGTGCAGCAGCGCGGCATCCAGCACGGTGCGCGCGCACGGGCCGGCCTGGTCCAGGCTGCTGGAGAACGCCACCAGCCCGTAGCGGCTCACCCCGCCGTAGGTCGGCTTGACGCCGATCGTGCCGGTGACCGCGGCCGGCTGCCGGATCGACCCGCCGGTGTCGGTGCCGATCCCCAACGGCGCCATGTACGACGAGACGGCGGCGCTCGATCCGCCACCGGACCCACCTGGGATGCGGCCCAGGTCCCACGGGTTGTGCGTGGGTCCGTAGGCGGAGTGCTCCGTGCTGGAGCCCATCGCGAACTCGTCCATGTTGGTCTTGCCAAGGATGACGATGCCGGCGGCCTTCAGCCGGGCGGTGACGGTGGCGTCGTACGGCGGGCGCCAGCCCTCGAGGATCTTCGAGCCGACCGTGGTGGGGATGCCCGCGGTGCAGAGGACGTCCTTGAGCGCCAGCGGCACGCCGGCCAGTGGGCCGGTCAGCTGCCCCGCGTCGACCCTGCTCGCCTGGGCGAGGGCCCCCTCGGTGTCCACGTGCAGGAACGCGTGCACGTCGCCGTCCACCGCGGCGATCCGATCCAGATGCGCCTGCGCCACCTCGACTGCACTGACGTCCTTGGCGGCAATGGCGGCAGCGGTGTCGGCAGCGGTCAGGCGAGTGAGGTCGGTCGTGCGGTCGGTCACGTCTCGTCGTCCAGGATGCGCGGCACGCGGAAGCGGCCGTCCTCCGCCGATGGTGCGCCGGCCAACACCGCGGCGCGGTCCAGCGACGGGGTGACGACATCAGGCCGGGTCACGTTGAGCAGCGGGACGGCGTGCGAGGTGGGCGGCACGTCGGCGGCGTCCGTCACCTCACCGATGCGGTCGACGGCCCCGAGGATCACCTCGAGCTCACCGGACAGGCTGTCCAGCTCGTCATCGGACAGCGCCAGCCGCGCCAGCCGCGCGAGATGCGCGACCTGCTCGCGGGTGATCTCGGACATCGTTCTCCCGTCATCGGCGCGGCGCCGAGAGTCGCGCAGAGTCTAGGTGCGACATGCAGGCGCAACGTGTGTGGTCCAGGCTGGCGGGATGACGTACCAGCTGCGACTGGTACTGCCCGACCGCCCCGGCATGCTCGGCGCAGTCGCGACCGCCCTCGGCCGGGCCGGCGCGGACATCGTCAGCTTGGACGTGGTCGAGCGCGGTCCGGACGGCGCCGTGGATGACCTGCTCGTGCAGCTGCCGAGCGGTGGCCTGGCGGACGTGCTCATCACCAGCGCGCGATCGGTCGAGGGGGTTGTCGTCGAGTCGCTCCGGCCCTACCTCGGGGCGGATGACCTGCACCGCGACCTGGAGCTGGTCGACGAGGTCGCGGCTGCGCCGTCCGAGGGCCTGCAGCTGCTGGCCGAGCACGCGCCAGGCGTCTTCCGCGCCGGCTGGGCGGTCGTCATGGATGGGGCCGCGTCTGTGGCCAGCAGCTCCGGTGCGCCGGAGACAGGTGACCTGGTCGTGCCGCCGACGCCGCAGGCCCGGCGGGTCGAACCGGTCGAGGCGTGGGTGCCCGAGCGCTGGCACCAACTGGGGGTCGAGCTCGTCGCTGCGCCCGTAGGTGGGCCGCACCTGGTCGTGCTGGTCGGCCGGCCCGGCGGCCCCCGTTTCCGTGCCTCCGAGGTGGCGCGGCTCGCGCACCTGGCGGGCATCGTCGCAACCGTCCAGGACTGCTAGTGGATGTTCACCTACGGGACGGTCTACTCGACGCAGAACTCGTGTCCGTCCGGGTCCTGCATGACCACGAGGTCGCTGCTCTCTCGTATGACGACCGCGCCGTAGCCGAGGAGTCGGCGGACCTCGTCGACCACGAGCCCAGAAGCGCGCAGGTCGAAGTGCAGCCGGTTCTTGGCGGTCTTGGGTTCGGGCACTCGGACGAACCACAGATTCGGCCCGCCCCACCCTGGGGCCTCGACGTACGCCCTCTCGGGCGTCGCGTCCTCGTCGACGTTCGAGCCGAGCGCCGCAGCCCAGAACCGCGCGGTCACGAGAGCATCCCGACAGTCAAACGTCACGCTCTTGATCAAGGTAGCCACGCCAGAATGATGCCGCGCGTGCGCAGAACCCGGTCGCTGGCCACCTGCCGTCCGCGGGCCAGCCAACAATCGCGTGCGTCTGCCATCCCGACGGCAACCCCTTGTACAGGTCGTCCGAGCCCGCCAACCGCCTGATGACAACTCGAGGGTGTCACCCCGAGCGCTGACCCGTGCCAAGGCTGGTTGACTTTCTGGCATGCCTGCACCGTCCCTGACCGGTTCGCGGCTGCTTCTGTCGGCTACCGCTGTCGGGCTCGTGCACGCGGCGTTCACGGTCTACTGAGCCACCCGGGGGCGCTGGCTGCTGCCAACCGTCGGAGCCTGGGCCGTGCGACTGGCCGACGAGCGGCCGGGCGCGGTAGGGGCGGTGCTCGGCCTCGTAGCCGTCGTGAAGGTCGCCGGGTCAGTGGGTCCGGTCCTGGTGGAGACCGAACACGTCGGTGGTCGCCGGCGCTGGAGGGCCGTCGAGTGGGCTGGTGCGGCCGTGCTCATCGGCTACGGCTTACTCAACGTCGTCGTCGCCTGGGCTGTGCTCGGTGGTGTCATCACGTCCGCAGGCGGCTACGACCGGACGGCAGAGTGGGGACACGCTGCGATCTGGGACCCACTCTTCCTGCTCTGGGGCGTCCTGCTCGCGGCCGCCCTGTGGACGACACGGAAGGCCCCGGTTCTTCGCGCCGCGAACCAAATCAGCGTCCGCTAGTCGATCTGCCCACGGGGAGCCCCGGTCAGCGGACCTCAGCATCACGTCACCACAGGAGCGGCCGGCACAGAGCCGACCGCAGGCGGATCGGTCTGGCTCTCGGGCACCTGCGCGACGGCCCGGGCCGCCTCACGGCCCTGCGCCCTCGGGCACCTGCGCGACGGCCCGGGCCGCCTCACGGCCCTGCGCCCTCGGGCACCTGCGCGACGGCCCGGGCCGCCTCACGGCCCTGCGCCAGCAGCACGCCGAACCCGTCGTCGTCCAGCAGGGTCACGCCGAGCCTCACGGCCTTGTCGTACTTGCTCTGCCCCGGCTCCTCCCCCACCACGACGAAGTCGGTCTTCTTCGAGACGCTGCCCGCCACCTTGCCGCCGAGCGCCTGCACCGCTTCGGTGGCACCGTCACGGCTGTGCGAGGCCAGCGTCCCGGTGACCACGATCGTCACCCCCTCGAGCGGGCGCGGCCCCTCGTCGCTGCCTTCGTCGGCCAGCCGCGCACCGCCGGCCCGTAGCCGCTCGACGACGTCCCGGTGGGCGGGGTCGGTGAAGAAGTCGGCCAGCGCCATCGCGACGACGGGGCCGACCCCCTCGACGGCTGCCAGCTCCTCAACGCTGGCAGCCATCACGGCGTCCAGGGTGCGGAAGTGCCTGGCGACGTCTTGGGCAGCGGTCGGCCCGACGTGCCGGATCGACAGACCCACCAGGAGGCGCCACAACGGCCGGGACCGTGCCGCTTCCAGGCCCGTGAGGACTTGGGCGACCTTCTTCGGACCGAATCCCCGCAGCCCCTGGAACGACTCCTCCGTCAACGCGAAGACGTCACCGATGTCACGCACCCGGCCGTTCTGCAGCAGCGCGATCGCTGTCTCGTAACCCAGCCCGTCGATGTCCATCGCCCCCCGGCCGGCGAAGTGGAAGACCGACTCCCTTTGCTGGGCAGGGCAGCCCGCCGTGTTGGGGCAGCGCGTGTCCGCCTCACCCTGCGGCCGGCGCAGCGGCGTCCCGCACTCCGGGCACTCGGTCGGCATGACGAACACGACCTCACTGCCGTCGCGCAACGACGCGACCGGCCCCACAACCTCCGGGATGACATCACCGGCTCGTCGTACGACGACCGTGTCACCGATCAGGACACCCTTGCGGACGACCTCGTCCTCGTTGTGCAGGGTCGCGAGCTTGACCGTCACACCGCCGACCACGACCGGGTCCATGAAGGCGAACGGCGTGACGCGGCCGGTGCGCCCGACGTTGACCCGGATGGCCAGCAGCTTGGTCGTGACCTCCTCGGGCGGGTACTTGTGCGCGATCGCCCAGCGCGGGGCCTTGCTCGTGGCACCCAGCCGCCGCTGCAAGGGCAGCTGGTCGACTTTGACGACCACACCGTCGATCTCGTGCTCGACGTCGTGCCGGTGCTCACCCCAGTGGGCGATGTAGGCCAAGGCACCGGCCAGGTCGTCGAACACCTCGAAGCGGCTGCTCACGGGCAGCCCCCACTGCTCGAGCTGCCGATAGGCGGCGCTCTGGGACTCTGGCTCCCAGCCCGCGCGCTTGCCGATCCCGTGCAGCGTGAGGGAAAGCGGCCGCTTCGCCGTCACGCGGGGATCCTTTTGCCGAAGGCTGCCGGCCGCGGCATTGCGCGGGTTCGCGAACGGCGGCTTGCCCTCGGCGACCAGCCGCTCGTTGAGCCGGGTGAAGTCGTCACTGGCCATGAACACCTCACCGCGCACCTCCAGCAGCGGCGGGATCCCCTTGCCCTGCAACCGATCTGGGACGCTCGCCAGCGTGCGGACGTTAGGTGAGATGTCTTCCCCGGTGCGACCGTCGCCGCGGGTCGCAGCCCGCACCAGCTGGCCGTCCCGGTAGACCAGGGCCACCGCCAGGCCGTCGATCTTGAGCTCGCACAGGTAGCGCGCCGCGTCGCCGACCTCCTTGGCGACCCGGGCGGCCCAGGCCCGCAGCTCCTGCTCGGTGAAGACATTGTCCAGGCTCATCAGCCGCTCGAGGTGCTCGACCGGCGTGAAGTCGGTGGAGAACCGCTCGTTGACCTTCTGGGTGGGGCTGTCGGGGGTGCGCAGCCCCGGGTGCTCGGCTTCCAGCGCCTGGAGCTCGCGGACAAGCGCGTCGTAGTCGCCGTCGGAGGTAGTCGGCTGGGACAGCACGTAGTAGCGGAAGGCGTGCTCCTCGACGGCGCGCGCGACCTCGGCGTGCCGCTCCGCTGCCTGGACCGCGTCCACTACGCCTCCTCCGCCGCCGCTGCGCCAGCTGCCTCGACGCATCGTGCCAAGGCCGCCCGGGCGTAGTCCGGGGCCGCCCCGGCCAGGCCGCAGCTGGGAGTGAGAACCGTGGCGGACGGGTCCAGGCCCACCCGGTCCCGGAGCCGGCCGAGCAGCTCGACGACGTCAGGCACGGACGGCAGCTCGGCGTCACTGCCCGGGACCACACCGAGCAGCAACCCGACGCCCTGCTCGAGCGCGGCACCCAGGTCGTCGTCGTCGCGACCGTCGAGCATCGCGGCGTCGAGCGACAGCGCGGTCGCCCCGGCCTCGACCAGCAGCCGGACCGGAGGGCGACGTGCGCAGCAGTGGACCGCGACGCGCTCATGGCCGGCCAGGACGGTCGCGAGCCGCTCGCGGGCCAGTTGCGGCGCGGGCGCACGTAGTCGGCCGAAGCCGCTGGCGGTGGGGATCTGGGCAGCGAGGACACCAGGCAGTCCGGGTTCGTCGACCTGCAAGAGCAGGGTGGTGGACGGGAAGCGTCGCTGCAGGTCCGCCAGGTGCAGCTCGATGCCGTTGGCCAGGGACTGGGCGAGGTCGGCCACGGCGCCGTAGTCGGCCAGGACCCGGTCCCCGCGGTTCAGCTCGATGCTGGCCGCCAGGGTCCACGGGCCTGTCACCTGCGCCTTCAGCAGCACCGGCGGCGAGTCCGCAGCCGCCTGCTCGAAGGCGTCCAGGTCGCGGGCGAGCAGGTCCTGTGCGCGTTGGCCGTCGCGGCTCGGCCGCGGCACCATCCGCCAGCCGGTGGGCTGCAGGTCGACCGGGAGGTCGGTCAGGAGCGCGGCGCCGCGACCGGCGAGGTCGGCATGCGCGCCACGACCGGGCAGCTCGGGGATGTGCGGCAGCGCCAACTCGCCGAGGACCCAGCGGGCGGCCTCGAGCGGGTCGGTGCCGGGCAGGCTGCCGACACCGGTCGCCGAACCGTCCGGCCAGGGGCGGCTCACGCCCTGCGCGGGCGGGGAGCCTTCACCGGGGCCTTGGTGGCCTTGGCGACCCGCGCGGGGGCTGCCTCGGACGCCGACGTGCCGGCAGCGTCGCGCCCCGATCCCCGCAGGTAGGCGAGGTCTGCCTCCAGCGCGGCGATGACCTCGCTGCGGGGGGCGGTGGCGGCCCGGACCGCCAGGCTGAAGCGCTGGATGACCACGAGGTCGGGAAGCGAGACGTCAGCGTCAGCAGCCATGTCCGGAGCCTATCGGCGGTTCGGGTCCCGCCGGGCACCGCTACACCGCGCCCTCGCACACCCGCGCCGCCGCTGTCTTCACCGATCCCCGGGCCGGCACCCGGCGTTCCGGTGTCACCCACCCGACCACCAGCGACACGTCAGCCCGCCGCGACGACTGTCGCCGAGCCGAGGACCTCGTCGCCGTCATACAGAACGGCAGCCTGGCCGGGCGCGATGCCCCGGACGGGCGTGCCGAGCTCCAGTCGCCACCCGCCGCCGTCCGCCACCGCCAGGCAGGAGCCGGCCGCGCCGTGCGCACGCAGCTGGACCGCACAGCGCAACGGCAACGGCCGGGGCGAGGACCAGACCGGCGGGCCGGTCCTGATGGTCGTCACATCGAGCGCCTCCACCGGCCCGACGGTCACCGTCCGGGCGACGGGCGTGACCGACAGGACGTAGCGGGGGCGCCCGTCGGGGGCCGGCACCGACAGGGCCAGACCACGGCGCTGGCCGACGGTGTAGGCGTATGCGCCGTCATGCCGCCCGACCACCGCACCGGTCAGCGCGTCGACGACATTGCCCGGCTGCTCTCCCAGGTGGTCGCGCAGAAAGCCCGCGGTGTCACCGTCAGCGATGAAGCAGACGTCGTGCGAATCCGCCTTGTCGGCCACGCCGAGCCCCCGCTCACGGGCGATCTCCCGGACCCGCAGCTTGGTCAGGCCACCGAGGGGCAGGACGGTCGCCGCCAGCTGCCCTGGCGTGAGCACCGCCAGCACGTAGCTCTGGTCCTTGGCCACGTCGACCGAGCGACGCAGCACGCCATTAACCAACCGGGCGTGGTGGCCGGTGACGACGGCATCGAAGCCGAGGGCAAGGGCGCGGTCCAGGACGGCCGTGAACTTGATCTTCTCGTTGCAGCGCAGGCACGGGTTGGGAGTCCGGCCGGCGGCGTACTCCGAGAGGAAGTCCTCGACGACATCGGCCGCGAAGCGCTCAGCCAGATCCCACACGTAGAAGGGAATGCCGAGCACATCGGCGGCACGGCCGGCGTCTCGGGCGTCCTCCCGTGAGCAGCAGCCACGTGACCCCGTACGCAATGCGGCCGGGGCCTGGGACAGCGCGAGGTGGACACCGGTGACGTCGTGGCCGCCGTCGACAGCCAGCGCAGCCGCCACCGCGGAGTCGACCCCGCCGCTCATCGCGGCGAGCAACCTCACCGGCCGGCCGGCACCCGGCGGGCGCGCTCGACCACGCCGGGCAGCACGTCCAGCAGCGCGTCGACGTCGGTAGCCGTCGAGCTGTGACCCAGGGAGAAGCGCAGCGAGCTGCGGGCCAGGTCCTCGTCCGCGCCCATCGCCAGCAGCACGTGGGAGGGGCGGGCCACCCCGGCCGAGCAGGCCGAGCCGGTGGAGACCTCGACTTCCCGGGCATCGAGCAGCAGCAACAGCGAGTCGCCCTCACAGCCCGGGAAGGAGAAGTGCGCGTTGCCGGGCAGCCGGCGGGGTCCGGGGTCACCGTTCAGCACGGCGTCCGGGACGACCTGCAGGACGCGCCGGACCAGGTCGTCCCGCAGCCGAGCGAGTCGTACGGCCTGGTCGGCCTGCCGCTCGACGGCCGCGGCGGTCGCGACTGCCAGGCCGGCGAGAGCAGGAGCATCTGGGGTGCCGGACCGCACATCGCGCTCCTGGCCGCCACCGTGCAACAACGGCATGCAGGCGACGTCCCGGCCGAGCAGCAGTGCACCGGCGCCCAGGGGACCACCGAGCTTGTGGCCGGTCATCGTCAGCGCGTCAACGCCACTGGCCGTGAAGTCGACCGGGAGCTGGCCGACCGCCTGCACCGCGTCGGTGTGCAACGGGACGCCGCGGGCGTGGGCGACCGCTGTCAGGGCAGCGATCGGCTGGACGGTGCCGACCTCGTTGTTGGCCCACATCACGCTGACCAGGGCCACGTCGTCGTCGAGAGCGGCCGTCAGCGCGTCAGGGTGCACCCGGCCGGTGGAGTCGACGTCGAGCCAGGTGACGGTCGCGCCCTCGTGAGCCACCAGCCACTCGACGGCGTCCAGGACGGCATGGTGCTCGACCGAGCTGGCCAGCACCCGGGTGCGGGCCGGATCGACTGCCCGGCGGGCCCAGAAGATGCCCTTGACAGCGAGGTTGTCGCTCTCGGTGCCGCCCCCGGTGAACAGCACCTCGGACGGGCGCGCGCCCAGGGACGCGGCCAGGCTCTCGCGGGACTCCTCGACGCTGCGCCGGGAACGCCGGCCGGCCGCATGCAGCGACGAGGCGTTGCCGGTGACGGCCATCGCCTCGACCACCGCAGCCACTGCCTCGGGCGTCATGGGCGTGGAGGCCGCATGGTCGAGGTAGGCCACCGGGACAGACTAGCCCTGCGCCGCGGGCTGAGCCCGCTCACGCAGCAGCACTCGGCGGGACGGTCCCCGTCCACGCGGCAGGTCGGCGGACGTGGCGACCAGTACGACCTGGGTCGGGAGCAGGCCGGACGCTGTGCGGACGTCGCGCGCGACGGCGACCGCGACGTCGGCCGGCTCGCCGGTGGCGACGACGTGGATCAGCAGCTCGTCGGCGCCGTCCCGGGGGCTGGGACCGGCGACCACCCGCCAGTCCTTCACATCGGCGCGGCCGTCGAGGGCCGCGGCGACTGCCCGCAGGTCGACGTCACGCCGCCCGCCACGCAGCGCCAGCGACCGCACCAGCGGCCCCCGCCGTACGCCCGTCAGTCGCGGAACAGTGCGACCGCAGGCCGGGCAGGCGGCGGTCTCCAGACCGCTCGCGACGTCCCCGGTCCGCCAGCGCAGCAGCGCCGTGCCCCGTAAGCCGAGCTGGGTGAGCACCACCTCGCCGTCGTCGGCCGGCATCGCGGTCTCGGCATCCAGCAGCTCGATCAGCTCGAGGTCGGGGTAGGTATGCAGGCCGGGACCGCCCTCGCGGCACTCCGCCCACAGCAGCCGGTGGCCCTCTGGCACGTGGACCGCGAGGACGGCCGCACCGGACACGGCAGCCCGCTCGAGGCCCGCGAGGGCGGCGGCCCGCTCCGCGTCGTCCGGAGCACCGACCAGCAGGACGGTGCGCACAGCGGACAGGTCGGCGCCGGACTCGTCGAGGTCGTCCAGCAGCTCCCCGGCCGACCCGGTCGGCAGGGCGAGCACCGACGCGGGGACCAGCCGAAGGGCCGCCGCCACGTCGTCCGGCGAGTCACCGGGGAACAGCGCAGGCGACCCGGCACCGAGCGCACCGAGCTGCAGCCCCTGCAGAGCGGCGGTCGGCGTCAACGGCAGGGCCGCCACCAGCACGTCGGCCCGGGTCAGGCCGAGCACCTGCCACAGGCGGGCACCGGTCCTCGCCACGACGTCCAGGTCGCTGCGCGTGCTGGCGACCGGGAAGCGCAGGCCGAGGCCGGCCGAGACGAACGTGGTTGGACGGGTATCGGCCTCCACGATGCCGCGGTAGGAGCGCGGGCGGAACAGCCGGCGGGCCAACCCACGTCGCAGGGCAGGTCCTTCGGTGTGCAGCGCCCACCCGGACTCACCGGCCTGCAGCACCAGGGCCGCGGCGTCGGCCGGGCCGTCCTGGCAGATGTCGCGCTCCCCTGCGGCCGGCAGCGTCCGCAGCCCGGCGACGCTGGCGACGTCGGCGGGCGACCTTCCGAGCGCGGCCAGCCGCTCCCGCCAGTACGGCGAAAAGGGTGCAACGGCGTCCACGACCTGGCTCTTGAGGGCCGCGGTGCGGGTCCGTGCCTGCTGACGGGTCGTACGTCGGTCCCAGGACATGCGGGCGATCCTAGGAGTTGGCACTCTGCGGGCATGAGCCGATGGACCCCCGCCGAGTTGCCCGACCTGTCCGGACGCACGGCGCTGGTGACCGGCGCCAACTCCGGACTGGGCTACCAGACCAGCCTGGAGCTGGCCCGCCACGGCGCCCGGGTGCTGATGGGCTGCCGCGACCCGCGGCGTGCGCAGGACGCCCTCGGCCGGTTGCGCGCAGCCGGCGCCGACGCTGAGCTCGTCCCGCTCGACCTGGCCTCCCTGGCCTCGATCGAGGCGGCTGCCGCCGAGGTGGCCGCGCAGGTCGTGGCCCTGGACCTGCTGGTGTGCAACGCCGGCGTGATGGCCGTGCCGCACGCCCTGACCGTGGACGGCTTCGAGACCCAGCTCGGCACCAACCACCTGGGGCACTTCGCGCTCGCCGGCCGACTGCTGCCGGTGCTGCTGGCCGCCACGGCGCCGCGGGTCGTCGTGGTGAGCAGCGCCGCGCACCGGATGGGGAAGCTGAGCTTCGGGGACCTCCAGGGTGAGCGGTCCTACGGCCGCTGGTCGGCCTACGGTCAGAGCAAGCTGGCCAACCTGCTGTTCGCAGCCGAGCTCGACCGCCGCGCGGCCGGTCGGCTGGCGGTCATGGCGGCCCACCCCGGATACGCAGCGACGCACCTGCAGAGCGGCCAGGGGTCCCTGCTGCTCGAGGGGCTGATGAAGGTCGGCAACGCGGTCCTCGCACAGTCCGACGCCCAAGGTGCGTGGCCCTCGCTGTTCGCCGCGGGCTCACCCGATGCGCGCACCGGGGGCTACTACGGTCCGTCGGCGCTTCAACTGCGCGGCCATCCTGAGGAGGTCGGGCGGTCCGCCGCCGCCCAGGACGCCGCGGTGGCCGCCCGGTTGTGGAACGTTTCCGAGCAGCTCACCGGGGTGCGCTACGACGCCCTGTCCGCCTGACTGCCCGTACGACCCGCCAACCCCAGCCACTCCCCCTCCCCGGCGATCATGGGGTTCTGGCGGACGGCTGAGCGTGCACCGACCGCATCCCCATGATCAGCGGGACGCAAGGGCCACCACCCGGGCAGGACGAACGACAGCCCGGCAGCCCCACGAAAGGGAGGGGCGGGCCGCGACTAGCCCTTGCGCTTGATGATGTCCTCGGTCAGCGCCGGGACGACCGTGTTGAGGTCACCCACGAGCCCGAAGTCGGCCAGCTCGAAGATCGGAGCCTCGGGGTCCTTGTTGATGGCCACGATCGTCTTGGACGTCTGCATCCCGGCCCGGTGCTGGATCGCGCCGGAGATGCCGGCCGCGATGTAGAGCTGCGGCGACACGGTGCGGCCGGTCTGGCCCACCTGGTTCTGGTGCGGGTACCACCCCGCATCGGTCGCGGCGCGCGAGGCGCCGACGGCCGCACCAAGGGAGTCGGCGAGCGCCTCGATGATGGCGAAGTTCTCCGGGGAGCCGACGCCGCGGCCGCCGGAGACCACGATCGAGGCCTCACCGAGGTCAGGGCGGCCACCCTTGCCCTCGACGACAGACTCCTGCACCGTGGACGCCTTGTCGGCGTCGGAGAAGGTCGCGGTGACCTGCTCGACGGCGGCCGCCCCGGCCGACTCGGTCGGCGCTGTGCTGTTCGGCCGGACGGTGATGATCGGCGTGCCGGTGGCGACCTTGGCCTGCACGACGACCGAGCCGCCGAAGATCTGCTGCTCCGCGACCAGCTCGGGGGTGACCCCGACGGCGTCGGTGAGCAGCCCGCTGCCGGTCTTGATGGCCAGCCGGGCGGCGATCTCCTTGCCTTCGACGTTGCTCGGGATCAGCACGACGAGTGGCGACTTGTCGCTGACCAGCTGCGCGAGGACGGTGGCCTTGGGGGCGACGAGGAACTGGGTCAGCTCCTCGGCCTCGCAGACGTAGACCTTCTCAGCGCCGTACGCGCCGGCCTTGTCCACGGCGGCGGAGGCACCCTTGCCCAGCAGGACCGCCGACGGTTCTCCCAACGAGCGCGCCAACGTCAGCAGCTCGTAGGAGACCTTCTTGGGGGCACCGTCGACGTGGTCGACGAGCACCAGAACCTCTGCCATGTCCCAGCCCTCCTAGACGAACTTCTGCGAGGCGAGGTACTCGGCGACCCGCTGGCCACCGTCGCCCTCGTCCTTGACGACCTGACCGGCCTGACGCGGCGGCTTGGTGGCGAACTCGACGACCTGGCTGGGCGCGGCCGCGAGCCCCACCTGCCCGGCTTCGACGCCCGTGTCGGCCAGCGTCAACGTGGTCAGCGGCTTGTTCTTGGCGGCCATGATCCCCTTGAACGACGGGTAACGCGGCTCGTTGATCTTCTCCACCACGCTGACGATCGCCGGCGTCGGGGCTTGCACCACGTCGTAGCCATTGTCGGTCTGCCGCTCGATGGTGACCGAGCCGGCCTCGGCTGTGACCTTGCGCGCGCCGGTGAGCTGCGGCAGCCCGGTGCGCTCGGCGAGCAGCGCGCCCATGATGGCCATCCGGGAATCGGTCGCCTCGGAGCCGGCGAGCACCAGGTCGTACTCGAGGGTCCCCAGCACGGTGGCGAGCACGAGCGAGGTCTGGACAGCGTCGGAGCCCTTGAGGGCGTCGTCGGTCACGTGCACCGCCTTGTCGGCGCCCATCGACAGCGCCTTGCGGACCGTCTCGATGGCCCGGTCCGGTCCCATGGTGAGGATTGTCACCTCACCGCCGGTCGCCTCCTTGATGCGCAGGCCCTCCTCGACGGCGTACTCGTCGATCTCGTTCATGACGACGTCGACCGAGGCGCGGTCCAACGTCTTGTCGCTCGCGTCGAGCTTGCGCTCGGCCCAGGTGTCGGGCACCTGCTTCACCAGTACGACGATGTTCATCTGCGGTTCATCATCGGAAAGCCGACCTCCACTAGGGGACACGGTTGCGGCAGCTGCCGCACGGGTCGGCGCCACGGTATCGGCGTGCCTGCCGACGCCGGTCGCTGCCCTCGTGACTGCAGTCTTGCCCGGCGGCAACGCCTCTGCAAACTCGAGCAAGCACGTCAACGGGTGACCTGTCTCACCGCCCGGAGAAGCGCGCCTTCCCGGGACCGTTGTCCACGAAGGAGGCCATCCCGGTCGTCTGGTCCTCGGTTGCGAACAGGCCGGCGAACAGCGCGCTCTCCAGCCGCAGCGCGGCATCCAGGTCGAGCTCGAGGCCGTCGTCGATGGCCTGCTTGGCTGCCCGCAGGGCGATCGCTGGGCCGTCGGCGTACTGCCCGGCCAGCTCGACTGCAGTCGAGTAGACATCCTCGTCCGCGACCACCCGGTCGGCGATGCCCATGGCCAACGCCTCGTCGGCCGCGACGTGCCGGCCGGTGAAGACCATCCCCTTGGCCCGGGCCGGGCCGACCAGCCGGGTCAGTCGCTGGGTACCGCCGGCGCCGGGGATGATGCCGAGCTGGATCTCTGGTACGCCGACCTTGGCCCGCTCCCCGAGCACGCGGAAGTCCGCGGTGAGGGCCAGCTCGAAACCGCCTCCCAGTGCGTAGCCGTTAACAGCCGCGACGACCGGCTTGGGGATGCGCGCGACGATCTTGAAGCCGTCCTGCAGGCCGGTCCCCCACGCCACCATGTGGCTGTAGGACAGCCCGGACATCTCCTTGATGTCGGCGCCGGCGGCGAACACCCGCTCGCCGCCCCAGATCACGACCGCCCGGACGTCGGCCCGCTCCCGTGCCTGCACCGCGCACTCGACGAGTTCGGCTGTCAGCTGGCCGTTGATGGCGTTCATCTTCGGCCGGTCGAGCCGGATCGTCCCGATCCCGCCCTCGACCTCGAGCCCCACGAACTCGCCCACGACCGCTCCTCTGCTTGGCGTGCCACTGCTGGTGTGCGCGCACCCTAGTGTCCGGGCCGTGTTCCGTGACTCGCGCGGTGTCGTCCACACGGTGAGCGCTGCCGACCCGCTCGACGACCTGCCGGCGACAGCCGCCGAGGTGCTCCGGCGTGAGCTGCTCGTCGAGGTGGCCGGTGACCTCGGCGGCGCGCTGGAGCGGTGCGAGGCGGTCTCGACCCTGCTCGACCGCTGGCAGGACGCCTTCTTCGCCGCGCTGCCGGTCGAGGTCGACCGGCAGGAGGAGGCCCGGTGGGCGGCCGAGGCCGGCCTGTCCCTGGACGAGCTGGAGTCGGAGTGGGAGGACGACTGGGACGACGACCTCGACGGCGCCGAGGTGTGGCACGCCCCCGAGGTGCTGGAGGAGATCGACCTGTCGGAGCTGACCCCGCTCGATGACGAGGTGCCGTTGGTGCAGCTGGTCGTCGAGCCGACTCACCTGCCGGACGTGCTGGTGGCCGAGCTGGAGCGCGCGCTGCTGCTGCTGCCGCTGCGCGTCCGGTTGGAGGCGCTGGTCGCGGCGGGCGTCCTGGTCGATGCCTGGGCCGAGCTACTGGCCGATCACGAGAAGGCGCTGGGCCACCTGGTCATCGCGCACGGCGAGCCGCAGACGTCGCTCGGACACGAGCAGCTGCTCGACCGGCACGCCGTGCTGCACGCCGAGCAGCCGAGGCACCGGTGACCGACCTGCAGTCCTGGCCCGGACGGCCGAGCCCGCTCGGTGCCACCTGGGACGGCGAAGGGACGAACGTCGCGCTGTTCAGCCAGGGAGCGGAAGCGGTCGACGTCTGCCTGTTCGACGACGCGGGCCGGGAGACGCGCGCCCCGCTGGAGGAGTCGACCTTCCACGTCTGGCACGGCTACCTGCCGCAGGTGGGTCCTGGCCAGCGCTACGGCTTCCGGGTCGACGGCCCCTTCGACCCGGCGAGGGGCCAGCGCTACAACCCTTCCAAGCTCCTGCTGGACCCCTACGCCAGGGCGATCGAGGGGGAGTTCCGGCTGGACGACGCGGTGTTCGGGTCGGCGCCAGGGCGCGACGCCGTCCAGGACCACCGTGACAGCGCGGCCTACGTCCCCAAGGGTGTGGTCGTACACGACGCCTTCCCGTGGGGGGAGGACATCCGGCCCGGCACCGCGTGGTCGGACACCATCGTCTACGAGCTGCACGTCAAGGGCTTCACCGCCCTGCACCCCGACATCCCCGCTGCCCTTCGAGGGACGTACGCCGGACTGGGTCACCCGGCGGCGATCGCGCACCTGCAGCGACTCGGGGTCACCGCGGTCGAGCTGATGCCGGTACACCACTTCGTGTCCGAGCCGCACCTGCTGCGCAACGGCCTGTCCAACTACTGGGGCTACAACTCACTGGGCTACTTCTCCCCGCACGCCGGCTACAGCGCCAGCGGTGCACGCGGTGAGCAGGTTCGCGAGTTCAAGGCGATGGTGCGGTCGCTGCATGCCGCCGGCATCGAGGTACTGCTGGACGTCGTCTACAACCACACAGCCGAGGGCGACCAGACCGGCCCGACGCTGTCGTTCCGCGGCATCGACAACGCGCATTACTACCGGCTCGCGGACGACGCCGCCTGCTACCGCGACTACACCGGCTGCGGCAACACCCTGGACGCGCGCAACCCACATGTGCTGCAGCTGCTGATGGACTCGTTGCGCTACTGGGTGACCGATATGCACGTCGACGGCTTCCGCTTCGACCTGGCGTCCGCGCTGGCCCGGTCGATGCACGACGTGGACAAGCTGTCGGCCTTCTTCGACGTCATCCAGCAGGACCCGGTGGTGTCAGCCGTCAAGCTGGTCGCGGAGCCGTGGGACGTCGGCGAGGGTGGCTACCAGGTCGGGCAGTTCCCGCCGCTGTGGACCGAGTGGAACGGCAAGTACCGCGACGCGGTCCGCGACGTGTGGCGGGGGGAGAGGTCGGGGGTCCGTGAGCTGGCCTACCGGCTGTCGGGCTCCAGCGACCTCTACCAGGACGACGGCCGACGGCCGTACGCCTCCATCAACTTCATCACCGCCCATGACGGCTTCACACTGCGCGACCTGACGACGTACGAAGCCAAGCGCAACGAGGCCAACGGTGAGGATGGTCGTGACGGGGAGTCCCAGAACCGCAGCTGGAACTGCGGGGTGGAGGGCGAAAGCGACGATCCGGGGGTGCGCGCGCTGCGGTTGCGGCAGGCCAAGAACCTGCTCAGCACGCTGCTGCTGTCGACCGGCGTGCCGATGCTGACGATGGGTGACGAGCTGCTGCGCACCCAGCGCGGCAATAACAACGCCTATTGCCAGGACTCCGAGCTTAGCTGGGTCGACTGGGACGTGGCGCCCGAGGCCCAGGAGGTCTACGACCTGGTGGCCCAGCTGGTGCGGCTGCGCCGGGAGCACCCGGTGTTCCGGCAGAAGGCCTTCTTCTCCGGCCGGTCGCTGGGTGAGGACGGGACCAAGGACCTGGCCTGGTTCGGCGCTGACGGCGCGGAGCTCACCGACACGCAGTGGTTCGACCCGAACCTGCAGACGCTCGCGATGTTCCTGGACGGGCGCGGCATCAAGACCCGCGGCCCACGCGGCGAGGTAGTGGTCGATGACAGCTTCCTGCTCGTCGTGCACGCCTCATCCGAGGACGGCGTCATCGCACTGCCCGGCGGGCCCTGGGCGACGGGCTACCGGCTGCTGCTCGACACCGCAGGCGACCGCCGTACGCCGGAGCTGCCGGCCGGGACGACCGTCCCCGTGACCGGCCGTTCCGTTCTGCTGCTCGAAGCGCTGCGCTCGTCCCAGCGAGGGTTCAGCCGCAGACCGGTGCCGGGCGAGGGCGCTGGACTGCCACGCCTCGGTCAGCCGGGTCCGCACGACGTCAGGCCTGGGTGACCAGCGCCAGGTCGGCGTCACCGGGCAGCAGGTCCGAGTGCGGCAGCACCCGGACGGTGTAGCCAAAGGACCCGGGCCGCTCGAGCGGCACCTCCCCCTCGTAGCGCTCCAACCCGTCCTCGCCGGTGCCGGTGGCGGCCAACGGCACCGCGACCGGCCGGTGCAGCTCGTCGTGCTCGTCGACCCGCCCGTAGACCGCCTGGACGACGACGTCGTGCGTGGACAGGCCGGCGAGGTCGACCAAGGCCCGGACGGCCATGCTGGCGCCCACCTCCGGTGCGTCACCGAGACCGCCCTCGACGTGCACTACCCGCACACCACGCCAGCGACCGGTGACGCCGGCGCGCCACCCGGCGAGCTGCTTGGCGGCCCCGAAACCTTGCTGCGCAAGCGATCGCGAGGCCACAGCCGCAGGGGTGTACAGCTCGCGCACGTAGTCGCGGACCATCCGGCTAGCGAGCACCTGCGGGCCGAGCGTCTGCAACGTGTGGCGGACCATCTCCACCCAGCGCTGGGGTATACCACCGTCGTCGACGTCGTAGAACCGGGTCCGGACCTGCTTCTCGACCAGCTCGTAGAACGCGGCGGCCTCCAGGTCATCCCGGCGGTCGGGGTCGGTGACACCGTCGGCGGTCGGGATCGCCCAGCCGTTCTCACCGTCGTACATCTCGTCCCACCAGCCGTCGAGGATCGACAGGTTCAGCCCACCGTTGAGGGCGCTCTTCATGCCGGAGGTGCCACAGGCCTCGAGCGGCCGCAGCGGGTTGTTCAACCAGACGTCGCACCCGCCGTAGAGGTACCGCGCCATGCCGATGTCGTAGTCGGGCAGGAACACGATGCGGTGCCGCACGGCGGCCGAGTCGGCGAACCGCACGATGTGCTGCACCAGCTCCTTGCCGCCGTCGTCGGCGGGATGGGCCTTGCCGGCGATGACCAGCTGCACCGGGCGTTCGGGGTCGAGCAGGATCGCCGTGAGTCGATCAGGGTTGCGCATCATCAGGGTCAGCCGCTTGTACGACGGGACGCGGCGGGCGAACCCGATGGTCAGCACGTCCGGGTCGAAGACCCCTGCGGTCCAGCCGAGCTCTGCCTCGGTCGCGCCGCGCTGCAGCCAGGAGGCGTGCAACCGCCGGCGGACCTCCTGCACCAGCCGCTCGCGCAGCAGCCGGCGGGTGGCCCAGATGCTGGTGCCGGCCACCTGCGAGATGGCCTGCCAGCCCTGTCCCTCTGTGGTGATCGACGTGCCGATCTCGCGCTCCGCCAGTTCGAGGACCTCACGGGCTACCCAGGTCGGGGCGTGCACGCCGTTGGTGACGCTGCTGATCGGGACCTCGGCCGTGTCGAAGCCGGGCCACAGCCCGCTGAACATCCCTCGGCTCACGACGCCGTGCAGCCGGGCGACGCCGTTGCGGCGCTGCGCCATCCGCAGGCCCATGTGCGCCATGTTGAACACCGCCGGATCCTGCTCGGCGCCGAGCTCCAGGATGCGCTCCACGGGCACACCGTCGGTGGCCCGGTCCCCGCCGAAGCACTGCGCGATCAGCTCGCGGGGGAAGCGGTCGATACCGGCCGGGACCGGGGTGTGCGTGGTGAACACGGTGCCGGCCCGGACCGCCTCCCTGGCCTCGTCGAAGGACAGACCCTGCACGACGAGCTCGCGGACCCGCTCCACCCCGAGGAAGCCGGCGTGGCCCTCGTTGGTGTGGAACACCTCTGGCTCCGGCGCGCCGGTCAGGGCGGTCCACGCGCGGATGGCGCGCACCCCGCCGATGCCCAGCAGGAGCTCCTGGTGCAGTCGGTGGTCGGTGCCTCCGCCGTACAGCCGGTCGGTGACCTGCCGCTCGGTCGGGGCATTGGCCTCGACATCGCTGTCCAGCAGCAGCAGCGGCACCCGGCCGACTTGCGCCATCCAGATCTGCGCATGCAGCTCCCGGCCCTCCGGCAGCTCGACGGTGACCATGACTGGCGCGCCGTCAGCGCCCAGCACCTGCGTCAACGGCAGGCCGTGCGGGTCCAGCGGCGGGTAACGCTCCTGCTGCCAGCCCTCGGCGTTCAGGCTCTGCTTGAAGTAGCCGGCGCGGTAGAGCAACCCGACCCCGAGGATCGGGACGCCGAGGTCGGAGGCCGCCTTGAGGTGGTCGCCGGCCAGGATGCCCAGGCCACCGGAGTACTGCGGAAGCACCTCGGTGATGCCGAACTCCGGCGAGAAGTAAGCGATGGAGGCCGGCGCGTCCGGCAGCCCCTGGTACCACTTGGGCTCGGTGAGGTAGGCCTGCAGATCGGCGTGCACCGCGGCCAGCCGGACCAGGAACTCCGGGTCGGCGGCCAGCTGTGCGAGGCGCTCCTGGCTGACCTCGCCCAGAAGTCTGACGGGGTCGTGGTCGACCGCTTTCCAGACAGCCGGGTCGACGCTTCTCAGCAGGTCCAGCGAGGCAGGGTGCCAAGACCATCGCAGGTTCATCACCAGCTCGCCGAGGGGGGCGAGCGGGGCCGGGAGGGCCAGGCGGACGGTGAACCGGCGGAGTGCTCTCACCCGCAGGACCCTAGTGGTCGTGATCTCCCGCTCGCCGTGCCTCGATCGGTGCGGTTCGTGGGTCCGTGTGCGTCATGGGTACCGTCGCTCAGGTGGTTGGCCGCATCGCAATCTCGAACGTCCGACCGACCGTCTCGTGCGGCCGGTACCCCTCGCGCGCCGTGAGCGGGGAGGTGGTGACCGTCGCGGCGACCGTCTTCCGGGAGGGTCACGACGCGGTCGGCTGCAACGTCGCCGTCACGCGGCCCGACGGGTCCCGGGCCGGGTTCCTGCGGATGGCTCCCGGTGCGACCGGCACGGATGAGTGGTCGGCGCCGCTGCGGCTCGATGCGGAAGGCGCCTGGACGTTCGTGGTCGAGGCCTGGAGCGACCCGCTCGGCACCTGGTGGCACGACGCGCCCCTCAAGGTCCAGGCCGGCGTGGACGTGGACGTCGTCATGGAGGAGGGGGCCCGGCTGTTCGAGCGCGCCGCCGAGGCAGTGCCGACCGGCAACCGCCCGCAGGTCGCCGCGCTACCCGCCGTGCTCCGGGACGCCACCCAGAAGCCGGCTGACCGGCTCGCGCCCGCGACCGACCCAGCCGTGGTGGCGCTGCTGGCCGACCTGCCGGTTCGCGAGCTCGTCACCGAGGGCGAGAGGTCCACCATCTGGGTCGACCGGCCGCGCGCGCTCTACGGCTCCTGGTACGAGTTCTTCCCCCGCAGTGAGGGTGCCTCGCTCGACCCGCCGCGCTCGGGCACCCTGCGGTCCGCGATGGAGCGGCTGCCGGCCGTTGCGGCCATGGGCTTCGACGTCGTCTACCTGCCGCCCGTGCACCCGATCGGCAAGGTCAATCGCAAGGGCACCAACAGCCCGGAGTTCCCAGGCGGCGACCCGAACAGCGTCGGCCCGCACGACCCCGGCTCGCCGTGGGCGATCGGCTCGGAGGAGGGTGGCCACGAGGCGGTCCACCCCGACCTTGGCACCCTCGCCGACTTCGAGGCCTTCGTGGCTCGTACCCGCGAGCTAGGCATGGAGGTCGCGCTCGACTTCGCCCTGCAGTGCGCGCCCGACCACCCGTGGGCCACCTCGCACCCCGAGTGGTTCACCACGCGGGTCGACGGCACCATCGCCTACGCCGAGAACCCGCCGAAGAAGTACCAGGACATCTACCCGCTCAACTTCGACAACGACCCCGAGGGCCTCTACGCCGCGGTGCTCGGCCTGATCCGGCTGTGGGCTGGCCGGGGAGTGCGCATCTTCCGCGTGGACAACCCGCACACCAAGCCGCTCGACTTCTGGGAGTGGCTGATCGCCGAGGTCAAGCGGACCGACCCGGACGTGCTGCTGCTCGCCGAGGCGTTCACCCGACCGGCCATGATGCACGAGTTGGCCATGGTCGGCTTCACGCAGTCGTACACGTACTTCACCTGGCGGGTCGGCAAAGAAGAGCTCCAGGACTACGCCCTCGAGCTGGCCGAGGGCGCCCACTACATGCGCCCCAACTTGTTCGTGAACACCCCGGACATCCTGCACGCGTCGCTGCAGTACGGCGGTCCGCCGATGTTCAAGGTGCGGGCCGTGCTGGCCGCGCTGCTGTCCCCCTCGTGGGGCGTCTACTCCGGTTACGAGCTCTACGAGCACGTCGCCGTCCGGCCGGGCAGCGAGGAGTACCTCGACTCCGAGAAGTACCAGTACCGGCCGCGGGACTGGTCGCAGCCCTCGCTCGCGCCGTACCTCACGATGCTGAACCGGGTCCGCCGGGAGCACGAGTCGCTGCACTGGCTGACCAACGTCGTCTTCCACACCGTCGACAGCACCGACCTGCTGGTCTGGAGCAAACGAATGCTGGACGACGTCGTGCTCGTGGTCCTCAACCTGGATCCGCACGGCGCCCGCGAGGCGATGGTGCACCTCGACCTGCCTGCCATGGGCTTCGAGTGGGGCGACCGGCTGGCGGTCCATGACGAGGTGACCGGTGCGGACTACCCGTGGGGCGTGGACAACTACGTGCGCCTCGACCCGTTCGAGCAGCCCGCCCACGTGTTCTCGGTGAGCAGGGCATGACGCACCCGCTCGAGCACGGCGAGCTGGTCAGCCTGGAGGAGTCCCGCGATCCGCTGTGGTTCAAGCGCGCCGTCTTCTACGAGGTGCTCATCCGCGGCTTCTCGGACAGCAACGGCGATGGCACCGGCGACCTGCGCGGCCTCACCGGCAAGCTGGACTACCTGCAGTGGCTCGGCGTGGACTGCGTCTGGCTGCTGCCCATCTACTCCTCGCCGCTACGCGACGGCGGCTACGACATCAGCGACTTCATGCAGGTGCTGCCGGAGTTCGGCGACCTCGGTGACTTCGTCGAGCTCGTCGACGAAGCGCACAAGCGCGGGATGCGGATCATCGCCGACCTCGTCATGAACCACTCGAGCGACCAGCACCCGTGGTTCAAGGCGTCGCGCTCGGACCCGAGCGGGCCGTACGGCGACTACTACGTGTGGTCCGACACCGACGAGCCGTACGCCGAGGCACGCGTCATCTTCGTCGACACCGAGAAGTCCAACTGGACCTGGGACCCGGTGCGTGAGCAGTTCTTCTGGCACCGCTTCTTCAGCCACCAGCCAGACCTCAACTACGACAACCCCGAGGTCCAGACCGAGATGATCGAGGTGCTGAAGTTCTGGCTCGACCTCGGGATCGACGGCTTCCGGCTGGACGCCGTGCCGTACCTGTTCGAGCGCGAGGGGACCAACGGCGAGAACCTGCCGGAGACGCACGAGTTCCTCAAGCGGGTCCGCAAGGAGGTGGACGCGCTCTACCCCGACCGGGTGATGCTCTGCGAGGCCAACCAGTGGCCGCAGGACGTGGTGGAGTACTTCGGTGATGCCGAGACCGGCGACGAGTGTCAGATGGCGTTCCACTTCCCTTTGATGCCACGGCTTTTCATGGCGGTCCGTCGGGAGTCCCGCTACCCGATCTCGGAGATCCTGGCCAACACGCCGGCCATCCCGAGGACCTGCCAGTGGGGCATCTTCTTGCGCAACCATGACGAGCTGACGCTCGAGATGGTGACCGATGACGAGCGTGACTACATGTACAGCGAGTACGCCAAGGACCCGCGGATGAAGTCCAACGTTGGGATCGCCCGCCGCTTGGCGCCGCTGCTGGAGAACAGCCGGGACCAGATCGAGCTGTTCACCGGGCTGCTGCTGTCCCTGCCCGGCTCACCGGTCCTGTACTACGGCGACGAGATCGGCATGGGCGACAACATCTACCTCGGTGACCGCGACGGCGTGCGCACACCGATGCAATGGAACGCCGACCGCAACGCCGGCTTCTCCGCGGCCGACCCGCAGCGGCTGTACCTGCCCGCGATCCTGGACCCGGTCTACGGCTACCAGGCGCTCAACGTCGAGGCGCAGATGCGTTCCTCGTCCTCGCTGCTGAACTGGACCCGCCGGATGATCGCGGTGCGCAAGCAGCACCCGGTCTTCGGCATGGGGACCTACGACGAGCTGGGGTCGAGCAACCCCTCGGTGCTGGTGTTCGTGCGGGAGTTCGGCGACGACCGCGTGCTGTGCGTCAACAACCTGTCGCGCTTCCCGCAGCCGGTCGAGCTGGACCTGTCCCGCTTCGAGGGCTACCGACCTGTCGAGCTGACCGGTGGCGTGCCGTTCCCGCTGGTCGGTGAGCTGCCGTACCAGCTTTCCCTGCCCGGTCACGGCTTCTTGTGGTTCGCCCTCCGTCCGGAGGTGGACGGGTGAGCAGCGTCGAGGAGCTGCTCCAGACCTGGCTGCCCCATCAGCGCTGGTTCGGCGGGAAGGGCCGCGAGCTGGCGACGGTGACCGTGCAGTCCAGCGCGGTCCTGCAGGGCGGCAACCCGTCGGTGCGCCTGCACGTCGTGCACGTGGACTACGTGGACGGCGGGACGGACGCCTACCAGCTGTTGCTCGGTACGTCACGCGGCCCGGTCGAGCAGCGGCTCGAGCACACGGTCCTGGGTGAGGTCGGCGGCGGCGTCCTGCTGTACGACGCAGTCCACGACCCGGTCGCCACCGCGATGCTGCTCCAGCACCTGGCCGCCGGCGACCAGGTCGACGGGCTGCGCTTTACCCGCGTCGGCGAGGTCGATGCCAGCTTGCCGGGCCGCGTGATGGGTGTTGAGCAGAGCAACACCTCACTGGTCTTCGGCGACACCACGATCCTGAAGCTGTTCCGCCGCCTGCAGCCGGGCGCGAACCCCGACGTCGAGATCACCCGCGCGCTCGCCGAGGCGGGCAGCCACCACATCGCCGTGCCGCTGGCCTGGGTCGATGGCCCCGTCGAGGGCGAGCTCACCACCCTCGGGTTGCTCCAGCCGTTCCTGAAGAACAGCTCCGAGGGCTGGGCGATGGCCACCGCCAGCGTGCGGGACCTGTTCGCTGAAGGTGACCTGCACGCCGACGAGGTCGGCGGGGACTTCGCCGGCGAGGCGGAGCGGCTCGGCGCCGCCACCGGTGAGGTGCATGCGGCGATGAGGCAGGTGCTGCCCCACGGCCTGGTCGGGGCGGACGAGATCTCGGTGACCACGACCCAGCTGCAGGAGCGGCTGGACGCAGCGCTGGCCGTCGTCCCGGAGCTGGCACCTCATGCCGCCGGAATCAAGGCGGTCTACGACGCCCTCGGCAGCCGGACCGCACCGGTCCCGGTGCAGCGGATCCACGGCGACTACCACCTCGGGCAGGTGCTGCGCACCCAGGAGGGATGGGTGCTGCTGGACTTCGAGGGCGAGCCGGCCCGGCCGCTGTCGGAGCGGCGAGCGCTGATGAGCCCCGTGCGCGATGTCGCCGGCATGCTGCGGTCGTTCGACTACGCCGCGCGCCATCTACTCACTGATCATCCCGGTCAGCCGCACCTGGCGTACCGCGCGCAGGAGTGGGCAGGGCGCAACCGTCACGCATTCTGCGACGGCTACGCCCGTGCTGCCGGCGCCGACCCTCGAGACGAGGCGGTGCTGCTGCGGGCCTTCGAGCTCGACAAGGCGGTCTACGAGGTGGTCTACGAGGCGCGCAACCGGCCCAGCTGGCTGCCCATCCCGCTCGGCTCCATCGCGCGCCTGGTCGGGTCGGCGTGACCGAGCCGGGCAAGCGCGCGCCGCGCCGCACGTCGGGCCCGGTCGACGCGGTCGTCGCGGCGGAGACCACCGCCCCGGTGGTGCCGGACGAGCGGCTGCTGGCCGCGGCCGAGGCGACCGGCACGGGCGTGGTGGCCGGTGCGGCCCTCGGTCCAACCGACGAGGAGATCGGACGGCTGGCCGGCGGTGCGCACCACCACCCGCACGGCGTGCTCGGCATGCACCTGGTCGAGGGCGGCTCCGTCGTGCGTGCGCTGCGACCCGACGCCGAGCGGGTCGAGCTGCTGCTGGGCCAGAGCCGGCACGACCTGCGGCACCGGCAGGACGGCCTGTGGGAGGTGTTCCTGCCCGGCGCCGGCGTCACCGACTACCGGCTCGAGGTCACCTACCACGGACGGGCCTACCAGCAGGACGATCCATACCGTTACCTGCCGACGCTGGGCGCGGTCGACCTGCACCTCATCGGGGAGGGTCGGCACGAGGAGCTGTGGAAGGTTCTCGGCGCGCACGTGCGCTGCTACGACAGCCCCAGCGGCACGGTCACCGGCACCAGCTTCGCGGTCTGGGCGCCCAGCGCCCGCGGCGTCCGCGTGGTCGGTGAGTTTAACGGCTGGGACGGTCGCGGCTTCCCCATGCGGTCGCTTGGCAGCAGTGGGGTCTGGGAGCTGTTCGTCCCCGACATCGGTGCCGGCACCCGCTACCGCTATGCCGTTCTCGGTGCCGACTCGGTGTGGCGCGAGAAGGCCGACCCGATGGCCCGCGAGACCGAGGTGCCCCCGCTGACGGCCAGCGTCGTAGCCCAGTCATCGCATGAGTGGCAGGACTCGGCCTGGCTGGCCGCACGGGCGGCCACGGCCGCGCACGCCGCGCCGATGAGCGCCTACGAGGTGCACCTCGGCTCCTGGCGGCAGGGGCTGTCCTACGTCGAGCTGGCCGAGCAGCTGGTGGAGTACGTCAGTTGGCTGGGCTACACGCATGTGGAGCTGCTGCCGGTCGCCGAGCACCCGTTCGGCGGCTCCTGGGGCTACCAGGTGACGTCGTACTACGCGCCGACGTCCCGCTTCGGGTCTCCCGATGAGTTCCGCTACTTCGTCGACCGGCTGCACCAGGCCGGCATCGGCGTCATCGTCGACTGGGTGCCGGGACACTTCCCGAAGGACGACTTCGCGCTGGCCCGCTTCGACGGCACGCCGCTGTACGAGCACGCCGACCCGCGACGCGGCGAGCAGCTGGACTGGGGCACCTACGTCTTCGACTTCGGCCGCAACGAGGTGAAGAACTTCCTCGTCGCCAACGCCGTCTACTGGATCGAGGAGTTCCACATCGACGGACTGCGCGTCGACGCGGTCGCTTCCATGCTCTACCTGGACTACTCGCGCAAGGAAGGCGAGTGGCTCCCGAACCAGTTCGGCGGCCGGGAGAACCTCGACGCGGTGGCCTTTCTGCAGGAGATGAACGCCGTCGTCTACCGGCGCTGCCCGTCCGCCATGACGATCGCGGAGGAGTCCACCTCCTGGCCGGGCGTCTCCCGCCCGACGCACCTGGGCGGTCTCGGCTTCGGGTTCAAGTGGAACATGGGCTGGATGCACGACTCGCTGGACTACATGTCGCGCGAGCCGGTCTACCGCGGCTACCACCACCACCAGATGACGTTCTCGATGGTCTACGCCTACTCCGAGAACTACGTGCTGCCGATCAGTCACGACGAGGTGGTCCACGGCAAGGGCTCGCTGCTGCGCAAGATGCCGGGTGACCGGTGGCAGCAGCTAGCGAACGTCCGCGCCTACCTGGCGTTCATGTGGGCGCACCCCGGCAAGCAGCTGCTGTTCATGGGCTGTGAGTTCGCGCAGGAGTCGGAGTGGAGCGAAGGCCGCTCGTTGGACTGGTGGCTGCTCGACCTGCCCGACCACCGCGGGGTGGCACTTCTCGTCAAGCAGCTCAACGAGGCCTACCGGGCTCATCCGGCGCTTTGGTCGCTGGACACCGAGACCGCGGGCTTCGCCTGGATCGACGCGAACGACGCCACCGGCAACGTCTTCTCGTTCCTGCGCTTCGGGGCCGACGGCTCTGCGGTGGCCTGCATCGCCAACTTCGCGGGGGAGACACACGAGGGCTACCGGCTCGGCTTGCCCTGGGCCGGTGGGTGGACGGAGGTCGTCAACACCGACGCCGACGCCTTCTCGGGCTCGGGCGTCGGCAACGGTGCAGCCGTGCAGGCCACGACCGAGTCCTGGCACGGCCAGCCGGCGTCCACGGTCCTGCGGCTCCCGCCGCTGGGCACCCTGTGGTTGTTCAGTCCCGGGCCGGTTTGAGGGCATGGACCAGCGCCGAGGGCTGGCCGGCATCCGCCCGATCGCTCGCGGTCACACCGTCAGCCGGTAGCGTCCGCCGGAGCGGCGATCCGGGTCGCAGGCGGGCGCGCGAACGTCGGCAGCGGTACTAGTACAGGGCGTTGGACAGCGACCGCCGGCCGACCACGATGCGGTCGTCGTCGGGATCCAGCACCGAGAACAGCTCGAGCAGGTGCTGTCGCGCGCGGTCCTTGTCCTCGCCGCTGCTGCGTCGCACGAAACCGATCAGCCGGTCGATCGCCGGCTGGATCTGCTCGGTGATGACCTCTACGTCGGCGGCCGCGGTCTGCGCCACCACGTCCTGCGGAGCGTCCTGCGCCACCGCCAGCACCTGCGCCGGGTCCAGCTGAGCCGTCCGCTGCAGCAGCGCCGCCCAGGCCCTGCCGAGTACCGCCTCCGGGTGGTTCGGCACCCGGGCGAGCAAGGCGTCGTACGACGCGGTCGCGGCTGCGAAGTCCTCCTGGGCCAGGGCCTCCTCGGCGGCGACCAGCTCCGGCTCGACCGGAGGCTCGACGGGAGGCTGCGGGGCGGCCCCACCGGCGCCGGGCAGGCCTGCCTGCAGGGCGGCGGCCAGCACCTGCTCGAGGAAGGACCGCAGCTCCCGCTCGGGCAGTGCTCCGGTGAAGCCCTGGACCAGGCGGCCGCCGAGCGCGAGCAGGACGGTCGGGATGCTCTGGATCTGCAGCTGGCTACTGATGGCCTGGTTGGCGTCCACATCTACCTTGGCCAGCACCCAGGAGCCGGCACCCTCGACCGCGAGCCGTTCGAGCACCGGCGACAGCTGCTTGCACGGGCCGCACCACTCGGCCCAGAAGTCGATCAGGACCGGGACGCTCATGCTGCGCTGCAGCACCAGCTGCTCGAAGGTCGCCTCCGTGACGTCGAACACGTGCTGGCTCGGCGGGCCGGCAGGCTGGACACCGGGCGCAGGTGCGGCCGGCTTGGCCAGCCCGGACAGATCGATGGCACCGGCGATGTTCAGGTCAGTGGGACGCATGCGCATGTCCGTAGTCAACAGCAGGGCGGTTGCATGCCTTCCGGACGATGCCTCCAGGCGAGTCCCGGGCAGCACCTGCCCCTATGGCGCCTTCCAGGAGGCGCTCCCGCTCGGGCGCAGCGGCTGTGCTCGCCCACGACGGCGAGAGCGACGCTGCCCTGCTGGGCCGCGCTGCCGGCGGCCTGTACGACGCCACGTGGCTGGCAGGAGCCGGCTGGCAGGAGCCGGCTGCACACCCTTGGCTCAGTCGCGTCGGCTGAGTCCCGTTGGCTGAGTCCGCTGACGCAACGCTGCCGGCCGCCGGCGACTGACTGGCCCTCCAGACAGCCCTGTCGGCTGATCCCGCTCCGGGCCGGTCGGCAGGCGCCCGGGACGCGCGGCCGGATCAGAAGCGCGGCGGCTCGGTGTAGCTGCCCCACAGCTCCCGCAGGACGCCGCAGACCTCACCGAGGGTGGCCTCCGCGCGGATCGCGTCGAGCATCGCCGGAATGGTGTTGGCCTCACCGCGGGCAACCTCGACCAGCGCGTCGAGCCGGCTGCGCACCAGGGCTTCGTCGCGCTTGCCCTTGCGGTCGACGAGTTCGCGGACCTGCTCGGTCTCCACCGCGTGGCTGACCCGGGAGATCTCCAGCGGCGCGTCGAGGCCACCGGTCGCCACGTTGACGCCGACCACCTTCTTCTCGCCCTTCTCCACAGCCACCTGGTACTGGAAGGCCGCCTCGGCGATCTCGGCCATGAACCAGCCGTCCTCGATCCCGCGCAGGATGCCCGAGGTCATGTCACCGGTGCCCATGTCCCGGACCTTGGCAAAGATCGCCTCGGCCTGCTCCTCGATGGCATCGGTGAGCTGCTCGACGTACCAGCTGCCGCCGAGCGGATCGGCGACGTTGGCCACGCCGGTCTCCTCGGCGATGACCTGCTGGGTGCGGATGGCTATCTGCGCCGCTTTGGCCGACGGCAGCGCGAGCACCTCGTCGAGGGCGTTGGTGTGGAGCGAGTTGGTGCCGCCCAGCACGGCGGCCAACGCCTCGACGGCGGTGCGGACGATGTTGTTGTCCGGCTGCTGCGCGGTCAACGAGACCCCCGCCGTCTGGGTGTGGAACCGCAGCCACTGGGCCTTGTCGGTCTTGGCGCCATAGACGTCGCGCAGCCACTTCGCCCAGATCCGCCTGGCCGCTCGGAACTTCGCGATCTCCTCGAAGAAGTCGATGTGGGCGTCGAAGAAGAACGACAGCCCGGGGGCGAACGCCTCGATGTCGAGGCCGCGCGACAGGCCTAGCTCCACGTAGGCGAAGCCGTCAGCCAGGGTGAACGCGAGCTCCTGGGCGGCGGTTGAGCCGGCCTCCCGGATGTGGTAGCCGGACACCGAGATCGGCTTATAGGCGGGGATGCTGCGGGCACAGTGCTCCATCAGGTCACCGATCAGGCGCAGGTGTGGCTCCGGTGGGAACAGCCACTCCTTCTGAGCGATGTACTCCTTGAAGATGTCAGTCTGCAGCGTGCCGTTGAGGACTGCCGGGTCGACGCCCTGCCGCTCCGCAGCCACCAGGTACATGCAGAACACTGGTACGGCGGGGCCGCTGATCGTCATCGAGGTGGTCACGTCACCGAGTGGGATGTCCCCGAACAGGATCTCCATGTCGGCGGCGGAGTCGATGGCCACCCCGCAGTGCCCGACCTCGCCGAGCGCGCGGGGGTCATCGCTGTCCCGGCCCATCAGGGTCGGCATGTCGAAGGCGACGGACAACCCACCGCCACCCGCGGCCAGGATCATCTTGTAGCGCTCGTTGGTCTGCGCGGCGCTGCCGAAGCCGGCGAACTGCCGGATCGTCCACATCCGGCCGCGGTTGCCGGTGGGATGCAGGCCACGGGTGAAGGGGAACTCCCCCGGCCAGCCGATCCGCTCGAAGCCGTCGTACGCCTCGCCTGCTCGGGGGCCGTAAACGGGGTCGACCACGTCACCGGACAGCGTGGTGAAGTCCGCGTCGCGCTTGGCGGCCTTGTCGTAGCGAGCCTGCCAGCGCGCCCGGCCGGCAGCGATGTCCTCGGGGGTCACAGGCAGGCTCCTCGCGTCGGTGGTCCTGTCGGCAGGTTAGCGCTCACTCACGTGCCGTGGCGGACGCTGACCGGCATCCTCGTGCACAGTGGACGGCTGGACCCTCGCGTCACTGCTTCACACTGATCGCATGGACGCGCACCGCTTCTGCCCGCTGTGCGGCGGCGCCCTCACGACCGGGCGCCCGCAGGTTTGCTCGGCCTGTGGCATGCCCCACCACCGCGACCCGAAGGTCGGCGTCGGCGTGGTCGTGCGGGACGCGGCCGGCCGGCTGCTGCTGGTGCAGCGTGACGTCGAGCCCGAGCGCGGGCGTTGGGCCCTGCCGGCCGGTTTCCTGGACGCCGACGAGGACCCCCGCGCGGCGGCGGCCCGGGAGTGCCGAGAGGAGACCGGACTTGACGTCGCGGTCGGCGAGCTGCTCGGGCTCTATCCCGCGGGCACGGGAACGTCATTCTTCTTGTCCTTCGCGGCGACGGTGACCGGCGGGCTGCTGGCCGCCGCAGACGACGCCCTGGACGCCCGCTTCTTCGACGCGGCCGAGCTGCCACCGCTGGCTTTCGCCAGCACGCTGGCCGCGATCCTCAACGACGCCAGCGCCTGACCAGCAGGGCCAGGACGATGACGGCCGCGAGCACCGGAGCAAAGCGCTTGAGCACCGGCGCGCCCGCGGTGCCGAGCAGGTCGATCGGCTCGACCTCCCGGACCGGCCGCAGCGGCGCGGTGACGGTCGTGGCGGTCGGCTCCGGCCCCCCGGCGGCATGCTTCCCGGCCGGGGCCTCACCGGCTGCCGCCTCACCGGTTGCCGGCGCCCCGGACGCATGCTTCCCGGTCGCCGGCACCGGATCCGGCGTGCCGGCCAGGATCTCCTCGCCGAGGCAGGCCGCGAACTGGTCCACCAGCTTGCCGCTGACATCGGCCAGCACCCCGCGGCCGAACGACGCCGGCTTACCGGTGATGGCCAGGTCGGTGTCGACCTCGACGTCGGTGGTGCTGCCCTTGTCGACCAGCCGGCAGGTGACCAGCGCCTTGGCGGTGCCGGTCCCCCGCGTCTCCTTGCCACTGCCCTCGATCACCACGATGCCGGCCGTCTCGTCGACGGAGACGAACCTCGCCTTCCCGCCGTAGGTCAGGTTGATCGGTCCGACCTTGACCTTCACGGTGCCGGTGAACGCATCACCGTCGCGGGACGTCAGCGTGGCCCCCGGCATACAGGGGGCGATCCGCTCGACGTCGAGCAGGACCCTGAGCGCCTGCTGTCTCGGGACAGGGACGCTGAACCGGTTCTCGAGCTTCATGCAGGTGCCTCCAGGGCTGCGAGGTCGGCGGGGGTGTCGACATCGAAGGGTGATCCTGTCCCGTCGCACCCCACCTCGACCACCAGGTCGGGGTGGGCGAACAGCCACGGCCGCGCGCCGGTGTCGCCCTCGGCTGCGTCGGCGACGCCCGGCCAGGTCGCACGCGCCAGCAGGACCGGGTTGCGCTGCTTGCCGGCGTACGTCGCGACCGCTGCCTGCGCGCCCGCCGCAAAAGCCCCCCTCAGGCGTACGACGCTGTCGACGCCCACCCTCGGCTGGTCAGCCAGCGCCACCACCACGGCATCGCACTCCCGGCCGGTCAGCGCAGCCAGGCCGGCCCGCAGGGAGGCGCCCATGCCGGTCTGCCAGTCCTTCGCGACGACGGCGTCCGGGGCGTGCCTGGCTACCTCATCGGCCGCTGCGCCGATGACCACCAGGACCGGGTCGCAGCCACCCTCGCGCAGCAGCCGCTGCCCCCGCTCGACCAGCAGCTCACCCTCGAACGGCACCAGCGCCTTGGGAGTGCCGAACCGGGAACCGGACCCGGCTGCCAGCAGCAGGCCGGCCACCCGCGGACCGTCGGGAGCACCGATCGACCGACCGCTGTCGCCCCGGGTCACCGGTGCACCGGCCCCTCAGTGTCGCCCAACGGCCGCCCGCTGCCGCCCCAACGGTGCTGGACGACCTCCGCGGCGATCGAGATCGCCGTCTCCTCGGGAGTCCGCGCCCCCAGGTCGAGCCCGATCGGCGAGCGGAGGCGGGACAGCTCGTCATCGGTCAGGCCGATCTCGCGTAGCCGGGCCAGCCGGTCGTCGTGGGTGCGGCGGCTGCCCATGGCACCGACGTAACCGGCACCGGACCGCAACGCCACCTCCAGCAGCGGTACGTCGAACTTGGGGTCGTGGGTGAGCACGGTGATGACGCTGCGCTCGTCCACCAGGCCGTCCGCGACGGCTGTGGCGAGGTAGTCGTGCGGCCAGGCGCAGACCACCTCGTGCGCGTCCGGGAAGCGCTTCACGGTCGCGAACACCGGTCGCGCGTCGCAGACGGTGACCCGGTAGCCCAGGAAGACGCCGGCCTGCGCGACGGCGCCGGCAAAGTCGGTGGCACCGAAGACCAGCATCCGCGGCGGCGGCGCGAAGGCCTGCACGAACACGGCCACCTCGTCCACCCGCCGCTCCCCGCGTGGTCCGTAGTGGCGGGTGCCCGTCTGGCCCACACCGAGCATGCCGCGTGCATCGTCGGTCGTTGCGACGTCGAGGCCCTCGGTGCCGAGGGAACCTGCGACGCGGGTTGGAGTCACCAGCAGCAGCGCCCCCAACGGTGCGGGGCCGCTGACGACGGTGGCCAGTGCGACGGGCTCCTCGCGCTCGAGCAGCCCCAGCAGCTCCCGCAGCAGGGGCGCCTGCTCGTGGCCGACCGGCTGGACGAGCACGTCGAGGATCCCACCGCAGGTGAGCCCGACCGCGAAGGCGGTCTCGTCGCTGATGCCATAAGTCTCCACGACCGGTGGCCCACCGGCGAGCACCTCGGCAGCGACCTCGTAGACCGCGCCCTCGACGCAGCCGCCGGAGACGCTGCCCAAGGCCTGGCCGTCCGCGTCGACCGCCATGGCGGCGCCGGGGGGGCGCGGGGAACTGCCACTGATGCTCACAACGGTGGCGAGGCCGAACGGCCGGCCGGCGTCGAGCAACGCGGTCAGGCCGGCAGCGATGTCACGCACGGCGATCTGCTCCTCTCGCGGTGCCTCGAGTCATGCGGTGACTGGCGGTGCCTTGGCCGACGGTGCTTCGAACAGCGGTGCCCCGGACGATGTCGGCCAGGTGCTCGAGTGCGGCCAGGCTGTGGCCCTCGACGAACTCGTCAACGTGTGGCAGGGCCGCGGCCATGCCCGCCGCCAGCGGTGCGTAGCCCGGGGCCGCCTTGCGGGGGTTGGCCCAGACGACCCGGTGAGCCAGCCGCTGCAGGCGCTGCACCTGCTGCCCGAGCAGGGTGACGTCCCCGCGCTCCCATCCGTCGGACAGGATCACCACGACCGCGCCGCGAGCCACCCCCCGCTGACCCCAGCGGTCCAGGAACTCCTTGAGCAGCACACCGAGCCGGGTGCCGCCGCCGGCATCAGGGACGGCCTCGGCGACGGCGGCCATCGCGGCATCGGGGTCGCGCCGGGCCATCTCGCGGGTCAGCCGCGTCAGCCGGGTGCCGAGGGCGAACACCTCCGTCCGCGCCACCTCGCGGCGGGCCGCGGCGTGGCTGAAGCGCAGCAGGGCGCCGGAGTAGCGCTCCATCGAGCCGCTGACGTCGACCAGCAGCACCACCCGGCGCGCCCTCACCCGCGGGGTCTTCCGCCGCAGGTCGGCCGGCTCGCCTCCGGCCCGCATCCAGGCGCGCAAGGTCCGCCGGGCGTCGACGGGTCCCCGGGAGGCGGGGCGGTGGCGGCGGGTGCGTCGTACCTCGCCGGGCAGGCAGAGGCGGGCCAGCAGGCGGTTCAGCAGCGCGCGTTCGTCAGGTGACATCCGGGACACGTCGCGGTGCCGGAGCGTCTCCTGCGCACTGGCTGCAGCCGACGCCGAGGTCGCCTCCTGCTCGAGCTCTCCGTCGTCTTGCGGGCCCTCGTCCGCGACCAGGTGCAGCTGCGGCACGAGCACCCGCTGCCGCCGGACCACCGACCCGGGCCGGTCACCGAAGTAGGCCTGGAAGACACCGTCGTAGCGACGGGTCTCCTCGACGGTGCCGCACAGGGCCAGCCGGCCGGCCCAGTAGACGTCGTCGCGCCGGGACGGGTCCAGCGCCGACAGCGCCTCGACCGCGGCGTGGACGCGGTCCGGGGCAGCGTTCACGCCGGCGGCGCGCAGCGTCCGCGCCAGGCCGACCAGGCTGTCGGTGCCGTCGTAGACGTCGGCTGCGTCCATCAGCCGAGCAGGGCCCGGTCGAGCATCGAGCCGACGTCCAGGTTCGTGGCCAGCTCGACGTCCTCGCGGTACTTGAGGACCGCGCCCAGCGTCGCCGTCGCCGTGTCGGCGTCGAGCCGCTCGGCCCCCAGCGCAACGAGGGCGGACGTCCAGTCGATCGACTCCGCCACACCGGGCGGCTTGAGCAGGTCCTCTTCGCGCAGACCGGCGACCGCAGAGGCGACCTGGGACGCCAGCAGCTGCGAGGCCTCCGGCACCCGTCGGCGCACGATCGCCACCTCCCGCTCGAAGCTCGGGTGCTCGACCCAGTGGAACAGGCAGCGCCGCTTGAGGGCGTCGTGCACCTCGCGGGTGCGGTTGCTGGTGACGATGACGACCGGCGGCACCTCGGCGTGCACGGTGCCGAGCTCGGGGACGGTGACGGTGTAGTCGGAGAGCACCTCGAGCAGGAACGCCTCGAACTCATCATCGGCGCGGTCGACCTCGTCCACGAGCAGCACACTGGGGGTGGTCTCGAGCGCGGCCAGCAGCGGTCGGGCGAGCAGGAACTCCCGGCTCCAGATCTCCTTCTCCAGCCGCGAGGCGTCGGCGGACCCGGCGCTCTCGGCGGCCCGCAGGTGCAGCAGCTGACGCGGGAAGTCCCAGTCGTACAGCGCCTGCGAGGCGTCGATGCCCTCGTAGCACTGGAGTCTCAGCAGCGGTGCGCCGAGCACCTGCGCCAGGGCGCGGGCCAGCGACGTCTTCCCGACACCTGCCTCGCCTTCCAGGAAAAGCGGCCGGGGCAGGGCCAGGGCGAGGTACGCCGCGGTCGCCACCCCGGTATCCGCGAGGTAGTCGGCCTCTCCGAGCAGCCGGGCGAGGTCGGCGGGGGCCGCGACCCCCTCGGGCAGCAACCCCCGCCGCCCTGCCACTAGATCCCCGCTGCCGTCAGCACGGCGCGCCGCGTCAGCACCCGCGCCAGGTGCTCGCGGTAGTCGGCCTGGCCGGACAGGTCCGACGGTGCGCTCGTGCCGTCCGCGGCGTGCGCAGCCGCCTCGGCGACCGCAGCCGCCTCGGCCGGCGCACCGGCGAGCGCAGCCTCGACCGTGCCGGCGCGCACCGGGACCGATCCCATGTTGGTCAGGCCGATCCGGGCCTCGGCGATGGAGCCGTTCTCCCGCCGGATGGCCGCGGCCGCGCCGACGATGGCCCACGACTGCGCTGTCCGGTTGAACTTCTCGTAGGCCACGCCCCACTGCCCCTCGAGTTTGGGCACCCGCACCTCGACCAGCAGCTCGTCCGGCGACAGCGCCGTCTGCAGGTAGTCCTGGAAGAAGTCGGCCGCGGCGATGCTCCGCCGGCCACCGGGGCCTTCCGCGACCAGCTGGGCGTCCAGCGCCAACGCGACCGCGGCGAGGTCACCGGCCGGGTCGGCGTGCGCGAGGGCGCCCCCGAACGTCCCGCGATGGCGCACCGCCGGGTCGGCGACGGTGGCGGCCGCCTCGGCCACCAGCGCGGCGTACTGCTGGATCAGCGGGTCTTTGACGACGTCGGCGTGGCGGGTCATCGCACCGATGACTAGGTCGGTGCCGTCCTCCCGGACCCCTCGCAGCCCGTCGACCTTGCGCAGGTCGACCAGGACGGTCGGGTAGGACAGCCGCAGGCGCAGGACCGGGATGAGCGACTGCCCGCCGGCCAGCACTTTGGCGTCCTCCCCGCCCTGGGCGAGGGCGGCGACGGCATCGGCGACCGATTCCGGCGCCACGTAGTCGAACTGGGCGGGGATCACTGGGCCGCTCCTGCCTGGATGAGCCGCCACACGCGTTCCGGCGTGGCGGGCATGTCGATGTCGTTCACGCCGAACGGCCGCAGCGCGTCGACGACGGCGTTGATGACCGCCGGGGTCGAGGCGATGCAGCCGGCCTCACCGACGCCCTTGACCCCGAGCGGGTTGCTCGTCGCCGGGGTCTCGGTCCGGCCGGTGTCGAAGTGCGGCAGGTCGGCAGCGCTCGGCAGCAGGTAGTCGACCATCGAGCCGGTCGACAGGTTGCCGTCGGCGTCGTACACCGCCTCTTCGTACAGCGCCTGCGCGATGCCCTGCGCGAGCCCACCGTGCACCTGGCCCTCGACGATCACCGGGTTGATGATCTTCCCGATGTCGTCGACGCAGACGTACTTGCGGATGGTGGTGAACCCTGTCTCGGTGTCGATGTCGACCGCGCACAGGTGGGTGCCGTGCGGGAAGGAGAAGTTCTCCGGGTCGTAGACGTAGTCGCTGTCCAGCGAGGGCTCCATGCCGTCCGGGAGGTTGTGCGCGGCGAAGGTCGCCAGCGCTACCTGCTGGATCGTCATGCTGGCCTCGGGTGAGCCCTTGACCGAGAACGTCCCGCCCTTGAACTCCACGTCACCCTCGGCGGCCTCGAGCAGGTGCGCAGCGATGCGGGTCGCCTTCTCGAGCACCTTGCCGGTCGCCTTGTGGATCGCGACGCCGCCGACCACCAGCGAACGCGACCCGTAGGTGTCCATGCCCTTGGAGCTGGACTGGGTGTCACCGGCGATCAGCTCGACGTCCTCGAACGGCACGCCGAGCGCGTCCGCGACGATCTGGCTCCAGGCGGTGTGGTGGCCCTGACCGTGCGGGGTGGCGCCGGACACGACCTCGACCTTGCCGGTCGGCAGCATGCGGATCGACGCCGACTCCCAGCCGCCGGCGCCGTAGGACAGCGAGCCGAGGACGCGGGACGGCGCGAGGCCGCACATCTCGGTGAAGGTGGAGATTCCGATGCCCAGCTGGACCTTGTCCTTGCTCTCGCGGCGATGGGTCTGCTCGGCTCGCAGCCCGGCCATGTCGAACATCTGCTCGGCCTTCTCGGTGGCCGCCTCGTAGTTGCCCGAGTCGTAGGTCAGCCCCGCCACCATCGTGAACGGGAACTCCTCGTGCTTTATCCAGTTCTGCTTGCGCAGCTCCATCGGGTCGCGGCCGAGGGTGTCGGCCAGCTCGTCCATGATCCGCTCGACGGCGTACGTCGCCTCCGGGCGGCCGGCGCCGCGGTAGGCGTCGGTCGGGGTCTTGGTCGTGAAGACGCCCCGGCAGATGAAGCGGTAGGCCGGCATCTTGTAGATCGCCGGGAACATGAACGCACCCAGCACCGGGACACCCGGGGTGATCAGCTGCAGGTAGGCACCCATGTCGGCGAGCAGCTCGACCTTGAGCCCGAGCAGCGTGCCGTCCCTTTTGGCGGCGATGGTGATGTCCTGGATCTGGTCGCGGCCGTGGGTGGTGGCCTGGTAGTTCTCGCTGCGCGACTCGGTCCACTTGATGGGCCGGCCCAGCTTGCGGGCCACGACCAGCGCCAGCACCTCCTCGGCGTAGACGTTGAGCTTGGCACCGAAGCCACCGCCGACGTCCGGGGCCACGACCCGCAGCTTCTGCTCCGGGATGCCGGTCGTCAGCGCCAGCATGACCCGCAGGACGTGCGGAATCTGCGTAGTGCTGTACATCGTGAACTCATCAGCCGCGGCGATCGGCGCGACGACCACGCCGCGGCACTCCATCGGTGTGGGGATCAGCCGCTGCTGGCGGAAGCGGCGCTTCACCACGACGGCGTCCTCGCCGGCCGCCGCGACGGTCTCGTCGAAGTCGGCCCCTGCTCCGGGGAAGTCGAACAGGAAGCACTCGTTCGTGCCCTTGTCGCTGTGCACCAGGGGTGCGCCGTCCTTGAGCGCGTCCTCCATGTCGACGACGGCGGGCAGCTGGTCGTACTCGACCGCGATCGCCTCCAGGGCGTCGGCGGCGGCGTAGCGGTCACGGGCGATGACGACGGCGACGCCGTCCCCGACGTAACGCACCTCGTCGATCGCCAGCGGCGTGTGCGCCGGCGAGACCATGTCGGGGGTGACCGGCCAGGCGCAGGGCATCGAGGCGCCCATGACGTCCTCGAGGTCCCGCCCGCTGAAGGCCGCGATGACGCCGGGCAGCTCGAGCGCGGCCGAGACGTCGACGGACAGGATCTTCGCGTGCGCCATCGGGCTGCGCAGCACGGTCATGTGCAGCAGACCGGGCAGGGTGATGTTGTCGGTCCAGTTGGTCTGACCGGTCAGGAGCTTGGCGTCCTCCTTGCGGCGGCGCCCGCGTCCCAGCTCCCCTCCGGCGTACGGCGAGGACAGCGCGTCCGGGTGCTCGGTGACCTGCTCGGCGATGAGGCCGGCGTCCATCTGCTCGGTCATGCGTGCACCTCCGTGAGGTCGGTGGAATCCTGGAACGAGCCCTTGTGCGGTGCCTCGCCGCGCAGCTCAGCAGCCGCCGACAGCACCGCCTTGACGATGTTCTGGTAACCGGTGCAGCGGCACAGGTTGCCCTCCAGGCCGTGCCGCACCTGCTCCTCCGTCGGGTTCGGGTTGTCCTTGAGCAGGTCCACGGTGGCCAGCACCATGCCTGGCGTGCAGTAGCCGCACTGCAGGCCGTGGTGCTCCTGGAACGCCCTTTGTACGGGGTGCCACGCACCCGAGCCGCCCTCTGCCGTGGCCAGACCCTGGATGGTGGTGATGTCTTCGCCGTCGGCCTGGACGGCGAGCACGGAGCAGGACTTCACGCTCTCGCCACCGATCAGGACCGTGCAAGCACCGCAGTTGGAGGTGTCGCAGCCGATCGGGGTGCCGACCCGGCCTAGGCCGTCCCGGAGGTGGTGGGTGAGTAGCAGGCGGGGTTCGACGTCGTCCTCGTAGCGGACTCCGTCGACCTTCATCGATACACGGGTCACAGGCGCTCCTTGCCGGGTCGGGGCTGGACACGACCCCGAAGGACAACCCGCACCGAGTACGCCGCGAGCCGTTCGGACCCACCGAGCGGGGCGGGTCCGGGCCCTAGGCGACCCGGAGAGGTGCTGCTCCTCCTGGTGCCGTGCTGTGGCCCCGGTCTATGACCTGGACCACAACGGGAACGTACGGGGACCGCACGCGAACGGCAACGCCGGGTCGGCCGGACAGCCGGGCGGGTGCGGCGGGACTATCGTTGGGTGCGATGACGCCCACCTCCCGTACCGGCGTAACCGGTCCGGCCCTGGACCGGCTGGCCCGGCCGCTGCGCGACCTGCGCGTGTCGGTGACCGACCGCTGCAACTTCCGGTGCCCGTACTGCATGCCGCGGGAGCTGTTCGGGCCGGACCACGCGTTCCTGCCCCGGACCGAGCTGCTCAGCTTCGAGGAGATCGGCCGGCTGGTCCGCGCCTTCGCCGCCCTCGGCGTCACCAAGGTGCGGCTCACCGGCGGCGAGCCGCTGCTGCGCCGCGACCTGGAGGTGCTGGTCGAGCAGGTCGCCGGCACGGCCGGGATCGAGGACGTCGCGATGACCACCAACGGCTCGCTGCTCGCCACCAGGGCCGGCACCCTGGCCGCTGCCGGGCTGCGTCGGGTGACGGTCAGCCTGGACAGCCTGCGGCCAGCGGTCTTCGCGGCCCTCGGTGACACCAAGGTCCCGCTCCAGCAGGTGCTGGACGGCATCGCCGCAGCCACCGCCGCCGGGCTGCCCGTCAAGCTCAACACCGTCCTGCGCCGCGGGGTCAACGACGAGGACCTCTTGGGGCTGGTGGAGTTCGCGCGCACCGGCGGGCACGTCCTGCGCCTCATCGAGTACATGGACGTCGGCACCACCAACGGCTGGGAGCTGGCCGAGGTGGTCCCGTCGCAGGAGGTGCTCGACCGGGTCGGCGCGGTGCACCCGCTGGCACCCGTGATCGGTCAGGACGGTGCCGCAGTGGCTGAGTTGTGGTCCTACGCCGACGGCGGCGGTGAGCTCGGAGTCATCAGCTCGGTGACCAAGCCCTTCTGCGGCACCTGCACGCGCGCCCGGCTGACCGCGGTCGGTGAGCTGTTCACCTGCCTGTTCGCCACCTCCGGCACCGACCTGCGGGCCGTCCTGCGGTCCGGGGCCTCGGACGACGACCTCCTGGTAGCCGTCGGCGGTCGCTGGGCCACCCGCGACGACCGCTACTCCGACCTGCGCGGTGAAGGCGTCCACGACCTGCCGCGGGCCGAGATGTCCTACCTCGGCGGCTGACCAGCCTCGCGGCCGGCGGGCTCAGCTCGTGCTGCGTGCCTGCCCCAGGGATGGCTGATCCGCGTGTCAGTCGGCGGGCCGATGCGCAGGACGGCAGGCTGGAGGCGTGAGCACCGACTGGAGCCTGCGCGCCTGCGCCCGAAAGGGACACGTCACCTACGCACCGACCGAGGCCCACCTGCGGGACCGGCTGCACGTCACCACCCAGGCCGGTGAGGCCTGGCGCTGCCTGCGCTGCGCCGACTTCGTCGTGGGCGAGCCGCACAGCGAGGGAGCAGCCGACGAGGCGCCGGTGGTGCTGCGCGGCCGCGCCTTGCGGGACGCCACCATCTTGCGGCTGCTGGCGGTGGAGCGCTTCGTGCGGGGCCTGCTGCTGTTGGGACTGGCGTACGGCGTCCTGCGCTTTCGCGACAGCAAGGCGTCGCTACAGGGGACGTTCGAGCGGGCCCTGCCGGCGGCCCGCCCGCTCGGTCGGGTGCTGCACGTCGACCTCGACAGCAGCCCGACCATCGAGCGGATCCGGCACCTGCTTGAGTCGCGCACCCACACCCTGGGTCTGGTCGCCGCCGGTCTGCTCGCCTACGCCGCCCTCGAGCTGCTCGAAGCAGTGGGCCTGTTCCTGCTCAAGCGATGGGGTGAGTACGTCGCGGCCGTCGGCACCGCCATCTTCTTGCCGTACGAGATCTACGAGCTGGTGCGCGGCCCCACGCCGCTCAGGCTCGGCGCCTTCGCGTTGAACCTGGCCGCCGTCGTCTACCTGCTGTTGACCAAGCGGCTGTTCGGGCTGCGCGGCGGCCGGGCGGCCTTCGAGGCCGAGCGCGAGTCCGACTCGCTGCTGGAGGTGGAAGCTGCCGCCACGTCGCGGGGCGGCCGGTCCAGAGGGGCCGAGGAGGCTGGGGCGGACTAGGGAGCGAGCCGCCGTTCGACGGCTTCCACCTTGGCCGTGATGGCACCCTCGACGCCAGCACGCAGGTCGGCCTTGAGTACCAGCGAGACCCGCGCCGAGACCGCGGCGACGGCCAGGGTGGCCTCCTTGACCACCGCCATCACCTCGTCCCACTCTCCTTCCACGTTGGTGAACATCGCGTTGGTCGAGTTCGGCAACCCCGACTCCCGCACGACGCGTACGGCCTCGGCGACGGCGGCGCTGGCGGAATCGGACTCGCCGCCGGCCGGGGCGACGGAGAAGGCGACGAGCAGGCTCATGGGCTCTCCTGGGGTTGAGTGGCGTGGACGGCGAGCGGCGCGCGGGGTGAGCCGCCGGTCAGCATGACCGCAGCGAACCACAGGACCACCGCCGCCGGCTCAAGCCGGTTCCAGCCGGCTCAAGTCGGCTCAAGTCAGGGGATCACGTCAGCGAGCCGACGAGCTCGTCTGCGGCCGTGTAAGGGTCCAGCTCGCCCGCCACCACCCGACCGGCGAGGACCGCCAGGCCGTCGCCGCCCCTCAGGTCCCCCATCCGGGCTCGCAGGGTCGTCAGTGCGATCGCCTCGACCTCGTCGGCGGCGCGGGTGATCCGCCGCTGCTCGAGGCGACCGGTGCTCGCCAGCCACTGCCCGTGCCGCTCGATGTCCGCAACGACCTCGTCGGCGCCCTCGCCCTTCGCGGCGACCGTCTTGAGGATGGGGACCCGCCAGCCGTCGTCCGTGCGGCGATCGCCGAGCGAGAGCATGTAGCGCAGGTCGCGCACAACGGTGTCCGCACCCTCCCGGTCCGCCTTGTTCACGACGAACAGGTCGGCGACCTCGAGGATGCCGGCCTTCGCCGCCTGGATGCCGTCACCCATGCCCGGGGCCAGCAACACCAGCGTCGTGTCGGCCAGGGAGGCGACCTCCACCTCGGCCTGACCGACTCCGACCGTCTCGACCAGCACGACGTCGCAGCCCGCCGCCGACAGCACCCGCAGGGCCTGCGGCGTGGCCCAGCTCAATCCGCCGAGGTGGCCCCTCGATGCCATCGAACGGATGAACACCCCGTCGTCGGTCGCGTGGTCCTGCATCCGGACGCGGTCGCCGAGCAGGGCGCCACCTGAGAACGGCGAGCTCGGGTCGACGGCCAGCACGCCGACCCGCATGCCGCGCCGCCGGTACGCCGCCACCAGCGCGTTGGTCGACGTGGACTTCCCGACGCCGGGTGAGCCGGTCAGCCCCACGACCCGGGCATGCCCGGCGCGGGGTGCGAGCAGCGCCATCACCTCGCGCAGGGCCGGCGAGGCGTCCTCGACCAGGCTGATCAGCCGGGCGACCGCCCGGGCCTCCCCTGCCTCGGCGCGGGTGACGAGGTCGGGGACGTCGAGCGCCCGGCGGTTACCGGCCAGCGGACTAGCCGGCAGCCGGGACAGTGATCAGCAGCGCGTCACCCTGGCCACCTCCGCCGCACAGGGCGGCTGCGCCGAGGCCGCCTCCGCGGCGCTTGAGCTCGTGTGCGAGGTGCAGCAGGACCCGGGCGCCGCTGGCGCCGATGGGGTGGCCCAGCGCGATGGCCCCGCCGTCGACGTTGACCTTGCCGGGGTCGACGCCAAGAGCCCGGGTCGAGGCGATGCCGACGGCCGCGAACGCCTCGTTCAGCTCGAACAGCTCGACGTCTTCGACGGTCTTGCCGGCCTTGCTCAGCGCTTTTTTGACGGCGTTCGCCGGCTGCTCCTGCAGGGAGTTGTCCGGGCCGGCGACCATGCCGTGGGCGCCGATCTCGGCCAGCCACGACAGGCCCAGCGACTCGGCCTTGGCCCTGCTCATCACCACGACAGCGGCGGCACCATCGGAGATCTGGGAGGCGTTGCCCGCGCTGATCGTGCCGTCCTTGGTGAAGGCCGGCCGGAGCTTGGCCAGCGACTCGGCCGTGGTGCCGGGCCGGACGCCCTCGTCTTCACTGACCACGAGCGGCTCGCCCTTGCGCTGGGCGATCTGGACCGGGACGATCTCCTCGGCGAAACGGCCCTCCTTGATCGCCGCGGCGGCCAGCTCGTGGCTGCGGGCGGCGAACTCGTCCTGCTCCTCGCGGGTCTGGGGGGCGAAGTTCTTCTGGTGGCGCTCGGTGCCCTCACCCATCGGGACCTTGTCGAAGGCGTCGAACAGCCCGTCGTGGAAGGTCGCGTCGAGAATCTCGGCGTTGCCGTAGCGGTAGCCGCTGCGGGCCTTGGGCAGCAGGTACGGCGCGTTCGTCATCGACTCCATGCCGCCTGCGACCACGATCTCGACCTCGCCGGCCCGGATGAGCTGGTCGGCGAGGGCGATCGCGTCGAGGCCGGACAGGCAGACCTTGTTGATGGTCAGCGACGGCACGTCCATCGGGACGCCGCCCTTGACCGCCGCCTGTCGGGCGGTCATCTGGCCCTGACCGGCCTGCAGAACGTGACCCATGATGACGTAGTCCACCTGGTCGCCCGTCACCCCTGACCGCTCGAGCGCCGCCGCGATGGCGATCCCCCCGAGGTCCATCGCGCTGAGGTCCTTGAACGCGCCGGACAGCTTGCCGATCGGCGTACGCGCGCCGGCGACGATGACGGAGCTGGTCACGGGGTCCTCCAGTGCTCGAGTGCGGTGCTGCCACGATACGAGGACCCGTCCCGCCGTACCGAGGAGCCTCCCGTGCAGGTCACCCGCATCGACCACGTCGGCATCGCGGTCGCCGACCTCGACGCCGCCATCGCGTTCTATGAGACCAGCTTCGGGATGCGCTGCGTGCACACGGAGGTCAACACCGAGCAGGGCGTGCGTGAGGCGATGCTCGAGGTCGGCGACTCCGGCTCCTACCTCCAGCTGCTGTGCCCGCTGACCCCCGACTCGACCATCGCGAAGTTTCTCGACAGCTCCGGCCCGGGCATCCAGCAGATGGCCTACCGGGTCGATGACATCGACGAGGTCTGCACGCACCTGCGCGCCCAGGGCCTGCGCCTGCTGTACGACGAGCCGAAGGCCGGCACGGCCGGCTCCCGCGTCAACTTCGTCCACCCGAAAAGCGCCGGTGGCGTGCTCGTCGAGCTGGTCGAGCCCGGTCCCGACGCCATGGGCGCGCACTAGCCACCGCAGAGCTGGCTGCTGGCAGGACCGAACCTAGGCGCAGCTAGGCGGGGTGGGGCCCGGTGCCGTCAGTCGTAGGTCAAGCGGGTCGCCGACGAAGCCGACGCGGTGGTACAGCGACGAAGCACGAGCGTTGGCAGCGACGGTCACAGCGTTAAGACCGTGCTTCCAGGCGTACTCGAGGACTGTCCGGACGAGGGCCTCGCCCACGCCTTGGTCGCGATGCTCCGGGGCTACGAACACCGTCTGCAGGTCACCGTTCGCGCGGTAGGCCATCCCTGGATCTGGAGCGCGTGGGACGACAGCAAGCCATGCCGAGCCCAGGACTGCCTCGGCCACGACCACGAACGGTATGTGTGTCGCGGCCACCTCTTGCGCCCAGGCAACGAAGGCGTCGGCGAAAGCATCGCACGGCTGCGTCGGCATGCTGGCGCGGGCTGCGGTCTTCCACCGCATCACGGCGATGGCTCGGATGTCTTCGGCGCTAGCCATCCGGAAGTCCATGCGGCGGACGCTAATGCCGGACACCGCCAGTCGCGGAATCCACATGAGTCGGAACGGTCGGGGTCGCAGCAGTAGGTGAAGGGCACGTGGCCTTTGCGCATGACGCGGCGGGCTGGCTGAAAGAAGTCACTCAGGAGCAGCTCAACGTCATCGCGTTTACCCTTCGGGACGTACAAGAACTTCGAAGGTCCTGCCATCGGTGGCAGCGTTGAACGAGCCGAAGGGCTTGAAGCCGAGCGCCGAGACAGTGCGCAGAGCGCGGACATTGAAGGCGGCTACGGTGACCCGGAAGGCCGCCGGAGCGAACCGGGCGCGACCGAAGGCGAGGCCGGTCGCTATGGCCTCCTTGCCGAGTCCGTGGCCGGTGAGTTCCGGCCGTAGGCCGCCTCCCGTGTCGAGTGCTGTTTCGTCGTACTCCCACCCTGGAACCCGGCCGTCGCTTCCGAATGAGCGGAAGCCGATGAGTGGGCCGCCGCGGACTACGGCGAAGAAGCCGAGTTCGGGCTGCAGCAGCTCGTCAGGGTCCGCCTCCGTCATGTCGTAGCCGTGGTACGGCGCCGGGTATCGCCAGGTGCAGATGTCCAGGGCGAACCGGCGGGATAGCGGGACAACTTCCATCGCGGCCACGGGCAGCGTTCGGTCGTCGGCGCCATGACCTGCAACTCCCACGCCAGGAGGGTAGATGTGCCCGGCCAATGTCCCATCGCTTCCGCCGCGTCTCGTCGCTGGTTGCCGCCGACTGCCGGTAGTGCCGGGCTACCAGCAGTTGTGCGACATCCGCGAACGCGTCTCAGATTGGGGAGTTCGGCGGAGGCCTACCGTGCCACGTCCTGATCCGCCGGTATTTGACATGAATCACCGGTACGGGGCCAAAAGCCACCCAAACAGCCGTGATCTGCTCCATGCTGTCCGGGTGCTACGTCGTCTCGCTGATCATCACGCAGGTCGTCAGGCCGCTGGGCCTTCTGCTGCTCGTCTTACTGGTCCTCGGCGCGCTCATCCCGACGCTCGCGTGCGGTGTCCGGCGTCTTCACGACACCGGCAAGTCGGGTGCCTTCATCCTGTTCGGGCTCATCCCGTTCGTCGGCGGGATAATCCTGCTCGTGTTCTTCGTGATGGGCAGTTCCCCGGCGACAACCAGTACGGCCCGAACCCCAAGGGCATCGGTGGCGCTCCGATGGGCGGCTACGGCCAGCCGCCGTTGGGATACCCGCAGCCCCCAGTGGTCTAAGCCCGGAGCCACCGCCTGACTCTGTAACGGGGGTGCGACCCGGGCGCCCGGGGGGAGCGGTCAGCCACCGTGCACCCCGTCGTGCAACAGCACACCCTTCTTCATGGGCCGTCGACAAAGAGGCGGAGGACGTGCTCGTCGGTGCCTGTGGCGGCTTCCCGCAGGAGTCCGAGCTGGAGTTGGCGTCATCAGCGACCGGCACCGAGGGCACCAGTACGCACATGAGGCTGCCCGGCTGGTCCTTGAGGGGCTCGACGCGGCCAGCATCACCTCGCCGGTATACGCCACCATTCGGCCTGATGACATCGCGTCGAGGCGTGTTGCTGAGGGCTTGGCGATCAGCCGACGTGGTGCGCCTGTCACCCTGACGTGAGTACGTCGGAGTACCTTCTCGTGCCACGCCTGATTCTGAGTCGACGCCGCACCCGCTGGCGGTCAGGCTGCGCGACGACCCGAGGGGGTTGGTCATGCCGGCCTGGCGGTTGCGCGACTTTCACGATGACGACCTGGACCAGGCCATTCAGGTCTGGGACCAGAGCCGGCAGGCCGACGGCACTTCCCCGGTCTTCCCCGTATCGGAGGTGATGGCGGCGGCCCGCGCCGGCCAACCGGCGGTGGTCGCGGTCGTGGCCGACGAGGTGGTCGGGATGGCGGTCGCGCAGGTCGAGGGGGAACGCGCCTGGGTGCTGCTGGTCGCGCTGGCGCGGCCGCGGCGCGGCCGCGGCGCGGCCGCGGCATCGGTAGCGCCCTGCTCGCCGAACTGGAACGCCGGCTCGGTGCGAACGGCGTCCGGCGGATAAGCGCGCTGCTGCCCCAGGACGCCACCGGCACGGTGGCGCTGCGCAACAGTGGCTACGCGGCCCGGGACGGACTGACGTACTTCGAGAAGCACGAGCACCTGGTCGCCGCCGACGCGTCGATCCTCAGCGAGCTAGGTGGTCGCGTCCTGACCGCTGGCCTCTGGGAGGCGATGGCCGGCATGGAGCGGGAGAAGCAGGTCATCGAGCGCCGGATCGTCCTGCCGCTGGCCAACGCCGAGGTGGCCGAGCGATACGGCGTGGCGCCGCCGAAGGCGGTGATCCTGTTCGGGCCGCCCGGCACCGGTAAGACCAGCTTCGCCAAGGCGGTGGCGTCCCGGCTGGGCTGGCCGTTCGTCGAGCTCTTCCCGTCCCGGTTGGCCGCGAGCCCCGCGGAGGGCCTCGCTGCCTCCCTTCGACACGCGTTCGCCGACCTGGCCGAGCTGGAGTCGGTCGTGCTGTTCATCGACGAGGTGGAGGAGATCGCCGGAGCCCGGTCCGGGTTGGCCGTCGACCCCGGCCACGGCGTGACGAACGAGCTGCTCAAGCTGATCCCGACGTTTCGCGATCACCCCGACCGGCTGCTGATCTGCGCCACCAATTCGGTGCGGTCGCTGGACGCGGCGTTCCTGCGACCCGGCCGGTTCGACTACATCCTGCCGGTGGGGCCGCCGGATTCGACGGCCCGGGCGGCGATCTGGAACCGCTACCTGGGCCCGCACGCCGGCACGTTCCCGGTCGACGAGCTGGTGACCGCCAGCGAGATGTTCACGCCGGCCGACATCGAGTTCGCCGCCCGCAAGGGGGCGCAGGCGGCCTTCGAGCGGGAGGTCTTCGAGCAGCGCGGGCAGCCCGCCGACCTCTCCGACTACCTGGCCGCCATCGCCGACACCCGGCCGACGCTGAGCGAGCAGGCGCTGGCGGCGTTCTGGGAGGACGCCGCCCGCTACACGCGGTCCTGACGGCCCGCGGTCACGTCGTCAGAGCTCGGCCGCACGCACTCGTGAGAACGCAGATCCCGCCGGCTCCCGCGGGACCCGATAACCGGCGGCAGCCTCGGTCCGTGGCCCACCCGTAGCGCCCCCCTCGGGGCTCGGCATGCGAGCGCTTACATTGCTGGCCGTGAACGTCCTCGTCGTCGAGAGTGACCAGATCGCTGCGGCGACCAGGCTGGAATTGCGGAAGCTGTGGGACCGGGCGTTCGGTGACCGCTTCAGCGATGATGACGCAGATCATGCCTATGGCGGTGTGAACGTGCTGGCTCTGGACGGCGATCGTCTCATTGGTCACGCCAGTGCGGTACCTCGACCGATCAAATTCGGGGAGCAGCCGTGGCGCACCGTCGGTTACGTCGAAGCCGTCGCGACCGATCCTGAGCTCCAGGGTGCCGGCGTCGGACGACGAACGATGCAGCGGCTCCAGGCGGAGATTTCCTCTCGCTGGCCTGTTGCCATGCTTTCCACTGGACGGGCGACGCGCTTCTACTCGTTGCTCGGCTGGGAGCAGTGGCGCGGGCTTTCGTACACCAAGACCGCTACAGGCGTCGTCTTGGACGGCGAGCATGGCGGCCTCATGATCCTGCGCCTCGACCAGTCCGTCCCAGATCTGTCCGTGGGAGTGACCTGCCAGGGCCGAGTTGGCGACGCCTGGTGACGCGACCGGCGACGTCTCACCGCGACCGCCGCTGATCGTGCGGCTCTGCTACGCAGCCTTTGGCGCTGCGCCGATCCGCACGGTGCACAAGCAGGCACTAACCAAACTGTTGGTGCCCTTCGCGATCTCCTGACAAAGCCAATACGCAGGGACCTTCGGACGCTTCTTGCTTGGGGGCGGGCGATGGTAGCCGGCCAGCTTCCGTCCCTCACCGAGCCCGACGCATCGTGGCAGTCCTGGTGTGCAGCCCACATCGCGGCCGGTCCGCACGAAGGCCATGTTCGCCATGGTGACGCTGAACCGTCACCGGCTGCTTGTCGGCGGTCCCACGAGTTGTAGCCCGGGGGTGGAGAATGCCTCCGTGATCACCGAGGAAGACATCCGCGGGATTGCGCTCAGTCTGCCTGGGGCATCCGAGCGTGAGTCTTACGGCGACCGCCCATCATGGCGGACCTTGCAGCGGATGTTCGCCTGGATCCGGGATGACCCCAAAGCATTGGTCGTCTGGGTCGAGTCGCTCGAGGCTAAGGAGGCGTTGGTGACGGCAGATCCAGGCAAGTTCTTCACGACCTCCCACTACGACGGGCAGCCCATCGTTCTGGTGCGCCTGGAGGTGACTGAAGTGGATGAAGCACGCGAGCTCCTGACCGACTCTTGGCGCGTTCGCGCCCCACGATCGCTGACCCGCGGTCACGACAACGGTGCGCACCGACCGTCGCCGTAGACCCTCGAGGACGAGACCGTCGCCCGGCACGCATGCGGCCTGACGTCGCCTAACCAACCGGGTCAACCACACTTGAGCAGTGCCGCACGTGTCCCTTTGATCAACGCCTAAGAACACCGTCTCACCGCCTCGGCGGGAGCACCTCGTAGCCCGGTGGGCCGGGTGAACGAGCGCCGGACCGGACGGGGTGCCGAGGGGGCGAGCGCCGGACCGAACGGGGTGCCGAGGGGGTCGAGGCTGGCCTTGATCTCGGTCTTCAGCACCTTGCCCACCTTCGACCGGGGAAGGCACAGCCAGATCTCGATCTGTTTGGGTGTCTTGACACTGCCGATGCGTTCCTTGACCAAGGCCTTGAGGGACTCGGGATCGAGGGTGCGGTCGGCCTGCGCCACTCGGACAAGGAGTGCGAAGGGGAACTTCAAGGGCGGCTGCGGCTCAAGCCTTCATGTTCAAGGCGACCGCGGCCCGCACCAGGTCGGCCAGAGCCGGCTCGTTCACCACCTGGCCCTGCTTGATGTCGACGGCGCGACGCACCTTGCCGTCGAGGCTGGAGGTGAACAACCCGGCCGTGTCCTCCAAGGACGCGCCCTTGTAGAAGGTCAGCTTGACGGCGCTCTTGTAGACCTCACCGGTGCACACGCCACCGTTGCAGGACCAGACTGGCACGCCGCCGGGGTTGGTGGGCTTGGCCCACTTCCACTCCTCCACCATGCCGGGCACCGCTCCCAGGACGACCCGTCGGACGGTGGTCAGCACGTCGCCGCGCCATCCCCCGACCTCAGCCACGTGCTCGTCCCAGCGATGCAAGGCGTCTGCGTCAGCCATGCACGCGACCCTACGCCGCGCCTTCAGCGAAGCCGCACCGGCAAGGTCGCCTCCGACGAGCAGGACGTCACCTTGCCGCACGACAACGCCCGCGCGCATGTCGAGGAGGGGCTTGGCGGGCAGGGCGATGACAGCGGTCGAGCCGACATGTTCCATGCCGCCGCTCAGCCACAGGTCGAGGGGGGCCGTCCCGCCGCGGGTGGTGCGGCACCACCCATCGGCTTCCGGTCCTGTACAGACTGGCCGTGGCCGGACCCAGCAACCCAAGGGCATTGGACCCGTGCTGGTCGGGCTCCCGAGACGAGCCCGATCGAGCGGGGCAGGCGGGCCGGCGGGTCGGGGGCGACTGCCCTGCAGTCGGCAAGCGGCGGGCCGACGGGTGAACGTGAACCGCTCGAACGCTGCCAGCGCGCACCCACTCGAACCGCTCGAGCCCGCTCAGCGAGGAGCCTGCCGCAATTGCCTGTACCGCCCGCTCGAACGCTGGCACGGGCCGCAGCTCCGCCCAGGCGACCGAGCGCAGCGCTCGACCGGGGCGAATGGCAGCGGGCGTCGTACTGGCCGGTAGCCTCCCCCAACCGGGGCGGAGGAGAGGTGCAGGTCGTGAAGCAGATCCTCGAGGCGGTGCTGGCCGCAGACACCGCTGCGCTGGCCGGCACGACGATCCCGGAGTCCTACCGCGGCGTCGTTGTCCGCAAGGACGAGGCAGGCATGTTCGAAGGCCTGGCCAGCCGCGACAAGGACCCGCGCAAGAGCCTGCACGTCGACGAGGTCGCCACCCCGGAGCTCGGTCCGGGCGAGGCGATCGTCGCGGTCATGGCCTCAAGCATCAACTTCAACACGGTGTGGACCAGCATCTTCGAGCCGGTCTCGACCTTCAGCTTCCTCGAGCGGTACGGCAAGCTCAACGACCTCACCAAGAGGCACGACCTGCCTTACCACGTCGTGGGTTCCGACCTGTCCGGCGTCGTGCTGGCCGTCGGCGCGGGCGTGAGCAAGTGGAAGGCTGGTGACACGGTCGTCGCGCACTGCCTGAGCGTCGAGATGGAGGACGCCGCGGGCTACGACGACGCGATGATGGATCCCCAGCAGCGGATCTGGGGCTTCGAGACCAACTTCGGGGGCCTGGCTGAGTTGGCACTGGTCAAGGCCAACCAGCTGATGCCGAAGCCGGCGCACCTCACGTGGGAGGAGGCTGCCGCCCCCGGCCTGGTCAACTCCACCGCCTACCGCCAGCTGGTCTCCAGAAACGGCGGCGCCATGAAGCAGGGCGACACCGTCCTGATCTGGGGAGCCTCCGGCGGCTTGGGCTCCTACGCCACCCAGTACGCCCTCAACGGCGGCGCCATCCCGATCTGCGTCGTGTCGAGCCCGGAGAAGGCCGACATCGTCCGCAGCATGGGGGCCGAGCTGGTCATCGACCGCAGCGCCGAGAACTACCGGTTCTGGAAGGACGAGCACAACCAGGACCCCCGGGAGTGGCAGCGGTTCGGCAAGCGGATCCGCGAGCTGACCGGCGGTGAGGACATCGACATCGTCTTCGAACACCCTGGCCGGGAGACCTTCGGCGCCAGCGTCTACGTCACCAAGAAGGGCGGGACCATCACGTCCTGCGCATCCACCAGCGGCTACATGCACTCCTACGACAACCGCTACTTCTGGATGAACCTCAAGCGCATCATCGGTTCGCACTTCGCCAACCACCGGGAGAGCTGGGAGGCCAACCGACTGATCGCCAAGGGGCTCATCCACCCGACGCTGTCGAAGACGTACAGCCTCGCCGAAGCCGGCCAGGCGGCGTACGACGTCCACCAGAACCTGCATCAGGGCAAGGTGGGCGTGCTGTGCCTGGCCCCCGAGGAGGGGCTCGGCGTCAGCCCTGACGCAGCGGAGTTCAGAGCGAAGCACCTCGACGCGATTTCCCGGTTCCGCGACGTCTGAGTCATCCACCCTCTTTCCTGGTAGGACATCTGCATGGACAACGACTTGGTGCCGCTGCACGACGAGCAGGAGCCGTCCGGTTTCGACGTGGTCCTGCGCGGTTACGACCGCCGGCAGGTCGAGGACTACGTGGAGCGGGTGGACTCTGCGCTCGCCGCGGCTGACCGGCAGCACGGCGAGGACAGCGATCGAATGGTCACCCTGGAGAACCAGGTGCTGTCCCTGCGGTCCGCGGTGGCCGAGTCCGAACAGCGTGCGGCCGGACTCCCGGAACCCGCCAGCCGGCTTACGGAGCGGCTCGCCACCATGCTCCGCCTGGCCGAGGAGGAGGCCGAGCAGATCGTCGAGCAGGCGCGCGAGCAGGCCTCCCGCACCATGGCCGAGCGGACCGCTGAGCTGGACCAGCGTGAAGTCGGGATCGCCGGCGCGGCCGGTGAGGCGGAACAGACGCGCCTCGACGCCCAGCGCGACGCCGAGGCGGTTCGCGTCAATGCCCAGCAGGAAGCTGTCGGCACCGTCACGGAGGCCCGCCGGCAGGCCGACGAGATGGCCGACCAAGTCCACCAGCAGAGCGAAGCCAAGCGGCAGCAGGCCGACCATGACGTAGCCCTCCTGCACGAGCAGGCGAGCGCCAGCATCGCGCAGATGCAGGAGCAGGCTCAGCAGCAGGTCGACGACCTGGCTCGCCGGCGCGACGCGATCGCGGAGCAGTTGCAGGCATTGCTCGGCAACATCGGCGCGGCTGTCGTCCCACTCGGCAACCAGCCTCCTGCCGGCGGATGAGATGACGCGCGGCCCGGACAACGCGGCGCTCGACGTCGCTGAGCAGGCCGCGTCCCAGGCGGAGGCAGCAGCCGAACGCGCGCAAGCCGCTGAGGCGCAGGCCGAGCAGGCCGACCGGGGTGCCGAGCAGGCCGAGCAGGACGCCGGCCGGGCGCAGGGCGCTGCCGAGGTGGCGGCCCGCGACGCCGAGCAGTCTCTGCGCGGGGCCCAGAGTGCCGAGGCCAGCGCAGAGCAGGCTGCCCAGGCCGCTGCGGAGGCCGCGATGCGGGTCGATCCCGATGACCCGCTGCTCGACACCGACGTACGACGCATCGAGGCGCAGGTCACCGACCAGGCACCTTTCGGGCTGCCCGGGCCGCCGATGAGCCGCCGGTCGCCGTTCCGCATCGGCCTGCACGGCGCCCTCGGGGTCGCCCTCGCCTACGGGATCGTCCGAGCCGTCACCTCGGTCCGCAGCGTGCTGATCCTGCTGCTGGTCGCCGGCTTCCTGGCCATCGGCCTGAACCCGGCCGTGGAGTTCTTCGAGCGACGCGGTCTGAAGCGCGGACGGGCCGTGGCCGTGGTGCTGGTGCTGGTGCTGCTGGCGCTCGGGCTGTTTTTCCTGGCCATCGTCCCGCCGATCATCGACCAGTCAGGCGCCTTTGTGAAGGAGGCGCCGCACTTCCTGACCGACCTGCAGCGCAACCGAGTGGTCGCCGATCTCGACAAGCGCTTCAACATCATCGCGCAGGCGCAGACGGCACTGAAGTCGCCCAAGCTGGCGAGCAACGCGTTCGGCGGCGTGCTGGGGCTCGGCAGGGTCGTGTTCAGCGCCGTCTTCAGCACCGTCACCGTGCTGACGCTGATGCTGTACTTCATGGCCTCCCTGCCCTCGATCAAGGAGGGCACGTACCGCCTGGTGCCACGCAGTCGGCGGGCGCGGTTCGGATTGCTCACCGACGACATCCTCGAGCGGGTCGGTGGTTATGTCGCCGGCTGCCTTCTCGTCGCGGCGTGCGCGGGCATCACCAGCTACCTCGTGCTGCTGGTGGCCGGCGTCCCGTACGCCCTTCCCTTGGCGGTGGTTGTCACCCTCACCGACCTCGTCCCCGTCGTCGGCGCCACCATCGGTGCGGTCGTCGTCACGCTGGTCGCTTTCACGGTGTCGATCCCGGTCGGCATCGGCGTCGGGCTTTGGTACCTCGCCTATCAGCAGCTGGAGAACTTCCTGATCTACCCGCGCGTGATGAAGCGCTCGGTGGACGTCGCGCCGGCCGCCACGGTCGTGGCGGTGCTGATCGGCGGCTCACTGCTGGGCATCCTGGGCGCCTTGCTGGCCATCCCGATCGCCGCTGCGGTGCAGCTGGTCTTGGACGAGGTCGTCCTGCCTAAGCAGGACATGTCCTAGCTCGGCCGGCCGCGTGCGACCAGGGCGGCCGCTTTGGTCAGCCGGCTCACGGGTGCTCGGTCGGCAAGGGAGAGGCCTCCGGGGCGACCCGCAGGGTGACCTCCTGCAGCACCCGGTCGGCGAACCCGACCCACAGGTGCTTGGCCCGCTCGACGCCGACGACCTCGGCCTGTGGCACGACGGCGAACCGCTGCCTCGCCTGCTCCGGCCGCAGGTAGTCGTCCAGCTCGGGGACGAGGCAGACCAGCGGCTTGCCCGACTCCGCCCAGGCCTGCAGGTCCACCGGTCGGGAGAACCGCAACGGCGGGCTGATCAGGACCGCCCCCACCACGGACGGGTCGCAGCCGTAGCGCAGGGCCAGGTCGGTGCCGAAGCTCCACCCGACCAGCCAAATCCTCGGCAGGTCGAGCGCCTCACAGAGGTCGAGGGCGGCGGCCACGTCGTACCGCTCGAGGTCGGCGTCGTCGAACGCTCCCTCGCTGGTGCCGTGCGAGCTCGTGGTGCCGCGGGTGTTGAAGCGCAGGACGGCGATCCCGGCCAGCGCCGGCAGGCGGTTGGCCATCTTCTTGAGTAGGTGGCTGTCCATCATGCCGCCGGCGGTGGGGAGCGGGTGCAGGCAGATGATGGTGGCCAGCGGGGGCCGGTCAAGGGGCAGGGCCAGCTCGCCGACCAGCGACAGCCCATCCGCGGTCTGCAGGATCACCGCCCGGCGATCGGCCGGCAGCACCGTGTTGGACCGGATCTCGGGCATGGTCGAGGACCCTAGTCCGCCGCACCACCGCCGATCATGCAGATCTTGCCTGTCGGCCGAGCGCGCGTGGGTGAGCAGCTCCTGCATGATCGGCGGGGTCTCCGCTCAGCGCTGATGGGAGCAGTCCCGGCATGATCGGCGGGTGGGGCGGCTCAGTAGCGGGGCGCGCCACGGCCGCGGAGCACGCCGGGCGCCCGGCGGCCTCGCGCTGTCCAGCAAGGCGAGTGCCAGTGCCGCCGCGAGTCAGGATCGTTTGCCGGCCAGACGACCACGTGCGGCACGCCGGTGAGCTCCTGATCGCAGCCGGGACAGCGGTAGACCCGGTGGGACGCCCCGACGGAGCGGACGGTGAAGCCGGCCTCGACGCGCTCGCCGGTGGGGACCTCAAGCGGCACCTGCGACGAGCGCAGGGCAGCCAATGCCTCGGCGTGCCGCGCTCCCCGCCTCGACCCCTTGCCCACAGACCCGCCCTTCGTCAGGGATTCCCAGCACCAGGATGCGGTGGATCAGGCAAGGATCGCGAGCCGGGCCGCTTCCCCCGGGCATGTCGCAGGGCACGAGCACTCAGGACGACGACGCCCGGCCCTACGCGGGGGCGTAGTCACGGAAGCCACGACCGGTCTTGCGGCCGAGGTAGCCGGCCTTGACCAGGTGCTCGAGCATCGGGGCCGGCGAGTCGCCGGGCTCACGGAACTCGTCGTACAGCGTCTGCTGGATGGTGAGGCTGACGTCGAGGCCGACGACGTCGATCAGCGCGAACGGCCCCATCGGGTGGCCGCACCCGGCGGTCATCGCGAAGTCGATGTCGTCGGTCGTCGCGTAGTGCGCCTCGAGCATCTTCACCGCGTCGTTGAGGTAGGGGAACAGCAGCGCGTTGACGATGAAGCCGGCCCGGTCACCGCACAGCACCGGGCGCTTGCCGACCGTGGCGCAGACCGCCAGCACGGTCGCGACGACGTCGGGCGAGGTGGTCACCGTCGGCACCACCTCGACCAGCGTCATGATCGTCGCCGGGTTGAACCAGTGCATGCCGATGACGTCCTGCGGCCGCGAGGTCGCGGTGGCGCACTCGATGACCGGCAGTGAGGAGGTGGTGGTGGCGAGCACCGCACCCGGCTTGAGGATGTCGTCCAGCGCGGAGAAGATCGCCTTCTTGATCGACAGCTGCTCGGCCACGGCCTCGATGACCAGGTCGCAGTCGGCCAGATCCTCGAGCGCGGTCGTGCCCGTGACGCGGGCGAGGGTCTCGTCGCGGACCTCCTCGGTGAGCTTGCCGCGCTGCACAGCCTTGTCGAGCGAGCCCTCGAGCGCATTGCGGACGGCGGCGACCTTGTCATGGCCGCGTGCTCGGAACACCACGTCGTAGCCGCTGCGGGCGCAGACCTCAACGATGCCGGTGGCCATCGTGCCGGTCCCGACCACGCCGATCCGCGACACCGCACGAGCCGCCACGTCGGACGGACCCGCGGGGCTGTCGGCATCGGCGACCACCTCGAAGGAGTCGGGAGCGGCGTACGTGTAGAGCCCCCGGCCGGTCTTGCGGCCCAGCAGACCCGCGGTGACGTACTGCTTGAGCAGCGGCGCCGGGGCGTGCCGGTGGTCCCGGGACTGCGCGTACATCGTCTCCAGGATCTCGTACGCCGAGTCCAGGCCGATGAGGTCGAGCAGGGCCAGCGGGCCCATCGGGTGGCCGCAGCCGAAGCGCATGGCGGCGTCGATGTCCTCGCGGCTGGCGTAGCGCGACTCGAACATCTTGACCGCGTTGTTGAGGTAGCCGAACAGCAGGGCATTGGCGATGAAGCCGGCCCGGTCACCCGCGATCGCTGCCTGCTTGCCGACCTGGCTGACCAGGGCCTCCACGTCCTCAACGACCGAGGGGTCCGTGACGACCGTCCGGACGACCTCCACCAGGCCCATCACCGGCGCCGGGTTAAACCAGTGCAGGCCGAGCACGCGGCTGGGCCGCGACGTCGAGGTGGCGAGCTCGGTCACCGACAGCGCCGAGGTGTTGGTAGCCAGCACCGCCTCGGGGGCGAGCAGGCCGTCGAGCCGGGCGAACAACGCCTTCTTGAGCTCCATCCGCTCCGGGATGGCCTCCACCACCAGCTCGCAGTCGGCGAGCGCTGACAGATCCGTCCCGGTCGAGATCCGGCCGAGCAGGGCGGCCGCGTCGTCCTCGGTCAGCTTGCCGCGCTTGATCGCCCGGGAGGTGGAGGCGGCCAGGTGCCCGGCGGCGCGCTCGACACCTGCCTCGTCGCCCTCGACGCCGACGACCTCTACACCGCTGCGGGCGAGCACCTCGGCGATCCCGGCACCCATCGTGCCCAGTCCCACCACACCGACCTTGGAAAACGCGCGCGCCACGAAGACTCCCTCGTCCGAGTTGACGGCCAGTCTCTCAGAACAGGGTGGGCAGGCCCGACTCCATGCCCTTGAGCGCCTCGTAGTCCACCTGCACGCAGGTGATCCCGCGGTCGGCGGCCAGCACCTTGGCCTGCGGCTTGAACGACTGCGCGGCCAGCACGCCCTGCACGTCGCCGAGCACCGTCGACACCCGCTGCAGGTAGCGGGTCAGCTGCTCGACGGCGTCGATCTCGGCGTGTCGCTTGATCTCGACGAGCACGTGCGCTCCTTGGCCGTCCCGGCACAGCAGGTCGACCGGGCCGATGTCGGTGACGTACTCCCGCTGGACCAGCGTCCAGCCCTCACCGAGCACGTGGCACTGCTCGGCCAGCAGCTCCTGCAGCTGCTTCTCCACGCCGTCCTTGACCAGACCCGGGTCCCTGCCGAGGTCGTGAACGGTGTCGCAGAGCACCTCGTGGACGCTGATGACCAGCTGCTCGCCGCCCTTGTTGGTGACCGTCCACACGCCGTCGCGATCCAGCGTCGAGCACGGCGGGCTCATCCACATCAGCGGCTTGTACGCCCGGTCGTCGGCGTGGATGCTGATCGACCCGTCGGCCTTGACCAGGAGCAGTCGGACCGCCTCAGGCAGGTGCGCGGTGAGCCGCCCGACGTAGTCGATGGAGCACCGGGCGATGACGAGCCGCATGGAGCGCACGGTAGGCCACGCACGAGGCGAGGCAGCGGGCGTCGTGAGGCAGCTCGACGGACGTCATGGCCCTGGCTCAGGCTGCTTGCTGCTGTGGACCTTGACCAAGGCAGCCGCCACTAGCCGTACCGATGGTTCTTCTCGGCGTGCCCGACCGCCCGCGTGCAGGTGCGACCCGACATGTTGCGGTGGCCGCACAGCTCGGTCGCGGCGACCGACCCGCCGTCCACCGACTCCCCGTCCACCGGCGCCCCGTCCGCCGGCGCGGGACGACGGCCAGGCGGCGCGGCCGGCGTCGCGGTACGACGCCCAGGCGGCGCGGCCTGCGTCGACGGAGCCTTCACAGCTGCCTTGCCGGCGGACCTGACCGGTGCGGTCTGGGCGGCCTGGGCGGCCTGGGCGACCTGGGCGGCCTGGGCGGCGTAGCGCGCCTCTCGCAGTGCCCGCAGGGCGTCGACCTTGCTCATCGGGTGCTCACCGGGTGCTCATCGGTTGCTCACGAACCCACCCTAGGTCGACGCCCCTCGATCCGGGCGGTACGGCGAGCCGGATGTGGACGACGTTCCCAGGCGGGCCCGGCCGGCCGGGCCATCGGCAAGGATGGTCCGGTGAGCACGCCCGAACAGCACCGTCCACCCGTCTACGCCTGCGCCGCCGGCGCGGTGCTGCACGCCCATGCCGCGGCCACGCTCGAGCCGGCCGTCCTGCTGTACACCTTCCTGCCGAGCGGCGGAGCCGACCGCCTGGACGCGCTCGAGGCCAAGGTCGACGTGCACGGGAACGGGCCAGGGTCGAGCACGCTCACCGTGCGAGTGCTGTCCGAGGGCCAGTCGGTCTCGTGGCAGCTGCCGATCGCCCCGTTCGTCGCCGCCCTGCCCGGCCAGCCCGGCGACGACGGTCGGATGGTGCTGCTGGGCGTGCTCGACGCCGAGCCGGAGCAGGGCTTCTGGGCGGAGCCGGTCGATTGCGAGCGGCTGGCCGCCGAGTTGCAGCTGCCGGTGACCGACCTGGTCGATGCCTTGCGCGGCCACCTCACCCCGTGGCTGGCCGACGACGTCGACCTGCTGCTGCACGACGACGCGCACGAACACGCCGCGGATCTCTCGCCGGCACAGACGCTGGCGAGCGCGGTGCTGGCCCACTACCGGCAGGATCTCGAGGCCGACGCAGCCGTCGCACGCGTCGTGCGGGCCTTCGACTTCGCGCCGCAGGACTTCCAGGCCGAGCTGGGCGCCCGGCTCTGCATCGCGCTCGCCACGGCCGTCGCAGCGGCCGGGCCGGCCGGTGTCACCGCCGTACTGGAGCAGACCGGGCCGTTCGAGCCGGAGGTGCTGCGGTTGCTGAGCGACCTGCCGCCGGTGCTGGCCGCTGCGGACCCGTCCGCCGATGAGTCCGAGGCGGCCGCGACCGTGTTGCTGGCGGGCCGGGACCACGCGGAGTCACTGCGGGCTGCGGTGACCACAGTCGCCCGGCTGGCGCGCTCAGCCTTCGGGCAGGACCTGGCCGGGGCGGAGGTCCTGCGGCGGTTGAGCATGGTCGATGACGCCGGCCAGCTGCGGCTGGCCGGGTTGTGGGTCGAGCTCGCCGGCGCAGTCGCCTCGACCGGCACGGGCGACCCCGCGGTCGCCGCCGACCTGGCTCGCCGCATCGAGGCCGAGGGCGCCCCCGGCGGGGCGTGGCTGCGCAGCACCGCGGCCGCCGTCGGCGCCCTCGCCCTCGAGGTGGCCGGTCGGAGCCGGTCGCAGGTCCAGGAGCCGGTCCGTGCCCTGGAGGCCTTCCTGGCCGACCGCCCCGCGCTCGGGACCACGACCACCGCCACCGAGGCGGCGGCCGCCCTGGAGCGGGTGCTGGTCCTGGCCCGCTTCGCGCGCTCGCGCGCCGGTGTGGGGCCCGGCCGCTGGCGGCAGGTGCCGGTCGAGGCCGCCGCCGCGGCCCTCGGGTCCGGCCTGTCCCACGGCCTGGACCACTCGCTGGCCGTGGACCTGCTCGTCGAGCTGCTGGAAGACGATGTCGAAGGCCCCGATGTGCTGGAGGCGTTCGTCTGCGCGACTGCCCAGCTGCTGGTCGAGCTCGATCCGATGGAGTCACCGGAGAGCACGGCGCTGCAGGTGCCCGAGCTGCTGGCCGCGGTTCCAGGCGGACCTCGGGGCGCACGCTGGCTGATGACAGCCTGCCTGCGGGAGGCGCCCGAGCACGACCCCGCTGCCGCCGACCTGCGGCCCTGGCTGCCCAGGGAGCCCACTGCCGACGTGGATCGGATGGCCAGCAAGGCTGGCGTCCGGGGGGTCATGGCCGCGGGCCTGCGGGTGCTCGAGGCGCTGACCGGAGTGCTTGGTACCAGCCTCGGGGTGCCGCGCGAGGAGGCGCTGGCACAGGTGCTGCCGGCCGCACTGCTCGAGCACGACCTGCTGCAGGGTCACCCTGACCCCGGCTGAGCCGACCTCGCCGGGACCTACCCCGCCTGGGCTGACCCCGCCTCAGCAAAGTGGCTGCAGTGGCCGCTGACCCCGAGCGGGGCGATGCTGCGCACGTGCTCCCCGCCCCGCTCAGCGACAGCGCGCCCGCTCTGACCCGGCCCGTGGTGTTCGGCCAGCAGTGGCAGGACCTAGCGATGCTGCACTGGGCGGTCGACCCGGCGCTGGTCGCACCGCTGCTCCCCCGCGGGACCCGGCCGGACGAGCACCAGGGCGCGACCTACGTCGGACTCATCCCCTTCTCGATGGCCGGGGTGCGGATCTTCCGGACCCCGCCGCTGCCTTACCTGTCGGCCTTCGCCGAGACCAACGTCCGGCTGTATGCCGTCGACAACGAAGGCCGACGGGGCGTGGCGTTCCGCTCGCTCGAGGCCTCCCGGCTGCTGCCGGTCCTGGCCGCACGGGTCGGCTACCGCCTGCCGTACTGCTGGGCCCGGATGCGGGTCGAGTGGACGGCCACCACCCGGACCTGGACGACGTCGCGCCGCTGGCCGGGACCGAGCGGCGCGGGTGGCCGCATCTGCGTGACGATCGGGGAGGCCTACCCGGCCGATCCGCTGTCGCAGTTCCTCACCGCCCGCTGGGGGCTGTTCTCGACGTGGTACGGCGGGGCGACGGCGTGGGCGCCGGTCCACCATGAGCCCTGGCCGCTGCACCGGGCCGAGCTCACCGAGCTGTCTGAGGACCTGGTCGCGACCGCCGGGCTCCCCGTCTCCGGACGGCCGGACCACGTCCTGTGGTCACCGGGCGTGACCGTGACGATCGGGCCGCCGCGGGCGCTCAGCTCAGGGCGTTTGCCTCGCGGATGACGTCGACGACAGCTGACATGATGTCGGTCAGCTCGAAGTCCTTGGGAGTGAACACCCGGGCCACCCCCTGCTCGCGGAGCCGGCGCGCGTCGGAGTCCGGGATGATCCCGCCGACGATGACGGGGACGTCGCCGGCGCCGGCGTCGCGCAGGCCCTGCAGCACGTCCGGCACGGCCCGCATGTGCGAGCCCGACAGGATCGACAGGCCGACCACGTGGACGTCCTCCTCGACCGCACCAGCCACGATTTGGGCGGCCGTCAACCGGATGCCCTGGTAGACGACCTCGAACCCGCAGTCGCGGGCACGTACGGCGATCTGCTCCGCGCCGTTGCTGTGGCCGTCCAGTCCGGGCTTGCCGACCAGGAAGCGCAGGCGCGAGCCGAGCTCCTCCCCGGTCGTCCGCACCCGCTCCCGCACCCCGGCCAGCGCCTGGCCGGCCGCACCGGACGCGCGGGCTCCCGCGACGCCGGTGGGCGCGCGGTACTCCCCGAAGACCTCCCGCAGTGCGCCGGACCACTCGCCGGTGGTGACGCCGACCCGCGCGCAGGCAACGGTCGCAGCCATCAGATTGCCAGCGGACGTGGCGGCGTCCCGCAGGCCGCGCAAGGCCTCGTCGACGGCGTGCGCGTCGCGCGCTGCTCGCCATGCCTTGATGGCCTCGACGGCGTGTCCCTCGACCGCGGGGTCGACGGTCATGATCGCGGTGTCGAGGTCCGCGGTGAGCGGGCTGGGCTCCGTGGTCGTGAAGCGGTTGACGCCGACCACGACGTCCTCGCCGGCCTCGATGCGGCGGCGGCGCTCCGCGTGCGAGCCGACCAGCGCCGTCTTCATGTACTCCACGGCCTCGATCGCGCCGCCCATCGCCTGGACGGTGTCCACCTCCTGCTGCACGGCCGCGCACAGCTCGGCGACCTTGGCCTCGACGACTACGGAGCCCTCGAACAGGTCGTCGTACTCGAGCAGGTCGGTCTCGAAGGCCAGCACCTGCTGCAGTCGCAGCGACCACTGCTGGTCCCACGGGCGCGGCAGGCCGAGCGCCTCGTTCCAGGCCGGGAGCTGTACGGCGCGGGCGCGGGCGTCCTTGCTCAGCGTCACGCCGAGCATCTCGAGCACGATGCGCTGGACGTTGTTCTCCGGCTGGGCCTCGGTCAGGCCAAGGGAATTGACCTGCACGCCGTAGCGGAAGCGGCGGTGCTTGGGGTCGGTGACGCCGTAACGGTCCGCCAGCAGCGCGTCCCACAGCCGCGTGAAGGCGCGCAGCTTGCACATCTCCTCCACGAAGCGGACGCCGGCGTTGACGAAGAACGAGATGCGGGCGCAGACCTCACCGAAGCGCTCCTGGGGCACCTGGCCGGCCGCCTTGACGGCGTCCAGGACCGCGATCGCCGTGCACAGCGCGTAGGAGATCTCCTGGACCGGGGTCGCCCCGGCCTCCTGCAGGTGGTAGCTGCAGATGTTGATCGGGTTCCACTTGGGGATCTCGGTGACGGTGTAGGCCACCATGTCGGTGATCAGCCGCAGCGACGGGCCGGGCGGGAAGACGTACGTCCCGCGCGAGAGGTACTCCTTGATGATGTCGTTCTGAGTCGTGCCGGCCAGCTGCGACGGGTCGGCGCCCTGCTCCTGCGCGACGGCCTGGTAGAGCGCCAGCAGCCACATCGCGGTGGCGTTGATCGTCATCGAGGTGTTCATCCCGGCCAGCGGGATGCCGTCGAACAGCGCCCGCATGTCACCCAGGTGGCTGATCGGCACGCCGACCTTGCCCACCTCACCGCGGGCGAGCTCGTCGTCCGGGTCGTAGCCGGTCTGGGTCGGCAGGTCGAACGCGACCGACAGGCCGGTCTGGCCCTTGGCGAGGTTGGTCCGGTAGAGCTCGTTGCTCTTGGCCGGGGTGCTGTGGCCGGCGTAGGTGCGCATCACCCACGGCTTGTCGCGCTCGGTCATGGCCCGTCCCTCGGTCGGCTCGGCGCGAATCTACCGAGGGCGCCGCCGAGACCCAGCCGGCCGTGCTGCGCAGCGGGTTCGGTCGGCTATGCGACGCGCTCGGTACGGCGGGTGTGCAGCACCCTGTCCAGGCGGGTGAGGAACAGCAGCCGCCCGACCGGGTCGGGGACATCGGCCAGCACCAGCGTGCGACCCGCCCGCTGCGCCCGGCGGTGGGCGCCGACGAGCACGCCCAGCCCGGTCGCGTCCACCGACTCGAGGGCGGTCAGGTCGAGCACCAGCTCACCGGTGCCGGCGTCGACAGCGGCCGCCAGGGCCAGCCGCATGTCGGCGGCGGCGTGTACGTCGAGGCGGCCGGCCAGGCTCAGGACGGACCCGTCGTACCGGGGATCGTCGGTCGTGCGTGGCATCGGACCTCCTCGGGGGCGCTGCCCCGTACAGGGAAGACGCGGGTGCGCCCCGGCTGGTTGTCCACAGCGTGATCACGATCTGGCAACGAGTGGGGGACGACACTCCGGCCGGTTGCGCACTGTGCCCCCACGGTGACCATCGGCCCCAGTTCGCGCATCCTGAAGCCAACCCGCAGAATGAGCCGGTGCTGGTCTCGAGCTACCACTTCCTGCTGGCCCCGCTGGTGGCTGTCGCCGCGCTGGGCGTCATCGTGCTGATGTGCCGCTGGGTGTTCGCCACCGACCACCGCGAGGACCGCACCGTCCGGCGGCTCGACAAGCTGGCCAGCCTGGGCGACTACGGCCTGCTGGTCGCTGTCGCCCGGGTGCGGACGGCCGAGGACGCACACATGCTGCGCGCGGTGCTGACGGGCGCTGGGATGCGGGCCAGCGTCACCGACGAGGGGCTCGAGCATGCCGTCCTGGTCTTCCGCGAGGACGCCGCCCGCGCTCGGTCGCTGGTGGGCTCGCTGAGCTAGCTGCTCAGAACTCGTCCGGGGCGTGCTCCCGGCGGACGTCGGCGCCGAGCCCCACCAGTGCCTCGACGAAGCCCTCATAGCCGCGGTCGACGTGATGCACATCGCCGACCTCGGTGACCCCCTCGGCGGCGAGTCCGGCCACCACCAGGGCTGCCCCCGCCCGGATGTCGTGCGCCCGCACCGGCGCGCCGGACAGCCGCTCCCGGCCGCGGACGACGGCATGGTGGCCGTCGGTGCGGACGTCGGCGCCCAGCCGGGTGAGCTCGTTGACGAACATCCACCTGGCCTCGAAGACGTTCTCCGTGATCATCGCGGTGCCCTCGGCGACAGCGTTCAGCGTCATGACCATCGGCTGCAGGTCGGAGGGGAAGCCGGGATAGGGCAGCGTGACGACGTCGACCGCGCGCGGCCGTCCGTCCATCCGCACGGTGAAGCCGCCCGAGCCGGGGGTGACCACCGCGCCGGCAGCGACCAACTTGTCCAGGGCGCTGTCGAGGTGATCGGCCCGGCCGCCGCGTACGAAGACCTCCCCGCGGGTCACGGCGGCGGCGAAGGCCCAGGTGCCGGCGACGATCCGGTCGGGCAGCACCTCGTGGGTCGTCGGCTGGAGCTGCGCGACCCCCTGCACCTCCAGCGTGGACGTGCCGATGCCCCCGATCTGCGCACCCATGGCGACCAGGAACTCGCACAGGTCGCACAGGTCCGGCTCACGCGCGGCGTTGTCGATCGTCGTGCTGCCGGTGGCCAGCACCGCGGCCAGCACCAGGGTCTCGGTCGCGCCGACGCTCGGGAAGTCCAGCCAGATCGGCGCGCCGGTCAGCCGCGGTGCGCTGGCGATCAGGTAGCCGTGTTCGATCTCGACGCTGGCACCGAGCTTCTGCAGGCCGGCGACGTGCCAGTCGAGGCCGCGGCTGCCGATCGCATCGCCGCCGGGCAGCGCGACCTTGGCCTCACCACGGCGGGCGAGCAGCGGGCCGAGCACCGCGATCGAGGCCCGCATCCGCCGTACCAGGTCGTAGTCGGCCTCGTGCCCTGGCTGCTCCGGCACGTCGATCGTGACGGTCCGGTCGGCGCGCTCCACCTCGCAGCCGAGCCGCCGCAGCAGCTCGCTCATGATCGACACGTCGAGGATGTCCGGGACGGCGGTCAGGGTGGTCCGGCCGGGTGCCAGCAGCGCAGCGGCCATCAGCTTGAGCACACTGTTCTTGGCGCCCGTCACCTGCACCGCACCGGCGAGCCGCGCACCACCTGCCACGACGAAGCGCTCCATCGCGCCACCCTAGGCAACCCGCGACCGCAGGATGGCGTCCTGTCCTCATATGGCCAGGGGAAGGACTGAGGTGGACGACCAGGGACGTGCGGCCTTCCGCGAGTTCGTCGTGGCCCGTTCTGCCGCGCTGCTGCGCACCGCGTACCTGCTGACCGGCGACCGGGCCGAGGCCGAGGACCTGCTGCAGACCGCGCTGGCCAAGACCTACCTCTCCTGGGACCGGATCCGTGAACGCGAGGCGCTCGAGGGCTACGTCCGCCGGGTGCTGGTCAACACCCAGACCTCGTTCTGGCGCCGTCGCCGCGTCGTCGAGACGGTCCACGACGTGCTGCCCGAGGGGCTGCCCGGCCGTGACCGCACCGCGGAGGTCGACCTGCACGACGCGCTGTGGACCTCGATGGCACGGCTCCCCCGGCGGCAGCGCGCGGCCGTCGTGCTGCGCTACTACGAGGACCTGTCGGAGGCCGAGACCGCCCGCGTCATGGGCGTCTCGGTCGGCACGGTGAAGTCCACGACGTCCCGGGCGCTGGCCAGCCTGCGTGACGACCCGACGCTGCGCGACGATCCCCGCGCCGCCCTGCCCGACGGAGCCCTGGCATGACGCCGCTCGACCACGAACTGCGGACCGCGCTCGCCCGTCGTGCTGCCTCCCTCGGCCCGGCCCCCGACCCGCTCGCCGGGATCGAGCACCGCGCGGTCAGGATCCGTCGCCGCCGCACGCTGTCCGCGGTGCTGGGTTCTGCCCTGGCCGTGTCGGCAGTCGCGATCGCCGTACCGGCCGTCACCGGTAGCACCAGCAAGGGTCCCGGGTACACCAACGTGTCCGCCGACCCGACCCCCACGCCGCGTTCCGGCTCGCCGGCACTGCCAGCCAACGCCCTGCCACGGAGCGACCAGGCGATCGGCGACCCCGAGCACCCTCGTCACCCGAAGGTGGTCGCCGCCTGGGCCGCCAAGCACCCTGGCCCCGGACCGGTCTACACGGTCGAGCTGACAGCCGGTTCCGTCGACGTCACGCCGCCGCTGAGCTTCGCGGTGCTCGAGCTCTGGCGGCCGGGCGGGCCGGTCTCCGCCGTAGTCGCCCAGGACACCGACAGCGCCGCCCCGGTGCTCACCCGTGACCAGGTCCTCCCTGCCGGTGCGTCGATCGTCGACGGCGTGATCTCGGGCACCGGTGGTGGGCCCTACGTCGTCTATGCGGCGGCCACCGGGGTGACGAACGTCGGCTACGACCCGGGTAACGGCACGATCTCTAAGCGGCCGCTCGTGCAAAGCGTCCGCGCGGGCGGCATCCTGAACCGCACTGGCCCGAGCGTGGGCAAGGACGCCCTGGTCCTGACGTACAACGATGGCCGCACTCGCCGCGAGGACGTATACACCGGACCGACCGACGGTGCACCCGGCACCAGTGACGGTGTGCCCAGCAACCTGCTGGCATCGTGGCCGCAGCGTGGGGAGATCGTTTCCGGCCAGGACCTCGCTGCCCTGAAGTCGGCGTTCGCCGCTGCGCTCGGTCGTGCGCGCAGCGCACGAGATGCGCAGTACCGCGCGCTCTGGACCGGGACAACCGCGGACGGCGTTCACTACACGACGGGGCAGGCCTGGGTCACCGGCGACCAGGCGGCATACGGCGTGAGCTACGCCTCCGGAGGCAGCAACGGTCCCGCGTTCTTCATCGGCCCCGCGACTCCGGCCGCGCCGAGTGTCCTCGCCTGGGTCATCGACTCCCTGCCAAAGACGAGGACCGACCTCCTGGTCGTCATTTCGCGCCCAGGCATCGGACAAGTGTCGTACGACCCGGACGGCAGTGGCCGGTTCACGCCCGCAGCCGCCACCAGCAGCGGACAGTCCGGCGTCGCCCTGTTCGACCGCCCCCGCATAGCGATGAGTGACCGGATCGAGGTGCTGAACGCAACAGGCAACCCCGACAAGCCGCTGTACCAAGGACCTGTCATGCCGCTGCTGTGCGGCCTGAGCGGCTGCGGCTAGGCCGCCTCCTCACATCCAATAACTTAGGCTGCCGGCCATGGCCGTCCACCTGACCCGCATCTACACCAAGACCGGCGACGACGGGACGACCGCGCTCGGTGACATGAGCCGGGTCACGAAGACCGACCCTCGCCTGGCCGCCTACGCGGACGTCGACGAGGCCAACAGCGCGATCGGCGTCGCCCTCGCCCTTGGGCAACTCCCCGCGGAGATCACCGCGTTGCTGGTGCGGGTCCAGAATGACCTGTTCGACGTGGGGGCGGACCTGTGCACCCCGGTGGTCCCGGACCCGTCGTACCCGCCCCTGCGGGTGCTGCCCGACTACACCGCGCGGCTCGAGCAGGCGTGCGATGAGTTCAACGCTCGGCTGGACAAGCTGTCCAGCTTCATCCTGCCGGGGGGCACCCCCGGGGCGGCGCTGCTGCACGTCGCCCGTACCGTCGTCCGCCGGGCCGAACGCGCCGTCTGGGCCTTGCTCGAGGCAGACCCGGAGCGCACCGGCACCGAGCCGGCGCTGTACCTCAACCGGCTGTCGGACCTGCTGTTCATCCTGTCCAGGGTGGCCAACCCGGGCGGTGACGTGATGTGGCAGCCGGGCGGGCAGCGGTAGGCGCCTGACGCGGAGGCCGCGAGGGGGCAAGCTGCGGTCATGGACGACGCCCTGGTCTGGATCCTGGCTGCCGGCGCCCTCGCCGTCGGCGAGGTGCTGACGCTGGCAGCCGTGGCCGGGCTGTTGGCCGGCGGCGCGCTCGCCGCGTTCGTCGTCGCCCTGCTGACGGGAAACTTCCCGCTTGAGCTCGGCGTCTTCGCCGTCGTCTCGACCCTGCTCCTGGTCCTTGTCCGGCCCCTTGCCGTGCGTCAGCGCGAGCGTCGGGCCGGGCGGGAGACCAGCAGCATCGTGGGTGCGCAGGGGACCGTGGTCGAGGTGGTCGCGGCCGGCAGCGGCCAGGTCCGCCTCAATGGCGAGCTCTGGCGGGCCCGTCCGGAGGTCGACGGTGACCTGATCCCGGTCGGAGCCACCGTGCTGGTGCACTCCGTGGACGGCGCCACCGTCCACGTCTACCCGTCCTATCCCGCCGGACCGGCGGAGCTGTCATAACCTGCACTCGGAGGAACTCGTGCCCGGCATCGTCCTGCTCGTCGTGGTCATCGTGGTCGTCGTCGCCCTCGCCAAGGCGGTGCGCGTCGTCCCGCAGGCCTCGGTCTTCGTCATCGAGCGGCTCGGCCGCTACACCAAGACCCTCGAACCGGGGCTGCACGTCCTCACGCCCTTCCTGGACAAGGTGCGCGCCCGGGTCGACATCCGCGAGCAGGTCGTCGCCTTCGCGCCGCAGCTGACCATCACTCGCGACAACCTCAGCGTCGGGGTCGACTCGGTCCTCTACTACTCCATCACCGACCCGAACCGGGCGACCTACGCCATCCAGAGCTACGTCGCGGCGATCGAGCAGCTGGTCGTGACGACGCTGCGCAACGTGATCGGCGGACTGAACCTCGAGGAGGCCCTGACCGGTCGGGACCACATCAACGCCGCCTTAGCGACAGTGCTCGACGAGGCCACCGGCAAGTGGGGCATCAAGGTCAACCGGGTCGAGCTGCGGGCCATTGAGCCGCCGGCCAGCATCCGCGACGCCATGGAGCAGTCCATGCGCGCCGACCGAGGCAAGCGGGCAGCCATCCTGACCGCCGAGGGCGAGCAGCAGTCGGCCATCTTGGTGGCCGAGGGGGAAAAGCAGGCGGCGGTCCTGCGCGCCGAGGCCTCCAAGGCGGCCACCATCCTCAACGCCGAGGCCCAGCAGCAGAGCGCAGTCCTGCGCGCCGACGGGGAGGCGCAGGCCGTGGCGCGCGTCGTGGCGGCCATCAAGGACGCCGGCGTGGACGAGCGCGTCCTGGACTACCAGCGGCTGCAGCAGCTGCCGGCGCTGGCGGCCGGTGACGCGAACAAGGTGTGGTTCCTGCCGGCCGATCTGGCCGGGCTGGCCTCGCGGGCCGATGCGCTGCTCCGTCCCCTGCCGCCGCCGGCGTAACGGGCTTGCCGCGGGACCCCTCAGCCGGGCAGCGTGGCGCCCGGGGGCCGGGCCTCGAGCCAGGCCAGGAAGCCGGTCATGGCGCTGCGGTCCAACGCCACCTCGACCACGCCGAGCGTCGACCGCAGCTCGACGACCTCAGCGCCCTTGAGCAAGGACAGCGACTCCGAGCCCCTGGGCACGCGCCGCGACCGCACCTCCAGATCGCGCCGCGACAAGGTACGTCGGGGCCGTAGCGCCAGGCTGAACACCCGGAACCACTGCAGGTCGTCACCCACGAAGCGGCCGACTCCGAGGACCCAGCCGCGGCCCTGGCTGCGTGGCTTGAGCCGCAACGACAGCTCGATGGCGCCGCCGTCCTTGGACAGCAGCCGGCGACGGACCACGATGGCGCCGAAGGGCAGCACGACGAGCAGGACCAGCGCGATGACGATCTCTGCGGGCAGCACGGGGGCGGGTGGCTAGGGCTGGCCGGTCGCCATGACGGCTCAGCGTTCGCCGGCGAGGGCGGCCTGCTCGGCCAGGATCGTGACGCCCTGGTCGGTGACGGACAGGAAGCCGCCGTTGACGTCGACTAGGACGGCGCCTCCGGATTGCTGGGCGATGCGCACCTGGTGGCCCTCGGCCAGCTGGCCGAGCAGCGGCGCATGGCCGGGCAGGATGCCGATCTCGCCCTCAGTCGTACGCGCGATGACCTGCGTGGCCTCGCCGCTCCACACCTCACGCTCCACCGACACCAGCTCGACGTGCAGGGGCACAGCGACCTCCAGGCGTTCTGCCCGGGTCCTCCGGGCGAATGGCCAGCCTACCGGGTGAGCCGCGTTCGCAGATCCGCGGCTCCGGCCAGCAGCTCCTCGTCCGAGGCCGCTGGGAGCAACTCCTCCCACTCCACGAGGTAGGACCCCCGCAGGTCGAGGTAGCCCAGCGGCCTCGGGAAAAACCAAACGTGGAAGTGCTCGCCACCGTCGCCCCAGAGGTGCATGTGCACCCGGCCGACCCGGCCGTCGCCGTACCCCGGTCCGCCCTTCGGACGGGCCAGCAGCGCCTGCGTGACCCGCTGGCACATGACGCCGAAGCCGGCCGCCTCCTCGAGGGTGAGGTCGGCGACTCCCTTGGCGTGCCGCACCGACTCCAACATCGCGGTGCCCGGGAAGGTCGTGTCCCAGTGCAGCGCCCGCACCCGCCAGGTGTCGTCCTCGTAGACGGTCCACTCGTCGGCAGGCCGCCCGCAGGCGTCGCAGCCGACCCCGTCCACCCCGCCCAGCGGCGGCTCAGGCAGCACCGGCGGCGACAGCTGCCTGAGCGGGAGGGTGTTTTCGTCGGCGCCGACCCAGGGGTGCGTCATGCCGCCACTCCACCATGTAGGTCGATGCTCCGGAGAGCACTTGCGCAGGGATCCGATGCACAGGAACGCACGACGGCCGGACGCCCCACGGGGCGACCGGCCGTTCCGTCGTACAAAGGTCTTTAGCTGTTGAGCTTCTTGGCGTTGGCCTCGACGTCCTCGAGCCCGCCGCACAGGAAGAACGCCTGCTCGGGGATGTGGTCGTACTCGCCCTGGCTGAGCTTGTTGAACGCATCGATCGTCTCGTCGAGCGGGACGAACTTGCCGGGCGTGCCGGTGAACTGCTCGGCCACGAACATCGGCTGGCTCAGGAAGCGCTGGATCCGGCGGGCCCGGTTGACCAGGACCTTGTCCTCCTCCGACAGCTCGTCGATGCCGAGAATGGCGATGATGTCCTGCAGCTCCTTGTACTTCTGCAGGATGCGCTGTACCTCACGGGCGGTGCCGTAGTGCTCGTCGCCGATGTACTGCGGGTCCAGGATGCGGCTGGTGGAGTCGAGCGGGTCGACGGCCGGGTAGATACCGAGCTCGGAGATCGCCCGGTTCAGGTTGGTCGTCGCGTCGAGGTGCGCGAAGACCGTGTGCGGCGCCGGGTCGGTGATGTCGTCGGCCGGCACGTAGATCGCCTGCAGCGAGGTGATCGAGTGGCCACGCGTCGAGGTGATCCGCTCCTGCAGCAGGCCCATCTCGTCAGCCAGCGTCGGCTGGTAGCCCACCGCCGACGGCATCCGACCAAGCAGGGTCGACACCTCCGAACCAGCTTGGGTGAAGCGGAAGATGTTGTCGATGAACAGCAACACGTCCTGCTTCTGCACGTCGCGGAAGTACTCCGCCATCGTCAGGGCCGACAAGGCCACGCGCAGGCGAACGCCCGGCGGCTCGTCCATCTGGCCGAAGACCAGCGCCGTGTCGTTGATGACGCCGGACTCGGTCATCTCGCCGAACAGATCGTTGCCCTCGCGGGTGCGCTCGCCCACGCCGGCGAACACCGACACGCCCGAGAACTCCTTGGCGACGCGGTAGATCATCTCCTGGATGATGACCGTCTTGCCGACGCCGGCCCCGCCGAACAGGCCGATCTTGCCACCGGAGACGTACGGTGCCAGCAGGTCGATGACCTTGATCCCGGTGGTGAACATCTCGGTCTTCGACTCGAGCTGGTCGAACGGCGGCGACGGCCGGTGGATCGGCCACCGGGTGGTGATGTCGAGGGAGTCCTCGCTCACGTCCATCGGCTTGCCGAGGGCATTGAAGACGTGGCCCTTGGTGACGTCGCCGACCGGCACCGAGATGGGTGCACCGGTGTCCTGCACCGGAGCGCCGCGGACCAGTCCGTCGGTCGGCTGCATGGCGATGCCGCGCACCAAGTTGTCCCCGATGTGCTGCGCGACCTCGAGGGTCAGCACGGTGGTGTCCTCGCCCAGCGTGCGCTCGACGTGCAGCGCGTTGTAGATCTCCGGCATCTGGTCCGGGGCGAACTCGACGTCGACGACGGGCCCGATGACCCTGGCGACGCGTCCCACCCCACCCGGTGTCGCCTCGGTGGTGGTCTCATCTGCGGTGATGGTCATTGCGGTCACTCACTCCCTGCCGAGGCAAGCGCTGACGCGCCGCCGACGATCTCGCTGATCTCTTGGGTGATCTCGGCCTGACGGGCCGCGTTGGCCGCTCGGGTAAGCGCCTTGATGAGGTCCGAGGCATTGTCCGTCGCGGCCTTCATGGCGCGGCGGCGGGACGCCGACTCCGACGCCGCGGACGCCAGCAGCGCGGCGTAGACGCGGGTCTCGACGTAGCGCGGCAGCAGCGCGTCGAGCAGGGCCTCGGGCCCTGGCTCGAACTCGTACAGGGGCAGCGGCCCATCGGGCGCCGGTGCGTCGGACTGCTCGACCACCAGCGGCAGCACACGGGTCGCCACCGGCGACTGGACCAGCGCCGAGACGTACTCGGTGTAGACGATGTGGATCTCATCGACGCCGCCCTGCTCAGTCGGGGTCACGAAGGCCTCAATGAGGGCGTCCGCGGCCGTCTTGGCGTCGGGGTAGGTCGGCTTCTCGGAGAACCCGGTCCAGCTGTCCTCGACCGGCCGCCCGCGGAACCGGTAGAAGCCGACCGCTTTGCGCCCGATCAAGTAGTTGACGGGCTCCTTGCCCTCGCTGCGCAGCAGGCCGGCGAGGGACTCGGCCTGCTTCATCGCGTTCGAGCTGTAGCCGCCGGCCAGTCCGCGGTCACTGCTGATGACCAGGATCGCTGCCCGCGACGGGTTCGGCTTCTCGTTGACCAACGGGTGGTCGATGGTCGACTGCGAGGCGAGCGCCGACAGGACCCGGGTGATCTCCCGCTCGTACGGGCGGGCGGCGGTGACGGCGGCCCGCGCCTTGGCGATCCGCGACGCGGCGATGAGCTCCATCGCCTTGGTGATCTTCTTGGTCGATTGGACCGATCGGATCCGCCGGCGGTAGACGCTGAGCTGGGCAGCCATCAGGCGGCCGGCGTACCCGAGCTGGTGGCCGCGCCGCCCGCATCGGAGCCCGCGCCGCCCGCGTCGGGGCCCGCGCCGCCGGCATCGGAGCCGTCGACCTCCGCACCGGAGCGGTCGACCGCCTCGGACCCCGCAGACGGCGAGTAGGACGTGATCTTCTCCTGGCCCTGCGCGCCCTTGTCCATCGGGTCGACGTCGGCCTCCTTGACGAGCGACTCGCCCTCGGACGTCTGGAACTGGCCGGTGAAGTCCAGGATCGTCTTCTTCAGCTGCTCGATCGTGCTGTCCTCGAGCTTGCCGGTCTGCAGGATCGCGTTGTAGATGCCCTGCTCGGTGCGCCCGACGTGGTCGAGGAACTCGGCCTCGAACCGGCGCACGTCCGGGACCGGCACGACGTCGAGGTAGCCGTTGGTGCCGGCCCAGATCGACACCACTTCGCGCTCAACCGGGTACGGCGAGAACTGGCCCTGCTTCAGCAGCTCGACCAACCGCTGGCCGCGCTCGAGCTGGGCCTTGGACGCCTTGTCGAGGTCGGAGGCGAAGGCCGAGAACGCCTCCAGCTCGCGGTACTGCGCCAGGTCGAGGCGCAGCCGGCCGGAGACCGCCTTCATGGCCTTGATCTGGGCGTTGCCTGCGACGCGGGACACCGAAATGCCGACGTTGATCGCCGGCCGGACACCGGAGTTGAACAGGTCGGCCTCGAGGAAGATCTGACCGTCGGTGATCGAGATGACGTTGGTCGGGATGAACGCCGAGACGTCGTTGCCCTTGGTCTCGATCAGCGGCAGCCCGGTCATGGAGCCACCGCCGAGCTCATCCGACAGCTTCGCGCAGCGCTCGAGCAGCCGGGAGTGCAGGTAGAAGACGTCACCGGGGTAGGCCTCACGACCCGGGGGGCGGCGCAGCAGCAGCGAGATGGCGCGGTAGGCGTCGGCCTGCTTGGACAGGTCGTCGAAGACGATCAGAACGTGCTGCCCCTGGTACATCCAGTGCTGGCCGATGGCCGAGCCGGTGTAGGGGGCGAGGTACTTGAAGCCGGCCGGCTGCGAGGCCGGGGCCGCGACGACGGTGGTGTACTCGAGGGCGCCGGCCTCCTCGAGCCGGCCGACGAGCTCGGCGATCGTCGAGCCCTTCTGGCCGATGGCGACGTAGATGCACTTCACCTGCTTCTTGGGGTCGCCGCTCTTCCAGTTCTCGCGCTGGTTGATGATCGCGTCCAACGCGACCGCGGTCTTGCCGGTCTGGCGGTCGCCGATGATCAGCTGGCGCTGGCCGCGGCCGATGGCGGTCATGGCGTCGATGGCCTTGATGCCGGTCTGCAGCGGCTCCTTGACGGGCTGGCGCTGCACGACCGTCGGGGCCTGCAACTCCAGGATGCGGCGGCCTTCTGCGACGATCTCACCCTTGCCGTCGATCGGATTGCCGAGCGGGTCGACGACCCGGCCGAGGAAGCCGTCGCCGACAGGTGCGGACAGCACCTCGCCAGTCCGACGGACCTCCTGACCCTCTTCGATGTGCGTGGCGTCGCCCAGGATGACGCAGCCGATCTCGCGCTCGTCGAGGTTGAGCGCCAGGCCCAGCACGCCGCCCTCGAAGGTGAGCAGCTCGTTGGTCATGGTGGCTTGCAGGCCCTCGACGCGAGCGATGCCGTCCCCGGTTTCGAGGACCCGTCCGACCTCCTCGCGCGTCGTCTCGGGGGTGTACGACGAGACGAAGCGCTCGATCGCGTCGCGGATCTCCTCCGGCCGGATGCTGAGCTCGGTCATGGGTGGCGCCTGCTCTCCTCGGTACGTGCTGCGACTGACGGGATGTGTTGGGGGGCTAGCTGACGCGGCGGCGGGCCTCAGCCAGCCGGTGGCGGGTGGACCCGTCGATGACCTCGTCGCCGACGTTGACAACGACACCACCGACGACGTCGGGGTCCACCTCGACCTGGAGCTGGACCTCGCGACCGAGCTGACGCGTAAGCGAAGCGGCGAGCCGTTGCTGCTGCACGTCGTCGAGCGGGACCGCCGTGGTGACGGTCGCCAGGGTGCGGGAGCGGACGTCGGCCGCCAGCCGGGCGAAGTCCTCCAGGCCGTCCTCCAGCGTGCGGCCGCGGGGGGTGAGTACGAGGGTGTCCACGATCTGCAGGGTCGCGGGCCGGACCTTGTCCGCCAGCAGTCCGCCGAGCAGCGCCCGCTTGCGCTCGACGTCCAGCGCGCGGTCGGTGAGGACCGAGCGCAGCTCGGGCGCGCGGGCGACGGTCCGGGCGAACCGGAACAGCTCGTCCTCCACGTCATCCAGCGTGCGGTCAGCCTCGGCGACCAGGAAGACCGCAGTCACCCCGAGCACCTCGATGCCGTCGACCAGGTCGCGGGCGGAGGACCAACGCTGGCCAACTGCCTCCTTGAGCACCGTCAGCGCCAGCGGGTGGAGCTGGCGCCCCAGCAGGCTGTCGAGCAGCTGTTGCTTGGCCTCCGGCGGCCTCGTCGGGTCGCCCAGGGTCCGTCGCAGGCTGCCCTCGCGGTCGAGCAGGCGTACGACGGCAAGCAGTCCGTCCGCGATGCCGCCGACGCCCGCGGGGACCTCGGCGTCCGGCAGTCCACCGGCCAGCGCGGTAAGGCGCTCCCGGGCGGCGGCCAGGGCGGTGCGGCTGGCTCCCTGCATCAGCTGGCCGCCCCGCCGGCCGGAGTCTGCTCGAGCTCGGCCAGGAAGCGGTCGACGACCCGGCGCTGGCGCTCGTCGTCGGCCAGCGACTCGCCGACGACGCGCTCGGCCAGGTCGACCGCCAGCCGGCCGATCTCGCTGCGCAGCTGGGTGACCACCTGCTGCCGCTCGGCGGCCAACTGCTCCTCGCCACGGGCGGTGATGCGGGCGGCGGTCTCGCGCGCCTCCGCCGTCAGCTGGTCGACGATCTGCTTGGCCTGCTCGCGGGCCTCGTCGCGGATGCGCCCGGCCTCGGCGCGCGCCTCGGCCAGTTGCTGTCGGTACTGCTCGAGCGCTGCGTTGGCCTCGGCCTGGGCCGCCTCGGCGCGCGCGATGCCACCCTCAATGGCCGCGGTGCGGTCCTCGTAGGCCTTCTCGAACTGCGGGAAGACCTTGGCGCGCAAGAACAGGAACAGCAGCACGAAGGCGACGATGCCGACGATCAGCTCGGCCACCTTGGGCACGAGCGGACTCGGCTCGTCGGCGGCCGCTGCCGCCAGCAGAAGCAGGCTGTGGGGAGCCATGACTACTTGAGGGCGAAGGCGAGGCCGATGCCGATGATGGCAAGGGCCTCGGCGAGGGCGAAGCCGAGGATGGCGATGCTCTGCAGCATGCCGCGTGACTCCGGCTGACGCGCGACACCGCTGATGTAAGCGGCGAAGATCAGGCCGATGCCGACGCCGGGACCGATGGCGGCCAGGCCGTAACCGATCATGTTCAGGCTGCCGTTCACGGTGCCATTCATTGCTGTCCCTTTCGAAGGTGGTCGTGCGGAGAACAACCGTGGGGCCGAGGAGCTAGTGCTCGTCCGCCAGTGCGCCGCCGATGTAGAGGGCGGTGAGGAGGGTGAAGACGTAGGCCTGCAGCAGCTGCACGAAGCCCTCGAAGAAGGTCAGCACAATGCTGCCGATGATCGACACGGAACCGGCGGCGATGCCGGCGGCGCCGCCGTAGTCACGCAGCAGGTAGTCGCCGCCGAGGACGAACAGCAGCAGCACCAGGTGGCCGGCGAACATGTTGAAGGTCAGTCGCAACGTGAGCGTCAGAGGCCGCACGATGACGGTAGAGAAGAACTCGATCGGGGCCAGCAGGATGTAGACCGGCCACGGGATTCCGGCAGGGAACATCATCTCCTTGAAGTAGGTGATGAAGCCGTGCCGCTTGATGCCGAGGTAGAGGTAGATGACCCAGGCGATGATCGCCAGCACCGCCGGGAAGGCGATCCGGGACATGGCCGGGAACTGCACGAACGGAATGATCCCGGCGATGTTGTTGACCGCGATGAAGGCGAACAAGGTGGCGAGGTACGGCGCGAACTTCAGCCCCTCGTGGCCGATCGCGTCCAGCGCGATGTCGTTGCGCACGAAGCTGTACAGCGACTCGCCGACGAACTGGCCCTTGGTGGGGACGACGGCGGCTCGACGGGCCGACAGCCAGTAGAGGACGGCGATCAGCACCGTGGCGACGGCCACGATGAGGATCGGCTTGGTGAACCAGGAGTTGTGGCCGAAGATCCCCGGGAACACGAAGTCGCGAGGCCCGGGGCTGACGAAGCCGGAGCCCTCAGCAAGCGGCTGCTGACCGGCAGCGAGCAGGATGCTCACGACATCCCTTCAAGTCGGACGGGAAAGGTCAAAGAAGTGATCACCGGAGACACAGCACTGCCGACCCGGCGGCGATCAGGACCTACCATAGCGAAACCAGATGCCGTACAGCGCGGTGCCTGTCCCGAGCAGCAGCCCGATCATGACGAACAGCTGGTTGTCCAGCCAGCGCGCGACAAGCCAGCCCGCTCCGCCCCACACGGCCACTCCTGACAGCAGCAGCCCGGTGGCTGCCCAGGCGTCGTCCTGGGACTGGCGCTCGACGCGGCGGTGCTCGCCGCGGGGGTCGTCAGGCCGCCCGGAGGGGCCGCCTGACGGATCAGAAGACATCACGACGAGCGTACCGGAGCGGGCAGCTCCGGTGTTCAGGCAGCCGTCAGACCTCAGAGGTCCAGGGTCGGTTGTCGCCGTCGGGACAGGCCCAGCACGACCTGGGTGTTCACCCACACCAGGGCGCAACCGATCACTGTGAGACCGACAACCAGCGAGTCGACCCCACTGGAGGTCGAGGCGACGGCGTAGACGGCCACGCCGGCCACGATCCGTAGCAGGTAGGTCATGCCGAGCACGGCGAACGCCAGCCCGGACCGGCCGCCGGTGCCGTCGCCCATGACAGCGAACGGCAGGGAGCCGGTGCCGAAGAAGGCCAGCACCATGCCCAGGCCGAGCAACGCCGACAGCGGCCCGTGGGCGCCGACGGCCAGCGCACCGGCGACCACGGCGACTCCCCCGGCGAGACAGGTCGTGAGCGCCGCAGTCCGCGTACGGCGGGCGAGCAGCCCTGCGACCACCGGCGGGTCCGCCCGGCGGGCCGGCAGCCCCGTCACGGCCGGGGGGCCCGGGCGGCCCGCAGCCGCGGCAGGGCGAGCACGACCAGCGCGAGTGCCGCCAGCGCGCCGGCGACGCTCAAGACCGGCAGCGCCCCGGCCAGCGAGACCGCCACGCCGCTGAACGCCAGCAGGGCGGTCCAGAAGTACATGATCAGGACTGCTCGGGTGTGGCTGTGGCCGATCTCCAGCAGCCGATGGTGCAGGTGTGCCTTGTCCGGCGAGAACGGCGAGCGCCCCGCACGGGTGCGGCGGACGACGGCGAGCAGCAGGTCGATGAACGGGACGGCGAGCACCGCCAGCGGAAGCAGCAGCGGCAGCAGCACGGGGAAGGCCGCGCTGGTCGGCAGCGCGCCGTAGTTGAACTGCCCGGTCAACGACGTCACCGAGGCACTCAGCATCAGCCCGATCAGCATCGCACCGGTGTCGCCCATGAAGACCCTGGCAGGGTTGAAGTTGTGCGGCAGGAAGCCAAGGCAGGCGCCGGCCAGCACCACCGCGATGAGCGTCGGGGCGCTGATCCGCTCCTGGGCGAGACCGAAGACCAGCCGGCCGCTGGACAGCGAGTAGGAGAACACGAACAGGGCCAGCGCGGCGATCGCCCCGACCCCGGCGGCCAGGCCGTCGAGGCCGTCGATGAAGTTGACGGCATTCACCGTCAGCAGCACCAGGCCGATGGTCAGCACGACACCCTCGGGGCCCAAAGCGAGCGACCCAACGCCGGGCAGCGTGATCGTCAGCAGCTGCAGACCGAGCAGCACCATCACGCCCGCGGCGACGAGCTGGCCGGCCAGCTTGGTGAGCGCGTCCAACCCCCACTTGTCGTCGGCGAACCCGATCAGCACGATCACGCCACCCGAGACGATGACGGACTGCACGTCGGAGTAGCGGAAGATGTTCGACAGCGCGGGCAGGGCGTGCGCGACCGCGAAGGCTGCGCAGACCCCGCCGTACATCGCGAGGCCGCCCAGGCGGGGGGTAGGGATGGCGTGCACGTCCCGGTCGCGCGGCTCGGCCATGGCGCCGATGCGCAGCGCGAAGCGGCGGGCCAGCGGGGTCAGCAGGAAGGTGACGCCGGCGGCGACGCAGAGGACGAGCAGGTACTCCCGCACGCGCCGACGCTAGCGTGACGTCGGAGAGGCGTCCGCGTGCCGCGGGTAGGCAGGATGGGCCTCGACGAGCTGCGTGACGGCGTGCCGGACCTCGTCGGCGGCGGATCCATCCGCGTCGCGCACGGCTCGGCCGATAAGCGCGGCGATCTCCTTCATGTCGCCCTCCCCCATGCCCTGGGTGGTGACCGACGGCGTGCCGACCCGGATGCCGGAGGCGACCGAGGGCGGCTGCGGGTCATAGGGGATGGCGTTCTTGTTGAGCACGATGCCGGCAGCGGCGCACCGGGCCTCCGCCTGCTGACCCGTCACGGTGATGCCCTGCAGGTCGAGCAAGGCCAGGTGCGTGTCGGTGCCGCCGGTCACCGGACGCATCCCCTCCGCGGCCAGCGAGTCGGTGAGGGCCTGGCTGTTGGCGATGACCTGGCGAGTGTAGGCGGCGTAGTCCGGCGTCGCGGCCTCCTTGAGGGCGACGGCCTTGGCGGCCACCGCGTGCATCAGCGGACCGCCCTGCATCATCGGGAACACCGCCTTGTCGAGCTTGGCGGCATGCTCTGCCTTGCAGACCAGCATGCCGCCCCGGGGGCCCCGCAGGACCTTGTGGGTGGTGAACGTGACGACGTCCGCGTAGGGCACCGGCGACGGGATCGCCCCACCGGCGACCAGCCCGATGAAGTGCGCGGCGTCGACCATCAACATCGCCCCGACCTCGTCGGCGATCGAACGGAAGGCCGCGAAGTCGATGGTGCGCGGGATCGCCGAACCGCCGCAGATGATCATCTTGGGGTGGTGCTGGCGCGCCAGGTCACGCGCCTGGTCGTAGTCGATGTCCTCGGTGTCGCGCGCCACGCCGTAGTGCACGGCGTTGAACCACTTGCCGGAGAAGCTGACCTTGGTGCCGTGCGTCAGGTGGCCGCCGTGTGGGAGGGACATGGCCAGGACGGTGTCGCCGGGGGCGAGGAAGGCGCCGTACACCGCGATGTTGGCGCTGGCGCCGGAGTGCGGCTGCAGGTTGGCGTGCTCCGCACCGAACAGCTCCTTGGCGCGGTGGATGCCGATCTGCTCGGCGACGTCGACGACCTCGCAGCCGCCGTAGTAGCGCTTGCCGGGGTACCCCTCGGCGTACTTGTTCGACAGCGTCGAGCCGAGGGCGGCCAGGACGGCCGGACTGGTGAAGTTTTCGCTGGCGATCAGCTGGAGCCCGGAGCGAAGCCTGGTGAGCTCGTCCAGCACCACCCCGGCGATCTCTGGGTCAGTCTCCTGCAGAGCGTCGAAGTCGGGACCCCAGAACGTCACGGCGTGCTCCTCGAGCAGGATCGGGCGATCAGCGCAGACTACCGGCCAGCAGGTCCATCGGGCGCTGCAACGCGGACCGGACCAGCTCCGCGCACGCGGTGAAGGCCGAAGCGGGGGCGTGGTACGGGTCGTCGAGGTCGTCGTCGCCGGGCCGGTCCGGTCGCACCGTCCCCCGACGGGCGGCCGCAGCGGCGACGACCACCCGGGCCCTGGCCTGCAGGTCACCGGTCGGGAGCTCGGCCGGGTCCACGACGCCGAGCAGCCGGTCGAACTCGCGCAGGGTGAAGGTTCGGGCCGCAGAGCGGGGCTGCAGGACCACCGCGGCTGCCCGGTGCTCACGGGTCGCGGTCAGGACCAGGTCTGCGCCGGCGACGTGCTCGGCGACCAGCCCGCGGGCCCGGAACGCCGACCCGTCCACGGCGTACGACGCCAACGTGCTGTGCGCGTGCCCCTCCATCGGGCTGCCGGTGTGCCCCCACGTGCCGGCCGACTCGACGACGAACGGCGAGTCCACACCCAGCCGGGCCTCGAACCCGGCCCGCATGAGGTGCTCGGCCATCGGGGAGCGGCAGATGTTGCCGGTGCAGACGTGCAGGACCCGGAAGCTCACCCGGCCAGCTCCGGCAGCAGGGCCCGAAGGTCCGCGAGCCCGACGGCACCGGCCCGCAGGACGGTGGGGACGTCACCGGTGAGGTCCACGATGGTGCTCGGGACCGGCTCCCCAGACGGGCCGCCGTCGAGGTAGACCTCGACGGCCGTGCCGAGCTGGCGGGCGGCCTCGGCGGCGTCGGTCGCGGGCGGCAGGCCGCTGCGGTTCGCGCTGCTGCAGGCCAACGGGCCGGTCTGCTCCAGGACGGCGAGCGCCACCGGATCCAGCGGCATCCGCAGCGCGACGGTGCCCTTGGTCTCCCCCAGGTCCCAGGCGAGGCTGGCCGCGTGCCGGAGCACCAGGGTCAGGCCGCCTGGCCAGAACGCCTCGACCAGGGTGCGTGCGGCAGCCGGGACGATGTCGACGAGGCCGTCCATCGTCCGCCAGGCCGGCACCAGGACCGGCGTCGGCATGCTGCGGCCGCGGCCCTTGGCCTCCAGCAACCGGCCCACCGCAGCGGGCGAGAAGGCATCGGCGGCGATGCCGTAGACGGTGTCGGTCGGCAGCACGACGAGCTCGCCCACACGCAGTGCGGCGACGGCAGCCTCGACACCCGTTTCCTGGTCGACGCGGGTGTCGTAGGTGGTGCTCACGACCGGCGCCCCGGATCGGGACACGGCGTGCTCTTCCGCCGCTGCGAACGGTCGGGAAGCGTTGCCGCCCGGCGCGCGCTCATCCGGTCCGGCGCGCGGTCGTGTAGCGGTCCCGGCCGGTGAGGTCCCGATGGTCCTCGACCTCGGTCCAGCCACCGGCCTCGCGGAACACCGCCGGACAGCTCTGGCCCTGCCGGTCGCTGTGCTCGACGACGACCTGGCCGCCGGGCTTGAGCAGCCGGCGGGCGGCCCGCTCGACCAGCCGGACGACATCCAGGCCGTCCTCGCCGGCGAACAGCGCGATCTGCGGGTCGTGATCGAGGACCTCCGGGTCCGGGAGGTGCGCCTCGTGCGTCGCGACGTACGGCGGGTTGCTGGCCACCAGGTCGACCTGTCCATCGAGCTCCGGCAACGCGTCCTCGGCCGAGCCCTCGTGCAGCTGCACCGCCAGATCCCCTGCCTGCAGGCGATTCACCGCATTACGGCGGGTCCACACCAGCGCGCCGGCATCGCGCTCGACAGCGTGCACCGTGGCCCCCGGGACCTCGTTGGCCAGCGCGAAGGCGATCGTGCCGGAGCCGGTGCACAGGTCGACCAGGAGCGGGGCCTCAAGATCCTTGACCGCGTCGACGGCCCACTGGACGACGGACTCCGTCTCGGGTCGCGGGACGAACACACCGGGGCCAACCTCGAGCTCGATGTAGCGGAAGCCGACCGACCCGGTGAGGTGCTGCAGCGGCACCCGGGCGGCCCGGCGCACGACCAGCTCGTCGTACGCCGTGGCCTGGTCGTCGGTCAGCGTGCCAACCATCAGCAGGTCGCTCGGTCGGGCCAGGCCCAGGACGTGGACGGCCAGGGCGCGGGCGTCGTGCTCGGGACTGTCGACGCCGGCCTGCTCGAGCCGGCTCGACGCGCCGGTCAGAGCATCGCGAACGGTGGTCATGCGTCGTCCCCTTTCAGGGCGGCCTCGTGGTCGGCGTCGACGAGGGACTGGATCACGGCGTCGAGCTCGCCGTCGAGCACCGAGCTGAGGTTGTTGGCCTTGTAGCCGCTGCGGTGGTCAGCCACCCGGTTGTCGGGGTAGTTGTAGGTCCGCACCTTCTCCGAACGGTCCATGGTGCGGATCTGGGACCCGCGGACCGCGCTGTCCTTGGCGGCCTGCTCCTCGAGGGCCCGCGCCAGCAGCCGGGCCCGCAGCACCCGCATCCCGGCCTCGCGGTTCTGCAGCTGGCTCTTCTCGTTCTGCATGGCCACCGTCACCCCAGTCGGGACGTGGGTGATGCGGACGGCGGAGTCCGTCGTGTTGACGCTTTGACCACCCGGACCGCTGGAGCGGTAGACGTCGATCCGCAGGTCGTTCTGGTCGATGGTCACATCCACCTCCTCGGCCTCGGGCAGCACGAGCACACCCGCCGCGGAGGTGTGGATCCGGCCCTGGCTCTCGGTGACCGGCACCCGCTGCACCCGGTGCACGCCGCCTTCGTACTTCAGCCGGCCGTAGACCGGGTTGGCGGGGTCGCGGCTCTTGACGGCCAGCGAGATGTCCTTGTAACCCCCGAGCTCACCCTCGGTCGCGCTGACCAGCTCGGTCTTCCAGCCCTGCCGCTCGGCGTAGCGGGTGTACATCCGGACCAGGTCGCCGGCGAACAGCGCCGCCTCGTCGCCGCCCTCACCGCCCTTGACCTCGAGGATCACGTCTTTGGCGTCGGCCGGGTCCTTGGGGATCAGCAGATCGCGGATCCTGGCGTCGAGCTGCTCCAGCCGCGCCTGGATCTCGAGGGTCTCCTCGGCCATCTCCAGTTCGCGGGCGGCTTGCAGGTCGCCGCGCAGCGTGTCGCGTTCGTTCGCGGCGGCCACAACCGGGCCGATCTCGGCATAGCGGCGGCCGAGCTCACGGGCCGTCCCCTGGTCGGCGTGCACCGAGGGGTCGGCCAGGCGGCCCTCGAGGTCGGCGTGCTCGGCGAGCAGATCGTCGAGCGGGTCGGCCACGGATCCTCCTGGTGCGTCGTCCCTCTGGTCCTGCACATGCCGACGGCGCCCGCCCCGCGTTGGGTCGGGCGCCGTCAGGTCGCTACTTGGAGCGCTTGCCGAAGCGCTGCTCGAAGCGGGCCACCCGGCCGCCGGTGTCCAGGATCTTCTGCTTGCCTGTGTAGAACGGGTGACAGGCCGCGCAGACCTCGGCACGGATGTCGCCGCCCTTGGCGGTGCTGCGGGTGGTGAACGTGTTGCCACAGGTGCACGAGACGGTCGTCGTCTCGTACGCCGGGTGGATATCGGCCTTCATGGTCGGTGCCCTTCGGTCGGTGGCCGCCGGGTCGCCTGTCCTGCGCGTGAACCGGAGCCGGGGTGGTGACCAGTGTGCCAGAACCGGCGCACTGCCTCCCTCAACGGCCGCCGGTGCCGCGGCCTTCCCGTCGACTGCACCAGGCCGTGCTCTGGCGGGTGTGATCGTCAGGAGCTTGCTGCGCGACTCGCCCGGCGCGTCCTGCAGCGAGCCCTGACGATCACGTGCTGCGGGGCCGCCGTAGGACGCCCAGGGCCGGGGCCGGCCCTGGCGGACGGTCGGTCAGGCGCTGGGGCCGTCCTGGTCGACCGTCGTCTTCTGGATCTGCATGAGGAACTCGACGTTGGTGCGGGTCGCCTTCATCTTGTCCAGCAGCAGCTCGAGCGAGGACGAGGTGTCGAGCGCGTGCAGCACCCGACGCAGCTGCAGCACGATCTTGAGCTCCTGAGGGGCTAGCAGGATCTCCTCCTTGCGGGTGCCGGAGGCGTCGACGTCGATGGCGGGGAAGATCCGTTTGTCCGCCAGGCGCCGGTCGAGCTTGAGCTCGGCGTTGCCGGTGCCCTTGAACTCCTCGAAGATCACGGTGTCCATCGCGGATCCCGTCTCCACCAGCGCCGTGGCGAAGATGGTCAGCGAGCCGCCGTTCTCGATGTTGCGGGCCGCCCCGAGGAAGCGCTTTGGCGGGTAGAGCGCGGCGGAGTCCACGCCGCCGGTCAGGATCCGGCCGGAGGCCGGAGCACCCAGGTTGTAGGCGCGCCCGAGCCGGGTGATCGAATCCAGCAGGACCACCACGTCGTGTCCCAGCTCGACCAGCCGCTTCGCGCGCTCGATGCTCAGCTCGGCGACCGTGATGTGGTCCTGCGGCGGCCGGTCGAAGGTCGAGGCGATGACCTCCCCCTTGACCGAGCGCTGCATGTCGGTGACCTCTTCAGGACGCTCGTCGACCAAGACCACCATCAGGTGGACCTCGGGGTTGTTGCTCGTGATCGCGTTGGCGATGGCCTGCATGACCATCGTCTTGCCGGCCTTGGGCGGGCTGACGATCAGGGCGCGCTGACCCTTGCCGACCGGCATCACCAGGTCGATAACGCGGGTGGTGAGGATGTCGGGCGTGGTCTCCAGGCGGAGCCGGTCCTGTGGGTACAGCGGCGTCAGCTTGGTGAATTCCGGCCGCGTGTGCGCCTCAGACGGGTCGACGCCGTTGACTGAGTCGAGCCGTACCAACGCGTTGTACTTGGCCTTGTGCTCGCCCTCGCGGTGCTGACGCACGGCACCGGTGACCGCGTCACCGCGGCGCAGGGCGTACCTGCTGACCTGCTGCAGCGAGACGTAGACGTCATTCGGGCCGGTGAGGTAGCCCGAGGTACGGATGAAGCCGTAGCTGTCGGAGATGTCCAGGATCCCGCCGATCGGGATGAGGACGTCGTCATCGCTGATGATCGGTTCAGCGTCACCCGCGTAGCGGTCACGAGTGTTGCGGTTGCGGCCTCGCCCCCGCTCGCGGAACCGGCCGCGCCGACTCCCGAACTCGTCGTCGTCACCCGCTCCGGTGTCACGCGGCCCGTTGTCTCGAGGCGCCTGCGGCCGGTCCTGCCGGTCGCCCTGCTGGCGGTCCCGCGGCGGGCGGTCGCTCTGCGGCCGGTCACCCTGCCAGCGGTCGCTCTGCTGCCGGTCACCGCGGTCCTGGCCCTGCTGTCGGTCACCCTGCTGCCGGTCACCCTGCTGCCGGTCACCCTGCTGCCGGTCACCCTGCTGCCGGTCACCCTGCTGCCGGTCACCCTGCTGCCGGTCACCCTGCTGCCGGTCACCGCGATCCTGCCGCGGGGCTCGGTCACCGCGATTGGTGTCATCGGCGCTCCCGATGGGCGAGGCCTCCGCCGCAGCGGTGGTCCGGTCGTTGCCCTCGACGACGGCACCGACCTGGGCGGCGGCGCGCTCCTGGCGGCGAGCCTCGCGCTCCAGGAAGCGCTCGCGGCTGCGGTCGAGTCGGTCCGACGAGCCGGAGCGCTCGGCCGGGCCGCCCGCATCGTCGGTGTCCCGGGTGTCGCCGGTCTCGCCGACCGCAGCACCCTGGTGCCCGACTGCGTCGTGCTCGTTGCCGGACGTAACCTCGGGCGCCTCGGTGGCCGGTCCCGCGGCGCCGCCCGTGCCGGCGTCAGCGACCGCGGAACCGCTGGCAGCGGTAGAGCTGGTGCCAGTGCCGCCGGTTCTACCGGTGGAGCTGTCCGCGGCACTGAGGCTGCCGGTGGGCTTCCCCTCGGTGCGGGAACTGCCGTTGGCACCGGCGCTGGCGCTGCTGGCGCCCTGGCGCTCCTGGATGGCGTCGATCAGCTGGCTCTTGCGCATCCGGGCGACGCCGGTGATGCCGAGATCCCCCGCGAGCGACTGCAGCTCGGGCAGGATCAACGAGGCGAGTCCACCTCCAGAGGTGGCGCGCCGCCGGGTCTTCGGAGCGGCGGCGGCGGAAGCGGCCGCCGGTGGGGCGTCCGGCGCGGGCGCGGAGATGCTGCCCTCGAGCAGGTCGGTGGTGTCGGTCAAGGAGAGTCCTCCTGGTGGGGCCGGTCGCCGCAGACGCGGCTGATCGGGGGGTGCACCGGCCGAAGCCGGTGGGCCTCGCTGTCAGCGAGGTGCTTGGGGACCACCGCCCGGGCCGTCCCGCCGCTCGGCCGGAGGCTGCGCGGCGGGTCATGGCCGTCCATCGGGTGCGGCGCTCGGTGCGGTCAGCCGCTCGTAGAGGCCTCGTCAAGCGCTGGTGCGCCGTGAAGGGTCAGGGAGAGGGCCGGAGCAGCAAGCCCTCCGACAGGCGGAGGTGCTGCTCAACAACGAGCACCGGGCCCACAGGGCGACTGGTGCATGCACAGCGTAACCACCGCGGTGCACGAACGGCAACAATGCGGCGCATGGGCGTGTTCCCCATGGTTCAGCCGAGACCGAGCACCGCCGCACCCCTCGGTTCGACCTCGAGCTGGTACGCCGTCCAGCCCTTCGGCGCGCGGCCGAGCACCGCCTCGACCTGGTCCCGCGTCGTCAGCACCAGAACCGTCGGGCCGGCACCGCTGACGACCGCCGGCAGCCCATCTGCCCGCAGCGCCCGGATCAGTGAGCTGGTACGAGGCATAGCGGATGAGCGGTACGACTGGTGCAGCCGGTCCTCGGTGGCCGCCAGCAGCAGCTCAGGTGTCCGCGTGAGGGCCAGCGGCAACAGTGCGGCGCGGGCGCTGTTGCCGGCCGCGTCCACGTGCGGCACCTGCTCCGGGAGCAACCCACGGACCTTGCGCGTCGAGGACTTCGTGGTCGGGACGAAGGCCACCGGCGCCAGAGCTGGGTGCACGTCGAGGTGATGCACGTGCACGCCGTCGGGACCGACCCAGGACAGAACCAGCCCGCCGCGCAGGGCGGCGGCAACGTTGTCCGGGTGGCCCTCGAGCCGGGCGGCCAGCTGCAGCGCCGCGTCGCCGTCGAGCAGATCCTCGCCGCCCAGCACCAGGGCGCGGGCGGCGATGACCGCGGCCACGATGGCGGCCGCTGACGAGCCCAGCCCGCGCGACTGGGGGATGCGGTTCGCGCACACAATCTCGAGGCCGCGTGGCTGGCCACCGAGCGCGTCGAACGCCGCCCGCAGCGACTTCACGACCAGGTGCCGCTTGTCCCGCGGCAGGTCCTGCGAGCCTTCACCGGCGATGTCGACGACCAGGCCGCTGTCGGCGACGCGCACGACGACGTCGTCGTACAGGGTCAGCGCGAGGCCGGCGCAGTCGAAGGCCGGCCCCAGGTTGGCGCTGGTCGCGGGCACGCGGACGCGCACGGGGGCGGCGCGGAACGACGGCACGTCAGGCTCCTAGCGGTATGACGGATCGGCGCAGGCTACGGGTCGCGAGCAACCGGTGGGGGCGCACCAGGGGTCGTGCTGAGCGGGGAGCGGGCCGAGGCCCCGGCTCATCCGCTCACAGACCGAGGGCTGCCGCCGCCGCCTGCGCGCACGCCGCGACGGTGACCGGCTTCGGTGCCCCGGAGATGGCCCACTCGGGGTCCTTGAGGCCGTTGCCGGTGACGGTGCAGACGACGCGTTCCCCGGCCGCGACAAGTCCGGCCCCCCGTGCCTGCAGCAGTCCGGCCACCGATGCCGCCGACGCCGGTTCGACGAAGACGGCCTCCCGCTGGGCCAGCAGCTTGTAGGCGGACAGGATCTGCCGGTCGGTCACCGCGGCGATGTCGCCACCGCTCTCCTCGCGGGCCGTCAGCGCCTGCCGCCAGGAGGCCGGGTTGCCGATCCGGATGGCGGTGGCGATGGTCGACGGCTTGTCGACGCGCACCCCGGTCACGATCGGTGCGGCACCGGCCGCCTGGAAGCCCAGCATCCGCGGCCGACGGCCCCCCGACAGCTCGGCGTACTCGGTGTAGCCCTGCCAGTAAGCGGTGATGTTGCCGGCGTTGCCGACCGGCAGGCAGTGCACGTCAGGAGCCGACCCCAGGACGTCGACGACCTCGAAGGCAGCGGTCTTCTGGCCCTCGATGCGGAACGGGTTGACCGAGTTGACCAACGTCACCGGGTAGTCGCCCGCGAGGGCACGGCACAGGTCGAGGCAGTCGTCGAAGTTCCCCTGCACCTGCAGCAGCCGCGCCCCGTGCACGAGGGCCTGGGCAAGCTTGCCGAGGGCGATCTTGCCATCCGGCACGAGGACGGCGCAGGTGATGCCGGCCCGGGCGGCGTAGGCCGCGGCCGACGCGCTCGTGTTGCCGGTCGAGGCGCAGATCACCGCCTGTGAGCCCTTTTCGACGGCCTTGCTGATGGCCATCGTCATGCCACGGTCCTTGAACGACCCGGTGGGATTGGCGCCTTCGACCTTGAGGTGCACCTCGCAGCCGGTCAGCTGCGACAGGTGCGGCGCGGGCAGCAACGGTGTGCCGCCCTCGAGCAGGGTGATGACCGGCGTGGTGCCCGTGATCGGCAGCCGGTCGCGGTACTCCTCCAGAAGCCCTCGCCAGCCGGCCGGTGCAGCCACGACGGTCACGTCCCCTCCACCCGCATCACCGAGGCCACCGCCCGGACGACGTCCAGGCCGCGCAGCTCCTCCACGACCGCCCGCAGCGCGGCGTCGGTCGCGGTGTGGGTCACCACGACCAGCGAGGCGTCATCGCCGTGCCCTTCCTGGCGGACGGTGCGGATCGACACGTCGTGCGCGCTGAAGGTGGTGGCCACCGCGGCAAGGACACCGGCCTTGTCGGCCACGTCGAGGAACAGGTGGTACCGCGTCACGACCTCACCCATCGGCCGGACCCGCAGTTCGGCGTACGACGACTCACCTGCCCCTCGGGCCCCCGACAGCATGTTGCGGGCGACGGCCACGAGGTCGCCCAGGACGGCACTGGCCGTAGGGCTGCCGCCGGCGCCCCGGCCGTAGAACATCAGCTGACCGGCTGACGCGGCCTCGACGAACACCGCGTTGTAGGCCTCGCGCACGCTGGCCAGGGGATGACTACGAGGGATCATCGCCGGGTGCACGCGCACACCGACCGCGCCGCCTTCCCGCTCCGCGATGGCCAGCAGCTTGACCACGCAGCCCATCGCCTTGGCGCTCGCGATGTCGACGGAGGTGACCTCGCTGATGCCCTCCCGATGCACGTCGGCGGCGGTGACGCGGGTGTGGAACGCCAGCCCCGCCAGGATCGCGGCCTTCGCGGCGGCGTCGAAGCCCTCGATGTCGGCGGTCGGATCGGCCTCGGCGTAGCCGAGGGACGTGGCTTCGTCGAGCGCCTCCTGGAAGCCCATCCCGACCTCGTCCATCCGGGTCAGGATGTAGTTGGTCGTGCCGTTGACGATGCCCAGCAGCCGGCTGACCGAGTCGCCCACGAGTGACTCGCGCAGCGGTCGCAGGATCGGGATCGCCCCGGCCGTCGAGGCCTCGTAGTAGAGGTCCGCGCCCCCGGTCGCAGCGGCGGCGTGCAGGGTCGCGCCGTCCTCGGCGAGCAGTGCCTTGTTGGCCGTGACGACGCCCTTGCCGGCCGACAACGCGGCCACGATCAGGGCGCGTGCCGGCTCGATGCCGCCGATGACCTCGACCACCACGTCCACGTCGGCGCGGGTGACCAGCGCCATCGCGTCGGTCGTGAACAGGGTGTCGTCGACCGGCAGGTCGCGGGCCTTTTCCCTTCGCCGGACGGCGATCCCGGCCAGCTCCAGCGGCTCACCGATCCGCGCAGCCAGGTCGTCGGCGCTCGTGTGCAGCAGCCGTACGACCTCGCTGCCGACCGTGCCGCAGCCGAGCAGCGCGACCTTCATCAGATGACCTTGACCGGGTCATGGACGGAGGTGGTGCAGCAGGTGCAGGTCCGGCCGGCAACCGCCCGGGACGCGCTGCGTGCACGAGCCCGCAGGAGCCGCGCCCTGCGGGCCAGCAGCACCGACGCCACCAGTACGGCCAGCACGTAGACCAGCGCGACCGGCGCCCCGAGCCGGGCCATGGCCAGGCCGAGAGCGATCACCACGCCGAGCAGGGCAGTCAGGAACAGCACCGCCAGCCGGGTGATCACCCGACGTCCAGGGCGAGCAGGTCGGCCTCGGTCTCGCGACGGACGATCACGCGGCTGGTCCCGCCCGAGACCGCGACAACGGGCGGCCGGGGGACGTGGTTGTAGTTGCTGGCCATCGACCGGTGGTAGGCCCCGCTGGCCGGCACGGCCACCAGGTCGCCAGGCCGCAGGTCGGCGGGGAGCGCGACGTCGTGGACGACGATGTCGCCGCTCTCGCAGTGCTTGCCACACAGCGTGACGGTCCGCGGCGGGGCGTCGCTCGTGCGGCTGGCCAGCACGGCGGTGTAGCGGGCGTCGTACAGCGCGGTGCGGATGTTGTCGCTCATGCCGCCGTCGACGCTCACGTAGGTCCGCAGCCCCGGCAACTCCTTGACGGTGCCCACCTCGTAGACGGTGACAGTGGTCGAGCCCACGACGGCGCGACCGGGCTCGACGACGACACGTGGAACCGGCAGGTCGGCAGCTGCGCACTCCCGCTCCACGATCGCCCGCAAACCGGCTGCGTGGTCGGCGGCGCTCATCGGGTCATCGGCTGCCGTGTAAGCGATCCCGTGGCCACCACCGAGGTCGAGCTCGGCCAACTCGACGCCGTGCTCGTCGCGGACGGCGGCGAGCAGCTCGACCATCCGGTGGGCGGCCAGCGAGAAGCCGTGGGTGTCGAAGATGTGCGAGCCGATGTGGCAGTGGATGCCAGTCAGCTCCAGGGATGGCAGTCCGAGTAGCAGTCGGACGGCCTCAGCCGCCGCGCCGCTGGCCAGGGAGAAGCCGAACTTCTGGTCCTCCTGGCCGGTCTGAACGTACTCGTGCGTGTGCGCCTCGACCCCCGGTGTGACCCTTACGTAGACCTGCTGCCGCACACCGCGTCGCTCGGCCACGACGGCCAGCCGCGCGATCTCCTGGAAGGAGTCCAGCACGACGGTGCGGACGCCGGCTGCCACAGCCCGCTCGAGCTCGGCCACCGACTTGTTGTTGCCGTGGAACCACAGCCGGCCGGCGGGGAAACCTGCAGCCAGGGCGACCGCCAGCTCACCGCCCGTGCAGACGTCCAGGCCGAGGCCCTCCTCGGCGACGATCCGCACGACTGCCTTGGCCAGGAAGGCCTTGCCGGCGTAGGCGACGTCGGCGCCGGACGGCCAGCCGTCAAAGGCCTGCCGCCAGGCTCGGCAACGCGCCCGCAGGTCGTCCTCGTCGAGCACCAGCAGGGGCGTGCCGTAGTCGGCGGCGAGCACCCTTACGTCCAGGCCGCCGAGCTGCAGGGCGCCCTCGGCTCCGCGCGCGGCGCTCCCCGGCCACACGCCCGGCGACAGATCCGTCAGGAGGGCCGCGCTCACATCCGCTCCGGGGCGCTCACACCGAGCAGGCCCAGGCCGTTCTCCAGCACGGTCCGGGTGGCCCGCCACAGCAGCAGCCGGGGCGCGGTCGTGGCGGCGACCTCCTCGTCACCGCGCGGCAGGACCTGGCACTCGTCCCAGAAGCGCTGGGCACTCTTGGCGACCTTCTCCTCCAGGTAGCGCGCCACCCGGTGCGGCTCGCGCAGCTCGGCGGCCGTGGCGACCACGGCCGGAAACTGCGCGAGGGCCAGCAGCAGCTCGGCCTCCCGAGGGTGGACCAGCAGCGACACGTCCGCATCGGACGGGACCTCGATGCCGTGGTCCCCGGCCATCCGCAGGACCGAGGCGGCCCGGGTCGCGGCGTACTGCACGTAGAAGACAGGGTTCTCGCTCGTCTTGCGCGACCAGGCGTCGAGGTCGATGTCGAGGGTGCTGTCGGCGCTGGAGCGCACCAGTGCATACCGCCCGGCATCCACCCCGATCGCCTCGACAAGGTCCTCCAGGGTGAGGAAAGTACCGGCCCGCTTGCTCATCTTGAGCGGCTCCCCGGCACGCAGCAGGTTGACCAGCTGGCCGACGAAGATCTCGAGGTTCACTCCCGGGATGTCGCCGAAGGCGGCGCACATCGCCATCATCCGGCCGACGTAGCCGGAGTGGTCCGCCCCCAGCATGATGAGGACGCGGTCGAAGCCGCGCTCGCGCTTGTCGAGGTAGTAGGCCAGGTCCCCGCTGATGTAGGCCGGCTGGCCATCGCTCTTGATGACGACGCGGTCCTTGTCGTCACCGAACTCGGTGGTCCGCAACCAGCGCGCACCGTCCGCGTCGTACATGTGGCCGAGTGCGTCCAGCCGGCTGATCGCCCGCTCGACGGCACCGGACTCGTGCAGCAGGTGCTCGTGGAAGTAGACGTCGAAGTCGACACCGAATTCGTGCAGGGAAGCCTTGATCGCGTCGAACATCAGCTGCACTCCGTGCGCGCGGAACAGCTCCTGCGGGTCGGCCTGTGACAGCACGTCCGGCACGAGACCCACGACGCGCGCGGCGATCTCGCCGATGTGGGCCCCGCCGTAGCCGTCCGCTGGCGCGTCCTCGCCTCGCGCCGCTGCCAGCAACGACCGGGCGAACCGGTCGATCTGGCTGCCGTGGTCGTTGAAGTAGTACTCACGGGTGACCTTTGCACCGCTCGCCTGCAGCAGGCGGGCAAGCGCGTCCCCAACAGCGGCCCACCGCCCACTCGCCAGGGTCACCGGCCCCGTGGGGTTGGCGCTGACGAACTCCAGGTTGATGCTGTGTCCCGCGACGCTGTCATTCGTGCCGTACGACGCACCCGCAGCAACGACCTGGCGAGCCACCGCGCCCATCGCGTCGCCGGAGAGCCGGACATTCAAAAAGCCCGGGCCGGCCACCTCCACGGTGTCGATCCCCTCGACCGCGCGCAGCCTGATCGCGATCAGCTCGGCGACCTGGCGCGGAGGCCGCCCGGCGGGCTTGGCCAGCTGCAGGGCGACGCTCGTCGCGTAGTCACCGTGCTCCTTGACCTTGGGCCGCTCGACGACGACGTCGTCGGGAACCGCGACGGCCAGCTCGCCGTTGTCCACGCAGACCGCGACGGCCGCGCGGACCGCACTGCGCAACTCGGCTGGTGTCACGTCCCGAGGTTACAGGGGCTGCCCCACCTAGTATCCGTCGCGGACTCGGCTCTCCACCCCCCAGGACGGACCCCTCATGGCACAGCGCAACCGACCCGGCACGACCTCGCCCGGCGGTCGTGGCACGGCCGGTCGACAGGCTGCCGGTCGAGCCGCCGTCTCGCGCGGCGGCAAGCGGGGCGCGCCGGTCAAGAAGCCCTTTCCGTGGGGCTTCGCGGCCGGCTGCGCGGTGCTCGTCCTGGTGCTCGGCGCCATCATCGGCTACGCCGTGAAGAACCAGGGTGTCGGCGACACCTCCAGCCTGAAGTACGCCGAGTCCAAGATCTCGGGGCTCGCGGTCAAGCACGGTCAGGAGCGCAACCACGTGACGACGCCGGTGAAGTACCCGGGGCTGTCGACCGCTCCGCCAGACGGCGGCAGCCACAACCCCGTGCCGCAATCCTGCGCCGTCTACACCGCTCAGATCCCCACCGAGAACGCCGTGCACTCCCTCGAACACGGTGCTGCCTGGGTGACCTACAACCCGGCGACGGCGTCCGCCGCGGACATCGCAGCACTGACGAAGAAGGTGACCGGCAACCCGTACCGCATCCTCAGTCCCTATCCCGGGCTGAAGAGCAAGATCAGCCTGCAAGCCTGGGGTGAGCAGGTGTTCGTCGACTCGGTGTCCGACAGTCGGGTCGACACGTTCCTCAACACCTTCACCGCCGGCCCGCAGGCGCCCGAGCCGGGCTCCGCGTGCACCGGCAACACCAGCACCGGCCTGACGCCGGGCAACGGTTCGACCGCCCCGCCCGCTGGGATCGCACCGACCAAGAAGTAGCGCACTGCGTCGACCCGGACGCTGTCGTCGTACGGCGGATCAGGCTTCCGGCAGACCCGCGAGCCGACGGACGGTGGCGATCAGCTCATCCGGGTCGAAGGGCTTGGTGAGGTAGGCGTCCACGCCGATCCGGCTGCCCCGCTGGAGGTCGGCCTCCTGCGCGCGGGCGGACAGCAAAAGCACCTTGATGCCGGCAGTGGCAGGGTCCGCCCGAAGCTGGTCGGCGGCGTCCCAGCCGTCGAGGCGCGGCATCATGACGTCGAGGGTGACGACGATGGGGTCGACGTCCTTGACCTTGTCGAGGCAGTCCTGGCCGTCGACGGCCGTTGAGACCTCGAAGCCCTCGAGCTCCAGGTTGACGGTGATGAGCTGCCGGATGACGTCGTCGTCGTCCACTACGAGGACCCGGCCGAGGCTGCGTGACACCCGCGCGAACCTACACATGACCAAGGTCCCGAACGGCCTCGGCTGCTAGCCTTCGAGCTCCCGAGCCCCCGTAGCTCAGGGGATAGAGTGCTTCCCTCCGGAGGAAGAAGCGCAGGTTCGAATCCTGCCGGGGGCACCAGCTGTGTCCGCCGTCAGTCCTTGGGTGGCCCCGCTTCGACTGGGGAGATCGTCAGCTGGCTGGCCCCCCGGCCCGCGCAGGCGGTCTGGGGGTGGGCGACAAACGCGGAAGCGGTCTGGTCAGGCGGAAACACCCGGAAACCGCGGGCCTGCGTGGGATGGCAGGTGGCGGGGTCGAACGCGCCGGCCTGCACCACGCGCAGCGTCGCATGGGCGACCGCGCCGCGCGTGAGGGTGATCTTGACGGATGCGCCGACCCGCTTGGCGGCGTTGCCTACCTGGTGACCGTCCGCGCCGGCGACAAAGGACACGCCGGGGTGGCCGTCCAGGGTGCACGTGACGGCGCCCTTGTTGACGAAGTTGACGGCTGTGATGATCGAGCCGGCAGCGCCTCCGCTGCCGCCCCCGACCGTGACGGTCAGCTGTCCGCTGGCGCAGCGGCCGGGCACCTCGGCCGCGGGTGGGGCGGTGCCGGTCGGGCCGGCCGCACTCGGTGCCGCCGTGGTGGGCGCTGCCGTGGTGGGCGCTGCCGTGGAGGGCACTGCGCTGGCGGTTGACGCCGGCCCCGAGCTCGCAGGTGCCGCGCTGCTTCCCACCGCGGTGGGGAGCCCGCTCGATGCAGGAGCCGACCCGTCGCAGCCAGCGGCGAGGGCCAACGAGGCGAGGCAAGCGAGGCCCGCTGACCGGCTGCGGGGCTGCTGCGGCACGCCACAACGCTACTGGAAGCGGCGCGGGGAGCGGCGGCTGCTCCGACGTCGGGCACTGTCCGACGTGCTGGACGCCCGTTTCTCAGCTGGTGTCGGGGGCAAGGTCGGCAGGGGGTGACTGACGAGTGGACGGACCGATGTCGCACGAGCGGCGCCGCGACTTACGACAGCGCGCACAAGGGGTGCGGCCCTGCCCCTTCGCGGCCCCCCGGCAGGGTCGCCGGTGACAGCCCCCACCACCGTCGTCATCGTCACCCGGGACCGTCGCGAGCAGCTGCTCTCCACGCTGGCGCGGCTGCAGGACACCTCCGGCAACCCGCCGGTCATCGTCGTCGACAACGCCTCATCGGACGGCAGCCCCGAGGCGGTGCGAAGACACTTCCCCAACGCGGACGTGGTGCGGTCCGCACGCAACCTGGGTGCCGTGGGGCGCACGCTCGGGGTGCGTCGGGCGACGACGCGCTGGGTCGCCTTCAGCGACGACGACTCCTGGTGGGGTCCGGGCGCCCTGGACCGCGCCACCGACTGCTTCGAGGCGCACCCGCGCCTGGCGCTGCTCGCAGCCCGGCTGCTGGTCGGCCCGGCGGAGCACCTCGACCCGGTCTGCCTGCTGATGGCAGCCAGCCCGTTGCCCCGGCACGACGACCTGCCGGGCCCGAGCGTGCTGGGCTTTGTCGCCTGCGGCTCCGTCGTACACCGGCAGGCCTACCTCGATGTCGGTGGCTTCTCACCCATCCTGCACTTCCTTGGCGAGGAGGGGATGCTCGCGCAGGACCTCGCCGCCGCCGGCTGGGGGTTGGCGTACGTCGACGACGTGGTTGCCCACCACCACCCGCGGCCGGGGGTCGAGCGCGCGGGACGGCGCCGACTGCTCGCCCGCAACGCCCTGCTGTCGTCCTGGCTCCGGCGTCCCCTTCGGATCGTGCTGCGTGACACCACCCGCGTCCTGCGCAGCGGTGCTGATTCCGAGCTGCGTGGCGCCCTGCTGGACGCCACCTCGCAGCTGCCGGCGGTGCTCCGCCACCGGCAGCTCCTGCCCCCATGGGTCGAGCGGGACCTACGCCTGCTCGAGGACTCCTGAGCCACGTGCAGACAGCAGTGATTGTCATCTGTCGCGCACATCGGGTCGTCCAACTGACGCCGATCCACCGCGATAAGCGGGGTCGCCACGTCTGCGGCGCGACGGTCAGCTGCGAGCTCGGGAGACGGCGAACGGACCGAGGGCGAGCAGGTCCACCGGCCCGGAGCCGAAGCATTCGAGGGCATCGCGTGGGTCGTCCACGATCGGCCGGCCAGCCGTGTTCAGCGACGTGTTGACCACTACGGGAATGCCCGTCCGTCGGTCGAACGCCGCCAGCATCCGGCCCACCAACGGCTCCTGCTGCGGGTCGACGGTCTGCACCCGGGCGCTGCCGTCGACGTGCGTCACGACCGGCACCCGGTCGCGCCAGGGCGCCCGGACGTCGTGGGTGAACAGCATGTACGGCGAGGGGAACGGGCCGTCGAACACCTCGTGCGCCCGGTCGAGCAGGACCATGGGGGCGACCGGACGGAACTGCTCGCGGCCCTTGACGTCGTTCATGCGCTCGAGGTTGCGGCGGTGTCCCGGGTGCGCCAGCAAGGACCGGTGGCCCAGGGCGCGGGGGCCATACTCGCTGCGTCCCTGGAACCACGCGACGATGCCGTCCGCGGCCAGGCACTCGGCGACCTCCTCGGCGATGTCGTCCGGTCGGGTGTACGGCACCTGCGCCGTCTGCAGCCAGGCCTCCAGCTCCTCATCGCTCCAGCCGCGACCGAGCGCAGCGCTCGGCATCGGCTGCACCTGGTCACCGAGCACATGGGCGACGTGCATGGCGCCGCCGAGCGCCGTACCGCTGTCGCCTGACGCCGGCTGCACCCAGACGTCGTCGAACGGCCCGTCCCGCAGCAACCGGCTGTTAGCCACACAGTTGAGCGCCACCCCGCCGGCCATGGTGAGCGTGGTGTCACCGGTCTGGTCGTGCAGCCAGCCGGCGAGCTCGAGCACCACCTCCTCCAGGCGGCGCTGCACGGTCGCGGCGAGGTCGGCATGGTCGGCCTCGACCGTGTCACCGCCCTTGCCACCGGTCCTGGCCACCTGCTTGACGAAGCTGCCCCAGTCGACCGGCTCGGTGACGAAGCCGCCGTCCCCCGTCGCGCGCACCAGCTCGCGGAACTCCGGCAGCCACCGCGGCGTGCCGTACGACGCGAGCGCCATAACCTTGTACTCATCGGAGGAGCGGCGAAAGCCCAGGTGCTCGGTGATCTCCTCGTAGAGCAGCCCGAGCGAGTGCGGCAGCTCCTGGGTGGCGAGGACCTCGAGATCACCCTCGACGCAGCGGCCGGCCAGGTGCGAGTGCCGCTCGCCGCGACCGTCGAGCACGAGCACCGACGAGGTGCGCTGCGGCGCCGCGAGGTAGGCGCTCGCGCCGTGGGCGACGTGGTGCGGGACGTAGCGCACGACCGCCGGGTCGAGCCCCGGCAACGCGCTCTGCAGGAAGCGCGGGGCCCGCTCGGCGTACAGCGTGCGTAGGCCCTCCCAGGTGTCGTCGAGCACCGTGTCGTAGGGTGCGCAGAGGGCGGGGTCGTAGGAGTAGGCGACGGCGTCCAGATCCTCCGGCCTGATCCCGGCGCGCTGCAGGCACCAGGCCATCGACTGGACCGGCAGCTCCCACGCCGCGAACGGCACGTTGTCGTGCCCGTGCTTGCGGCGCGTGAACCGCTCCTCCTCCGTGGCGGCGACGACCTCGCCGTCGATGACCAGGGCGGCGGCAGGGTCGTGGAAGACCGCGTTGACGCCGAGGACTCTCATGGCCGGTGTCTGTCCGGGCAGGTGCAGCGCAAACGAGGAGCCGGCTTCCGGACAAGTGATGATCGTCCCCGGACCGAGCCGGGACGGCCTTCGCACGCGGGCCCTGGACCGGAGGCGTCCTAGGATCGGCCCGTGGCGAGCGGACCAGCCGGTGGTGTGGTGCGCATCCTGCGAGTCGGCACGGTGTCCCTGGCGGCGACCGGACTGGCGGTGGCTGCACATGCCCTCACCGACGGCTGCGTCGAGCCGGTAGGGGCGCTGCTCGCCCTGGGATGTGCCGCCCCTGCGGCGATCGCGCTGACGCCCGGCAGCGCACTGCCCATGCGGTGCTGTGGTGGCTCGTCGCCGTCCAGGTCGCCCTGAACCTCATACTGGCGGCCGGCTGCGACAGCCCCCTCCGGACGCCTTCTGCCGCTCTGCTGGCGGCGCACCTGCTGGCGGCCACCGCAACGGCCGCGCTGCTGTGCGGCGCCGACGCCGGGCTCTGGACAGCAGATCGGCTGCGCCACCTGGCGACCTGATTGCTTCCCCGCCTGCTCCTGCCCCACGGGTCATCCCCGCGCCGACCCCGTCCCGTCGTACGACGGGTCCGTGCGACGGCCTCCCGGTGGCGCTCCCCCACTCCTGTCCGTCGAGGCCCACCGGTCAGCGTGCTCGCCCGCTGACCCCAGCCCGACCGACCGTGGAGATCCCGTGTACCTCGCACATGCCTTCGGGCAACGCTACGACCTGCCCATCCCGCTCGCTCTGTTCGTCGTCGGCGGTGCTGCCGTCGTCGTCGTGTCATTCCTGCTGGTCTTCCGCCGATCGGTGGATGCCGAGCAGCTGGTGGCCACCGACCCGGTCCCCCCGGCACCACTGCGACCGGGCCGCGCGGCGGTGTCGCTCCTGGTGCTCGCGTTCGTCGTCGTCGTCGGGCTGCTCGGCAAACAGGAGCTATCCGAGAACGTCGACCCGACGCTGTTCTGGATCGTCGTCTGGATCGTCGTTCCGCTGTCCTGCGGCCTGCTCGGCGACTGGACGCGGACCGTCAACCCGTTCGCCGTGCTGGCCCGGCTGAGCAGCCGCACAGGGGTGCGCAAGGCCCTGCTGGCCCGGACGGAACCTCTTCCCTGGCGGCTCGGCTGGTGGCCAGCCGTCGTGCTGTTCGCGCTGATGGTGCTCGGCGAGCTGGTCTTCAACCTGACCGCCACGGTGCCGTCCTTCATCGGTGGCGCACTGCTGGTCTACGTGCTGCTGTCAGGTGCTGCCGGGCTGCTGTTCGGCGCAGGCTGGCTGGAGCGCGGCGAGGTGTTCAGCGTGCTGTTCGACGTCTGGGGCAGGCTGGGTTACTGGCGGCACGGTGCCCCCGGACGGCGCGGCTTCGCCGGGGGGCTCGACGTACCGTTCGAGGCCTGCGTCAGTCGGGTGGTCTTCGTGCTGCTCATGCTGGTCAACATCAACTTCGACGGGCTGACCGGCACGCAGCGCTGGACGCGCTTCGAGCGGCAGACCCTCGGGGCCTCCGGGGCCCCGCTCGAAGCCGTGAAGGCCCTGAGCCTGCTGGTGCTGGTGCTGGTTGTCCTCACGCTGTTCGGGGTGTTTGCGACCGCGGCAGCGCGGGCCGGCCGGCACGGGACGACGTTTTTGCCCAGCCTGGCCGGACTGCTCCCCAGCCTGGTGCCCATTGCATTCGGTTACCTGATCGCCCACTACTGCAGCTATCTGGTCACCAACCTGCAGCTGCTGTTCCCTCTGATCGGCAACCCCGGCTTCACCGGCTGGCCGATCACCTTGCCCTTCCCGTTCTCCGACAGCTACGAGGTGCACCTGACCCTGCTGCCGACCTCGTTCTACTGGTATCTCAGCCTCGCCGCGATCGTCCTCGCCCACGTGGCCGCGGTGCTGCTGGCCCACCGGCATCTCGGCACCCGCACCGCCGACGAGCAACGGGCCCGGGCGAGCGAGTACCCGTGGCTGGTCGCGATGGTGCTGTACACGGTGTTCAGCCTGTTCCTCATCGCGCAGACCGAGGCCACCGAGACCGCTGCACCCGAGAAACCGGCCGCCGTAGCGAGTAGCCGTAGCGGCTAGCGCAGGAACCAGCCGACCAGGTCAGCCCCGACGTGGGTGACGGCAGGTGTCGCGGGCGTTCCCGTCGCCTGCCGCAGGCCGCCGAGCACGACGCCCACGGCCAGGTCGAGCGGCAGCACGTGCCAGCCATAGAGGGGAACGTGCAGCAGGGCAAAGCACACCGCCCCGACCGCCACGGCGACGGCCGCACCGCCGAGCTGGTCGACGGCGTCGTACAGCGCGCCGCGCAGGAACAGCTCCTCGGCCGTCGCCACCACGACCACCGCCGCGGCCCACGGGGCGAACCCCTGACCGCCGTGCAGCGGACGCAGCGTGACCAGCGCCCCGAGGGCGACCGGGGCGCAGACGACAGCAGCTCCGACGAAGCCGGCCACCGCAGCGGAACGGCTCAGCCGCACCCGCGTCCGGGCGGCGAGCACCACCATCAGCAAGGCTCCGGCGAAGGCCAGTCCGGCCGGGATCGACTGCGCCACGGCAGGACCACCGACGGTTACCCGCAGTGCCAGCGCCACGCTGAAGGCCGCCAGCAGGGCCAGCACCCGCACCAGCGGCAGAGCCCGCGTCACGCCTGGCGGGTTGACGTCGGCGGCGGGTCTGCGGGCGCCTGCGGCTCGACGCGGACGGTCACCGTGCTACTGCCGGCGCCGGCCACACCCAGCGCACCGGCCGGCACGAAGACCGACACCTGAGGTCCCACCTCGGCGCTGGACAGCGTGAGGCCGTTGCTGCTGGCGCCGGCCCGGACCGGGCTGGTGGCCACTGCCGGCGTGGCAGCGGCGGTCCGCGGCCTGCCCGCAGGGGCGGCGACGTAGCGGTACGGCTCGTCCGGGACGCCCACGCCGTCGTACACCGGGACGGCGGAGGGACTGAGGAGCAGCCCGGCCGTGACGAGCAACCCGGCGGCGCCGACTCGACGGGAGTTTCTCACGTACAGATCCCCTCACAGGCTCAGCGTGGGACAGGATGTCCGGCATGACCCAGGACCCGTTCGCCGCCCCGCCCCCGGGCGCTGCGCCCGCGCTGCCTGCTTACGGCGAGCCGGTGTACGGCGCGCCGCTGGCCGGCCGCAGCAACGGCTTCGGCGTCGCCGCCCTGGTGCTCGGCGTGCTGTCGCTGTTCGGCGTGTTCACCGTCGTGCTCGGCGTCCTGTTCGGCGTGCTGGCCGTCGTCTTCGGGCTGCTCGGCCGCCGCCGCGCGAAGCGGGGCGAGGCAGACAACGGCGGCATGGCGCTGGCCGGGATCATCAGCGGCATCCTGGCGCTGCTGCTCAGCGTGGGGATCGTCGTCGCCGTCGTCGTCTTCCTGCGGTCGGGCACCGGGAAGGACTTGCGGAGCTGCCTGAGTGATGCCCATGGCGACAAGGCCGCCACCACGGCGTGCCAGCGCAGGTTCGAGCGGGAGATCACCGGTGGCTGATCACCACCAGGTCGAGCCGGGTCCACCCTTGAACGGCCCGACGACGTCGGAGGTGACCCAGCCACCGTAGAACCCGCCGTCCTGCGGCCGCACCTGCTCGCCGTCGACGGTGCAGGAGTCCATCGCGGCCGGGTAGACCGCGACCGCACCGATTATCGCGGTGAACGCCGGCGTCGGCTCGCGATAGGTCCAGGCCGCATGCCGCGCCCGGCGGCCCCCGCCGACGACGTCGAGGTAGCTTGCCGGCCCCTTCCACTCGCAGACGCTGGTGCCCTCGGCTGGTTGCAGCGCGCCGGGCAGCCAATCCTGGACCGGCAGGTACCAGCTCGGCGGGTGGCTGGTCTCGAGCACCCGCCAGCCGCCGGTCGTCCGGCACAGCTCTACGCCACCCAAGACGACGACGACCAACCGGTCGGACCGCTCAAGCCGGGGCGGCCGGGGATAGCTCCACACCGATTCCTGTCCGGGGCCGGCGGGATCAGGAACCGGCCGGTTCACTTTCTGCTGTTGCGCCACAGGAGCAGGGCCATCGCGAGGATCGCCGCTCCTGCCGCGATGTACTCCTTCCCGAGCGCTCCCCCACCTGCCGGGGCCGGCTGGCGCGACGGCGTGGGCGTGCGCCGCAGCGCGCTGGTGGTAGCCGCACCCGAGCGGGCGGCGCCGAGCTCCGGCACCGGGACGGCTGTCACCGGCGGCATCGCGGCGTCCAGCCCCGCAGAGGGCTCGACCAGCGGGCCACGCGGCACGACGTCCGTCGCGGTATCCGTCGCCATGCCCGTCGCGGTGTCAGTCGCCGTGTCCGCCGTGTCGGCCAGGGTGCGGCTCGCCCTGTCAGTGTCGGTCGCACCGGTGGCACCGGTCATCTTGCCCTTCACCGTCTCCGCTCCGGCGACCACCACCTCCTTGGCGCTGGCTGCTCCGCTGATGAGCGCCTCCTTGGCGGCGGCGGCGCCTTCCTTCATCGTTTCGGCGGCCTGCTGGGTGGTGCGCTTGGCCACCCGCTTCGGGCTGACCTTGTCGGCGATGGCGTCCAGCGTCACGGCCAGGTCCGCGCGGGTCTGCTCGATCTCCTTGGCCAGGGCCTCCGGGCTGGCCGCCACCTCCTGCTCGGCGCGCTGCTCCGCCGCTGTACGACCGCGTCGCTTGTGCTCCCCGTCACCGTTGCCGCTCGTGCTCGCCACCGCGTGCTCCTGTCCTCGACGTGCTCGGGTGCGGATCATCCCTCATCCCGAGCTTGCCCGGACCCGGGGCCGTGGAACCTGCGGCCACGGTCCAAGGTGTTCTCATGAGCGCCTTCTCCCTGGACCTGCTGGCCTGGCGGCGGGACGTCGCACAGACCTACGCCGACGTGCGGCTCAGTGACCAGCCGGCGCAGGGCCACGCCGGCTGGCGCCGGCGCCGCGACGCGCTGTTCGCCGCGTCGCCGGAGTCCCCGCTGCCGGCCGGGGACGCCCGCCGGTCGACGGGGCTGCCGGTGCCGCCGTACGACCCGGCGTGGCGCGCGATCGTCCCGCTCGAGCCGGCCGAGACCGACGAACGGGTGCTGGACGGGGGTGATGACGGGGCGGTCCTGATGCGGCGAGTCGGGGTCCTGCGGACACCGTGGGGCTCCCTCGACGCGTGGTGGCTACCGTCGTACGGCGGTGGGCTGTTCGTCCCGGTCGGCGACGCCGGTAGCGGGACACTGTCCTACGGCGGTGGCCGTTACCTGCTGGACACCGTCAAGGGTGCCGACCTCGGTGCCGCCGAGCGTGGGCTGGTGGTCGACCTGAACTTCCTCTACAACCCGTCCTGCGCGTACGACCCGCGCTGGACCTGCCCCCTCGCGCCACCCGGCAACGTGCTCGCGGTCAGCGTCCCGGTCGGGGAGCTGCTCGCCTGACTGCTGCACAGCGCTTGCAACACCGATTGGGCCGCCTTAGCGTCCGGAGCCGCTCCGCTGCACCGCTGCCTGGAGGACGCATGGCCCAGACACGGGCGGTAGAGACCCGCGCGGCCCAGACACGCATCGCCGGGACCCGCCTGCCGCCGACCCCCAGACTCGCGCTGGTCACCGGAGTCGGCCGGTCCGAGGGTATCGGTGCCGCGATCGCCGACCGGCTCGCCGCCGACGGCTGGGACCTTGCCCTGACCCGCTGGCGCGGCTACGACGAGCGGTTGGGGCTGCGCCCGGACGCCGACCCGTCCCTGCGGGACCTGCGGTCACGGCTGCCCGCCGCGATCGTCGTCGAAGCGGACCTGGAGGACCCTGCCGCGGTCCCCAGGCTGTTCGACGAGGTGCTGGCCCGGACCGGACAGCCACCGCAGGCGCTGGTGCTCAGCCACTGCGAGTCGGTCGACTCCGGCGTCCTGGACACGACGGTCGCCAGCTTCGACCGGCACTACGCGGTCAACGTGCGCGCGTCCTGGCTGCTCATCCGCGAACTGGCGACCCGGCTGACCACGCCGACCGGCCGGGTCGTGGCGCTGACCAGCGACGCCGTGGTCGACAACCTGCCGTACGGCGCCACCAAGGGCGCCCTCGACCGCCTGGTCCTGGCCGCCGCGGGCGAGCTCGGGCACCTCGGGATCACCGCCAACGCCGTCGACCCCGGCCCGACCGATACCGGCTGGATGTCTGAGGAGCTGAAGGCCGGCGTGGTCGCGGCCACGCCCGGGGGTCGGATCGGCACGACGATCGACGCGGCCAACCTGGTGGCCTTCCTGCTCAGCCCGGACGGCGCGTGGGTCAATGGCCAGGTGTTGCGCAGCGACGGTGGCCTCCGGGGCTGACGCGGCTGGGTAGCCTGCGCCTCCTGTGCCCGAGCTGGCACCCGCAGAACGCAACGGTGGTGGAGTGCGAGTGCAGGTGCAGGTGCAGGTGCAGGGGTCGTAGCCCAACTGGCAGGAGGCCGGCGCTTTAGGTGCGTCACAGTGCGAGTTCGAATCTCGTCGACCCCACCGACGGCAAAAGGAGCACGCTCCGAGGAAACGAAGCCCCGCAGGGGTTCACGATCCTCGCCGCGCGGTCGCCGAGCGGTTCAGCCCAGAGCGGCGCGAAGCAGCGGCGCCAGCTGCCGGAACGCCTGACCGCGGTGACTGATCGCGTCCTTATCCGCCGGGCTCAGCTCGGCGGTCGTGACGTCCAGCCCCGCCGGCACCAGCAACGGGTCGTAGCCGAAGCCGCCACTGCCCCGCGATTCCCGCACGAGCCGGCCGCGCAGCCGGCCCTCGACTACCGCCGACCGCCCGTCCGGCATCGCGTACGCCGCTGCGCAGACAAACGCCGCGCCACGCCGGTCGTCCGGTACGTCCGCCAGCTGCCCGAGCAGCAGGTGCAGGTTGGCCAGGTCGTCACCGTGCCGTCCCGACCAGCGCGCGGACAGGACGCCCGGCATCCCGTTGAGGGCGTCCACTGCCAGCCCGCTATCGTCAGCCACGGCGGGCAAGCCGGTCGCCGCGACCCCCTCGTGGGCCTTGGCCAGCGCGTTCTGCGCGAACGTCGCGCCCGTCTCCGGACCAGGCTCGTATGACGCCGCGACCAGCTCGTGCCCCACCAGCAGCCGCTGCAGCTCGGCGACCTTGCCGGGGTTCTTCGTCGCCAGCACGATCCGGCTCACGGCAGCGGCTGGGCCAGGACCGCGTCCTGCAGCGAGTTCAGCGAGCGGCAACCGGCCAGCGCCAGGTCCAGCAGCGCGTCCAGCTCGGCCCGCGAGAACGGCGCGCCCTCCGCCGTGCCCTGCACCTCGATGATGTCGCCGTCGCCGGTCGCCACGACGTTCATGTCGGTGCCGGCCCGCACGTCCTCGACGTAGGCGAGGTCCAGCAGCGGCTCGCCGTCCACCACGCCGACCGAGATCGCCGACACGGATCGGACCAGCGCCTGCGGCTTGCCGAGGTGCGCGCAGGCGTCGGACAGCGCGACGTACGCCCCGGTGATGGCTGCGGTGCGCGTCCCGCCGTCGGCCTGCAGGACGTCGCAATCGACGGCCAGCGTGTTCTCGCCGAGCAGCGACAGGTCGACTGCCGCCCGCAGGGAGCGACCGACGAGCCGGCTGATCTCGTGCGTGCGGCCGCCGAGCCTGCCCTTGACCGACTCACGGTCCGAGCGGGTGTGCGTCGCCCGCGGCAGCATCGCGTACTCCGCGGTGATCCAGCCGAGCCCGGATCCCTTGCGCCAGCGCGGGACGCCCTGCGTGGCCGACACCGCTACCAGCACCCGGGTCTTGCCGAACTCCACCAGGCACGACCCCTCGGCGTGGTCCAGCCAGCCTCGGGTCATGGTCACCTGGCGGAGCTGGTCGGGGCTGCGGCCGTCCTCGCGCGTCATGCCCCAAACGCTACGTCGACAGCCAGGCTGCTGGCCTGCCCGAGCACCGGGCCGAGGAACCGTCGGCCGACCTTCGCGAACAGCTCGGGATCCCCGCTGGCCAGGAAGCTGTGCTGCACCGGCAGGTCCGGCGCCCGCAGCAGGTCTTTACCGACCAGCACCCGGTAGACGTCCTTCGCCGTCTCCTCGGCGCTGCTAATGAGTGTCACGCCCTCACCGACCACCAACGAGATAAGGCCCGTCAGCAGCGGGTAGTGGGTGCAGCCCAGCACCAGGGTGTCCACGTCGGCCGCCAGCACTGGCTCCAGGTAGTGCGTCGCCAGCTGGAGCAGCTGCCGGCCGGCGGTCACCCCCCGCTCGACGAAGTCCACGAAGGCGGGCGCCGCGACGCTGGTGAGGGTGACCTGCGGCGCGGCGGAGAAGGCCTCGTCGTACGCCCCGCTCGCCACCGTCATCGTGGTGGCCACCAGGCCGACCCGGCCGCTCCGGCTCGCGGCCACCGCCCGCCGGACAGCCGGCGCGATCACCTCGACGACTGGCACGTCGTACCGCTCACGGGCGTCGCGCAGGCAGGCCGAGCTGGCGCTGTTGCAGGCGATGACCAGCAGCTTCACGCCCCGCTCGACCAGGGCGTCCAGACCGGCGAGCGCGTGCCGGCGTACGTCGGCGATCGGCAGTGGGCCGTACGGGCCGTTCGCGGTGTCCCCGAGGTAGACCAGCTCCTCACCGGGCAGCTGGTCGATCAGGGCGCGGGCCACGGTGAGGCCGCCGACCCCGGAGTCGAAGACCCCGATCGGCTCGTCGCTGCTCACCCGCGGAACCTATGCCAGCCTCAGGCCCAGAGCTGGCCTTCGAGCGCGGCCTCGGCCTCCTCGAGGGTGCCGGCGTAGGCACCGGTCGACAGATACTTCCAGCCGCCGTCGCACACGACGAACGCGATGTCGGCCCGCTCGCCGGCCTTGACCGCCTTTATGGCCTCGCCGATCGCGGCGTGCAGGATGGCCCCGGTCGAGATGCCGGCGAAGATGCCCTCCTCCTCGACCAGCTGCCGGGTACGACGCAGCGCCTCGCGCGGGCCGACCGAGAAGCGGGACGACAGCACGGTGGCGTCGTACAGCTCCGGCACGAAGCCCTCGTCGATGTTGCGCAGGCCGTAGACCAGCTCGCCGTAGCGGGGCTCTGCGGCCACGATCCGGACGCCCGGCACGTACTCACGCAGGTAGCGGCCTACACCCATCAGCGTGCCGGTCGTCCCGAGGCCGGCCACGAAGTGGGTAATGGTCGGCAGGTCCTCGAGCAGCTCGGGCCCGGTGGTGTCGTAGTGCGCCTGCGCGTTGGCCGGGTTGCCGTACTGGTAGAGCAGCACCCAGTCCGGGTTCTCCGCCGCCAGGGCCTTGGCCATCGCGACGGCCTGGTTGGAACCGCCGGCGGCCGGTGAGCTGACAATCTCCGCGCCGTACATCGTCAGCAGCTGGCGGCGCTCGATCGAGGTGTTCTCCGGCATGACGCAGATCAGCCGGTAGCCGCGCAGCCGGCACACCATCGCCAGGCTGATGCCGGTGTTGCCGCTGGTCGGCTCCAGCACCGTGCAGCCAGGGCGCAGCAACCCCTCCTTCTCCGCCGCCTCGACCATCGCCAGCGCAGCGCGGTCCTTGACCGAACCGGTCGGGTTGTTCGTCTCGAGCTTGGCCCAGAGCCGGACGTCCGGCGACGGGGACAGCCGCGGGAGCCCGACAAGCGGAGTCCGACCGACGGACTCGACCAGCGAGTCGTACCTCACGGTCAGCCTCCGGCGACAGCCGGCAGCACGGTGACGCTGTCGCCGTCCTTGAGCGGGGCATCGAGCGAGCCCAGGAAGCGGACGTCCTCATCATTGACATAGACGTTGACGAAGCGGTGCAGGGCACCCTCGTTGGTGATGAGGCGGCCCTTGATGCCGGCGTGCCGGGCATCGAGGTCGTCGATGAGCCTCTGCAGGGTCGAGCCGGACGCCGAGACGGCCTTCTCCCCGCCCGTGTAGCTGCGCAGGATGGTCGGGATGCGGACCTCGATGGCCATGGGTGTCGGTCTCCTGCGAGTCGGGGGCGTCTGTCCAAGCCAACAGGGCGTTGCGCACCCGGCATTCCTCAGGTGATGGTGATGTCCTCCTCGGTCACCAGCCCGTCGACGATCCGGAACGACCGCACCTCGTCCTGCTCGGAGCGGGTGGACACCAGCAGGTAGTGGGCGTCACTCTCGCTCGCCAGGCTGATGTCGGTCCTTGACGGGTGCGCTTCGGTGGCGGTGTGCGAGTGGTAGATGACGAACGGCACCTCGTCGGCGTCGTCCATCTCCCGCCAGACCCGCAGCTGCTCGCGGGAGTCGAAGCGGTAGAAGGTCGGTGACCGCTCGGCGTTCGCCATCTCGATCACGCGGGTCACCAGGCCGTCCTTGCCGACAATGACGCCACAGGCTTCGTCCGGGTGGTCGCGGCGAGCGTGGGCGAGGACCTGGTCGACCATGGCGCGGGGTAGCTCGAGCACCCGGTCAGCCTAGGTCCGGGCCGGTTCAGGCCAGCCGTGGCCAGGGCGGTCACAGTCAGGGCACGCGTGGCTCAAGGCAGGACAGCAGCGACTCCTGCAGCCAGCCCAGCCAGCCGTAGACCTGCAGTGGCTCGACCCTCGGGTCGTCAAGCTCGAGACCGTCCGGATCGAGGTCCTCGGTGACCGACAGCGACGTGCCGAGCGCCAGCCGTAGGTCGTTAAGGCACCCCAGCCAGGAGTCGCACTGGTCGCGGTCGAGCACCATCGTGCCGCCGCCCTCGGGCAGGCTGTCGAGGACGACCTGCGCGGCCGCCCGCTTGGCCGTCCGCAGGTCTGCGTCGGTGTAGCGGCGGAAGTCCGAGGCGGCCTCCGCGTCGCCGCGGTAGGCGTCGGGCAGCAGCCGGGCCAGCACCGGATCGTCCGGCCGCTCGACGTCTCCTGACGCCAGCCCGACCATCGCGGCGAGCGGGTCGTCGCCGACGTCCGGCTCGTCGACCAGCTCCAGCAGCTGCGCGGCGCACTGCGCCAGCACGAGGGCCTCGACCCGATCTACCTTGGCCTTCACCCCGCCGCCCGTGCGGTGCCTGGTGAACCGCACTAGTCCTGCTGCAGGGTGGCCCACAGGCCCCTGGAATGGCAGCGCGCGACGTCCGCCTCCATCTGCTCGCGGGTGCCGTTGGACACCGTCGCTCTCCCCTCGTGGTGGACGGCCAGCATCAGCTCGGTGGCCTTGTCCCGGCTGTAGCCGAACAGCTCCATCAGCGCGTGCGTGACGTAGGTCATCAGGTTGACGGGGTCGTTCCAGACGATGGTCACCCAGGGCCGGTCGACCAGCTCGTCGGTGTCGGGCCGGTCCAGCTGTGCCGGCGCCGTCACGCCAGCTCCCGCTTGACGACCTTGCCGGTGGCGTTGCGCGGCAGCTCGTCCACGAACCTGACCTCGCGGGGCACCGCGAAGCGCGCCAGCGTGTCCCGCACCAGCGCCTTGAGCTCGTCCGGGTCGGCGTCACCGACGACGTGGGCGATGAGCTGCACGCCGTACGACGGGTCGTCGGTAGCTGTGACGACGACGTCCTGCACCCCGGCGTGGCTGAGCAGCACGTCCTCGATCTGGCCGGGGTAGACGTTCTCAGCGCCTACGACGACCATGTCGTCGTCGCGGCCGAGCACGGTCAGTCGGCCGGCGTGGTCCAGCAAACCGAGGTCGCCGGTGGCCACCAGGTCGCCCAGGCGGTCCTTGTCGGAGCCGTCGGTGTAGCCGGCGAAGGCCATGCCGCTGCCCACGAAGATACGGCCCGCGCGGCCGGGAGCCACGTCCTGGCCACCGTCGTCGACGACTCGCAGCGTGACGCCGTGCGGGGCGCGGCCGGCGGTGCGGGGGTCGGCGACCAGGTCGTCGGGACCGGCGACGGCGGCGTAGGCGACCTCGGTCGAGCCGTAGAGGTTGTACAGCACCGGTCCGAACGCCTCGAGGGTGCGGGCGGCGAGCTCGCCGGGCAGCGCGCTGCCGCTGGAGGCGATGACGCGCAGGCTGGACAGGTCGTAGCGGGAGGGGTCTGCGGCCAACAGCTTGTCGAGCATGACCGGCACGACGGCGAGGGCGGTGGCCCGGCAGTCCTGGACCGCCCGCAAGACGGCGTCCGGGTCGAAGCGGCGCTGCAGCACGACGGTCGAGCCGAGCAGCATCGCCAGCCCCAGGTGCCCGAGGCCCCAGGCGTGGAAGACGGGGCAGGCGATCACCGTCGTCTCCCCCGCCCGCAGCGGGATGAGGGACAGGAACGCCGCGGCGTCCTCGATGCCGGCACCGCTGCGGGCCGCACCCCGGGGAGCACCGGTCGTGCCGCTGGTGAGGATGACCTGGCGGGGAGTGTGCCAGCCTTTCGGCGGCGCACCCGGACCCGGTTCGTCCACCAGGCCGCTGAGCTCCTCGGTGGTGATGGCGGTCCGACCGACCAGCGAGGGTGCCAACGGGCCGGCGAACTCCTCGTCGTACAGCACCGCGGCTGCCTGCTCGCGGCGTAGGACCTCGGCCAGCTGCTCCCCGGCCGACCCGGTGTTGAGGTAGAGCACGTCCGCCCCGCACTTGGCGGCCGCGACCGTCGCGTCGAGGAACCCCCGGCCGTTGCGCGCCAGGACGCCGACCCGCGCGCCGTCGTGGACGCCGCGCTGCCGGAGCTCTCCGGCCAGCCGGTCGGTGCGTCGGTCGACGTCGCGCCAGGTCAGGCTGCCCTCGTCGTCGACCAGCGCGACGCGGTCGGGGTGCAGTGCTGCCCCGGCGGCGTAGCCGGTCGCCGGGGTCACGCCGTAGCGGGCGAGTGCAAGGGCGGCGCCGAGCAGCCGATCCGGGCGGCCGGGAGTGAGCAGGCCGGCGCGCAGCAGGACACGGGCACCGGAGAGGTCGAGCACGCGCCTACGGTGCCACGTCGCGCCGACAGGGGTCAGCCGGTGCGGGCGACGGACAGCTCGAAGCCGCAGCTGCGGAGCCGGTCGACGAGCGCGTCACCCATGGCGACGGCCGGCGTCGTCACACCACCGGAGGAGGTGAGCGGGTCCAGGCCGAGGGACAGCGCGCTCTGGCCCAGCATCACGGCCGTTGCCGCGTAGCCGGGGTCGCCCTGGGCGGCGACGGTCGCGACGTACCGTGCACCAGTGCTGGAGCGGGTGTGCACCTCGACCCGGAAGTGGCCGCCCTGCTGGGTGCGTTCCGACGGGCCGCTGCCGGGCTTGGGCAGCAGCCGGTCGAGCAGCGTGCGGGTCGGCGGCAGCAGCATGCCGGCTGCGAGCCCGGCGGTTCCTGCCGCGACCGCCGCGGCGAGCACCGGCGCGAGCGGGCTGCTGCCCACCCCCATCACCTCGCGGTAGCGAAAGCCCGGCCCATAGGCGTGCCCCAGCAGCGCGTTGCTCCGTCGCACGATCCGGGTGTTGTACGACGCCATCACGAACGGAGCCACCCACCGCTCCAGCAGCGGGTCGTGGGCGGGGAGCAGCTGGTCGGCCTCCCGGCCGAGGTCGGGCTCGGCGGCCCGGTCAGGGCTGAGGGCGTAGGGGTCGGCCAGGACCGCGCGCAACGAGCGGTCGGCCTTGACCTCGTCGACCAGGCCGCGCATCGAGTCGATGGTGCCGCCGCTGACCCCGCCGCGCGCGGAAACCAGCAGCAGGACGGTGTCCGTGAGGGTGCCCTCCCCGTCGGCCTGGACCTGCTCGTGCAGCAGCAGCACGCCGAGGTCCGACGGCACGGCGTCGAAGCCGGCCGCATGGACGATGCGCGCACCGGTCTGCCTCGCCCGCTCATGGGCCGCCTGCGCAGTCTGCTTGGCGAACAGCAGCTCACCGGTGAGGTCGGCGTAGTGCGTACCGGCATCGGCGCAGGCCTGCACCAGCGGCAGGCCGTGCCTGAGGTACGGCCCGACGGTGGTGGCCACCGCCGTGGTCGAGGCAGCCAGCGCGGCTACCGAGACGGCGTCGGAGGCGTCGGTGACCAGCACCGGCCAGTCGACGCCGAGCTCGTCGCGCAGCGCCAGCAGCTTGTCCTTCGACCGGCCCGACAGCGCCACCTTCGCGGGGCCGGCGTGCCGCGCCAGGTGCCGCGCGGTCAGGCGCCCGACGAAGCCGGTGGCACCGTGCAGGACGACGTCGTGCTGGCGCTCGGGCATGCCCCGGACCGTACGCGGACGACGCCGAGGCCTTCGGTCAGCGCGCGGCGGCCAGACCCGTGCAGCCGCGCAGGGCCTCCCAGGAGCTGCGGGCCTGGGTCTCGGCGGAGCCGTTCAGCGGGTGCGGCACCCCGCCGCTGATGAGGGCCGGCGACCAGGTGCTGCCCGTCACGGCGCGGCCCCGCACCGTCAGGGTGAGCACGCCGCTGCGGGCCGGTAGACCACCGTTGGCGTAGAAGACGAAGTTGCCGAGCCCGTAGTCCACGTAGGCGTTCCCGAGGTAGCCGCCCCCGAGCAGGATGTGGGCGTGCGAACCGACGACGACGTCGGCACCGGCCTCGATCAGCCGGCGGGCCAGGCTCTGTTGCCGCGGCAGCGGGCAGCTGACCAGCTCCTGCCCCCAGTGCAGGTCGACGACCACGGTGTCGGCCTGCCTCCGTGCCTGCTGAGCCGCCTGAACCAACCGCTCCTCGTCCTTCGCCGACGCCAGCCCCGGCTTGCCAGGACCTGCGGTCCAGAGCGCTGCCAGGTTGTCGTCCAGGACCTGGGTCGCGCCGATGTAGGCGATCCGCTGGCCCTTGACGCTGATGATGTGCGGCGCGAAGGCGGCGTCCCGGTCGAGCCCGATGCCGACGACCGGAAAGTGCGCGTCGGCGGCAGCGGTGAGCGAGTCCCGCAGGCCCTGTACGCCGTAGTCCTCGCCGTGGTTGTTGGCCATCGTGGCGACGTCCACCCCGGCCCTGGCGAGCGCCCCGAAGGCCCCGGGTGGCGCCCGGAAGACAAACTGCTTGCCGCCGGAGGGCGACCCACCGGTCGTGACGGCGGTCTCAAGGTTGACCATCGCGACGTCGGCACGTGACAGCAGCGGCGTGATGTCCGCCAGGCCGCCCGTCAGCGCCTGCCGGGACGCGCCCTCGAAGTGCACGTCACCGCCGAACGCCAAGGTCACGGCTCGGCCGGTCGCAGTGGCCGGCGTGCTGGGCGCGCGGGACACCGCTGCGCTGGGAGCCGGCGCCAGCGGGATGCTCGGCGTCGCCTTGACAGACGTCGTGGACTGCCTCGGCTCCGCGCGCGGCGCGCCGTCCTGGCGGGAACAGCCGACCATCAGCAGGACGAGCAGGCACAGGAGCGCAGGGGCGGGACGGCGGCTGCTGCGGCAAGGATGGTTCCGGAGGGCGGGCAGCGGAGCTCCTGCGAGGACGGTGGACGGACGGACGGCCGATGCGGTGCGGACGGTGGCGAGCGGTCGAGCCTGCCACTCCCCGGCGCGGTGGTCGGGTCGGCCTCGACGTTCGAGCAGGGCGATCGAGGTCCTGGGTGCGCCGGGTAGAGTCGTCAACGTTAGCTGCGTCACAGTTCCTGCGTCACACCGGCCTGTCCGGTGGCGACCGACGCGACCGGAGGAGAGTCGTGGCTTCTCGCCCCGCATGGCGTCGCGTGTTCGACGCCGTCGAGCGGCCAGTCGGCGCGCGGCTGGAGAGCGCGGTGCAGACCGAGCGGTTCGCTGACGCGGCCGGGACGTTGTTCCGGCTACGGGCCGGCGTGGAGCGCCGGCTCGAGCAGGTCTCCCGACGGGCGCTGCACCGGGCCAACCTGCCGGCAGCGTCAGACATCGCCCGCGTGCGCGAGCAGCTCGCGGGTCTGGAACGAGTGGTGCGCCGGCTGGACGAGCAGCTGGCTGCCCAGGAGAGAGGTGCCCGTGACGGTGACGACGGACCCAGCCGATCTGCTCGGACGGGTGCGACGGAACGTCGGCCGCAGTCTGCTGCGGGCCCGCAACGGCGTGAAGTACGTGGCCGGGGTGGATCGACCGAAGGTGGGCGCGACACCGAAGGACACCGTCTGGCGCCGTGACAAGGCGCAGCTCTGGCGCTACCGCAGCGATCAGGTAGCGACGCGGACGCCGGTTCTCATCATCATGAGCCTGGTGAGCCGCAGCTACATCCTGGATCTCTACTCCGGCGCCAGCTTCATCGAGGCGCTGCGCGACGGCGGCTTCGACGTCTACCTGCTGGACTGGGGAGTCCCCGACGAGCGCGACTGTGACAACGGCCTCGGGACCTACGTCGATGAGCTGCTCCCAGCGGCCATCGACGCGGTGCTCGACGAGTCGGGCACCGACGCGGTCAACCTGATCGGTTACTGCTACGGCGGCGTGCTGTCGCTACTGCTCGGGGCGGCCCACCCCGACCTGCCGGTGGCGTCGCTCATCACGATGGCCACCCCGGTCGACTTCACCGAGATGGGCATGATGGGGCGGATGTTCGAGGCCGGCCGCCTCGAGCCGGACGACGTCATTGACGAGACCGGAAACGTGCCGCCGGACGTCATCCGCAACGCCTTCCGCGTCCTCAAGCCGACCGCCGACCTGGCGACCTACGTCGTGCTTTGGGAGAAGCTCTGGGACTCCAATCAGATGGAGGGCTTCCAGGCGATGGGCCAGTGGACCCGCGACCACATCGCCTTTCCCGGCCGGGCGTTCCGGGAGACGGTCGACCTGTTGCGCGACGAGGCGATCATGCGGGACCGGGTGCGGCTCGACGGCCGCCGGCTGTCGCTGCGAGACCTGCACTGGCCGCTGCTCAACATCGTCGCCGGCAAGGACCACATCGTGCCGTGCGCCGCCGCTCTGCCGGTGACCGAGCTGGTCGGCTCACAACGGGCCGAGACGCTCGAGCTGCCGGCCGGCCACGTGGGACTGGTGATGGGCAAAGCCGCGGCGACGACCACGTTGCCGCGGGTTTTCGGCTGGCTGCGAGAGCACGACGATCCTGAGGAGCAGCCATGACCGACGTGCGGCCGCTGTCCGCCGAGCTGCAGGCGCCATTAGAGGCGTTCTTTCGCCGGGTGCCGGAGTCCGACCACAACTCCTTTGCCGAGGACGTCTTCGAGCCGGGAGCCGTGTCCGGAT